>Ga0299906_10002829_pt1 | contig 14343 bp, 12 predicted proteins | sample RVTome_14_FD_200259 | JGI IMG/M metagenome (GOLD analysis project Ga0299906, IMG submission 200259) | Soil microbial communities from uranium-contaminated site in the Upper Colorado River Basin, Wyoming, United States - RVT145D125 (version 2) ... | reverse complement strand
GTAGATGCTCTCGGCCTCCACGGAGACCGCGAGCGGCCGGCCGTTGCGGTCGAGGATGGGGCCGCGGCGCGGATCGAGATTGATCGTCCGCTCGCTCTGGCGAGCACTGTGCCGCTCGAAGAACGACCGCTCCAGCACCTGCAGGTCGACGAGGCGTACGGCGATGACCAGGCCCCAGAGGGTGATGCTGAGGGCCAGGAGCATGAGCCGGAGGTGGATCATGCGCTCGCGGGGCGCGGGTCCCATGGGCGGCGGAAGGGAAGAAGATCGTTCCAAGGCCCTAGTTCGCCCCGGTAGCTTCGCGCTCTGGCGCCGCGGGCTTGCCGCTGGCCAGGCGCGCGTCGGCGGGCAGCAGGGCGTGGGTCTCCACGACCACCTGCTTGTCGAGGGGCGGGGCCACGAGGCCGAGGTTTCGGGTGGCGATCGCTTCGACGCGCCTGAGGTTCTGGAGGGCCGCCTTTTCGAGGCGCAGCTTCCGGTTCTCTTCGACCAGCCGGTCGCGTTCGCGCGAGGCTTGCTCGGTCGCGATTCCGGTCCGCCGGAGCTGCAGGTGCGGCCAGGCGTAGAGCAGGATGCCGCCCACCAGCACGCCGGTCAGGAGCAGGAGCCACCAGAGGTCGCGGTTGGCGTGGGGATCGACCTCGCGGACCACGCGCGAGTTGTCGATCGACTTGAAGGACAGACCGAAGGAGTCGTCCCTCATGAGGCCGCCTCGCGCCGAAGCCCCCGCAGGCGCGCGCTGCGCGCCCTCGGGTTCTGGCTCACCTCGGCGTCCGTGGGCCGGAGGGGTTTCTTGGTCAGGCGACGGAAGCCTTCGGGCTCGAGGTCACGAAAAGCCTGCTTGACCTCGCGGTCCTCGAGGCTGTGGAAGGCGATGATGGCGATTCGCCCGCCGGGCTTCAAGGCGCGGGCGAGGGCGGCCACGGTGGCGCCCAGGCCCTCGAGCTCGCGATTCACCCGGATGCGGATGGCCTGGAAGGTCCGCGTCGCGGGGTGCAGGCCGGGCCTCGCGTGGGGCGCGGCGCGCCGCACGATCTCGGCGAGCTCACCGGTGGTGCGGATGCGTGATTTCCGGCGGGCCGCGGCGATGGCCCGCGCGATGCGGCGCGAGGCCTTCTCTTCTCCGAAGCGGTAGATCACGTCCGCGAGCTCCGGCGCTCCGAGCCGATTCACGACGTCGGCCGCGGTCTCGCCGTGGCTGCGGTCCATCCGCATGTCGAGCGGGCCGTCGGCCTGGAAGCTGAACCCCCGATCGGGATCGTCGAGCTGAGCGGAGCTGAGGCCGAGGTCGAGCAGGATGCCGTCGGCCCGGTCGTCACCCAGGATCCTCGGGATCTCGCGGTATTCGGCGTGGACGAAGCGGGCCCGTTCGCCGAAGGCCGAGAGCCGCTCCTGGGCCGACGCGAGGGTTTCGGAGTCGCGGTCGACGGCGAGCAGCCGGCCATCGGGCGCGCTTCTGCGCAGAAGCTCCTCGGAGTGGCCGCCGAGGCCTACCGTGCCGTCGACCAGAAGCCCTCCCCGCGTCACCGCGAGCAGCTCCAGCACTTCCTCGAGGAGGACCGGCTCGTGCCTGTGCACATCAGATTCCGAACTCCGACAGGGCCCGCCCGTCCTCGTCGGTGAAGGGCTCCTTCTTGAACAAGCGCTCCTGCAAGCGCTTCTGGTTCCAGACCGCGAGGTGGTTCTGCAGGCCGAGCACGCTGACTTCTCCGGTCATGGCCGCGGATTCGCGCAGGAGCTGGGGAAGCAGCACTCGCCCTTGCTTGTCCATCGAAACCACCTGCCCGAAGAAGTTCACGCGGTCGAGAAAGCGCAGCTTCGACGGGTTCGTGGAGGGAACGGCGGAGAGCTTGCGCTCGATCTCGAGCCAAACCGCCATGGGATAGATGCGCGCGAAGTCTCCGGTGATGCTGGTGACGAAGAGGTCGACGCCGTACTGCGACTCGACGAACGTGCGGAATCCGTTCGGGACCTTGAGGCGGCCCTTGTCGTCGATGCGTGCTGGATGGTTGCCCCGAAGCATCGCTCGCTCGTTCCGATGGAGCCAAGGGCCCCGCGTCTTCGCAGACACGTGCCCACTTTTGTCCACAAAAAACCACTCGGAGTCTAGAACTCCGCCCGAGAGGAGTCAAGCCGAAACTGAAACTAACGGCTGGGTTTCGCCTGTGGAAGAGCGGGGGAGGGCGGGGCTCCGGCCGGATCCGAAAGCGGGGGCGGAGCGAGGGGCCAGGGGATGTCGAGGGCCACGTCGTCGAGCAGGCGTTCGGACTCCCGGAGGAAGCCGTCCCACGAATCCGGCGCCCAGATCTCGAAACGGGACAAGGCGCCGATCACCACCGCCTCACGGCCGAGGGCCGCGGCCTGGCGCAGCGCCGGAGGCAGCAGGATGCGCCCCTGCACGTCCAGGTCGCAGTCCGCCGCGCGGCTCGCGAGAAGGCGCGTCAGGGCTTTCACCTGGCGGTTGAAGGCCGGAAGCGAGGCGATCTGCGCCTCGAGCCGGGCCCAGTCTGCGGGCGCGTAGACCGCGAGGCATTGGTCGAGAACGGTCACCACCACTCGGTCCGCGCCCTGCGTCGAGAGGACGCGCCGGAACGGAGCGGGCACCGGCAAGCGCCCTTTTCCGTCGATTCGGTGGCGATAAGTCCCTTTGAACACAGCGAGGTGGCAGTATTCCACACTTTCTTCCACTTTTCCACACCCACCCTACGAATCTCACCCGCACTCCGGCAGGGTCCGCGTTTCCGCCGGGCGAGTTTCAACGGGCCAAGGACATCGCCCCGAAGGCCCAGCACAATAGGGCCATGAGGGCGTCCGCGACCCAGGCCTATCTGGACGGGCGCGCGAAGGTTGGGATCAAGTTCGGCCTCGAGTCCATGCGGGCGTTGATGGGGGCGCTCGGCCACCCGGAACGCGGCGGTCCGGCGCTCCTCATCGCGGGCACCAATGGCAAGGGGTCGGTCGCCGCGTCCGTGGACGCGGCGCTGCGCGCGGGCGGGCTGCGCGCGGGCCTCTACACCTCGCCCCACCTGGTGCGCGTTCACGAGCGCATCGCCGTGGACGGGCGACCGATCTCCGGCGCCGCCCTCGGCCGGGCGGTGCGCCTCGTCCGCGAGGCTGCGGACCGCCTCGTGACGGAGGGCGTCCTGGCCCGGCACCCCACCTACTTCGAGGTCCTGACCGCGGCCGCCTTCGCGCACTTCGAGAGCCGGGGCGTGGACATAGCCGTGCTCGAGGTGGGGCTCGGCGGGCGGCTCGACGCGACCAATGTGGCCGAGCCCCTCGCTTCCGCCATCGTGAGCGTGGACTTCGACCACCAGGAGTATCTGGGCGCGTCCCTGGCCGAGATTGCGGGAGAGAAGGCCGGAGTGCTCCGCGAAGGGCGGGCCACGGTCCTCGGGCGATTGCCGGGCGAGGCGCAGGCCGTGATCGAGCGGCGCGCGGCGGAGGTAGGCGCGCGCCTGGTCGTGGCGGGCGAAGGCGCGCGGATCGACGACCACGGGGGACTTCTCGACATCGCGACTCCCTCCGGCGCCTACCCGGGGCTTCGTCCCCTGCCCGGCGCCCACCAGCACGACAACCTGCTGGTCGCCGTCCGTCTCCTCGAGGAGGCAAAGAAGGCTGGCCTCGCCGTGGACCTCCGCCGCCTGGCCGAGGGCATCGCCGCCACCCGCTGGCCGGGACGCCTGGAGCGGATCTTGGGCACACCCCCCCTTCTCCTGGACGGCGCGCACAACGCGGCAGGCGCGCGCGCTCTGGCCGCGGAGCTTCTCGCCCAGAGGCCCTTCGTCCTGCTCTTCGGAGCGATGGCCGACAAGGACCTGGAGTCGATGGCCGCCGCGCTCTTTCCCCTGGCCGACGGCCTCGTCTTGACCGCGCCGAGAGTGGACCGGGCCGCGAGCCCCGCCGAAGTGGCGGCGCGCGCCGGCGGACTCGCGGACGGGGCGCGTCTGGAGCCCAACCTCCGGAAGGCCTTGCCGGCCGCGCGCCAGATTGCGGGTCCGAACCGTCTGGTGGTGGTCGCCGGCAGTCTCTACCTCGTGGGCGAGGTCAAGGCGCTGCTCGAGAAGGAGGGAAGGCTCAGCGGTCGGCGGACTTGAGCAATCGCCGGAAGTGGTCGAGGGCTTCCGGAGTGTCCCAGTCCGCGGGGCCGCGGTAGGCTTCCACGATCACGCCGTCCCTCCCGATCACGAGCGTCTCCGGGTAGCCCGTGACCCTGAAGACGCTGGAGCTGACGGCCCCGCCGGGATCGCCCAGGACCTTCAGGGTGAGGCCGGCTGTCTCGACGAACGCGGCCAGCGCGGACTCGTCTTCGTCCACCGAGACGGCGAGGACCACGAGCCCTTCGTCGGACAAGGTGCGATGGAGGCGATCCAGCGACGGCATCTCGGCCACACACGGTGGGCACCAGGTCGCCCAGAAGTTGACGACCACCACCTTGCCCGCGAGCGAGGCCAGGTCCAAAGAACCGCCGCCGCGAACGGGGAGCGCGAACGGCGGGGCCTGGGCGCCGGCCGCAAGCCCGGATCCGCGGGGGGGCTGGAGGTGGGCATAGGAGAACGCCAGCGCCACCACGACGATCAGGAGCAGGGCCACGCGGCCGTGGGCTTTCATGGGGTCGGCCATTGTAAGCTCAGGCATGCCCACGCTCTCTTCGGACGTCCTTGCCCTCCGCGACGACATCATCGCCCTGCGCCGCGACCTGCACCAGCATCCCGAGCTCGCCTATGCGGAGACGCGCACCGCGGGCAAGGTGGTGGAGTTCCTGAACGGGGCGGGCCTCGAGGTGCGCACGGGGGTGGGGGGGACCGGGATCATCGCCTCGACGGGCCGGCCGGGGGGACGGACCGTCCTGCTGCGCGTGGACCTCGACGGCCTGCCCATCCAGGAGCAAGGCGACGCCCCCTATGCCTCGCGCGTGCCGGGACGCATGCACGCCTGCGGGCACGACGGCCACGTGGCCATGGGCGCGGGTGCCGCCCGCGTCCTGGCCGGCCGGGGACTGAACGGCGCCGTGCGCGTCCTTTTCCAGCCCGCCGAAGAGGGCGAGGGCGGGGCCCAGGCGGTGGTACGGGACGGCGGGCTCGAAGGGGTCGACCTCGTGCTCGGCATCCATCTCTGGAACGAGCTTCCGCTCGGGACCCTGGGGGTCAAGCCGGGTCCGCTCATGGCAGCGGTGGACCGGCTCAGGATCGTGGTGCACGGCCGCGGCGGCCACGGCGGCATGCCCCAGCGCGCGGCTGATCCCGTGGTGGCGGCGGCCCACGTGGTGACTGCTCTCCAGACCCTGGTCTCGCGCGAGGTCTCGCCCCTCCAGTCGGCGGTGGTGACCGTGGGCTCGATCCACGGGGGCGAAGCCTTCAACGTGATCCCCGACGAAGTGACCCTGCTGGGCACGATCCGAAGCTACGACCTCGAACTGCGTCGCTCCATGCCCGACCGCATCCGCCGCATCGCTTCCGGCATCTCCGAGGGCCTGGGTTGCCGGGCCGTGGTCGAGGTCGACGCCGGCAATCCCGCGGTGATCAACGATCCGCTGGTGGCCGAGATCGCCCGGCGCGCGGCCACGCGGGTGGTGGGTGCGGACAAGGTCGTGGAGCCCGAGCCCAGCATGGGCGGGGAAGACATGGCCGTGTACTTCGAGAAGGCCCCCGGGTGCTTCGTGTTCGTCGGGTCCGCGAACGCGGCCCGGGGTTTGAACCAGTCGCACCACAGCCCGCGCTTCGACTTCGACGAGGACGCCCTCGCCATCGGCTGCGAGTTCCTGGTGCAGGCCGCGGAGGAAGCCCTTCGGGCCTAGTCCGGATCATTCGTGAGGCCGCGTGATGATCCGAACGAATGATCCGTCCTAGAGCCGTCAGACGGCCAAGGTGGCCCCGTTGGGGGCCGACACGGAGCGTGGATCGTGATCCGTTGGAACGGGCTCGGGCTGGTGCGGGAATGGCCCCCAGATCGGACTATTCACGAAGCAGGTCAGATGGACTTCATGAATAGCGGGCCAGGGCACCTTGATTATTGAGCGACGATCGCTCAATAATCAAGGTCATGACTATTGCGCGAACAGGCCACCGGGCGGCCATCGAGGGGCGTCTCCGGCGTTTCCCGGTGGTCGCCCTCCTGGGCGCTCGCCAGGTGGGAAAGACCACCCTGGCCCGGGAAGTCGCCCGCCGCTACCCGGGACCGAGCACGGTTTTCGACCTGGAACGTGCGGCCGATTTGGCACTCTTGGCCGATCCCGAGCTCACCCTTGGCCCCCAGAAGGGTCTCGTCGTCCTCGACGAGGTGCAGCGCCGGCCCGAGATCTTCCAATCGCTGCGGGTGCTCGCCGACCGGCGACCCCTGGCCGCCAGGTTCCTCGTCCTGGGCAGCGCTTCCCCCGTGTTGCTCCACCCGGCCTCCGAAAGCCTGGCCGGCCGAATCGCCTTCCACGAGCTGCCGGGCCTGTCTCTAACGGAGGTGGGCTCCTCCAGCCTCGATCGGCTCTGGCTCCGCGGCGGCTTCCCGCGCTCCTTCACCGCTCGCGGCGAGGCTTCGAGCTACGAGTGGAGGCACGAGTTCGTGCGCACCTTCCTCGAACGCGATCTACCCCAGCTCGGAAGCCTGGTGCCGGCGCCGACCCTCGGGCGATTCTGGGCAATGCTCGCGCATGCGCACGGCAACGTCTGGAACGGGTCGGAGTTTGGACGCGCTTTCGGGGTCGCCCACACCACCGTGGGGCGCTACCTGGACCTGCTGAGCGCCGCCTTCGTGGTGCGCCAGTTGCCGCCCTGGAGCGAGAACCTGGCGAAGCGACAGGTGAAGTCACCGAAGGCCTACGTGGCCGATGCTGGGCTGCTCCACGCCCTGCTCGACATCCGAACCGGCGTCCAGTTGACGCGGCACCCGAAGGTGGGAGCCTCCTTCGAGGGCTTCGGAATACAGGCCGTGGTGGACCGCCTCGGAGCACGGAGCGAGGAATGCTTCTTCTGGGGCACCTACTCCGGGGCCGAGCTGGACCTTCTGATCGTCCGCGGCCCCTTGCGCCTGGGTTTCGAGTTCAAGCGAACGACGGCTCCGGCGGTGACGCCGTCCATGCACATCGCCCTCGAGAGCCTTCGCCTGAAGCGCTTGGACGTGATCCACGCCGGCGAGAGAACGGGATCGCTCGCCAAGGGGATACGCGCGGTGTCCCTCGACCGGCTGCTCGAGGACCTGGACCCTCTCCCCTGACGGGGGCCGCTTCAGAGAATGTCGGAAAGGGGGCAAACGAAACCGGCGAGAACGTCTTCCCCATCGAGGGCGCCGCCTGGTCCGATCTCGCGCACGTGGGTCGCGGAGCGGTACGCGGCCGCACTTCGACGATCGGGGTCGATCACCCAGACGAGCCTCACGCCGGCCGCGAGGTACTCGCCCACCGTGTCGAGAAGCTGCCGCGTCGAGTCGTTGGGGGAGCGGACCTCGACCGCAAGGTCAGGAACGAGCGAAAGCCAGGGCCCTCCCGCGGCGCTCTCCAATCGACCAATCCCCACAAAGGTGACGTCCGGTGCCCGCTTGTTGCCGCTCGGCAAGACGTAGAGCGCGTTCGAGCCGAGGACGTCGCCCAGGCCGTGGGCCTTGGCGTGGGCGGACATCTGGGCGATGAGATTGGCGACGACCCGTTCGTGAGCCCATCCCGCCGGGCTCTCGCACAACTCGCCATCGATGACTTCGTACTTGTTGCCGTCCTTCGGAAGCCGAAGGAGCTCCTCATCGGAGATGACGCGCGCCGTGGCCATGACCATTGCCCTGCACATTCTAGTGCTTGTACCTCGCCCCGGGGGCGCAGGAGGCCCGAACGTCTAGGTCTTCCACTCCTCCTGGAACCGCGTCGCCTTGTCCACCCGCGACCACACGATCTCGTGGCCGATGCCGGGGCCCTCGGGCACCGCGATCGTCCCTTGGGGCGAAACCACGACCGGGGGGTCGATCAGGTCCTCCTCGAAGTAGCGGGCGCTGGCCGAGGTGTCGCCGGGCAGGGTGAAGCCGGGCAGGGTCTGGACGTGGACGTTGGCCAGGCGGCCGATCCCCGATTCCAGCATACCCCCGCACCAGACCGGGACGCCGCGCGCGCGGCAGAGGTCGTGAACGGCGATGGCCTCGACGAAGCCCCCCACCCGGCCCACCTTGATGTTCACCACCCGGCAAGCGCCGAGGTCGAGGGCCCGGCGGGCGTCCTCGGCCGAGTGGATCGATTCGTCGAGGCAGACCGGAGTCCGCATCTGGCCTTGCAGGGTCGCGTGGTCGACGATGTCGTCCCAGGCCAGGGGCTGCTCGATCATGGTGAGTGCGTGGACGTCCAGCTCGCGCAAGAGAGGGGCGTCGGCCAGGGAGTAGGCGCTGTTGGCGTCGACCATCAGGGGCAGGTCGGGGTGCGAAGCGCGGACCCTGGACACCAGGTCGCGGTCGTGGCCGGGCTTGATCTTGATCTTGATTCGCTGGTATCCCGCTTCCTTCTCGGCCGCCACCCTCTCGAGGAGGTCGCCCGTGCTCTTCTGGAGGCCGATCGACACGCCGGAGGCGATGGTGCCGCCGCGTCCGCCCAGCACGCGGTAGAGCGGCACCCCCTGGAGGCGGGCAAGGAGCTCGAAGGCCGCCATCTCCAGCGCGGCCTTGGCCATCTCGTGACCGCGAACCCGGGCGAGGAGCGGCCCAAGGCCGCGCGGATGGGTGATCTCGCGCCCGAGGACGAGGGGAACGAGAAAGTCCCGGAGGATGTGGAGCACGGTGCCGTTCGTCTCCGGCAGGTAGAAGGGATCGTCGTCGGCCACGCACTCGCCGTGGCCGGCCACGCCGTCGGCGGAAACGGAAACGAGCAGGAAATCCTTGACGGTGGTGCGGCCGAAGGACGTCTCGAAGGGGACCCGAAGGGGCAGGCTGAGGCGACGGACCTGGATGCGGTCGATCTTCACCGGGGGCACCGCGCGGGGCCGCGGCTCAGCGGCGGGGAGCGTCCTTCTTGCGGGTCGAACACACCCGGCACTGGCCGAAGATCTGGTGGCGGTGCCCTTCGATGGTGAACCCCAGGCTCTGCGCGATCTCTTCCTGGATCCTCTCCACCTCGTCGTTCACGAACTCGAAGATGGCACCGCACGAGTTGCAGATGACGTGGTCGTGGTGGGCCCGGTTGTAGTCGGGCTCGAAGCGGGTCTCCCCCTGGAGGTCGAGCTCGCTGGCGAGGCCGGCCTCGAGGAGCAGCTTGAGGGTCCGGTAGACCGTGGTGCGGCCGATGTCGGGCCGGCGCTTCTGGACGATATGCAGCAGGTCTTCGACCGAGACGTGTCGCTCGGCGCGCAAGAAGGCCTCGAGAATGACCTCGCGCTGCTCGCTGCGCTTCAGGTGGTTCTTGACGAGATAGGCGGAGAAGACTTCCATCTCCTCCCGCTTGGCCTCGCGTCCGGCGACCGTGCCCATGGTCGCAGACTAGCCCCGGTCGGGAAGGGTGTCAACGCGAACGTAGGCGTCGGAGCTTCAGGGACGGATCGCCGAGAAGGGAGAAGCCCTGGACCACCGGAGCGAGCTTCGGATCCTCGGCCAGGGCGTCGGCCTTGGCCCGTCTCACCGCCTCCCCCAGGGTGCGGCCGGCGAGGTAGTAGTCGTACACCCGGCGCGAAAGGTTCACCTGGAGGGCCGGATCCGAGATCCCGCCCGGGCCCACGCTCGCCACGGTTCCCCCGCCCGGCACGAGGAGCAGCTCTTCGCTGAGGGTGCGTCCTTCGCTCACGTACCATTGCGTCTCGCAGGTCCAGCTGAACAGGACGGTTTGGCCTCCGGTCCCTTCGAGAGAGGCCGCGTCCGCGTTTCGCAAGAGCCCCTGGTTCGACCAGAGGTCGAACCCCCCGTGGCCGAAGTAGCTCGTGGTCAGCGAACCGCGCTTCAGCCCTTCGATCAGGCTGCTCCGGGCCGCGGTCACACCCTGGGCCTCCACGTCGACGAAGCTGACACTCCCGGACGGTAGCCGCGAGCGCAGGCCCTCCCCCTCTCCCCGGAAGGAGATGTCCCCGCTCCGGCTCTCGTCCACGGCGATCAAGTGGCCCTTCTGGACGCCCGCCTCGCGGAAACGCTCGGTCTTCTCCACGAGAAGGTCCGCCTCGGCCGCGGTCCGCACGGGCAGCCGTCCAATGCCGACGTCGGGCCGTCCGTCCCCGTCCTGGTCCGCGAAATGCGTCTCCGACGGCACGCGCCCGAAGACCCCGTCCCAGCCGTAGAGCGAGGGAATGTAGCTCGTGTTTCCGACCCCCAGGAAGTCCCGCGGGTCGAAGGTGTCGTCCCCCAGCAGGACCACTTGACGGGCCTCGCGGCGCAAGGTCGGGACATCGTGACCCAGGTCCGCGATCAGGGCCCGAATCGCATTGGCCTCGACCACGCCGCCGCTGTAGCGGTCGTAGGCCCGATCGACGTCCACGACCGCCACTCGCGAGCCTTCGCCTTCCTTGAGCGCCCGCAGCCGTTCCGCCGCGGCCATGAAGTCGGAGTGGGTCACCACGAGGTAATCCACAGCGCGCAGGTCGATGGCGCTTGCGTCGAAGGCCCCCACGGAGAGGACCTCGGCGTCTCCCTCCGGGAGCAGCGGGATGGCGAGGTCGATCATGTCCAGGAAGACGAGGCCGGGATCCTCCGCCGTGCTGCCTTCTGCCTGGTACTGGAGCCGAAGCTCGTTGCCGGTCGGGCGAAGCGCCTCCACCGGCACCTCTCCCAGAAGCAGCCCCGCCGTCTTGCCCGCATAACGCAGGGCTCCGACCGGAACGCCGTTGATCTCGGCCGCGACGTCGTGAGGGTGGTCGGACCCGCCGATGAGGCCGATGCGCACGGGCACGAGGCCGGCGCCCGCCTGAAGGCGCGGAAGGTCGAAAGCGATGGGCACGGCCGCCCCTTCCATCGCGTAGTCCCAGATCCAGGGGTCGGATCCTTCGGGCAGGAAGGCGGCGTAGAAGACGTTCTTCTCCACGCGCTCGAAACCCGCCGGGCGGGCGAAGCCCGAGCGAGTGAGCGCCACCTTGGGTGAGGGGGCCGGGCCCCAGGTCACGAGGTAGGCGTTCTTGCCCGTGTAGTCGGTGGACAAGCGCTCGGCCTCGAACTCGAGGACACCGCCGCGGATCGCGAAGGGCACCGAGCGACCGAGGTTGGTCACGGTCAGACGTCGCGCGAAGTGCGCTTCGCGGGTGTCCAGGAAGAGACCGGCCTGCCGCCATTCCTCGAGCGGCACCTGCACCCGGCCGCCACGGCCCACTTCGATCTTGAGGCCGCGTGATCCCCGGGGCGGCGACGGCCGGCGCGGGCGCGCGGAAGCGTTGGCGTTGGCGGCAAACGCGTCGGGGCGCGACGCCACCAGCATGCGCCCGCCGCTGTCGTTCACGCGGATTTCGCTTCGCTGTTCCCGTTCCTCGAGCCGCGCATAGGCCTCCTCGAGGCCAGGCTGGCCCGGCAGATAGGGCCCCATCGTCTGCACGCGCCCGTCGCGGGTCAGCTCTTCGATGAAGACGCGTGCGGGCTTCGAACCGCGCAGGCTCACTTGGTACAGCACGGGCCCGAGCGCGTCGGGCAGGGGAGAGAGCAGGACATCGCGGTTCAAACGCACCCGCCTGCCGCTGCGGGATTCGGCGATCACGTTGAACCCGAGGACGGACCGGCCGCTGGTGACCGCGAACTCGAGCGAGCCGGCGCTCACCCGCATCCCGCTCACCACCGCCCGCGTCACCGCGAGGCAGGTCTGCACCCCGGGGACGGCGTCGAAGGTGGTGAGGCCGGTCAGGCCGATCGAGCCCCCGGTGGCGCCGAAGGCGTCGTTCGCGGTCGTGGTGATACCGTTCGCTCCGCCCGCCACCGACGACGCCCCGTTGACCGCGGACGAAGTGAAGCGCACGCCCCCGCCCCCGCCCCCGCCGGGCCCGTGACGCTCCCCCGGGTTCCCGCCGGGCGCCTGGGTGGGCCACGCGTCGGAGCCCCGGCCGCCGCGGGCGAAGATCGTGAGATTGGCGAGCGACACCGTTGGCGGCGTCACGACGAGGACGCTGCCTCCCGCGCCGCCGCCGCCGCCGCCGTCGTTGTCGGGGGTGAGGGTGGCGGTGTTGGCCGTGGCGCCGTCCGCGGTGATCGTTCCCGTCCCTGCGATGGCGCCGACGCGAATGAGGACGATGCCGCCGCCGGCGGCGCCGCCGCTCTCCACTCCGGCGGAGTTGTTCCGAGTCCCTGCCCCGCCGCCGCCGCCCATGACCAGACGGCCGAAGGCCGCGGGGAACGCCGCCCCGCCGAAGCCCCCGACCGGATCATTGCTGTTCCAGGAGTTGCCACCCTCGCCGCCCTGACCGCCGTTGCCGCCGCCGCCGCCGCCGGTGTTCTCGGCGTTGGTGGCAGGGTCCGCCTCCGTCCCGCCGCCCCCGGCATTCCCCGGAGCGCCGCGCGCGCGGTCGCCATTGGGATCGCCGCCCGCGCTCGACGGATAGCCGCGCGTCGCCCCCACGCCCGTCAAGTTGCTGGGCGTCCCCGCGATCCCCTCGCCCTTGCGCCCGTGGGCCGCCACTCCCGACGTGCGCCGATAGTCTGTGCCGCTGAGACCGCCCTGCCCCGTGAGCTGCTCCCCGGTTCCCCCGCGAAAGCCCAGGCCCGTCACGTTGACGGCGTTGGGGGCGAGAGTCCACGTCCCCGAAAGGTCGAAGGCCAAGACCCCGCCCACGACGCCGTTCCAGGCCGTCGCGGTCACGCTAATGCCCGTCGCATTTCGCCCGCGTGGGACGTAGATGACCTGGTAGGTGCGCTGGCCGGTGCTCCCGGTGCGGGCCGCGGTGCGGTAGGAGTTGATGGTCCCGTTCCCCACCCCGCCGCCGGTGATGTTGATGGTGACACTGGCGCCGCTGCCGCTGGCGGCGGCGGTCTGGGCCACGACGTATTCGTACAGCCCCGTTCGGTTCTCCGCGGTCTGGCCGCGGGCGGGGCCCCCGAATGCCCCGTCACCGTAGGAGCTGAAGTTGGAGCTGTTGATGTCCGCGTCCTGCATCTGAATGACCAGGAGCAGGTCGCTCACCGCGATACCCCGGACCAACCCCGCGGTGGCGTTCATGTTCACGGTGAGGGAGGTGGCCCCCACGGCCACTGTGCCCAGGCCCGGGTAGTAGGTGTTGACGACGCCGGAGCCCACGCCGTCGGCGACGAAGGGACAGGTCTGGGCCTCCGCCTGCGGAGCGAAGACGCCCATCAGGATCAGGGGGCCGCAAAGGAGCCACGCCCTCCGGGCGCCCGACCTCGAGGTGTCTTCATTCATGACAGCGCGACCTTCCCGGTGCGGCAAACGGTCCCCGCCTCCCCTGACCTGAATATGGTAGCAAGACGCGTGCCCCCGCGTCCGGCGGGAGTCAGACCCCCAGGATCCCCAGGGCGGTGCGAACGGCCGACCGGTCGGGCCGAAAGCGCAGCAGGTAGCCCGGCACCTCCTGGGCCACCGTGGCCGCGGTTTCGAGGGCGCGCGCCGTGCCCTCGGCCTCCCAGACCGGCGGAAAGGACTGGGCGAAGAGGCGGGCCGCGACCTGGACGACCGGCAGCGGGCCGAGCCTCGTGGTCTTGCCCTGCTCGAGGAAGACGACGGCCGCGAGACGACAGGATCCGGGCGAGGCAAATCGGCCCGACCCGTGCCAGGGGGTGCCGAACGCCCGCCAGCCGGCCCCGCGGCGGCGAAGCACGATGCGGTCGTCGCTCAGGACCGGCGACTCCCGGCGGTGCCGCCGGAAGAGTCGCGCGATCGTGGTCTTGCCCGCCCCCGAGCGCCCGCAGAAGAGGAGGGCGCGGCCGTCCAGGGCGACGCCGCAGGCGTGCACCACGAGGCCTCCGGCGCGGGCGAGGTGGTGCTGGAAGAGCAGCTCGTCCAGGGGATACGAGAGCGCGAACCCGGCCCGGCGGCTCGCGGCCGATGCGGGAAGATACAGGGTTCCGCGGCGCCGAAGCGCGTCGATGGCCACGGCCCGAGCCGGCGGCCCCTCGCCCAGGGGGGGCCGAAACACGTAGAGGAGGCCGCGGCCTTTCTGGTAGACCCGCCACGTTCCCCCCGAGTCGAAGAGCAGCTGCTTCGGGTCGACCGGAGGAGGCGGGCTCGGCTCGAGGCTGAGGGCGATGTCGGCGCCGCGGGTGGGAACGAACGGCTGGTACCGCTCGGCCAGGGCCAAGGCCGGGGTGGGCCGCGCCGCGCGGACCGCGAGCGTGACGCCCCCCGCGCGCAGACGCGTGATCAAGTGAGCCTCAGCGAGGAGACGAGGCCGGGTTCGGGCGACGTTGGATCTGCACGAGAGCCGGCTCGGCGGGAGCGCCGTGCGCACACGAGCCACAGCCCCCCGCGGACGATGC
>Ga0299906_10002827_pt1 | contig 14348 bp, 13 predicted proteins | sample RVTome_14_FD_200259 | JGI IMG/M metagenome (GOLD analysis project Ga0299906, IMG submission 200259) | Soil microbial communities from uranium-contaminated site in the Upper Colorado River Basin, Wyoming, United States - RVT145D125 (version 2) ... | reverse complement strand
TGGCGCTGGAGCGGGCGCCTGACCCTGCTCGTCCTGGGCGGCGTGCTGCTGTACCAGCTGTGGATCTTCGCCCACGTGCTGTGGTGGAACTTCTTCAACCCCTCGGCCACCGCCTTCATGCAGGACCGGCTGGAAATCCTGCAGGGGAAGAACCCCAAGGCGACGCTGCGCCACAAATGGGTGCCCTACAGCAAGGTCTCGCTCAATCTCAAGCGCGCCCTGGTAGCGGCCGAGGATGCCAACTTCATGGAGCACGAGGGCTTCGACTGGGACGCCATACAGCGGGCCTACGAGACGAATCTGAAGAAAGGGCGGGTGGTGGCGGGCGGGTCCACCATCAGCCAGCAGCTGGCGAAGAACCTGTTCCTGTCCGGCCGCAGGAGCGCGCTGCGCAAGCTGCAGGAGGCGCTCATCACCGTCATGATCGAGACCGTGATGAGCAAGCGCCGCATCTTCGAGATTTATCTCAACATCATCGAGTGGGGCAACGGCGTGTTCGGCGCCGAGGCGGCGTCGCGCTACTACTTCAAGAAGAGCGCCGCGAATCTGGACGCCTGGGAAGCGGCACACATGGCCGCCATGGTGCCCAACCCGCGCTACTACGACCGCCACCGCAACACCGCCTACCTGCAGCGCAAGACCAATCTGATCCTGGGTCGCATGCCGGCGGCCGAGGTGCCGTGATGCCCGAGCTGCCCGACATCGTCGTCTATCTGGAAGCGCTCGAGCAGCGCATCGTGGGCGCGACGCTGGCGCGCGTGCGGCTGCTCAACCCGTTTCTGCTGCGTACCGTCAGCCCGCCGATCACCGCCGTGGAAGGCAAGCGCGTCGAGACGCTGCGGCGCATCGGCAAGCGCATCGTCATCGGCTTGGAGGGCGAGCTGTTCCTGGTGCTGCACTTGATGATCGCCGGGCGCTTGCGCTGGCTCGGGCCGCGCGATAAGCCGCCGGCGCGCATCGCGCTGGCGCTGTTCGAGTTCACCACCGGAGTGCTCGCGCTCACCGAGGCCGGCAGCAAGCGCCGCGCGTCGCTGCACCTGGCGCAGGGGGAGCAGGCGCTGGCGCAGTTCGACGCCGGGGGTCTGGAGCCGCTCGAGTGCGACCTGGCCGGGTTCGCGCAGCGGCTGACCCGGGAGAACCACACGCTGAAGCGGGCCCTCACCGATCCGCGCCTGTTCAGCGGCATCGGCAACGCCTACTCGGACGAGATCCTGCATCGCGCCAAGCTCTCGCCCGTAGCCTTGACCGGCGCTCTCAGCGCCGAGCAGACCGAGCGCCTGTACCTGGCCACGCGCGCCACCCTCACGGACTGGACGCAGAGGCTGCGCTGCGGGGCGCGCGCGGCATTCCCGGAGAAGGTGACCGCTTTCCGCGAGGGAATGGCGGTGCACGGACGCTTCGGCCAGCCCTGCCCGGTGTGCGGCGCACTCGTGCAGCGCATCGTGTACGCCGAGAACGAAACCAACTATTGTGCGCGCTGCCAGACTGGCGGCAGGATCCTGGCCGACCGTGCGCTGTCGCGCCTGCTCAAGGCGAGTTGGCCGCGCAATATCGACGAGCTGGAGTAGGCGTGCTGGAGCGCGGAGCAGGGGCCCCGCATCGGGGATGCGACCGCGCAAGCGCGCCGCCCGCGACCGGACCGAGTGAGCGTGGGGGTGCGTATCGGAGCGGGCCGCCCGCGCCGGTCGCGCGCAACGCCTCGGTCAAGTCAGCTCTTCGATCCGGAAGCGCGCGACCTCGAAATCCTCGCCCCCTTCGGTGACCGCCACGGGGTGCAGCCGATAGCGGCGATCGTAGGCGTGCATCTCGAGGGTGCGCGTGGGGGAGAACAGATGCGGGCGCAGCAGGAGTGTGGTCTCGCCGCTGCGCGTGGCGGTTCCAGGCAGCAGGATGCACAGCTCGCCTTCGGCCGCGTCCGTGTCCACGTCCGGCGAGCGCGCCGGAAACAGCGTCACCGCCGCGCCGCCGGTGGCGAGCATCTGGATGCCGACGTAGCGGTTGCCCTGCTCGTCCCCGACCACGCGCCGCACGATGCCCACGCCCCAGGCCACCCCTTCCTCGCGCCGCACGCCCACCAGGCAGCCCACGCGCAGCCAACCGCCGAGCGGCTTCGGCACGAAGGCGCCGAAGCCGCCCGGGCTCTCGTTCTCGACGATCCACTCCTCGTCGTTGCTGACGAAGGCCGACTCGAAGAACAGCCCGCCCGCGTTGGCGACCACTTCGCCGAACTCGTGCACCACGGTGACGTGCTCGGTGCGCTGGCGGCGGGGTTCCTTGCGCTCGGGCAGGCTTGCCGACCAGTAGCGCGCCAGGTGCTGTAGCGTGTCCAGCACCACCGGCGGCTCCAGCTGCAGTCCCAGGTTCATCTCCTCGGGCACCCGGCCGCTGCGCTCGATCTGCGCGACATAGCGCGCCACGCGGGCGGCGGCCTCGCCGGGACCGAAGAAGCGCGTCTGCGGGTTCACGGTGACGCTCGGCGACAGCCGGCCCGGCGGGAAAGCGGCGGCCAGATCGGTCACGTAGTGCAGTCCGTCGCCAGGGCGGGCGCTCAGAACGAAGGCGTCCGCGCACTGCGCAATGATCCGGTCCGCCAGCTCCACCTGCACCGCCAGCAGCCCGTCGGGGGCGGACACGGCGAGCATCAGCGGGCGCAGCAACTCGCGCTCGCAGGAGGACTCGCGCCGCTCGCCCCGGTACAGCGTGAGCAGCCAGGGCGCGAACCCGAGCGCTTCCGAGGCGGTGTACAGGCGCGCCAGGTGCTCCCACAGTTGTTGCTCGACCGGCCCGTAGCGCAGCAACGCCCACTTGAGCTGCGCGCCGCAGGCGCGGATCGCGCGTCCCGCGATCTTCGGCAGCGAGGGCTTGAGCGCCGCGGCGCCCACCGCGCCGATCTCGAACTTCGCGACGCAGAAACGGTAGCCCTCGGCGAGCTGGGTCAGGAAGGTGTGCGCCGCGAACCAGAGCCGGTGCTGCTGGAAGCGCGTGAGCCGGGTGCTGTTGGTGACGTAATCGTGATTGAGCTTGCGCAGGAACGGCCGCGCGCTGCGGTCGAGCAGCTCGACGATCTCGAAGGCGCGGATCGGCTTGAGCTTGTCCGCGGTCTTGACCGCGTCCAGGTAGGCGGCAAGCTCTTCCAGGGCGCGGAATGGCCCCTTGTCGGCCAGATCGCCGAGGAGCTGTTGCGCGTCTTCTTTGTCTTCTAGCGGGTGGTCCGAGATACCGCCTCGGATCCAGCGGAGCATGAATTGCCCTCCATAGGCGCGGGCGCGGCGCAAGTTCCATGCCATTGGAGGCTCGCGCCACTCCCTTTACGGCCCACGCCGGCATCGTCGAGGGTTAAGCCGCCCAAGCTTACCTCAGCCGGGCGGCCGCTGCGGGCCGGGCCGGGCGCGCGGAGGCGTCCCGTATAATCCGTCCCCAACCTCTTCCGCGAGCCCATGTTCGTCCATCCCGAATTCGATCCCGTCGCCATCCAGATCGGCCCCGTCGCCGTGCGCTGGTATGGCTTGATGTACCTGGTGGGCTTCGTGGGCGGGTTGCTGCTCGCTCGCTGGCGCGCGCGCCGACAGCCCGAGCTCGGCTGGAGCAAGCACGACATCGACGACCTGCTGTTCTACTGCATCCTCGGCGTGGTGCTCGGCGGACGGCTGGGCTACGTGCTGTTCTACAAGCTCGGCGAGTACCTGCACGACCCGATCAAGATCCTGTATCTGTGGGAGGGCGGCATGTCTTTCCACGGCGGCTTCCTGGGCGTGATCCTGGCGATGGCCTGGTACGCCTGGCGCAGCCGGCGGCACTGGTTCGCGGTCACCGACTTCCTCGCGCCACTGGCGCCGATCGGTCTGGGGGCAGGGCGGCTCGGCAACTTCATCAACGGCGAGCTGTGGGGACGTCCCGCGGACCTGCCCTGGGCGATGATCTTTCCCACGGTGGACAGCCAGCCGCGCCACCCGTCGCAGCTCTACGAGTTCGCGCTCGAAGGCATGCTGCTGTTCGCGATTCTGTGGCTGTTCGCAATGCGTCCGCGCCCCCTGGGCGCGGTATCGGCCCTGTTCTTGATTGTCTACGGTGTGCTGCGCTTTCTGGTGGAGTTCACACGCGAGCCGGACGCATTTCTGGGAACGCTGGCGCTCGGGCTGAGCATGGGCCAGTGGCTGAGCCTACCCATGTTTTTCGGCGGCGTGGTGATGCTGGCGTGGGCCTATCGTCCGCCGCGGCGATAGGCCAAGCGTTTGTTGTACAATGCGCGCCTTCGCCCGGGGTGCCGGGCGCAGCGCGATGGGGTGGTAGCTCAGCTGGGAGAGCGTCGCGTTCGCAATGCGAAGGTCGAGGGTTCGATCCCCTTCCACTCCACCACCCATACCGGGGCCCGCCAGGCGCGGGCCCTTCTTTTGGCCTGCTAAAAGCTGCGCGTCACGCCGAGACCGAAGTAGTGCCGCCGGTAGTCGAGCAGGCTGATGGTCGAATCGTTGCGGGCGTAGCCGGCAGTCAGCAGCGGAGCGAAGCCGCGCATCGCCCAGTCGCGCGCGACGACATTCAGATCGAGCCGCAGCAGACGATCGTTGCGCACTTGGCCGAACAGCGTCGAGGGGCTGTCGTAGCGGTAGCGTGCATAACCCACTCGCACATCCAGGTTGAAGCGCCGCGCCAGCTCGGCGTCGAATCCTATCGCACCGTCCAGGGCGTCGTAGCTGTACTCGCTCTGCGCGGTGTCGTTGCGACCGGCGGACAGCGCCAGCGACACGCCTGTTGCAGCGCTCAGCGCATAGCGCAGCTGCCCGGCGAGCCAGGTCTCGTCCGCCGACAGGTAGTCGTAGTCCCGGTACTCCAGCCGCTTCACGGTCAGGCTCTGGGAGGCGAGCAGGCGCGGCGTCACCGGGCTGGTGTGGCCGAGCTGGATCAGTCCGCCGACGTAGAGAGTGGCGTCCTGGTACAGCGCGCCGAGGGGACCCGCTTCCGCGGTCCACACATGATTGCCCCGCACGCTGTTCGCGCCCACGGTGGCCTGTGCGTAGTGGTAGTCGGCGTAGGTGCCGGGAAACTCGCGCAGCTCCAGATAGGCGCGTGCCAGGCCGCGATTCTCCGCGCCGAAGCTGTGACGCGCCTGCACCAAGGCAGTCACGCCGGTGGCTTTGCGCGCCTGGGCCTCGGAGCTGAGCACGAACGGCTGCCCGAGGATGTCCACCGTCTCCGCACTGCTGGCATAGCTCGGGTTGGAGTCCGGGCCGACCACCACGGTCACGCTCAGCCAGGAGGTTTCGGTTTCGATCCGTTGCAGATACAAGTACACGGTCTGCCGTGCCGTCTCGGGCAGGTGCTGACCCAGCGCGCGCTCGAAGTGGTAACGCGCCGCGTCGTAATCGCCGGCCAGGAACAGCGCGCGCGCCAGGTCCAGGCGCACGCGCAGCAGCGTGGGATCGCGCGTCAGCAGCCGCCGGAAGATGGTCGCCGCCGCGCTGTAGTCCTTCCTCGCCAGCGCCAGCTGGCCGCTGAGGAATGCCGCTTCGTAGTCCCCCGGCAGCGTCTGCTCCAGCTGCTGCAGCAGCGCTTCGGCCTCGGCAAGTCGCCCCTCGACGAGCCAGCGCGTGACCAGGCCGATGGCCTCTTCCCTGGATAGTTGCACGGTGGGCGCCACGTCGGCGGCAGCCCAGCACTGAGCGGCCGCAAGCGCGGCGCAGGCGACCGCAAGACGCAGCAACGCCCGCCAGTCAGGATGCCGGCACTGGGACAAGTGCGTGCCGCTATTGTTTGCGCAGCACGTACGAGCCGATCATCTGCCGCGAGCCGTCGCCGTTCTGCACCGCGTAGCTGCCGCCCATCTCGGCGGCGGCGGGCCCGTAGAACTTGGCGCTCGATGGCCCCGACATGTCGCCTGCGCTGAGCGCGCCGCTCATTGCGTTGCTGCCGCTCGCATAGCTGAGCGTGCCGGAGAGGTTGAGGCTCGGGTCGTCGACCGCAGCGCCGGGGCTGCCGAGGGCAACTCTGCGGCTGCTGTCCGTGTTCAGCGTGACCCGCCGCGCCGCGAAGTCGGCCTGCGCCCGCGCCGCAGCGGACACGTTATACAGCGCCGTTCCGTCGGCGAACGTTCCGAGCATGACGCCGGCGAAGCTCCCCGTGCCGGAGGTCGGGATGTCTCGACCGCGCGTCTCCGAGCCGAGGTGGAAACGCGCTGCGTAATGGCTGGTGGCGGCGGCCGAGCTGGCATAGCTCCAGGAACCCAGCGTGGCATAGGACAGGCCCGCGCTGGTGGGATCCAGCAGCAGCAGCGAGCGCTGCGAGCCGTCGCTCGCCGTTTTCTCGGCGACGTACAAGGCGACGCTGTTCCCCGGGGCGATCTCGAGTAGCTGCGTCGCCGGGTTGGTGAAGGTCTCGCTGAACGTCAATCCCGCGGAAGGTACCGAAACCTCGAGGCTCACCTCGCTCAACCTGCCCGCGGTCCACACCAGGGATCCGTGGCTCGCGCTCGGGGCCGGAACCAGTTGACCGGTGTCGGCGTCGGCGCGGTAGCTGTCGCCGTCGCTCGCAGCCCGCGAGAGCGTGGTGACCGGCGGATAGGCTGGGGTGACGGCGGGGGTAACGGCCGCTGGTCCGGCGCCGCCTCCACCGGCGCACCCTGCCGCCATCGTGGCAAGCATGAGCAGGCCGGCTGGCCTCGATCCGATGCGCGGCGCCGCGAGTTGCACGCAATGCAGTGGTCGCGTCCGCTGTAATTTCTGCACGAGCTGAACTATGACCATGTCCTTTCCTCCAGGGTTGAGCCGTCTGGGAGGCGGCGTGGACAGCGGCGGCCCGACCGCTGGCACAGCGCCAGAGGCTGGACGTTGCGCATGCTGTTTCCGCTCGCGTGAAGTCGCAATCGCCGGTTCGGCTCGGCCCGGTCAGCAAGCGGCATACCGAGGTGCGCGAGGCGATCCGTCACGCAGCCGCACGGATCGGGCGAGCCGGTGCGGCGGAGCCGCATGAAGGCGCGGAAGCTGTGCGGGCCCGACGCCCGCTAGGAGGTGCGCGGCTAGCGCGCGGAAATCACGCGCTGCGCTTGCGCGCGGCGAACCCCAGCGCCGCCAGCCCGACGCTGAGCATCACCAGCGCAGAAGGCTCGGGCATGTGGGTGACCTGCGCCTTCCAGAGCAGGTGACCATTGCCGGCGCCGGTCGGCCCGGGCAGCAGGTAGAGGTACCTCGCCTCGGCAGCAGCGCCGTGCAGCGCGATGGCGCGCAGGGCCGACCCGTCGGCCGCCGGCAGGTAGGTGCTGAAGTAAGGAACCGCCGGGCAGCAGGCTGGCAAGCGAGCCGTCGTTCGAATAGCGCAGCTGGCCGCGCTTCGCACCGGTGAGCGACGACACCCAGATCGTGCTCCAGCGGTAGCTGTCGGCGCGCGTGAGCCGGATCATCTCGGGCGTGCCGGCATTGTCGAGCTCGTTGGTTTCGCCGCCACCGGTGAACTCCCCGGTGGTGCACGCGCCGCCGGTCGACTCGTAGGGCGTACACACGCCGAAGCCAAGCGCGGCGTCGTCTTCGTTGCGCACGAACAGAGGGCGGGGACTTGTCATGAGACGCGCCCGACACGTCATGCTATTCTTGAACTGGCTTCGACGTCCAGGGGGCCGAACGCGGGGGCGCGGCGGCCCGGCGGCGAGCGGCCCGAGTCAGGAGAGGCGGATGGCCAGACAGCTCAACATCACCTACTTCGCCGATCGCGACATGCTCGGACTCGTGTCCGACGAGGACTACGAGCAGTTCAAGGATCTTCTCCTCGAGGCCCTGCACAAGGAATGGCCCAAGGCGCAGATCGCGGTGGATGACGCCGAGCACGCCAGCGTGGAAGTCGAGATCCTGAACGGCGATTTCCCCACCCCGAAGGCCGAGCAGCAGGCCAAGTCCGACGTCGAGTCGCGCGTGCACGAGATCGCCAACGACGTCATCGAAGAGCGCGAGTGGGCCACCGAGGAAGAGTACGAGGGCTACGACGAGGACATCGACGAGGATTTCGAGGAGCGCCGCGGCCGCGACGAGGAAGAGGACTACTGACTGCCGCGGCGGGCCTGCTCCGGGCAAGGGAACTTCCACTGCAGGGCGCGCAGCGTGACCAGCGCCCCCATGTCTTCCAGCCCGGCGGGGTTTGCCGTCAGCCAGTCGCGCACCGCCGCGGCGAAATCGGCGATACGTGCATCCACCGGCGGGCAGAACCGCCCCGCCTCGCCCTCCGCATCGCGCGCCGCAAACCCGCTCACGTAGCCCACCAGGTAGCCCAGGCAGTAGCCGTGGTTGCGCATCAGCTCGGCATCGGCGGGGGCGGCGTCGTCCCGCGCCAGCTGCTCGATGGTATGGCAGCGGTACAGCAGATCGAGACCGGTCGGGTCGCCGTCGCCTGCGGCGTGGGCCTGGCCCAGCACGGCAGCGACCGCGCAGCAGCAGAGGAGCGCGCGCATCATGGTGCGCGCATCATAGCGCGCCGGCGCGCGCTCAGCGCGTCTGCTTCTCCACGCGGCGCGCGAACACCTGCATCTCCTTGGCCGCCTGCAGATCGCCGTTGCGCTGCGCCGCTTCGATCCCCTGGCGGTACGCCGCCAGTGCCTCGCTGAAGCGGTTCAGGTCGGTGAGCACCTGGCCCAGCAGCTTCCACGCCGCCGAATAGCCGGGATCCAGGGCCAGCGCGCGCTGCAGGTGGCCGGCCGCCATGCCGGCGTCGCCGGCTTTCAGATACGCGCTGCCCAGGCCGAAGCGCAGCAGCGCGCTGTCCTTGCCCGCGGCGAGCAGCTTTTCCAGCTTCTCGATCGTCTTCCTAGAGCTCAATGCGCGTGCCCAGCTCGACCACTCGGTTGGTGGGGATCTTGAAGAACACGGTGGCGCTCGCGGCGTTGCGCGACATCGCGGCGAACAGCTTCTCGCGCCACAGCGCCATCCCGGGCGAGGGCGTGGGCACCAGCGTCTGGCGCGACAGGAAGAACGAGGTCTCCAGCATGCTGAACTCCATGCCGTGCTGGGCGGTGGCCAGCTCCAGCGCCGCCGGCAGGTCGGGCTCGTCCTTGAAGCCGTAGTGCACGGTGAGGCGCCAGAAGTCGTTGCCTAGGCTGTCGAGGTCCACGCGCTGCGCGTCGGGCACATGCGGGATGTCCTCGGAGCGCACCGTCAGCAGCACCACGCGTTCGTGCAGCACCTTGTTGTGGTTCAGGTTGTGCAGCAGCGCGTGCGGTACGCCCTCCTGGCTGGCGGTGAGGAACACCGCCGTGCCCGGCACGCGCACCGGCGGATGCTCGGTGATGCTCTTGATGAACGGCTGCAGCGCGATGGCGCCCGGCCGCAGCCGCTCGAACAGGATCTCGCGGCCGCGCTTCCAGGTGGACAGCAGGACGAACACGACCACGCCCACCACCACCGGGAACCAGCCGCCTTCCAGGATCTTCACGATGTTGGCGCTGAAAAAGGACAGATCCACCGCCAGGAACAAGGCCGAGATCGGCGCCGCGACGATGAGCGGCCAGTTCCACAGCTTGCGCATGACGAAGAAGATCAGGATCGAGTCGATGGCCATGGTGGCGGTGACCGCGATGCCGTAGGCGCCCGCCAGATTGCTGGACGAGCCGAATCCCAGCACCAGCCCCACCACCGCGAGGTACAGGCCCCAGTTGATCCAGGGCAGGTATACCTGGCCGATCGCGCGCTCGGAGGTGTGCTCGACCATCAAGCGCGGACAATAGCCGAGCTGGATCGCCTGGCGGGTGAGCGAGTAAGCGCCCGTGATCACGGCCTGCGAGGCGATCACCGTAGCGAGCGTGGCGAGCACCACCATCGGCAGCAGCGCCCAGTCCGGCGCCAGATGGAAAAACGGGTGCTGCACCGCTTGCGGCTCGCGCAGCAGCAGCGCGCCCTGACCGAAGTAGTTGATCAGCAGCGCGGGGAACACGAACCACAGCCAGGCCAGGCGGATGGGGCGCTTGCCGAAGTGCCCCATGTCGGCATACAGGGCCTCGGCGCCGGTGATCGCGAGCACGACCGCACCCAGCACCAGAAAGCCCAGCGTCCCGTTGCTGACGAAGAACTTCACGCCCCAATAGGGGTTGAGCGCTTCCAGCACGCTGGGGTACTGCCAGATGCTGATCAGGCCGAGCAGGGCGAGCACCGCGAACCAGACCGTCATGACCGGCCCGAAGAATGCGCCGACGCGCGCGGTGCCGGTCTGTTGCACCACGAACAGGCCGGTGATCACGGCCAGGGTGACCGGGATCACGTAGGGCTTGAGCACGGGGGTGATCACCTCCAGGCCCTCGACCGCGGACAGCACCGAGATCGCCGGGGTGATCATGCCGTCGCCATAGAATAGCGCCGCGCCGAACATGCCCAGCACGATCAGGAACCAGCGCAGCCGCGGATCGCCGTCGAGGGAGCGGCGCACCAGGGCCATCAGCGCCATGATGCCGCCTTCGCCGCGGTTGTCCGCACGCATGATCAGCAGCACGTACTTGAGCGTGACGATGCTGAACAGTGCCCAGGTCATCACCGACAGCACGCCGACCACGTTGTCGTGGACCACGGGCAGATTGTGCGTGCCGCCGAAGGATTCCTTGATGGCGTACAGCGGGCTGGTGCCGATGTCGCCGTACACTACACCGACGGCTCCGACCGCCAGCCCCAATACACCCTGCCGCGTACGAGAAACGGGCTGGTCGCCGTCGGCCTGTTGCTGTTGTTCCACGGAGTATCGGTCTACGTTGCGGCGGCGCATCATAGCACGCCGCGAGGCGCGCACGAGCGGGCCCGGCGCGGCCCCTGAAACCGGCCAGCCGCGGCAGCGTGGGCCGGGTTGTTGTCGCGTGCGCTTGCGCATACCATTAAAGCGCTCACCAGCAGGTGTGAACCATGGCAAAACAAGCGATACATACCCACGACGCGCCACAGCCCATCGGCATCTATTCCCAAGCCGTGCGGGCGGGCAACGCGCTCTACCTCTCCGGACAGATCGGGCTCGATCCGCGCACCATGCAGCTGGTCGACGGCATCGACGCGCAGATCCACCAGGTGTTTCTGAATCTGCGCGCGGTGGCCGCGGCTGCCGGCGCCAGCCTCGACGACGCGGTGAAGTTCACCGTCTTCCTCGCCGACATGACCGACTTCCCCCGGGTCAACGAGATCATGGCCGGGTACGTCGCCCAGCCCTATGCGGCGCGCTCCGCCGTGGCTGCCGCGGGCTTGCCCCGCGGCGCCCTGGTCGAGATCGAAGCGATCCTGGTCACGAGTTGATCCAGTAGGGATGAGCCGGGCCTGCGCGCCTGCGGCGCGGCAGGACGATACCCGGTTAGAGGCCGACGCTGCGTAAGCAACGCGGTCGGCCGCCGACCAGCCCGGGATCATTTTTTGCAGTTTTTGCAGGACCGTTTCGCGGCGTGCGATCCTGCGAGCAAGGGTGTCGGCGGAGGAACGGGAGGACGGCGGCGAGCTGCGACCGGTTTCGCGGGCAGTTCGGAGCGCGCTCGGCGCGCCAGGCTGACGACCCGGAAATAAGAAAAACCAAGAACCAAAAAAGAGACCAAACAACAATGGAGACCGTGAAGTACATTGTTGGGGCCGTAGGCTTCCTCTTGATCGCCTGGGCTTGGCCGGGCGTCGCCGTGGCGCAGCTGCAGGCGGTAGAGGCCGAATACGGCCACGGCGACAGCGTGGACGTGTTCGGCGTCGGTTTCGACTTCAGGGATCTGAAGGAGTGGCCGCTGTCACCGCGCTGGGGTCTGGGCGTCTACCTGCGCGGCGGCGTGCATTATTGGAAGGGGCAGGACGACGATTCGTACTTGTTGGACTTCGGCCTGACGCCGGTTCTGCGACTTCAGCGCAACGCGCCGGGGAGGGAGCTGCTGCCCTACTTGGAGGCGGGGCTGGGCGTGCACCTGCTCACCGAGACGCGCATCAATGGCCATCGCGAGCTCGATACGGCGTTCCAGTTCGGCGAAGTGCTGGGTCTAGGCATCCGCTTCGGCCCGCGCCACGAGTACGACCTGGGGCTGCGCCTTCAGCACGTCTCGAACGGCAGCATCAGCGAGCACAACGACGGCCTCACCTTCGTCTCGGTGGGATTCGCCTACCATTTCAACTAACGGCCGGCGCGGTTGCTACAATCGGCCGCTAGGCCGCTTTCCCGTCATCTCCACCACCGTCCGGAACGGCACATGGCGCCGGCTCGCGCCGCGGCGCGACACATCACCGCCTTCGCGGGCGTCCCCGAAGCCACCCGCAAGCAGCTCGACAAGCTCGGCCTGAAGAGCGAGCTCGACCTCGTCCTGCACTTGCCGCTGCGCTACGAGGACGAGACGCGGCTCGCGCGGTTGCGCGACGTGCACGCGGGCGATACCGCCCAGGTCGAGGTGGAGGTGCTGGCCTCCGAGATCCAGTTCCGCCCCAAGCGCATCCTGGTGTGCCGCACGCGCGACGGCGACGACGAGCTGACGCTGCGCTTCTTCAACTTCTATCCCAGTCAGCTGCGCCAGCTCGCCCCCGGCGTGCGGCTGCGGGTGATGGGCGAGCTGCGCCGCGGGTTCTTCGGCGCCGAGATGATTCATCCGCGCTACCGCGTGGTGCGCGGCGAGGAACCGCTGCCCGAATCGCTGACCCCGGTGTACCCGAGCACCGCGGGCCTCGCCCAGCCGGTGCTGCGCAAGCTCATCGCGCGCGCGCTGGCGGCGGCCGACCTGTCCGACCCGCTGCCGAAGGAGCTGCGGGCGCACTTGCGCCTGGCGCCGTTCGAGGACAGCATCCGCTACCTGCACAGTCCGCCGCCCGATGCCTCGCAGTCGGCCCTGCAGGAACGCACCCACCCGGCTTGGCGTCGCGTCAAGTTCGATGAGCTGCTCGCGCAGCAGTTGTCGATGCGGCTGCATCATCGCCGCCGCCGTTCCGCCCGGGCGCCGGCACTGGGGCCGCCCGGGCCGCTCTCCCAGCGCCTGCTCGCGCAGCTGCCGTTCCGTTTGACCCGCGCCCAGAGCCGTGCGCTCGCGGAGATCCGCGCCGACCTGATGCGCCCGCATCCGATGCAGCGCCTGCTGCAGGGCGAGGTGGGCAGCGGCAAGACCATCGTCGCCACGCTGGCCGCGCTGCAGGCGGTGGAAAGCGCGCGCCAGGTGGCGGTCATGGCGCCCACCGAAATTCTGGCCGAGCAGCACTACGCCAAGCTCGGCGTTTGGCTCGCGCCGCTGGGAGTGGAGCTGGCGTGGCTTGCCGGCAGCCTGACGAAGAAGGAGAAGCGCGCGGCGCTCGCGCGGGTGGAATCGGGCGCCGCGCAGGTGGCGGTGGGCACCCACGCGCTGTTCCAGGATCAGGTCGCGTTCCGCGATCTGGCGCTGGCTGTGGTGGACGAGCAGCACCGCTTCGGCGTGCATCAGCGCCTGGCGCTGCGCTTGAAAGGCACCGCCGAAGGCAGCGAGCTGCAGCCGCATCAGCTGATGATGAGTGCTACGCCGATTCCACGCACGCTGGCCATGAGCTATTACGCTGACCTCGACGTGTCGGTGATCGACGAGCTGCCGCCGGGACGCACGCCGGTGGTCACCAAGCTGCTGTCCGAGTCGCGGCGCGACGAGGTCACCGCGCGCGTACGCGACGCCTGCGTGGCCGGGCGCCAGGCCTACTGGGTCTGCCCGCTGATCGAGGAGTCCGAGGCGCTGCAGCTGCAGACCGCGATCGACACCTTCGAGGCGCTGCAGCGCACCTTCCCCGAGTTGAGCGTCGGTCTGGTGCATGGGCGGCTGTCGAGCGCCGACAAGGCGGCGGTGATGGAAGCGTTCAAGGCCGGCAGCGTGCAACTGCTGGTTGCCACCACCGTGATCGAGGTCGGCGTGGACGTGCCCAATGCCTCGCTCATGGTGATCGAGCACGCCGAGCGCATGGGCCTGTCACAGATGCACCAGCTGCGCGGGCGCGTGGGGCGCGGGGCGCAGGCCAGCGTGTGCATCCTGCTGTACCAGAATCCGCTGTCCGACACGGCGCGCGAGCGGCTGCGCATCATGTACAAGGTGAGCGACGGCTTCGAGATCGCGCGCCACGACCTGCGCATCCGCGGCCCGGGCGAGCTGCTGGGGGCGCGCCAGAGCGGCGTGCCGATGCTGCGCTTCGCCGACCTGGAAGCCGATGTTGATCTGCTCGAGGCGGCGCGCGGCGCCGCCGAGCGACTGCTGCAGGACACCCCGGACAATGCACGCGCACATCTGCAGCGCTGGATGGGAGGAAGGCAGGAGTACTTGAGGGTGTGATGGGCCGAAAAGCGTGACCGAAAGGCGTGACCGAGAAGCGTGACCGGGAAGCGTGACCGGGAAGCGTGACCGGGAAGCGTGACCGGGAAGCGTGACCGAGAAGCGTGACGAAAAC
>Ga0299906_10002826_pt1 | contig 14351 bp, 9 predicted proteins | sample RVTome_14_FD_200259 | JGI IMG/M metagenome (GOLD analysis project Ga0299906, IMG submission 200259) | Soil microbial communities from uranium-contaminated site in the Upper Colorado River Basin, Wyoming, United States - RVT145D125 (version 2) ... | reverse complement strand
CGTATGGCACGACGACAGCTCCTGTGGCACGCCCGTGGTGGCCTTGATCTCCCGCAGGTCCGCCACGTCGCGGACCTCGACCTCGAACCCGTGCTCGCGCATGTGGTCGATCCATTTCCCGCAGCACCCGCATGACGGATTCTTATAGACGAGAATCGCCGTGCCCTCGGCATCTGCACGCGCCGCACTGTCGGCGGACGTGCAGGCGGATGTGACCAGGGCCAGGATCGCGGTGCCAATGACGTTGCGTCTCATCAATAGTGTCCTTGGATAAGCCGTATGGCGTATGGCGTATGACGCGGGGTACCGAGCCCCACAACACTCCTCACTCCTCACTCCTTACGTCTCACGGCAGTTCCGGAATCCGCAGTCCATGACAGGCCGAGCACATCTCCGGATTCCGCTTGCGCAGGCGCTCGGCGTCGAAGTCGGGGCCGTGCGGGTTGAAGCGGCGACCGCCGAGCGCGGAGTGGCAAATGAGGCAGTCGCGCTCGGTGTGGCAGGTCACGCAGGATTCCAGGTTCTGCCGGGCGGCGGGCCCGTGTCCCAAGATGAAAAACTGCTTCGCGTCGTGGAACCCAGCGCCGAACGCCCGCCGCTCGGCGACCAGGCCTGCTTGCACGTGGCAGTCCGCACAGAATTGTGTCGGGCTGTGGCAGTCGCTGCAAGTGCTCTCGCGCACGTACGCAGCGGACGGGTGCCGCACGAGGAACGCGTCCGGATGGTACCCCGGGTTCCCGGACGCGGCGACCGGCCGGTGGCAGTCCAAACAGTCCTGTCGCGCGTGGCACGCGGCGCAAGTGGACGGCTTCGCCGCCGCGGCGACGCCATGCGCGTCGCGAAACTCGGGCCCGCGGTGGGACGCCGGCGGCCGCCGCTCGATATCCGCCCCCGCCCCGCGCCCGCCGCCCGCCGAGAACATGGTGCGCGCGAGCGCCGGCGTGGCGAGATGGCATTCGACGCAACTCTCCTGCGTGTGGCACGTCCGGCATTCCGCCGGCGTGTGCTGCGCCGTGGCACCGTGCGTCGCGAGGAACCGCGGGTCGGCGTGGGTCTCGGGCGCCGTGAGGCTCGCCCGGTGCACCAGGGAGCGGGCATCCGGCTCGAGCGCCTGAATCGCGGATTGCTCCGGCGCGTCCACATGACATTGTACGCAGAAATCCCGCGCGTGACACGTGGCGCACGCCACCGCGACGCCGTCCCGCGCCGGCGCGACGATTGGCTCGCCACCCAAGAGCCCGTGTCCACCTCGTCCGGCAAAGTCCGGTTCCTCGTGGCTGGGCGGCGCGGGAAAGTCCGACACGTCGGCCGCCGTGAGTCGCACGGCACGCGACAACGGTACGTGGCACACCGCGCAATCGTTTTCCGTAGCGGCGAAATGCGAGGGTTCGACCTGGTGGCATTCGAGACACCGATCGACGACCGCGAGGTTGACCAGCATCCACGCCGCGCCGGGCTCCGCGTGGCAGTCGACGCAGCGCGCCGGCTCCGCGCCTTCACGCGCGAGCTCGGCCGCGTGCGCCGGATGCTCGAACCGCAAATTCGTACGGGGCGGCTCCGTGCGCCCGGCCCACTCCACCCGTTCCTCGATCGTGCCGTCGTGACAGTTGGCGCAGGACGCCGGAACGGGGTACAGCGGCTCCCCGGCGGCCTGCGCGCCCGCGTGACACGTCATGCAGGTGGGGAACAGCTCGGCGTGCGCCTCATGGTCGAACGGCTGCTGCCGCCCGGAGACCGTCACGCCACCGGCTCGCAGCGCCAGCAGCAGGCCCACGGCCGCCGCCCCGCCGATCCAGAACGCCTTCATCGGGTAACCGGCGCCTCGGGGATCGCGAGGATCGCGGGGTGGAGGCTCCTCGCGTCCGCCCCACTGCCGAGGGTGAGCGTCATCCCGGCGTGCAACCGGAACTGGTTCCACTCAAAGCGCGCCGCATCGGGCCGGCGCCGCGTCTCGTCGTACTGCTGCAGCTCGAGGTTGAGCCGCACCTGGTCAACGGGGTGATAGTCGATGCGCAGGCCGAACACCCAGACCGACGCATCGTCCACGCGGAACTCCAGCGGGCGCTTCAGCGTGCCCAGCCGCGCGGTGGCGGCGAGCGTCTCGTCGAACTGATACGTCGCGGCGGTCTCGAATCCGATCGCGCCCGCGCCCGGTCCCTGCTCCGCGTGATACTCGCCGGTCAGCGTCCACCGCTCGAGCCGCGTCACGGTCGCACCGACCGCCCAGCGCCACCCGTCATCCACGAACCGGGCCAGCGGTGTGTCGGCCCCGGTCTCGTCGTACTCGTACACCTCCGCGCTGCCGCGCAGATCGAGACCCCGCACGGGCGTCACCGCGGCCGCTCCGGACACCGCGCGGTACGGAGTCGGACTGAACGCCCCCCAAATCGTCCACAGGTCGAAGTGCGGGCGGTAACGCCGTGCCCCAACCCGGACGCGGCCGATCCCGCTGGGATGAGCGTAGCGGATACTCCCTTCCGCCGTCCCCCAATAGCCGAACGAGAGGTCGTAGTCCGCGCCGCCCGAGACAACGAGCCCGCCGAAGGGCGTCAGCGCTCCCTCCAACGCGATCCGCTCGGATACGAACAGGTCCGAGGCCGGGTCGACCTCACGCTGATACGTGAAGCTCCCATCCAGGCGATCCACCGTCCACCCCAGGCGGGCGCCGGCCACGAGTTGCCGGTCGCGCGGCTGGAAGTCGTCCAGCGGATTCAGCGCGTCACTCGTCACGGGCAGCGCAACCCCGCGCGCCAGGCCCCAGCCACCCCAGGCGCTCAACCGCACGTAGTCGGCGAGCGGGCGCACCTCGACCTTGGCGCCGTCGAACCCGGTGAACCCGAAGCGGGTGAACACGTTGGTGCGACCGACGTGCGCCGTGAGAACGGGGGAAGCCCATTCGGCGTATCCCTCGAGCAGGTGCACGGCCGGATCGGTCCCCGGCCACCGGGCGCCGTCTCCCAGATCCGCACCCACCCGCACCTTACCCCGCGCCGTGAGTCCCGGCACTCCGAGACCCCACACGGTCACGTCGGCGGTGGTGGTCACCGGCGCGGCGCGCAGCTCGGCACCCGGCCGGAAGAACGTGCAGAACGGCTGCCCTGTGAGACACTGGACCGCGAACCCGTCCGGGCTGAACAAACCGCCGTCGGGCCCGGTGACGACGTCGGCGGCGGGGACACTGTCCAGCTGTACACCGCGGAACGCGACGGATTGAAAGCGCGTGTCCAACCGCGCGCGGTACCCCTGGGCGGCCGCCGGCAGGGGCAGCAACGCCGCGGCCAGCATCGACAGCACCACGGGGTGCTTCACGGACCCACCCTCGGCTCCGACAGGTGTCCGCGGTACTCCTCCGGAGACGCCTGGAGGTGACACACCGTACACTCCTTCTCCGGATAGTGATCGCTCTCCAGGTGACACGTCACGCACAGCGCCCGATCGGGCACGAGCCGGGCAACCGTCGTCGCGGCGTGACAGGCGTCGCAGCCCGCGTGAGCGGAGCCCGGCGGACCGTGAATCGTGTCCGCCGGCACGCCGGCGTGACACGCGGCGCAGCCGCGGTCCGCGTCGTGGTGGCTGTCGTGGCAATCGCTGCACGTCGCCACGGGCTCCCGCACGGCGAGCGACACGGCGGCGGCGTGGCACTCGACGCACCGCCCGCCGGCGTGCTGCTCGTGGAGGAAGTCGGCGGGCCGCTCCCGCGGCGCGGCGCCCTCGACGAACACCGTGACCGTGACGCCGCGCGGGGCCCGCAGCTCACCGGCCTCGTGACACGCGCCGCAATCCGATGCGGCGGGCGACTGGTGATGGCAGATCTGGCACCCCCGGGGCGACTCGAACGTGAGCCCGCCATGACCCGACTGGGTCGTGTGACAGGTCAGGCAGGAGAGTTCGGCATGTCGCTCGTGGGAAAAGGTGTCCTGCGGCGCGGGGAGGGGGTTCAGCGAGATCGGTGCGACCACCCCCTGCGGCTCGGAAGGGGGTGGCGGATCCCCCTTGCCCCGCGGGCGCCCAGGATCGGCCGCCGCCGGAAGCGCCCCGAAGGGCGCGTGGACCTCCCCGGTGGAGGACTGCGGCCGGAGCGCGGCGCTCGTGTCGAACGGCGCTTGCTGCTGTAGCCGCTGCCGCATCCGGGCGGGTATGTCGGGTCGCTCCGCGATGGCCGCGTGGCAGCCCTGGCAATCGCTCGCGTCCACCCTCGCGGCGTGCGGCTCGTGGCAGAGCGTGCACCGCGTACCGACATCGACATGCCGTGACCCCGTATGGAACGGCTCCTCACGCCAGTCGATATGGCAGTTCGCGGACGCGCACGTTTCGGCGGCCGCTGCCGCCACCTCCTGCTCGTGCGGGTTGTGGCACATGCCGCACGTCGCCCGGTGCGGGTCGCGCGCCGGGTCGAAGTCGGCGAGGACCGCCTGCATCTCGTGGCAGGAGAAGCACTGGTCCATCGACGGCACGAGCGTGCCCGCAGCCGAATCGCGGGTCGCCAGCCCGGGCACCTCGGCCGTGAACTCGTGGCACGTGACGCAGTGGAGCGACGTCTGGCTTTGCATGGCGCCCAGGGCGATGGTCGCGTTCACGTGGCAATCGGCCAGTGCGCAGGTGCTGTCGACAGGAACGAATCGGTGTACCTCCTGCCCATGGCAGGTGACGCACATGACGTCACGCAGCACGCTCGAGTCGGACTCGAGGTGGGTGCGGTGTCCGGCCGTGGACGCCACGCGCTGCCACGTCTCCGGCTCGCCGGTTACATGGCAGTCCTCGCACACCGCGTTCGGTACGGGGGCGTGCTCGCCGATCTCCTCGGGGCGCTCGAGCACCCAGAGATACAGCTGCCGCATGCTGGCCACCAATGGCTGCTGGTGGCAGTCGTGGCAGTTCAGGCTGTCGTGTTCGCTGGCCGTGAATCGCTGGAACGCCGGGTCCATGACATGGCAGCCGGTGCAGAAACCGTTGTCGTGCTGCATGTAGTTCCAGGACACCGCGCCCCCGCCCGCCGCCGCGAGCGCGACGAAGAGTACGGCCACGGCCATCGCGATCTTGAGCCCGCGCGACCGCGTGAGGATCCAGTCGACGATGACGGCCCGCCGCCGCCACAGCACCACCACCAGAACCAGCGCCACCACGGCGCCCACCACTGCGCCGGCGATCTGAATCCACTGGGGCACGTGGAAGAAGAACCGCACGACCGTGGCGATCCCACCCGGGAGCGGCGACTCGACGACGACCGAATCCAGGGGAGGCGCGTGTTGCTGGGCGAGAACGAGCAGGCCGAGGGTCATGGCTGGAGCACGGTGGCTTGACACCTTTCAGTATGCACGCGCGGACGGACCGGAGGAATGGTCCCCCGGTCCGTCGTGTCGTGCGTCACGGGCTACGACCTACTGGTGGTTCCTGAGACGCGCGAGAACCGCTTGGATCTCCGCCTCGTAGTCCTTCGGGCTGGCCGGCGAAACGCCGTACTCGTCCTCCACCGCCTGCTGGCTCGCGAGCAGCTGCGCCCGCACGAGGAACGGGTTGTGCGCCGCCGCGCCGAGCGTGGACCCGCCGAATATCGCCAGATGGTAGTTGAAGAACGCCCCTTCGGCCACGGTGAATGTCGGGTTGGTACCGTCGATCTCCCCGCCCGCGTCCTCCAGGTTGGCATCCACCTGCTCCAGCTGCGCGATCAGCTCGTCCGCGAATGACTCGATTTCGGTCGACGCCACCAGGATCAATCCACTGGCCACGCCCTCCGTGAGGTGACACCCCTGCGCCGCCGTGCACCCGGCGAACGCACGGTCGTCCGTCGTGAGACCGCAGGTATCGGGTTGCGGCGAGAGCGGGGTCCCGTTTCCGTCGACGCATGGGATCGCGCGGAACGAGTGGCCCACCACGTTGATCACGAAGTCACCGGTCTCTTCGTCCGTCACCTCGAACATGGCGAGATGGCACGTCGCACAGAGGCGCTCGTTCCCCTCGCTCCCGTGGCTGGCGATGATGCGCCCCTGCTCGATGCTCGAGTTGGGCGGGAACCACCCGGCTTCGCCGAGCAGGAGGTCTGCTTCCGGCGCGTGCGGCTCGAGACCGTGCGAGGAACCCGGATCCGGCACGGTGCGCCGGTTGTGGCACTGGGCGCACAGGTGCTCCGTCAGATCGTTGGTGTCCACCGGGCGTCTGAGCTGCCCCGCAAACTGGCCGTTGTGCGGATCGTGGCACACGGCACAGGTGATCGGCTGATGCTCCACCACGTCCAACTCCGTGTACACGGCGTCAGCGTCGAACCGCGCAAGCGCCTGCTGCCCGCGGTGGCATCCCTGGCAGTCGGCGCGCCCCACGGGGCTGTCGCGGATGATCGCGTGACCCGACGTGGCCCACTCCTCGGCAAACGGATGGTGGGTCCCGGTGTGGCACTCGGCGCAGTTCTGGTCGAGTCCGGCGCCGAGGTCGATGCCGGGGATCGGCTGGGTGGCGCCGGGGTCCACCGAGACATGCTCGAGGCCCGGCCCGTGGCAGCTCTCGCACTGCACGTCCCCGTAGAGCGTCGAGTCGGGGACGGCGTTGAACCCAGCCGCCACCGCGATCGAGTTGCCCTGATCGTTGACGGAGTGGCACGGCACGCAGAAGTCCTGCCCGCTGCCGGAGGCCACCAGCGTCTGGAGCGCGCCGGCGTGCGCCGTATTCTCCCATTGGCCCTGCGGTCCCACGTGGCAGTTCCCGCAGGTCGTGAGCTTGGTGCCGGGATCGAAATATCCGAGGAATCCCGCCGCGCCGTCAGGCGGGGGGTTGAAGGGCTCGCGGTCACGGAAGATCACGGTCTCTTCGGTGCACGCCAGGCCAGCCACGACGGCGGCCACGGCCGCCAGGCGCAGTGTCCGGACCCTGAGAGGACGACTACCGTGCATAGATACTCCATGAGGTGGAGATTGCCATGGCAGAGGGCACCAAACCGACGCTACTATTGTATTTACCGAACGGATTCCGTCCTGAAGATTGTCTGAAGATCCCTTCAGGTTGAGTCGGTCAACTCGGGGTGGTCCGAGCTCGGAGAAACGGGAATTGGATGATTGACCGTCCCCGCCACGCGCCGGCGCCGCACGACGACGCCTTCACGGTATCCCACCCGGTGACGAGCCTCACCGTCGTCATGACCGCCGGCGTCGTCACGCGCGTCACGTTCGGCGGGGCGCGCCGGGCGGCTGCCTCGGCCGCGGAGGGGCTCGCGGAGCAGGAGCTCCTCGAGTACCTGGGTGGCCGGCGCACCACGTTCACCTTCCCCACGGCGGCTCAGGGTACCCCCTTCGAGCGCACGGTCTGGCGCGTCGCGAGCGACATCGCGTACGGCGCGACGATGACGTACGGCGAGGTCGCGCGGGCCGTGGGCCAGCCCGGCTCCGCCCGGGCCGTGGGCCTCGCGCTCGGCAAGAACCCCCTCCCCATCGTCGTCCCGTGCCATCGCGTGGTGGCCGGCGGCGGCCGGCTCGGCGGGTTCGGGGGAGGCGCGGCGCGCAAGCGCCGCCTGCTGGCGCTGGAGGAGCGATCGCGTCCGGCTGGCCTGCCCGCGGCCGGCGCACAGCGGTCGCTGTTCGCGGCCCTCCTTCTGGTGGGTGGTCTGTCGTGCTCCGACCCGCAGCGGCCGACGTTCGGGCCCGGCGACGGCGCCCCCGATACGGAGCCCCCGCGCATCGAGTTCCTGGCACCGCCTCCCAACTCGGTCTTTGCCGCCGGCAGCCAGGTGGTCGTCCGCGTACGGGTGACCGACGAATCCACGCTCGCCGAGGTCCTGGCGGCCGTGGCGGGCGCGGTGAGCGTCGGGTTCCCCATCATCGACCCCGGCACGACGGAGCTGGAGGTGGACTTCCCGATCGCCACGAGCGTGGGAATGACGGGTACCGCCACGTTCGTGGTGACCGCCATCGACGCCTCGGACAACGAAGCGAGCGCGACCCGCTCCTTCATGCTGCAGTGAACGCTCGTGCGGCTCGCGCAACTCACCGTCCGCAACTTCCGCAACATCGCCGCCCTCGACGTCGAGCTCCCCGCCACCGGCGTGGTGCTGCTGGGCGCGAACGGCCACGGAAAGACCAACGTCCTGGAGGCCGTCTACTACCTGGTGCTGTTCCGCTCGCTCCGCGCCGCGAAGGACCGGGAGCTGGTACGCTTCGGCGAGGCCGGGTTCTTTGTCGCCGGACACGCGGGCCGGCGCGTGACGGCCGGCTACGAGATCGCGGGCCGCCGCAAGAAGGTCACCATCGACGGCGTCGAGATGCGGCGCCTCGCCGACGCCGTCGGGACCATCACCGCTGTGGCCTTCTCGCCCACCGACCGTGGGATCGTGGATGGGGGCCCCGCCGCGCGACGCCGCTACCTCGACGTGCTCCTTGCACTCAGCACACCAGACTACCTCGCGCATCTCACCCACATGCGCGGCGCGCTGCGCCAGCGAAACGCCGCGCTGCGCCAGGGCGACGCGCGGACGGCCCGCGCGTTCGACGAACCGCTCGCGCGCGCCGGCCGGTGCGTGATCGCGGCGCGTGCGGCCTGGGCGGGGCGCTGGGCGGCTCGGTTCGCGAATCTGTGCGCAGCGCTCGGCGAGCGGGGAACCGGCGCGCTGCGCTACGCGCCGCGGCACGCGATCGGCGAGGGAAGCGACGGGCTCGAGCGCGCGTTGGGCGAGGCACTGGACCGCGACCTGCGCCGCGGCATGACGACCGTCGGCCCGCACCGGGACGACCTGCGGCTCACGCTCGACGATCGCGACCTGCGGGCGTACGGCTCAGCCGGCCAGCAGCGAACGGCCGCCATCGCCCTCCGACTGCTGGAGGCCGAAACGCTCACCGCCGCGCGCGGCACGCCGCCGATCGCCCTCTACGACGACGTGTTCGCGGAGCTCGACGCCGGCCGTCAGGAGCGGCTCCTCGCATTGATCCGCGAGACCCTGCCCGGCCAGGCCGTGGTCACCGCGCCGCGCGCGTCCGAGGTACCTGAGGCGTTGCTCGACCGGCCGCGGTGGCGTGTGGAAGGCGGGCGCGTTGAAGGATAAGCGCCGGCGCGGCGAAACGTCCTCCCTCGGCGACGCGCTGCGGCGCTACGTGGATCGGGCGGGGATCGGCGACCGGATGGCGCAGGCCAGCGTCGTGTCCGAGTGGGCGGCGATCGTGGGCCCCAAGATCGCCGATGTCACGGTCCCGACGTCGGTGGCCGCCGACGGCACGCTGTTCGTGCGCGTCCGGTCGGCGGGTTGGGCGCAGGAGCTGCAGCTAATGTCGCCGAGCATCCTCGCCGAGCTCGGCAAGCGCGGCAAGCGGGTCAAGCGGATCGTCTGGCGCACCGAGTAAGCTCCCTGGCCTCATCCGGTTGTGACCGGTCCACCCGCACCCTATTCTTGACCGTTCCAGAAGGGCAGTGCCCATAGTGACGGACGACCTCGAACGCGTGCGCGGGGCCCTCGGTGACCGGTACGCCGTGGAGCGGGCGATCGGCCATGGTGGGGCGGCCACCGTCTACCTGGCCCGGGACCAGAAGCACCGTCGCCTGGTGGCCATCAAGGTGCTCCGCCCGGAACTGCAGACGGCCATCGGCGCCGATCGGTTTCTCGCCGAGATCGAGATCGCCGCCCGGTTGTCCCACCCTCATATCCTCCCCGTCTACGATTCGGGCGCCGCGGGCACCCTTCTCTACTATGTCATGCCGTACGTTGAGGGCGAGTCCCTCGCCGACCGGCTGCTCCGGGAGGGCCAGCTCCCGCTCGCCGACGCGTTCCAAATCGCCCGAGAAGTTGCCGACGGCCTCGGCTACGCGCACAGCTACGGCATCGTTCACCGGGATGTGAAGCCGCAGAACATCCTGCTCTCGGGCGGTCATGCCGTCATCGCGGACTTCGGCATCGCGCGCGCCCTCGACGCCGCCGCCGAGCAACCCATGCCGTTCACCGGCGCCGGCATCGCGGTCGGCACACCGCTCTATATGAGCCCTGAACAGGCCGCGGGGAGCGGTCTGGTCGACGCGCGCAGCGATCTCTACTCGCTGGGCTGCGTCCTCTACGAGATGCTGGTCGGTGAGCCGCCGTTCACCGGCCCGACGCCCCAGGCGATCGCCGCCCGCCGCCTGACCGAGACGCCGCACGCGATTGCCGACGTGCGGGAGTCCGCGCCGCCGCACCTCGAAGCCGTGGTGAAGCGGGCCCTGGCCCGCGTTCCGGCCGATCGGTTCGCCACGGCGCTGGAGCTCGCCGAGGAGCTAGGACGGCTCGAGCGCCACGCGAGTCGCCCCAGCACCCCGGCCCCCCAAACGACGCCGCGCCAGCGCCGGCGGGGCCGGTTGGCGGTCGTCGGCATCGCCCTGGCCGCCGCCACCGCGGTGGGCACCTTGTGGATGACCCTCGCCGATGCCGGTGCGGCCGAACGCCCGCGGCTCGCCGTCCTGCCGTTTCGCGACGTCGGGCCGGACAGCGATCGCGCGTTCGCGGAAGGGGTCGCCGAGGAGATCGCCGCCCGCCTCGGCGGCGTGTCGGGGCTGCGGGTCGTGGGCTGGCAAACCGCCCTGCGGTACAGCGGGGACGACGCGATCGACCGGATCCTCGCCGAGCTCGACGTGGACTACGTGTTGCACGCCACGGTGAGCTGGGACGATAGCGGCATTGAGCGGCGCGTCAAACTGATTGCGAGCCTCGTCAGCGCAGCGGACCGCTCGCAGGCCTGGGCCGACGTGTTCGACCAGACGGCGAGCGGACTGTTCGACGTGCAGACCCGCATTGCCGAGAGCGTGGTGGAGCGGCTCGGCGTGGAGCTGTTGGGCCGGGAGCGGCTCGCCCTCGCGCACCCCTATACGCGTAACCCGGCCGCGCACGAGCACTACTTGGTGGGAAGCAGCCATTTCAACCGCTTTTATCCCCACACCCGGGGCCTGGAGCTGGCGATCGCCGAGCTCGAGCGGGCCGTCGCGTTGGACACCGCGTTCGCCGCGGCATACGCGAAGCTCGCCATGGCCCACGCCGGCCTGTACGCGCGGCCGGACGAGCGGACCGACGAACGGGCCCGGCACGCGCGCGAGGCGGCGCGGCGGGCGGCCGCCCTCGCGCCCGGGATGCCGGACGTCATCGCGGCGGAGGGGATTCTCGCGTACTGGGTCGACGGCGACCCCGACGTCGCCCGCCGGCGCATGGAGCGCGTGCTGGCGCTGGAGCCCGAGAATTTTCGTGCCCTGATCACGCTGACCGATCTCTACCGGCGCCGCGGCGATTTCGATCGCGCCGCGCGCCTCATCGGCGAGGCAGCCGACTTGGATCCGCAGAACCCGCGCGCCCAGTACGAGGCAGCACTCGTCGCGATGTTCCTCCGGCGATTCGACGACATGACGCGATACGTCGCGCGCCATCGCGCCCTCGACCCCTCGTCGCCGGAACCGCTCCTGCTCGGCGCGCTACGGCATCTCCTGCAACACGGCGACGTGGATTCCGCGCGGGCTATGCTGCACCAGGGGGAGGGACGGCTCGACTATCCGTTCCTCGTCGCCCTGGCCGCGGGGCGCGACGGCCTCAACCTCCGCGCGCTCGCCCGCTCCGTTTGGGACGCCGACCAGGCGAGCCGGTTCCCGATCGGGCGGACCCCACGGGACACCGCCGCCATGCGCGCGGCGCACTACTTCCTCCAGCAGGCGCGCCTCTCGGATGCGGAGCACCGCGCGAGCATGGCACGCGTCTATTATGACTCCGCGCTGGGCGTATTGGAGACGCGACTCGGCGAGCCCACCAGCGCCTGGCACCACGCCGCGTTGGGCGAGGCGTATGCCGGCGTGGGGCGCCGGACTCTGGCGGTGGCCGCCGCCCGCCGCGCCGTCGCGGCGGAACCGCTCACGACCGACGCCTATGCCGGCGTGAACTGGGTGCTGAACCTCGCGGAAACGTACGCGCGCGTCGGCGACGAGGACGCCGCGGTGGACCAGGCGCGCGACCTCCTGGGCCGGCCCGCGCCCGTGACGGCGGCGCTCCTCCGGGTCGATCCCGCCTGGGCCGCCCTGCGCGCCGGCGCGCGCTTTCGGGAGCTGACCCAACTCAACTGAGCTCGGTCCGACTAGCTTCCGCGGCCCGCCCCGCGAGTGCCGCGGGGGCGTATGCGCGCTCGACATAGTCGCGCACCATGCGCTGACCAGAGAACGCGGGCGCGATGGTCGCAATGGCGTGCTTCATCCGCGCCACCCAGGCGGCCGGCGGCGCGTTCCCCTCGCGCGCATGAAACAGCGGCAGCACGGTCTCCTCGAGTAGGGCGTACAGTGCCTGGGCGTCCTCCCGATCCTGCTGCGCGTCGTCGTCGTAGCTCTCCGCCCGGCCTACCGCCCAGCCATTCTCGCCGTCGTAGCCCTCCGGCCACCACCCGTCCAGCACGCTCACGTTGAGCACGCCGTTCAGCGCCGCCTTCTGGCCGCTCGTGCCGCTTGCCTCGAGCAGTCGCCGGGGGTTGTTGAGCCACACGTCCACACCCTGGACCAGCATCGCGCCAACACGCATGTCGTAGTCTTCGAGGAAGAAGATGTGCCCCAGCAGCGGCGCCTCCTGCGTCAGCCGGACGATATGCTGGATCAGCTCCTGGCCGCCCCGGTCGGCGGGATGCGCCTTGCCCGCGAACACCACCTGCACCGGCCGTCCCGCGTCGCTCATCAACCGGCGCAGCCGGTGCAGGTCGCTCAACAAAAGCCCGGCTCGCTTGTAGGCCGCGAACCGCCGCGCGAAGCCGATGGTCAGCGCATCGGGATTGAACCAGGTGCCCGCCGCGCGGAGCTCCGTGGGCGAGCGGCCGTGGCGCGCGAGTTGGTCGCGCAGCCGCCCGCGCGCAAACCGGCCGAGGCGTTCCTTCTGCGCGCGGTGCGCGGCCCACACCTCGTCGTCGGGGATGTCCGACACCTTGCTCCACGCGTCGGTCAGCAGCAGCTCCTGCCAATCGCCCCCGAGATGGCGCTCCAGCAGGTCCCGGACGGCCGCGCCGCACCAGGTGGCGGTGTGCACCCCGTTCGTGATCGGGTGGATCGCGGGCTGGCCCGCTGGAGTCTCCGGCCGCAGGTGCCGCCACATGCCGTCGCACACCGTGGCGTTGAGCCGGCTGACCGCGTTCGCGAAGCCGCTGGTCCTGACGCCCATCGCCGTGAGATTGAACGGCTGCTCCGTCTCCTCGAGCTGTGCCCGCCCAATGCCGAGCAGCCGGTCGACGGACAACCGCACCTCGGCAGCAAGCGGCTCGAGGAACCGGCGGGCCAACCCCGCATCGAACTGTTCGTTCCCGGCCGGCACAGGCGTGTGCGTGGTGAACACCGTCGACGTGCGGATCCGGCGGAGCGCCTCCTCGTGATCAAGTCCTTCGTCCACGACGGCGCGCCGCAGTCGCTCCACCTGCAGCAGAACGGAGTGGCCTTCGTTGACGTGCCACACGGCCGGCTCCACCGCGAGCGCGGCCAGCGCTCGCGCCCCGCCCACCCCCAGGACCACCTCCTGGGTCAGCCGCATTTCCCGACCGTGGACGTACAGGATGCTGGTGATCGGCCGATCGGCCGGATCGTTCTCCAACACGTCGGTGTCCAGCAAGACGAGCGGAATCCGGCCCACCTGCACCGTCCAGAGCTTGGCCGCCACGTCGCCGGTCGGAAGCGGCACGCGGATCGACACCTCTCGCCCGCCCACGCCGGCCAGCGGCCGCACGGGTAGTCGCGTGAAGTCGTGTTCGACATACGTATGCTGCTGGACGCCGTCGGCATCGACGGTCTGCCGGAAGTACCCGTGCCGGTACAGCAGGCCGACGCCGATGAGCGGGAGGCCCAGATCGCTGGCGCTCTTGAGATGATCGCCCGCCAGCACGCCCAGGCCGCCCGCGTAGAACGGCAGCGACTGGTGCACGCCGTACTCCATCGAGAAGTAGGCGACGGGTCCCACGTCGTTGTCGCCGTACGTCCGCGCGAACCACGATCGGTCGGTCTGGGTGAGGTAGCGATCGAACGCGCCCACCACCGTGCGGTAGTCGTCCATGAACGTCTCACTCTCGAGCAGACGCTCCCATCGGACGGGCTCGACGTTGATCAGCAGCTGCACCGGGTTACGGTATCGGGCCCACGCCACCGCATCGACACTCGCAAACAGCGCCTGGGCCCGCGGCGTCCACGACCACCACAGGTTGTACGCCAACTCGTACAGACTTCCCACCTCGCCCGGCAGCTCGATATCGCCAACCGGAACCGTGGGGAACTGGAGCGGAAAGTGAGGGGGCATGGGGGAATAAAGTACCTAGGCGGGAGGCTGAGGGGGAACGGGGAACGGCGATTGCAGATAGCAGATTGCAGATTGCAGATCGGCGATTTGGAGGCTGTGCGGCGTCCCTTGCCGACACAATCTG
>Ga0299906_10002825_pt1 | contig 14353 bp, 17 predicted proteins | sample RVTome_14_FD_200259 | JGI IMG/M metagenome (GOLD analysis project Ga0299906, IMG submission 200259) | Soil microbial communities from uranium-contaminated site in the Upper Colorado River Basin, Wyoming, United States - RVT145D125 (version 2) ... | reverse complement strand
TGCGGCCAGAGGAGCCTTACCTTGCCCGCCCCGTCAAGGTGCGCTCGCTCCTCCAGCACTACCAGGAGAACCTGCACCTAGACGATCTGGTCATCAACGCGCTCGCGGCTCCCCCGATCGGCAGCCCCCGCGTAGGAATCGGCGGCGCCGGCATGACGTTGACCTGCATGGCGGGGGGCATGTCAGGCCGCGTGGTGCGGACCTTCCTGGAGGCCATGGAGCGGGTCCTGCCGCCGGAGTTCCGACGCAGCGACGCCCCGGAGACGCTGCGGCGCGGGAAGTGGATCGATCGCCTGCCGGGCGTACGCTTCCATTACGCCTCGCGTGCCCCGCGCTCCGTGGATGAGGCCTTCGGCATCCGCCTGGCCTCAAGGAGCGACCTCGGGGATGCACTGGAGCACCGCCGGAGCGCCCGGGGCGAATGCGGGTTCTGGGGTACATTCCAGGCTCAGGAGTCCAGCCTCCGCCGCGAATACAAGAACCATCTCAGCGCCTTCACGGAGACCGAAGCCACCATCCCGCAGAGCCTGTCCGAACTGCTCCGCGGCGACGTCGACTTGAAGCCCTTCTGGGACGGCACCACGGACGAGCATTGGGCCGCCGTCGTCCAGGCCCACGCGCTCCAACCGAACCTGGATCCAGTCGGGCAGCCTCTTGGCGACGCTCTCACCCGGCTCCGGCCGTTCCTGGAGGAAGCCCTGGAATACACGGCGCTTGGCGCCACCGACCGCACCCGCCTGGCCACGACACTGGCGGAAAACGCCGCGGAATCCTTCTCCCGCAACGTCCTCTCCACGGCGCGCACCCATGACCGCGCCGATGCCACCGAAGCCGACGTGCGCGAGGCGGTCAAGAACTTCCGGCGGAGCTTCAACACCTACTTGGAAAACCCCGAGGTCCAGGACGCCGCCATCGAGGTCCCGCGCCGCCGCCAGGACGCCCGCGTCGACTCCGTAGAGAACACCCTGCTCGGCCAACGGCTCCTCACCGCGACCGCAATCTGGGAGGCCGTGGACCACTCCCTCTTCAAGGACCTCGCGGACCTGCTCGGCCTCCTCGACTGGCTCCACCGCAAAGGAAGGGTGATCCGGGACGGCCAGGGGAGGTACCGATGGCTGTAGGCTTCATCGTCGAGATCCGCATGCGGCCAAGGCCGACGCTTGAGCACCTCAACGGCTCGCAGCTCAACCGGGAGTTCGAGATCGCCGAGACCATGCTGCCATGGGACGACGACGATGGGATCCACGTGGTCGTCCAAGGTGCTCACTACGCCGAGGCCTGGCGACGTGCCCTCGAGGCCGTCAGCCTGGCGTTGGCCGACTTCCCTGGTTGCCTTGATCCAGGATGTGAGATCTGGGTCTACACGGGCACCCTGACGTCCACAGGGTTGGTCATCAAGCAGGAGCTTCTCTCCACCACGGTAGCCAGCGTCGAGGCAGATCTGAAGCGGATATGCCGGGCCGAAGTCGCGCCTCCGCCGGACACGGCCGATCTACAACTGGCCATCGACATCCTTTACCAAGAACTACGACGCACCGGCCTGGCCAAGGACATGCCTCTGGCGCTCCGCGAAGCGAGGAGCAGGGATATACAACGCGCGATCAACACGCTGCGACGGCGCCTCGGCTTGGGATGAAGGCGCAAACCCGAGTTGGTCGCGGCCGCGCCCTTCAGCCGTGGCTCGTGTCGCTTTCCTCAGAGGCGTAGTTCAATCAAGCCGAGGCGGGTGTCGAAGGCGGCCTTGTAGTGCTTCCTCAGAGCGGTTTTCGACGCGGCGATGCTGTATTTCTGGGGGTTGCGGCCTCGGGCCTCAGAGGGCACGTCCTCCGACTTCAACCAACCCCGTGCGCGTAGTTCCTTGAAGGCGGCCGTGACGGGCTGGTGCGAGTACCACGTCCGATCCTCCAACTTAGGCATCATGGCCGGCGCCTCCAAGAGCGCCGCCATGACGCACGCGACCTTCTCGTCCTCCCCGAGGGCCACGAGGACCTGCTTGACGGAATCACCGTGGATGGGCGCGTTCTTGTGCTTGCGGGGCCACGACATGTTGAATCGCGAAGCATGTGCCGGATTTTATATTATCTCGCAAGGATCGAAGCCCGCGTCGCCGCGCCCCCCGGCGTGGTGGTACACAGCACGGCCGGCAACGGAATCAGCGGGAGCGAAGAAGGGCCGTGACCCGGCGTCGGCAACAACCGTTGGGCAGGGAGGAGGCCGACGCTCCAGGGCGCGAAGAACGAAACGATGCCCGACTTCTAGACGCACGTGTACATTTGGCCCTCGACCTGATCCTCGGGCACAATGGTCGCCCCCATTTCACCGAATTCACCGGTGGCCCCGTCGGCCCCGGCCATCGCATCACCGCCGCCAACAGCGCCATTACCCAGGGGTCCGCTGCCCGGGGCGCCGGGCGCATTAGAGGCTGTACCTCCGGCTCCAAACGCACCAACCACAGGACCGTAGTATCCGCCAGGGAAACCGTCACCGCCATCGCCGGAATCCCCGCCGTCACCACCATTGCCGCCGGTGGCGTCGGCGCGGCCCCCATCACCGCCGTAACGGAGTAGCCCATCGCCTCCCTTCCCGCCGGTCGCTTCAGCATCGCCGCCATAGAGGCCTTTGGTGCCATATGATCCGTCGCCACCCCGACCATAGTTCTCCTGGCCACCATCGAAACCACACGAGGCTTCCCACCAACCACCAGGGCCACCGTTGCCACCGTCGCCACCGTCGCCACCGCAGGCACCGACGGCCGTCCCCGATCCGCCATTGCCACCGTCCCTCAGCCCCAGGCCGCCAGGGCCACCATGCGCGAAGGCCGAGGTTCCAGGCGTATTGGTGTCGCCGCCGGGCTCCCCCTCGAATCCCGGTGTACCCTGTACGCCATGTTGGTGGTATTCCGGGATGAAGGGATCGGCGTCGGGCCAATGCGTGTGAGTGTAGTATCCACCATATGTTCCATCGCTGCCATCTCGACCACCAGGCGCAGCCCGGCACCCCGTCCCGTAGTCTTCATCATCGACTCCCTCCACGCCATCCAGATCCACGCCGAACCAATCGTCCTCGTCGGTCAGGAAGTCAAGATTGGCATCTCCGCCGTCACCCCCAATGCCTCCGAGGAGTGTGAGCTGAGATGGCATGGAGGTAAACGGGATCGTGCCCGAGGCATAAATCAGCCCAGATCGCCCCCCAGCTCCGCCGATGCCGGTGGCCGCAGGAACAGCAGCCGATCCGGGCCCAAGCATCGCGACGTCTCCACCAGGACCGCCATTGCCAATCGAGATCGTGCCGGCGATTTCCATGGCCTCGGCGGGCATCGCAAATCGAATGTCTCCGCCTCGGCCGCCATCGCCACCGACCAAGACGGGACCTCGCATTGTTAATTTTGCCGTCGCAGCCGGGGTGTCCGGAATCGGGTTGTCTGCGGGGGTGCACACGGGGTCACCTTCCCATTCCATGTTGATCGGGGGAATCGTATCACCCCCGGTGATTTGGCCATCTCCGATGGTACCGTTGCCATCGATCAGGCAGAACTGGTCCCCCGGAGGCACCGCCGGAGTCGGCGGCCCCTGAGCAAACAGTGCCTGGCCAGCGCCACCGTTGCCGGTGATCATGCACGCTTCTGAACCCATCTTGAACTCCAGCGCGATGATCACGATGTCGCCGCCGTCCTGACCACGGTGGCCCACCGCCGGAGTGAAATCGTATTCCGCACGAGTCTCATCCACGCTGACACCGCTCGACGTAATCAGTTCACCGTGGACTTCAACGATTGGGGCGACCAAAACGATCTGACTGCGCATGGGATTGTCAACGTCTCCATGCGCAGAGAAGATGCCACCTTCGACGACGATCCGTTCGGTCGCTGAAAGTATGACTGGTCCGACATGGGCAACAATCTCGTCATCCTCCACTTGGATGATCGGCTGGTCCGTGAACGGTGGATTGGCAGCCCACCCAAGCATTTCTTGGGGAGACAGCGAACCAACAACGTCACCGATTTGCGACGCCCATTCGAGAATCTCGTCACCGTCAGGACGTTGGGGACCTGCCTCCCGCGCCAAGCGAAGCAAGTCGGTCTGCTCGCCGGTACAAGGCTCCCCTGAACCGCTGGTTGCGCTTTGGGCCGGTCCACCGGCAGCACTCAACATCAGACATCCTAGGACAAGCGCGAGCGCCACCCTCCGCAACCGCATGCTGGGAACGATCAAGGTGCCACATTTAGAGCTGCCGGGCATCGACTCGGACGGCTCTGTCACGTAGGCGCTTGAGCCGCCGCTGATGGGTACAAATCGGCAGGCGCCTCGCGGCCCTTCTCGGCGTCCAAGGGGCGCGTGGCCTGCACGATAAGGTAGACCTGGAAGCCTTCCCTGCATGCGCCACCATGGAAAAACCCTCGGATGCCGGGCGCCGAAAGCGCAAGCCCTTCCCGCAGCGCCCCCCGCGGTCCGCTCGCGCCCCCACTGACCCATCCATGCCGGGCAACTTGCACACACACGCGGGAAGTGCATCATAGGAGGGTCCGTGCGCTCGATTTGCGCCGCGGGGGGCATGACCCCCGCCGGGTCCTGGGCAAGGGTTTCGGGCGTCGCCGCGGCTGAATCCAGGCTCAGGAGCGTCCCGGGGCCTCTGTAAGTTCGGGCGGCTTGGCGTCCCCGGGGTCTCGGGGATGGCACGGAGACCCGGAACGCTGGCATGGGCAGCAGGACAGTCCAAGGCTTCGCGGGTCCATGCCCCGGATCGGCCGGGTTCCTCAGCGAGGGCCGGCCCGGGCTTCCCTCCGGCCTTCTGGGTGACCACCGTGGACAGAATCCTGCTCGGAGAAGCGTCGTCGGCTCCCCGTCATTTCGGCGCTGGCGCGAAACAAGGCGGATCCACGCCTTCCTAGCCCGAACCACGAGCCGGGGCGCCATTGCTGCACGGGTCCCTTTGATGCGTCGATAAGGGCGCCTAGCCCACCTGCGATGTTTCCCCAGGCCCCGGTTTGATAGCACGGGCGAAGGCTAATGTGAAGACGAAAACGAAGCCCGCCATTGAAGCCACGCCGCTGGACGAGTAGGCGAAGCGAAGGACGGCTGCCACGCCCAAGCTGAGCAGGGCGGAAAATGACGCCGCCGATAGAAGGCGGCGTACCGCCGCCCATCGCTCCAGGTTGGTGAACACGTAGCCGATGGCCGAGAATCCTACCACCAACACTGCAATCGCGGCGACCAAGCGGAGCAGTGCTTGCTGAAAGGGCGCCTGGACGGCGCGCAAAGCCTCCTCATTGGTAAGCCATCCGCCCATCAGATAAGTGGTTTGCAAGGAATCGGGAGACGGCATCGGCATGTCTGTGCTGTCGTTGATCGCGTGCAGTTGCTGTTGGGCCGCATTCCATTGCGATTCGTAGCCAAGGGGGCCGCGTGTCCATTCGATTGTGGCTTCATGCGCTTCCATGATTGTCCCAAAGGTAATCGGTAGCACGAAGATCGATAGGATTGCGCATCCTATGAACACCCATAAGATCTCGCGGACTCGGGCTTGCACCGCCGGCAATGAGAAATAGAAGGCGTCAAACCTGACTCTATCCATCCGTCCGCGAAGTCGCAAAAGAACTAGGAAGGAGAAAAGGAGGAAGCCTACTATGGATGCCAGCAGAGCGTTCTCGAGTAGGGGAAGGACTTTTTCGGGATTGTCTACCGCCACGTCCGAGGAAACAAAGTAGAGCGTGTCGAAGAGCAGAATGGCGGCCGCTGCCCAAACGTAAATCCGTATGAGCTTGGGTTCAAGCTCTCGCTCCTCGAAAAGTCGTCGCCCAAGGTCGAAACCCCCGAGCTCTGGGTATAGGCGTGTGACGGTCCAAGTTCCTGTCCATTTGCCAATCAGAAAGCCAATCCATGCCAGCAAGCCGAACATAATCATAACGAGACCGATCAGGAGCGAGAAAATGACCGCTCCGAGCATGTACGTGATGAGCAGTTGCCGGAAGGCGGCAAGCAGGCTGGAGCCGCGCATGGCGAGAAGAATCGGGTAGGCTGTTACGACCATCGGGCCAATCATGACGAGCACAGCGCCTGCATAGCCCAGCAATATTCGCCTCCAACGAAGTCCAAACCACGCTACAAGGGCGCGCAAGTCCTTGTGGGCCTCGTCCTTCCAGTGCATGCCGCCAGGTGCGTCGGATGGTGAGGTGGAAGGGCGGGCCTCCGGCCTGGCTTCGCTCGGCTCCATGGGTTCTATCAATGTGAACCTGCAAGGGGTTCTTGACCGTACTCGCCCGCACGTGCCGCGCCGCGCGGCCGGCAACGGAATCAGGAAGAGTGCAACATAGCGGCAACGCGGCGGTCGCGGGCGTGCAGGGGCCACGCCAACAGGCCCCGATCAAGCCGCCCACGCCGCGCCGATCGCCGCGGCGAGCATGCTGGGAAGCAGCAGGAGGGAGCCGATCTCAATGCCCAAGACGGCGACGGTCAAGACGAGGCCTGCCATGGATTGGAACCCCTTCCGCGACGCGCGGCGGACAGAACCGCAGTTCCACGAGCGCCCCGTCGCCGCCCCTCCGCAGCACCATGAGGGAGCGTTGCGTCTTGTGCGGGCAGATGGTCCACTTTGACCCCATGCGGGCGTGAAGGAACGCCTCGAACTCCTCCGGCGCTTGGAAGCCTGGCACCGGAATCTCCTCCTGCATGGCCCCTTCGATGCCCCGGCGGGTGAAAGAGGAAGCGGTCGCCAGCTGCGACCAACCGTAGCTCTCGATCAGCGGGCCGCCCGATGGCCGCCGCCAGTTGCGGGGATGTGGTCGTGCTTCCTGCGGCAGCCGCGGCCTTCCGTACGGTCGCTTGACCTTGGGACTTGGCAGGGGCCCAAGTGAGGCGGGGTCAGGGCGCGCGGCAAACCGGGCCCTTGCGGGCGGGGTCTCCACAAGGGCTCGCGCCGCAGTTGTTGGGCCACCCTCCGGTTATCGCCGGGTAGGGACCGCCCTCCGGGGGATCGGGGCCATCCTTCCAAGCTGTCGAGCCCGGGACTGCGCCCCATCCACCATAGGGCACGGCTTCCGCCGATCCGTTGGTGGGCTGGATCGCGGACCGGGCCGCATCAATGACCATGAGAACATGGCCATGGAAGGCGTCCTCGTTGTTCTTTGCGCCACCCATGGCCGGGGGTCCATCGGCTGATGGCTGATGCCCAGGCGTGATCGGGTCGGAATCCGTCCCTCCGTGAAGTAGGCCGGGTGCATCGCCAGACGTGAGTGGGCCCGGCGCAGCCCCCCAGCTCCACCACGCGTACAGTTCTTCATAGTAGAGGCCATAGTCCGCGACGACGCCGATGTTGACGGGAGCAACGACGGGAATCGTGCAGGTGAACACGCCCAGCGTGGCTTGCCAAGCGATCGTACCGCGGTGCGTTGGACAAAGAGCCCCCGCCCCGTACGGCCCCAGTCCAGCCCACGGGGCCTTGACGGGGTAAGGTGCTGGGCCGATCGGCAACGGTCCGGGAGGTTCGGCCGGGGCGAACGGAAGGTTTCGTTCCGATGTACGGAGGCTGCACGCATCGAGACGGGTGATAACGCCCTTTCCAAGCATGGCCGCGGGTTTCGGCGTGCCCGTGGCATCGTTGCGCCCCGTGAGGCAGAGTTGGCTGAAGCCGGGCCGGCCCAAGGGTGCTCCCATAGGGTCTTGGTCGTCGCTGCCGAAGCGGCCGCCGCCAGGCGCCACGCCGTATCCAAACTCAGCCTCGCACTTGGTCGATGCTGGAATCTTCATAAGTTCCCGGGTGCGCCCTATTTCGCCAAGGTCGTAATCCGGCTCCCCAGGTCCCGGTGGCGTGGGCTCGAAGATCCAATCTGACGAGCGCACATCGGGGGCGGCCCCGGTCTTGGTTCCATCAATGTGGTAGGCGCTGGCTGTCCAGGTGGCGCCGATGAGCAGCACCACCAAACACGTAGTCTTCGCGATCATGATTTCCCTCGGCGTCAAGGATAGGCGGGCACGATAAGGCGTGATTGGCTAATGCTGGTCCAGTAGGTCCCTGATTCGTGATGCGTCCACGTGGCTGCGCCTTTGGGCCCAACTCCCGGGCGTGTCGGCTTCGTGCATCGCTTCGAGCAAGGCGTCGCGGAGGCCGGGGCGCCCGTGGTTCTCCCGTAGGGCCCGCTCCACGGCTTCCTTGAGTATTACCGTGGAGACGATCGTGACCCTGCTGCCGGTCCGCATCGCCATGAACCGAAGCGCCCTGGTGATGCACCCCTCGGGGTCGTTGATGCGGATCCTAGTCCCTCCTCGGCTTCGCCCTGCCTCATCCATGGTCCCGAATCCAGGCAGCGCTCCAGGATACTAGTACGCTGCCCCGGGGTGGCATTCCTATCCAAGGCGCCACGGAGGCGGCTGATAACAACGCAATCCCTCATGGTAAGGCCTCTCGAATCCAGCTACGGCCCGACCCGACCATCGCTGGTCATCATGGTTTCGCAGAGCGGCATACCTTAATTGACTCGCCGCGCAGAAATGCGGTCGAATCGAATGGTTTTCTGGTGGAGTTCAAATACCCCGACAGCCCCCCTTTGCCGCGGCGCCTGGGCATCATCAAGCAGATTGGCATTGCGTCCCCGATTCTAATACGTGGGCAACGGGTCTACCCCATGCCAATCCAAGCTGGCGGGGTCGTCTGTCCACGTCCCGAGATGAATCGGCAAGCCAAGATTCCCTCGAATCCAGTCGAGGAGGCGAATGGCCCTGGCGCCGGGCACGCCTTCGGTCACGATTGCCAGGGCCACCAACTCCTGACCGGTCGTGGCTTCGTCAGCCGCGTAGCTGAGTAGTTGGCCCAATCCCTCTCTGAGGCCACGCCAAGCGTCCCGAACCGCCTTGACCTCGATTAGCACGCGGGGACTGTCTCTAGTCGCCACCGTGATGTCAACCCAGTTCCTTTCGAGGAGGACGGCACCCTTCCCGTACCTTTTTTCAAGGAGCCGCTTCAGGGCATTTTGGATTTCATTGTGCCTTCTTCCCACTTGGGTCTGTCCCACTGCGCTGCGCTTCAATGGATCAACGGGCTTCATGTCGATTCCTTGCCGTCGCGTGTCGGACCGTTTTGGACCCGAGCGGGTCGGTTTGGGGTGGTCGTACAGCTTGTAATATTGGCGCCGTGGGATGCGCTCCTTGTCAGCGACGGGATCTCTTTCACAAGGAGGGAAGTAAGTCAAGTCATGCGGGCGATACGCGAAGTTAATCTGATGGTGTGCGGGAACCTTCGGGTCCAATAGGGTTGTCGGATTACCGCCCGCGCGGCGAACGTCGTCCGCCATCTGGTCCACCCACCGCTTCTCGCGGTAGGCATTCCAGGGCCCTATCGCCTCTTCGGGTCCAAGGAAGCGTCCCTTCACTTCGGCGACGACCGCCCACTGCGCCGGACCGTCCACTGGCAGCCTGGTGAAAAGAGTCAAATGGACGTCCCCCGTTGGTCCCTGCTTCGGCGAGCCCGTCGTAATCTGGCCGTACCTCCTGCCACCCAATATCCACCGTTCTTGGAAGAGCCATTCCTCATGGCCGAAGCCGTGGTCTTGCACGTATTTGGTGCCCTCGACCTGTGGTGCTCGGCCCGACGGCTCCCTCCAATCCTTATCGTTCCAGCAAAGCCTCGCCATCTTCCGCATCATAGGGATGCAAGACCAACGGAGCTGAAGTACGTTGGGGCAACCTAACGGTCGAACTGACCGGCCGCTCGCGAAGCGAGCGCAGTGAGCGGCCGGGGCGAGTACCTTGTTGCCTTCCGCATGAAGACTCGACATCCTATGGGGTGCCGTCGCCAGCACGCGCAATCTAATTGTGCAGGTAGTTGACCCCCACAATGAGCAGTTCGGCCACTATGCAGGCCTCTTGTTCAGGAATAGGAATCGACGGACCGTTCGGCCTGCTGGGCCCGCGTTCGTGAACGTCCGTCCCTTCGGACCGGACCTTGTGCGCCTTCTCAAGCGCGGCCGGAGCCCACAGACTCCCCGCTGACGAGGAAGCCCAAGGGAACTCTCATCAGCCGATACACGATGGTCATCTCCATGCACGGATCGATTTCCGCACCCATCGGCACGCCGATCGTCCGGGTCCGGCTCGACTTCCCAACCGCCCTCAACTGGGCCTTGGCTACCGGCACGGTCGGTTGGAACCAAGCCTGATCTTGACCCCGGCCGGTTTTCCGATGATTGCCGGCCACCAGCGGCAACAGGGGGCAGATCTACCCGTTCGCGGCAGGGGGGATTCCCGGCCACCTTCGGGAGGTGTGCGTCCCGTGAGTTGGGCGTCGAATCAGTTCGGGCGCACCGCGTGATGCAGCAGCCGGGCCGGCCAAACCCCATCCAAGACTCCTTGGGTAGGCGGAACGCGGCTCACGCGGGAAGCGCAGCAAACGAGAATTCCGCGCCCATGATTAGCGTGCAGGAGGGCCCAAATCTAGCCATAGTGCTTAAGGGACCACGCCGACCTAGAGGGCCGTGGTCGATGTACCAGGTAGTTTTCTCTGGACGATAGGAAGCGCCTTTGGGGTTGCCATCTTCGGATGGGGCGTCTGGGTGACCAAACGACTGATGCGCCTCGATGCCGCTGCCGCGTTCGTAAAAGGCTATGAGGAGACCCTTCGTTTATACCAGCAGGGACAGGGCGCCGAAAGAAAGAAGAAGGCGCCCAAGAGTCGCCAGGACATCGATCAGGAACGGAGGAACAGGGGAACGCGACCATGGTGATGCTTGAACCTGTGGAACAGGCCCGGCTTGAGACTCTCCTCGGATGGAAGACTTTCCAGGGAGGTCTGAACAACGAGTACTCCTGTGAATTACGAGACCTCGTCGGCAAACAGTTCCCTAAGGAGGCGCGAGGCTATGATCTGGAAAAATTGGCATACCTCGGACTGGGGATGTTAGCGGCCTACGCCGTGATACGTGGCGCTCGACCTTAGCCATCCGCACTGGTCATTGAAGGAAGAAGAATGAGCGACCTAAAAACCGCCCGCTTCGACGACCTGCCGGGCATGGCGTTCGCCCTCGACTCGGAGGGGCGCGCCAAGCGCGGATACTGCGAGAACTGCGGCCACGAGTTCGTGCCCAGGGATGTCGAGGTCCAGACCCCCCATGCCGTCTGGAAGGAGGCACAGACGAGCGACCACATGCAGGAGGGCTGTGGTAGCTCCACGGCGAGCGCCTTCACCAGCATCGGGAAGGGGGAGTGACTGATGGCGGTCCGCATCAAGAAGGACGTGACCGACACCTGCCCGCTCGGCCACAGGAACGAAGTTCCACCCGGAGACAAGGGCCTCATTCAGGGCGGCCCTTGCCACACCTGCGGAAACATGTTGGCCGACTTCATCAAGATGGGGTTGGACCAAGCGCGCACGGGCGCAGCCGGGCCGTTCGAGCAAGAATGGGCTCACGGGCCGTCCTTCTGGGTCGGGAATCGTCCGCTTTCCAAGCCCCCGGATCCGGGGTCGCTCAACCCTGGGCCGCCGGGACCCCCCTTTCCTGATCTTACGCCATGGACACGGTCCGGGGCCAAGCGCCCCTTCCGCGACTGTGTTTGGCTTGCCCACCTCTTGCAGCCTATCCGATGAGGGGCCGTGGTGGGAAAGACTTATCCCGACCTTGCAATGGCCGTTCGGTCGTCATGATTGTTGTCCGCGTTCTGTTCCTCACTGTCCTCTTCGTCCTGGCCGCTGTGCCCGCTCCGAGCGTGGGGGCTCCAGAATGCACGCAGGTCCTGGCTGCGGATATCTGCGAGGGCCGCCACGTGGCGTCTGATGTGTCGTCGAGAGGCACGCATACCTGCGTGCTGACGGATGAGATGAACGTGGAGTGCTACGGGAGCCAGGTCTTCGGGGAGTCGGCGCCCTACAATGGCGGTGACGCGGTGCAGGTGCGGACTTCCATGGACTTCTACACATGCGTCCTGAAGGCCGATGGCAACGTGGACTGCTACGGACGAAACGCCAAGGGAGGCGCCAGCGACTACCTGGGCGGTGACGCAGTGGAGGTGGCACCAGGGCATGAGCATACCTGCATTCTCACGGTGGATCGCAACGTCACCTGCTACGGAGACGACGAAGTGGGTCAGTCGGCCGACTACACCTCCGGCGATGCCGTCGGGGTCGCAGCTGGAAGGTACCATACGTGCGTCCTGACGAGCGATGGAAATGCGCACTGTTATGGCGATAACCGTACGGGTCAGGCGGAGGATTATCTTGGCGGCGACGGGGTCGCGGTCGGGGCTGGGGGCTGGCACAATTGCGTGCTGCAGATCAGTAGGAACGTCGATTGCTATGGTGACGCATTCAGCTTCTTCACCGTCCTGGACTATACTGGCGCCGATGCCGTCGCCATGTCCGTGGGCCTTTTTGACAACTGCATCCTCCGAATCAATGGCGATGTTCACTGTTGGGGCGCATCAGTTCCTGGATCCATCACTGATTACGTAGGCCGCGACGCAGTGGCGATCACGGTCGGCCGTAGCCACATGTGCATGCTGACGACGACTGGGACTGTCGAATGCGAGAACTGGGGTTCGAATCATGGCGAGGCGGAGGACTGGCCAAAGCCATGCCCCGGGGTCTCAATGGATGCCCCCACCGGCGAACACTATTGTGTGTCCTGACCACATGAAGTGGGGGACGACGACAATGCCCGATTGGGCGGCCGGGCTGATGTCAAGGGCCGTGCTACTCCGGGGATGAGCTGCACCTGCCCCCGTCACGTAATGGGAACCGAGCGCCGCCGAGAGCTGCTCAGCGTTGAACTTGTGCTGGGTCGTGATGTGGAACATCCCGCTCACAACTCCCTATTCCGCCTGCTGCTGCCCTCTTCCTGATCCTGGACCTTGCAAAACGGTGCAGGGGCACGCGCCAGGCGTGATGCAACGATGTGGCACGTTCAGCATCGGCGTCGAAGCGTTGGAGGCTTCATGAAGTAGGGTCGTCAGTGCTGGATCATCGCCTTCATCGGGATCCAGGCGGTGGCCATGATGATGGGCGCCACCAAACGGCTAAGACCATGGCATCATGCGATGCACCTGCACACCTACCACCTGGTCCTCGTCGCCCTGCTGATACCCGTCCTGGCCGGGTGTCTAGGATCCGCCGGTCGGGAATCGTTTTCTCCTTGGCAGGCCCTCGAAGGCACCTGGGAGTTCTCCTTGGATTTCCGCTGCACGGGCGAGCGCAGCAGCGCCTTTCCAGACGAGTGGTCCATCCAGGTCGACATCCAGGAGGATGGTTCAGCCGCCGCTCGACTCGTGGGGCTGGACCCCGAGCGTCGAGCGGCCGCCTCGATGATCCACGAAGTGCACCGAATAGGTGAACGGATTGATCCGCCGGCGGTGGCTTTCCAGACGGCGGGCGAACGCTGGGAGCTCGGCCTCGATTCCGGTAAGGAGTCCGGGCAGCTTCACCTGCTCGCTGAGGGATACATCTGCCCCAGCACCCTCACGGACAAAGCCGCCACATGGAAGGCCGCTTGGGCCCCTAAGAGCGTCCGGATCGTCACATATGACCCAACCGAATAAAGACGGGCACAACCCCTTGATTCAAGCCTTGCAGCATAGACCCAGCGCTCCGACATCGTCTTGGATGCGGCACATGGGAATCACTGAAGGAGGGGAAAGAGGACGAGTCCCGAACCGGCCCTCGTGAAGCGTGTCATCGGCCGGGGTTGCCCTACTGGCCCTATACCACTTGGCCACCTCACGTTCACGCGGAACCCAGGGGGGCAGGCGCCCCATGAGGAAGGCGCCTGCCCCAGGGGACGCAGCCGGGCCGGGACCTGTGAGCACTGGTTGAGGTTCCGTCCATCTGCCCGGCCGCGCCCCGATCGTGGGGCGCGGTCGTGGCTACTCGATGTATGAGTACACGAGCGAGCGGCCCTTTCGATCGGCGTGCAGGAAGCCCTGCCGCACGAGGCGGCCGAGCCGGTGCTGCACCGAGGAGCGCGGCATGCCCTGCGCGGGTGGCGCGTCCAGGAACGCGAGCTGCCGGCGTGGGCCGGCCGTCCGTGACCAGGCGAGGATGGCCTGGTCCACGGGATCCAGGCCGTGGCGCATCACGGCTTCCCGGACACGCCTTGGCCCATCCGTGGCGAAGTGCAGGATGCGGGGCCCATGCCGCACCCTCCACACCATGCCGGCGCGCACCAGTCTGCGCACGTGGTGGTCCAGGCTCCCCGCGCCGATTCCTGTTCGCCGCATCAATTCGCGGAAGCAGAGGCCCGGCTCCGCCTCCAGGAGCGCCAGGATGGCGCCGCGGCGGGGATGCGGAGCCGGCAGCCGGGCGGTCGTGGGCTGGTAGGCTTGGGTCGTCTGGGAACACAAGGCGGTCGCACCGCCTGGCGTGCGACCGCCGCGGGGCG
>Ga0299906_10002824_pt1 | contig 14353 bp, 13 predicted proteins | sample RVTome_14_FD_200259 | JGI IMG/M metagenome (GOLD analysis project Ga0299906, IMG submission 200259) | Soil microbial communities from uranium-contaminated site in the Upper Colorado River Basin, Wyoming, United States - RVT145D125 (version 2) ... | reverse complement strand
GTCGCGGTAGTCGACGACGGGCTTCAGGAAGTCGCCGAACTCATCCGATTCCTCCAGCAGGTCGATCATATCCTCGAGGCGCACGATGCTGATTACCGGGATTCCAAGGGTCTGCTCGAGTTCCTGCACGGCCGAACGCGAGCCCTGCCCGATTTCCTCGCGATCCAGGGATATCACCAGGCCGGCCACCTCGGCGCCCGCGCCGGTTATGATTCTCTGTGCCTCGCGCGTGGCAGTACCTGCCGTTATAACGTCGTCGACGATGAGGACCTTGCCGCTCAGGGGAGCTCCCACGACGGTGCCGCCTTCACCATGCCCTTTCGCTTCCTTGCGGTTGAATGTGTATGGGACGTCGATATCGTGATGCTCGGCCAGTGCCGCAGCGGCAAGCGCGACGAGCGGAATACCCTTGTAGGCCGGTCCGAACAGCATGTCGAATTCAATACGGGAAGCAGCGATAGCCGACGCGTAGTAGCGGCCGAGTTTCGCTGCGGCGTAACCCGTGCTGAAGAGGCCCGTGTTGAAGAAGTATGGACTCACGCGTCCGGATTTCAGCGTAAATTCGCCGAAGCGAAGCACTCCGAGTTCGAGAGCAAGATCGAGAAATTCCTGTTTGTATGCACGCATGTTGGACTCGGATGCAGCTTCTGTATTATTGCCCGTTGATCGAGGCGCAGCGTGCCGGCGAGTATGACATACCGGGCCCGGATTTTCCGTACCCTGCCAGCCGAACCGGCATAAGACTCACGCAACGTTGCGCGACCCGGATGTCGCGCGATTCCGACATAACCGCAGGATTCACAACAAAATCGAGGCGTTGAATTTGTTTCGGGTAATCAGTGTCAACGTGAACGGCATCCGCTCCGCTGCACGCAAGGGATTCTTCGAATGGCTCTCCACGATGGAGCCGGATGTCGTCTGCCTCCAGGAAACCAAAGCGCAACATCATCAGCTCAAGGACAGCTGCTTCGCGCCCGACGGTTACCACTGTTACTACGAGGACGCGTTACGCAAGGGCTATAGCGGCGTCGCGATCTACTCCCGTCACCAGCCGGACGCCATCGTGCGCGGCTTCGGAGTAGCGGAATTCGACGATGAGGGACGGTATCTGGAAATCCAGCTCGGCAGACTGAGAATTGTGTCCGTGTACCTGCCATCGGGTTCGGCTGGCGAAGCACGCCAGGCATCCAAGTTCCGTTTTCTGGAAGCTTTCGTTCCGCATCTCAAACAGCTGACGCAAAGCGGTGCCGAGTACATTCTGTGCGGCGACTGGAACATCGCGCACAAGGAAATCGACCTCAGGAACTGGCGCTCGAACCAGAAGAACTCAGGCTTCCTGCCCGAAGAGCGGAAGTGGCTCGACGAGCTTTTCAGCGCGCACAACTTTGTCGATGCGTTTCGCATCATCAACAGCGAGCCGGATCAGTATACGTGGTGGTCCAACCGGGGCCGCGCCTGGGCCAAGAACGTCGGTTGGCGTATCGACTACCAGATCGTCACGCCAGGCTTGCGCGACCGCATCCTTCGCACCGAGATTTACAAGGCCGAGCGGTTTTCAGACCATGCACCGCTGATCATGGACTACGACTGCCGCTCGCTGGTTACGTCGGCGGCAAGCGCGGCATCGGCCGCATCGGATGCTTCGAGCATTTTGCGCACCCAGGGTAACAGCAGATACGCCGGCAGTCCGAAGAAGAACGTCAGCAGGAAAAAGTCCGCATAGCCGAGCATTTCGGCGCCGAAGCCGCCCGCCCATCCGGCAACCGAGCGCGCCAGCACGAACGGCTTATCATGAAGCCGATCGTCTGGTCCTCCAGCTTGAACGTCAGGGTGAACAGCAGTACGGGAAAAAAGTACTGCCGCGCCGACGTGCGCAGAAACGCGCCGAAAAACGGCCCGTCGGCGAACTGCAAGCGGTCGAATTGCACGCCGCGGCGCCGATTGGCGACCCCGGTCAGCAAGGCGAGGCAGACCAGCGCGATAGAAATTGCGGGCATGGCGTTCGAGGCCGAGTGCAGGCCAAGCTGGCGCAACGGCCCGCCGAGCGCGAACATCAGCAGCATCACGGCGGGCGCAAGAACCAGCGGCTGCCGGAAAGGCACAGGTTCGTCGATGCCTTTCGCGTCGTCAATCAGGAGACCGACCAGTATACGTGGTGGTCGAATCGCGGGCGGGCATGGGAGAAGAACGTGGGATGGCGGATCGACTATCACATAATCACACCGGCGCTCGCCGATCGGGTGCGGCGCGTCGGCATCTACCAAGCACGGCGTTCTTCCGGCCACGCCCCGCTCATGATCGACTACGACCTCGAGCTCAGCAGCAAGCCTTGGCAACGTGCGGCTTCGTGACCGAAGCACGCAAAAATCTGTATAACAACACTATAGCCTTTCGGCCGCGCAGCAGGTTCGAGCGTCGCGGGCGCCCGGGCACGATGTCGTAGACCTGTCACCGAAAGAAGGCGGATTCTTCTTCATGCGCCGCGAGCAACCCATGCAGCCTGATCCAGCCACGCCGCGGGAGCGATCGTGGCAGGAGATCCTGCTCAATCGGCGCATGCTCATCTGTATTTTTCAAGGGCTTGCCTCCGGCATGCCCTTGTACGTGCTGATTCAGCTCGTGCCGGGCTGGCTGCGCAGCGAGGGTGTCGACCTCGCGACCATCGGCATGTTCAGCCTGGTGGCGCTGCCGTACACCTGGAAGTTCGTATGGGCTCCGTTCCTCGACCGCTTCCAGCTGCCGTTTCTCGGCCGGCGGCGGGGCTGGACGCTGTTGAGCCAGATACTGCTGCTGTTCAGCATTGCGAACATCGGGTCGCTGGATCCGACGGCCAGCCTGCTTCCCGTGCTCTGGCTGATCTTCGCGACGGCGTTCTTCAGCGCGACTCAGGACATCGTGCTGGACGCCTATCGCCGCGAAATGCTGGCCGATGACGAGCTCGGCACCGGAAACTCGCTGTTCATCAACGCTTACCGCGTCTCTTCGCTGGTGCCCGGATCGCTGGCTTTCGTTCTGGCGGATCTCCTGCCGTGGTCGGCCGTGTACTGGGTGGTGGGCCTGTTCATGACGGTCGGTATTGTGACCACCCTGCTGGTGCCGGAGAGCTCGGACGACCGGATCGCGCCGCGCTCCGTTCGTGAGGCTGTGGTCGAGCCGTTCGTGGAGTTTTTCTCGCGCGGCGGCGTCAAGGCGGCGCTGCTGATCCTGGCCTTCATGCTGTTCTACAAGCTCGGCGACAGTATGGCGACGGCGCTGCAGACGCCGTTTTTCATCGACTTAGGCTTCACGCTGACGCAAATCGGCACGGTCGCCAAATTCGCCATTCTGGGCGGCACGATCGCCGGTGCCACGCTCGGCGGATTATTGATGTTGAAGCTGTCGATCAACCGGGCGCTGTGGATTTTCGGCTTCGTGCAGCTCTCATCCATTCTCGGTTACGCGCTGCTGGCCGCGGTCGGCAAAAACGTTTACCTGCTATTCGTCGCCGCGGGCTTCGAATACCTGGGCGTGGGTCTCGGCACGGTGGCCTTGACGGCGTTCATGGCAAAGCAGACGAGTTTGCGGTTCACCGCGACACAGTTCGCCCTGCTTACCAGCTTCATGGCCGTACCGCGTACTTTCGCCAACGCCAGCACGGGCTTCATCATCGAAGCCATCGGCTACTTCCATTTCTTCCTGTTGTGCACGGCGATAGCGGTGCCGGGGATGCTGTTGCTGCTGGTCGTTGCACCATGGTCGGGGAAGACCTACACAGGAGGCGCTCTGGCCGTCAACAGGCCCACCCGGTAAAGACCGATGCAAACGCCATTAGCGAGCACAAAGCGTGCGGAACGGTTCGACTCGATGATCAGGGGTCGACGACCAGCATCCAGGTGCGGTGACGACGGTAACGGTCGACTGCGGGGGCCCACAGGAACTTGATGCTCCAGGTCAGGCCGAGCAGACTCAAGAATCCGATTTCCGTCAGGTCGATGCCCTGCATGCGGAAATGCACCGGCAGGATCTCGTAGAACACACCGAGCGGAAAACCTTCCGCGAAATAAAGGACGCCTACCCAGAACAGCTTCGATTTTATTACTGCGGTTTTAGCCATGCGGACGCCGGTCGGCCGGGAGCATCGGCCAGCACGCAAGCTACGCTATCCGTGCGGTTCAGGCCAGCCTGAAGGCAGGAAATTCAGTCGGGGAGTCGTGGGCTCGCGCGGCGCGCATACGCGAAAAGTTTCGACGGCGAGGCGGCACGAGGCGTAGGTCCGCCGACGGGACTGGTTGCCCTGATTTAGCCGGAACTCATTCCGTCCGGTCGAGGAAATCCAGCGGATCGTGCCACCCTGCCGGCAGGTCGGTCTGCTCCTTGCCGAGGAAGTCCTCCGGGTCCATGTCGATGGCGCCGGACCAGTCTTCCGGTGCTTCGACGGCCTCGATCAAAAGAGCGGGCCAGGCTTCCAGATCGATCTCGTCCAGGGTGCCGTCGAAATGCTGTAATTCCACTGTGGCGTCGTCTTCATCGACGGCGACTACCTCGAACAGGCTCCCGTTCGGATTCCGGTACCAGTTTCCAATTAACGGATATTCGACAGCCATATCGTTAACTCCACTATTACTGAAGGCACCCCGGCAATTGCGCTGCGGCACCTTTAGTTTATAGAGTCATCGCCCTCGATGTGCAAGTAAGAGTTCCCTTAGCCTTTAAACGGACCTGTCGAGCGACGAAAAACAGCTTCTCGGGCGTATTCAGGCGTCTCTGACGAGCCGCCATTCGGTGATTCTGTGGCCCCTGGCCAGGCCGCGGCGCTCGAACTTCGTCGTCGGCCGGTCCAGCGGCTGATCGCCGCGGTGGACGCGCCGCTCGCGTACGAGAAACAAATTGCTGCCGGCGACAACCTCGTCGATATGCTCTGCGTAGTCCTGCCAGTCCGTGGCAATGTGCAAAGCGCCTTTGTCGTGGAGCTTGCTGGCGGCGAGTTCCAGGAAGTCCGCCTGCAGCAGTCGTCGCTTGTGGTGTCGCTTCTTCGGCCATGGATCGGGGAAGTAGAGATTGATGCGCTCGAATGAACGGTCCGCGATCTGCCGGTTCAGTACCTCGACCGCGTCGTGACAGATCAGGCGCAGATTCCGGACGTGTCGGGCTTCGGCCTGCAGCAGGCAATGCCCGACTCCGGGTCGGTGCACTTCGACACCGAGGTAATCGAGCTGAGGGCTTCGCGCCGCCTGCAGGACAAGCGACTCCCCATCGCCAAAGCCGATTTCGAGAACGCGCCCGACGGTTCTCCCGAAGGTCCGGTCCAGATCGAGAGGCGCGGCCGAGAACCTGAGCCCGTACCTGGGCCACAGCTCATCGAAAGCACGCTCCTGCGCCGGGGTGATGCGGCCGGCGCGGCGAACGAAGCTCCGCACGGTGCGTTTCGGGCCGGGACGGGACGGATCGCTCAAGATTACTCCGCACTCCAAACAGGCTCGCGGCCGGCGGAACCGCCCTCCACGGGGCGGGCCCAGGCGGCCTGATCAGCGCCGGAATCGGACATCTGTTGCGTTAGTGCTACAGCTTGCCGTTCGCCCCGTGGCCCGGCTGTCCATGGATTCACGGGAGAAACCACGGTACTCCGACGCTGTCGTTGCTTTCCGGCAAAAAAATCTTCATTTTGTAAATATTGCCGGCTATAATCCGTCCACCTCCTGGTGACGGGCGGTGCAGCATTGTGACCGTCATCCGGTAAACAGACAAACCGACCTTTGTGTACAGGGCTTCCGCCCGATCCGGTTAAGACCGGACCACAACAAATTCCTTATAAGGGGGGGATTTGAAATGCCTAAGAACTTTAAACTGCGACAGGCTGTAAAGCTCGCCTTGTTGTCGGGTGCTTCTTCGATGGGCGTTGGGGCAATGTCCTCGGCCTATGCGCAGAGCGCTCCGCCTGCGGACCAGATCGAAGAGATCACAGTCACCGGCAGCCGCATCGTACGTAAGGACTACGAAACCACCAGTCCGGTGTTCACGCTCGACGCGCGATCGATAGCCGATTCCGGTACGCCGCAGATCGAGCAGGTGCTGAACGAACTGCCGCAACTCGTACCGTCCATAACGACGACGTCGAACAATCCGTCACTGGGTGGACAGGCCCTCGTGGATCTGCGTGGGCTCGGCTTCACCCGCACACTGGTGCTGATGGACGGCGCACGCTTGCAATCCTCTGATCCCAGGGGGCAGATCGACCTCAACACCATCCCGTCGGGGCTGATCGAGAGCGTCGAGATCGTGACCGGCGGCGGTTCTGCCGTCTACGGCTCCGACGCGATTGCGGGTGTCGTCAACGTCAAGATGCGGCGTGACTTCGAAGGGGTGCAGATCAGCGCACTGTCCTCGCTGACCGGGGAGAACGACGGCCTGACCAACGGCGTTAACATCCTGCTGGGTGGCAACTTCGCCGAGAACCGCGGCAATGCCGTACTGTACCTGAGCTACGACGACCGCGAAGAAGTATTTGCCGGTGATCGTGCGTTCTCCATTGCGGCGCTGGACCCCGACCTGGCGCCCCTCGGCTCGACCTCGATCCCGGAAGGTTACTACGTTGCCTCCGGCACCAACGAAGCGAGCCAGGCCGCCTATGACCAGGTGTTCGGCCAGTTCGGTGCGAGTCCAGGGCAAGTGCCGAACTCGAGCTGGATCGGCTTCAACTCGGACGGTTCGGTCTTCTCCAGGACCGGAACGGTCAACTTCCAGGGTGATACTGCCGATCCCGGCTTCAACGCCAATGACTACACCTACAACTACTCGCCGGTGAACTACCTGCAGCTGCCGCTGGAACGGCGTCAGGTGGCGGCGTTCGGCCACTACGCGCTGAACGAGCGTGTCGAAGCGTACTCGCGGTTCAGTTTCACCAACTATTCCGTGGCGCAGGAGCTGGCGGCGACGCCGATTTCCTCGGGTGTGGGATCGTCCATGTTGCCGACCAATCCGTTCATCCCGGACGACCTGGCCACGATTCTGGCATCGCGTCAGAAATGCGATCCGGCGTTCGTACAACCGGACCCGGAAAACCCGGTACCGTGCCCCCTCGTCTCCGGCGCTGACGACGCATTCATCTTCAACAAGCGCACAGTGGAAGTCGGGTCGCGCAATGCCGACAACAACTACGACGTCGTGCAGATGACTCTCGGCGCGCGTGGCGACTTCATGCTGGGTGAATACGACTGGAACTGGGACGTTTTTGGGGCATGGGGCCGGACGCAACGCAGCGAACTCCAGACCGGCAACGTGTCGCGCTCGCGGCTGCAGTCGGCCTACAACGCGACGGCGGACAATCAGGATCCGCTGGGCTGCGGCGGACTCAACCCCTTCGGTGCCGGCGTAATGTCCGAGGCGTGTGCTCAGGCAATCGCAATCCAGGCGCAGAACACCACCATCCTGACCACCAATTTTGCTGGTGCGGCGTTCACCGGCGGCCTGTTCGAGATGCCGGCCGGCACGTTCCAGACCGCGGTTGGTGTGGAGTTCCGCGAGACCAAGGCGGAATTTCGTCCTGACGAGTTTCTGGCCAGCGGTGACGTGGTTGGGTTCAATGCGCAGCAACCGATCGACGGCAAGATCGACGTTCTGGAAGGCTTCGTCGAAGTCGCGGTTCCCATCCTGGCCGACATGCCGGGCGTCAGTTATCTCGGCCTCGATGCTGCTTATCGCCGTTCGGACTACAATCTGGCTGGCGGGGTCGACACCTACATGGCGGGCCTTGAGTACGAGCCCGTCGACAGCATCAAGCTACGCGGGTCTTACAACCGTGCCATTGCGGCGCCGAGCGTCTGGCAGTTGTTCCGGCCGCAGTCTGAAAGCTTCCCGGCTTATGTCGATCCGTGCTGGAACGACAGCCCCGAGCGTACCGGCTCCGATGCCGCGCAGGTCAACGCCCTGTGTGCGGCGCAGGGTGCAGGCGCCAACTTCCCGCAGGGCAACTCGCAGGTTCGCGCGTTGCTGGGCGGTAACCCAGACCTCGATCCGGAATCCGCCGATACTTACACTCTCGGCGTGGTCTGGACGCCGGACTTCACCGACAATCAGCTGCGGCTGGCGGTCGACTGGTTCCGCTACGAAATCGAGGACCGGATCGGCGGCGTTGGCGCGGCATCCATCGTGTCGCGTTGCTTCAACGATCAGGGTGCCAACCCGACCTTCGATCCGAACAACCTCTGGTGCTCGTTCTTCGAACGTAACTCGGCGGGTATAGCCGAAAACGTTCAGTCGATCGACAAGAACCTCGGCAAGATGAACGTCGACGGTATCGACATGCAGCTCGATTACGGCATGGATCTCGGTCCGGGCAGCCTGCGGGCCAACTTGGCGTTGACGCATCTGTTGAAGTGGCAACAGCAGGAAGACCCCGCATCGCCGCTGACGGACCAGGAAGGCACTATCGGCATTCTGGTTGCGGAAACGTTCCCCGAGTGGAAGGGCCGCCTGTCTCTGGGCTATTCGCTCAGCGACTTCGACGTCCGCTGGACGATGAACTACATCTCCAGCATGGACGTCGTGAACAGCGGCGCGTCCCGGTCGCCGGTGGCGGACGGTGTCGTGCCCACCGTTCCGAGCTACACGTATCATCGTCTGACCGGCACCTGGACGCCGATGGACGAGCTGACGCTGACGCTCGGCGTTGTCAACCTGTTCGACAAGGATCCGCCGATCTATACGAGCGATTCGCGCGCCGGCATCCAGGCGAATACCGATCCGTCGACCTACGACGTACTCGGCCGCCGTTTCTTCTTAAGCGGCACGTACTCGTTCGATCTGTAAGACCGGGTTCGGCTCCGGTAGTGAGATCTGGCCGCCGCCCCGCAACGGGCGGCGGCCTTTCTTTTTGGTAAAGTCAGCATCGTGAAACGGACACCATTGCAGACCTTTGCGCTGTTCGCCGCGCCCGTCGCGACGCGTACGCTGGAAGGCGCCGAGGCGCTGAACGGCGAACTGGAACGGCTGCTGCTCCAGCGCGAAACCGAACAGTATCGCAATCCGCACCCAACCCATTTCGAGCAAAAAGAGGTCTTCGAGAGCAACTTCGACATGTTCCGCTGGCCGGAATCCTGCGTTCAGGAATTGCGTCGTTTTGTGATGGAGTCGGTCGGCGAATTAGTTGCTGAACTCAATGGTTATTCGGTTGCCGACATGTCGAAGATGCAGCTGCACAACCACACCTGGTTTCATGTCAGCCGTCACGGCGGGTCGTTCGTGGCGCACAATCACCCGATGGCCTCATGGTCGACGGTGTACTGCGTTCGCGCCGGCGAGCAAGTGGCCGGACGCCTCGACAGCGGCGTGTTGCGTTTTCTCGATCATCGCCCCGGTTCGAACATGTTTGTCGATCCGGGTAATGTAAAGCTCAAGGTGCCATTCAACTTCGGGCACTACTCGATGCGCCTCGCCCCGGGCCAGCTGGTTCTTTTCCCGTCGTACCTCGTACACGAGGTTGCGACCTTCATGGGAAATGATACGCGGATCACTGTTGCCTCGAACTGCTGGTTTACGATTCGCTCCTGACCGTGATACGTTGACTGCGGACCCATAGCCTCGGTATCAACGCAATTCCTGTCAGGGTTCGTTCGACAGGCGGCGCGCCCCCACGACCCAGCCCAGCAAGTCCCGGCCGCCGCGCCGCAGTTCATGTGGCGCATCGACGGCAAACCCTGCCGCGACTGCCAGCGCGCAGAATTCACCGATGTCATCGCGACTCTTCCCGGCTTGTACCATGGCGCGAAGGCGCTCCCGATGTGCGGTCATTTCCCCCTCCAGCACCGCAAGGCGATCCAGGGCGGCCCCAGTGCCGATTGCGCGCGTTTGCTGCAAGGTAGCGGCAACCTGCGTAGCGATTCCCTCGAGGAAGCCTGCATGCGGACGCGAGCGGCCGTAGGCGGAAACGCGCTGCAACAGCTTCCGGATCTCTTTCTGCTGCTCTTGCGTGTCGCGGTCGTTCATTCGTGCTTCAAGTTCGGCAGCACTGCCCGCGCCTGAAAGTCTCCGTAGCAGGCGCCGGCTGGCAACGACCAGGGGCGCTTCGCGCCGAAGATAGTCAAACGCCTTCAGTTCGGCGAGGGTGGTGACAAGCGCCTCGGAACCGGCATGGTGTATAACAAAGCCCGCCACGCCGCCCGGTTTGAGAACACGCGCGAGCTCTTTAAGGGAATCGTCAATCCGGCTGTATTCGATCGCATACTGGCTCGACGCCGCGTCGAAATGTCCGTCCGGATAGCCCGTTCGCTCGCAACTCGTGTTCCCGCGAAAGACGATGTCGCCCGCCTCGATTCCGTGACGTGCCGCTGCGGCTGCCGGATGGATGACGGCAGCGTCGATTCCCTCTATGTGAAACCGCCGTTTCAGCGCATCCGCGGCGTCTCTGGCAAGGAAGGCTACGGCGCCGTTTCCGGTTCCGATATCGAGAATACTTGCGCCGTCGGGAAGGCTCCCGAAAAAGCTCATCCAGAAATCGCGGATCTCATCGTCATAGTTGCCCGCGAATGCGTTGGGACAGGAATGCAGCGGACCGCTTGCCCAGTAGCGGCTCCAGGCTTCCGCTGCTGCGGCCCCGGAATCGGGGCTCTTGTCGCTCATGCTTTCACCGGAAGCGGGATGGTCTGCCTGCCGCAAGAGCGGCGATGCCGATGGCGAGAAGGCTCCCGCCCGCGAACGGCGCAGCCTCAAGACAAAGAATCAGCACGCCGGAAACAAAGGAGGTAATCCCGATAGCGAGCCAGAAGCGCTGTTGCTGGTGCCGCGCAATTCGCAGGTTGAACTCCTCGAGTTCCATCGATCGGACATTGAAGCTGACCCGGCCTTTCGCAGCCTGCTCGGTCAGAAGCCGGATGACGCCGGGAAGTTCGCGCACCGTTTCGCGAATCTGCGGTGCGTTCTCGCGAATGCTTTCGAGCAACGCTCTCACGCCGACCTGCTCGTCCATCCAGCGCTTCAGCACCGGGCGCGCGGTCTTCCACAGGTCCAGTTGCGGGTACAGCTCCCTTCCCAGGCCCTCGATGTTGAACAGGGTCTTCTGCAGCAGTATGAGCTGGGGCTGTATTTCCATATTAAAGCGACGCGCGGTGTCCAGGAGCCGCATGGTCACCTGTGCGAAGGATATTTCGGCAAGCGGCTTGCTGAAGATGGGTTCGCATACCGTGCGTACCGCCGACTCGAGTTCGTCGATGCGCGTGTCGGGAGGGACCCAGCCGGAGTCGATGTGCAGCTTCGCGATGCCGTAATAGTCGCGATCGAAAAATGCCATGAAATTGCCGGCGAGATACTTCCGGTCGGACGGCGTCAATGTCCCGACGATGCCGAAATCCACGGCCGCGTACTTCGGATGCTCCGGATCGTCGACCTGCACGAAGATGTTGCCGGGATGCATGTCCGCGTGAAAAAAATTGTGGCGGAATACCTGCGTGAAGAAAATGAACACCCCGTTTTCTGCCAGCGTCTTTATGTTGGCGCCGGCTTCCCTGAGTGCCGCCACGTCGCTGATCGGGATGCCGTATATGCGCTCCTGAACCAGCGCCTGCGGTCTGCAGTAGTCCCAGTACACTTCCGGCACGTACAGCAGATCGGAGTCCGCAAAATTCCTCCTGAGTTGCGCCGTATTGGCGCCCTCTCGCATGAGGTCGAGTTCGTCGATGATGGTTTTTTCGTACTCGGAGACCACCTCGATCGGGCGAAAGCGCTTTGCTTCCGGCCAGTAACGGTTGGCCATGTCGGCGAGCGCATAGAGGACCCTGATGTCACGTTCGATCAGCGCGCGCACGCCGGGACGCAGCAGTTTGACGATGACTTCGGTGCCGTCCCTGAGCTGCGCGCTATGGACCTGGGCAATCGAGGCGGCGGCGAGCGGCTCGCTGTCGAAGCGCGCGAAGATCTCGTCGACCGGCCTTCCGTAGGCTGCGTCCAGGATGGCCACGGCTTCTTCCGCGGGAAAGGGTGGAACCCGGTCCTGCAGTTTCGCGAGTTCGTCCGCGACGTCGGGAGGAAGCAGGTCCCGGCGAGTCGAGATCGCCTGCCCGAACTTTACGAAGATCGGCCCGAGCTCTTCCAGCGCGAGCCGTATCCGGATGGCGAGCGGTGCGCTTCGGTCGACAGTGCCCGCGCGGAGATAGAAAAGGTAACGCAGTGGGCGGAGCAGGGGCGTGGCGTGGATGACGTCATCCAGCCCGTAGCGCACCAGAATCCGCTGGATGCCGAGCATCCTCCGCCATGTACGTTCACGCCGCATGATTTGAGGGAGGTGTTCGCGCCTAGGGGCTCGAACTGTCTCGATCTGCTTCCATGTTCTGTTCGAGACGCTTCACGCGTGCCTCGAGGCGGGCGACGTCGTCGCGCATGGCCTCGACTTCGCCGCGAAATCTGTCGGCCTCGTATCGGGTGGGGACCGCGCGGCTTTCCTCCTGCAGGTATTCGCTCAGGTTTCGGCGAAGCGTGCTGCGGGCTTCGCGGCTCCAGTCGGTGACACTGCGCGCCAGCTCGCCAAGGCCATGGGCGGCAACGTCGCCGATGACACCGGACAGTTCCTCCTCGATGTCCGGTCGCGCGTGCCAGAGCAGCCGCTGAAACGACTGGGCGAGCGCCGCGTCCCCCGCCAGTTCGAGGGAACCGTCCCGTACCGCCGACTCACCCGACTGCCCTGCCATTTGCGCCAGTGTGAACAGCGAACCGGTAATGACGGCGTCCGGCACGCCCTCGAAATCGCCTGTGACGGACATTTCGCCGTCCGCGACGTGAAAATACATTGCGAGAGCCGTGTTCTTCACCCGGACGCCGACGACACTGCCCTGAAGCTCCTGCGCCAGCTCCCGCGCCGGCGTCTTCATCCGGATCTGCCGGTTTGCAAGCGTCGCAAGCGGCTGCAGTAGTCGTTCCAGTGCGTCCATAGACCGTTTCCTGCCAGGGCCCGTTAACAGGCCCTAGAGCTTGTAACCGACGTGCAGCGCTACGATACCACCGCTCAAGTTTTGGTAGCGGCAGCGCTCGAAGCCGGCAGCCTCCATCATTCGGAGGAGCGTTTCCCGGTCCGGGTGCATGCGGATGGACTCCGCAAGGTAGCGGTAGCTTGCCTCGTCCTTTGCCACGAATTTGCCGAGCGCCGGCAATACGCTGAAAGAATACCAGTCGTACACGGGTTTAATCGCCTCTTTCGGCCTGGAGAATTCGAGGACGAGCACCTTGCCTCCGGGCTTCAGCACGCGCTGCATGGATTCGAGCGCCTTCTGCTTGTCGGTCACGTTTCGCAGGCCGAATGCGATGGCCACGCAGTCGAAAGAAGCCTCCGCGAAGGGAAGCTGTTCGGCGTCCAGCTGTGCGACCGCGAGATTCCCGGCAACCCCGGCGTCGATCAGCCGAGCGCGTCCTCTCGACAGCATGGCGGCGTTGATATCCGCGAGAATCACGTAACCGCCGCCGCCCACCCGACGTGCGAACGCGAGCGCAAGGTCGCCGCTGCCTCCGGCCAGATCGAGGGCCGACTGTCCCGGTCGCAGCCCGGCCTGCTCCACGGCAAACCGTTTCCACAACCTGTGCAATCCGCCGGACATGAGGTCGTTCATCAGGTCATAGCGTTCGGACACGGAGTCGAAAACTCCCTTCACCCGCCTTGCCTTGTCGCGAGCGTCGACGGTCGCGAAGCCGAAGTGAGTCTTTTCGGAGTTTTTGTCCATAGGGGCGATCGTTCTCGACTGGAGGCCCACAAGGTTACGACATTCGGGCTTTCGCTGGCTATGCCGGGGGCCTCCACAAGTCCCGATAGCGCTTCTCTTGTGACCCGTGCAGAGCTTCGTTAGCGGCTGTGCCCGGCGGCCGCCAGACGGTCGAGATAGGCCTGCCAGTTGCGTTCCTGGTCACGGCCCAGCTCGTACAGGTACTTCCAGGTGTACAGACCCGTGTCGTGGCCGTCGTCGAAATGCAGCCTGACCGCGTAGTGTCCGATCGGTTCCACGCGGGTTATCTGCACATTCTCCTTTCCTGTCTGCAGCACTTCCTGGCCGGACCCGTGACCTCTGACCTCGGCCGACGGCGAGTGGACACGGAGGTACTCGAACGGCAGCTCGAAGCGGCTGCCGTCCTCGAATTCGACTGCCAGGAGTCGCGAGCCCCTTCGCAGTCGTATTTCGACGGGCGGCGTGTCCATGGTCACGCGGTCTCCAGTGCCGTCACAGGATATAGCGGCTCAAGTCTTCGTTTTTCGAAAGCTCCGCCAGATGGTCGTCGACGTAGCCGGCGTCGATTTTCACCGTGGTTCCGCTCTTGTCGGACGCCTCGAAGGAGACGGTTTCCAGGAGCCGTTCCATTACCGTGTGGAGACGCCGTGCGCCGATGTTTTCCGTATTCTCGTTGA
>Ga0299906_10002823_pt1 | contig 14359 bp, 16 predicted proteins | sample RVTome_14_FD_200259 | JGI IMG/M metagenome (GOLD analysis project Ga0299906, IMG submission 200259) | Soil microbial communities from uranium-contaminated site in the Upper Colorado River Basin, Wyoming, United States - RVT145D125 (version 2) ... | reverse complement strand
TCCCTGCGGAGACGACGACGACCGCGGCTGCGGAGACGACGACGACCGCGGCTGCGGAGACGACGACGACGGCTGCCGAAGGCACCGCAACGGTGCTCATCGCGAGCGTCGGTGCGATGGCCGACACCTGGGAGGAGACCCTGTTCATCCCGTACGGGGAGGGCGACGATCAACTCGGCACCGCCCCAGGTGGCGAGGGCCTCACCCTCGGCCCCGAGTACGGGACCCAGACGGCGGACGGGACGTGGTGGTTCCTCGACGCAGCCAAGCAGCGCATCGCTCGCTACGACGCATCCGGTCAGTTCATGGATGCGCTCCCGGTTCCCGCCGACATCCTCGTCGACGGCCAGTACTTCCAATACCAGATCCCGAGCCCGCTCGACGACGGCACCGTCGCCGCCGGGAGCCTCAACACGGGCAGGCTCCTCGTCGTCGGCCAGCGGGACATGAGCACCGTCCCGCTCGACCGCTCCGTCTCGCTCACGACGACGGACGGAGAGAGCCTCTTCGGCTTCGAGATCGGAACCGACTCGATCGTCCGGGTGGACCCGGCCACGGGGGCCTCCCAGCCGGTCGATGCGTTCCGCACGAGAGCAGGCACCAGCTACACCTTCGCCATCGAGCGAGGCGAGGCGACCCGGACGCTGCCGGACACCGGAGTGACGGGGACGATCCTGTTGCGTTGGGCGGACGACCCCGAGTCGATCGTGCTCGGTGGCGTCGAGGTCGAGAGCGCCCCTGACGGCACGCTCCACGTGCTGTTCTACGGCGTCCCCGAGGTCGACGAGTCCCAGCAGGTGGCCGGGATCTTCTCGATCACACCCGACGGGGCCGTCTCGGAGGCCGATGCGCTCACGAATCCGTTCACGCCGGCCGATCCGGGCAGCCCGGCCCACCTCGGCGTCGACCTCGTCACCGGGCAGCCATGGTTCATGGTCGTCGGCACCGATGGTGTGCGGGTGTACCTGCGGACCGGATGAGCCGCCCCCCCAACACGGTGAAGGTCTCGAGCATGATCGCAGAGAGCGAGCTTCCGCGGCACGAGGCGGAACGGCTCCTCGTCGCCGTCACCGGGAGGCCGCGGGCTTGGATGATCGGCGATCCCGAGGTGTCGGAGCGGTGGGCGGCGGCGTTCTTCGAGCTGGCGGACCGCAGGCGGCGGGGCGAGCCGCTCCAGTACCTCGAAGGCACCGTCCAGTTCGGCCCGATCGAGCTGCTCGTCGATCCGAGGGTCCTCATCCCGCGTCCCGAGACCGAGCAACTCTTCGAGATCGCAATCGACCTCATCAGTGACGTTGCCGCGCCGGTCGTCGTCGATCTGTGCACCGGGAGCGGCAACGTGGCGCTCGCCATCAAGCACGCCCGTCCCGACAGTGACGTGTATGCCACCGACGTCTCCGCTGAGGCGATCGAGGTGGCGGAGGCGAACGCCCGCCGTACCGGCCTGCAGGCCGTCTTCCACATCGGAAGCACGTATGACCCCCTCGACCCCGCCCTTCGGGGCGGCGTCGACCTGATAGCCGCCAACCCACCGTACGTCGCCGCCGGCGAGGTCGACACTCTTCCGGTCGATGTGCGGGACCACGAGCCGCGCGCCGCCCTCGTGGCCGGCGAGTCGGGCGACGAGGTGCTCGCCGAGATCGCAGCAGGAGCAGCCGACTGGCTCGCCCCCGGCGGCTGGCTGATCTGCGAGATCAACGAGTACCGAGCCGAGCAGGCGCTCGCCCTCCTCGCATCGCTCGACACCGCTATCCGGAACGACCTGGCGGGGCGACCGAGGTTCGTGATCGGCCGTCTCATCCCCTGACCCCCGAGCGTCCGAGTGCTCGAAGCCGCGCCACGACTCCGGCCGAGGGTTCCCATGCCAACGCCGGAGCACTAGCTTTCCCTAGAAGGTCGAACTCGGAGGAGATGGGTGTGAGCATCGACGCCGCGGTATGGGCACTTCGCGAGGGGGAGATCATCGGGATGCCGACCGACACGGTCTATGGCCTGGCGGTCGACCCGTTCAACGTCGAGGCGATCGAGCGCCTCTACGAGCTGAAAGGGCGTGAGGGCAACAAGCCGCTCGCCCTGCTGGTCGCCTCGATCGACCAGGCGATGTCGCTGGCCTCGTTCACGGACCAGGCGCTCGACTTGGCAGACGAGCACTGGCCCGGCGGACTGACGCTCGTGCTCCCGCGCCTGGCGGGGGCACCGGACTGGCTCGGTGACCCTGCCCGCCGCACGATCGGATTGCGGTGCCCGAGCCACGATGTCGCTCTCGAGATGCTCGGCACGGTCGGCCCACTGGCGGTGACGTCCGCCAACCTGGCGGGCAGGGTGTCGGCGATCAACCACGAGGAAGCGGCTGAGATCTTCGGGGACGATGTCGGCTACTACCTCGAGGGCGAGGCTCCGGGCGGTCAGGCGTCCACCATCATCGACCTGACGGAGCCGGCGCCCCTCGTGCTGCGCCGGGGCCCGGTTTGAGCGGGACAGGTCGAGTAGCGATCGTCACTGCCGCCGGCAAGGGGATCGGCGCTGCGGTGGCGCGCCGCCTCTCGGCGGAGGGATACGACTTGGCGTTGATGTCGGACGGGGGCGGAGCGGAGGACCTCGCCGCCGAGCTCGGCGCCATCGGGGTGAAGGGGTCCGTCACCGAACCCGCCGACCTCACCGGACTCGTCATGACGACGCTCGATGCACATGGCAGGATCGACGTGGCGGTCAACAACACCGGCCATCCACCGAAAGGTCCGCTGCTCGGCATCACCGACGAGGAGTGGCACGCCGGGCTCGAGATGGTCCTCCTCAACGTCGTCCGCATGGCCCGGCTGGTCACGCCCATGATGCTCGAGCAGCGGCGCGGGTCGATCGTGAACATCTCGACGTTCTCGGCGTTCGAGCCGAGCCCCGAGTTCCCCGTCTCGAGTTCGCTACGCGCCGCCCTCGCCGGGTTCTGCAAGCTGTACGCCGATGAGCACGCCGCCTCCGGCATTCGCATGAACAACGTGCTGCCGGGGTTCGTCGACAGCTATCCGGAGACCGCCGAGACCCTCGCCGCCATTCCGGCAGGCAGGTACGCGACGACCGACGAGATCGCGGCGACCGTTGCCTTCCTCGCATCCGACGACGCCGCCTACATCACCGGCCAGAACCTGCGAGTCGACGGCGGCATCACCCGGTCGATCGGATGAACAGCGACGTCGTCATCGTCGGCGGAGGCGTCATGGGGTGCGCCACGGCGTACCACCTGCTCCGGCTCGACGCCGGGCTGGCGGTGACCGTCGTCGAGAGGGATTCGACGTATCGGCACGCCTCGACGATGTTGTCCGACGGGAACGTCCGAGTGCAGTTCAACCTGCCGGAGAACATCGCCATGTCGCAATTCGCCTTCGAAGTGCTCGGCACGTTCGCGGACGACATGGCGGTCGGCGACAGCCGGCCCGATCCGGGCGCAAGGCACCAGGGGAACCTGTTCCTCGTCGACGAAGCCGGCCTGGATGCGGCCCACGAGGGGTTGGCCCGGCAGCGAGAGGCGGGATGCGAGGTCGCATGGCTGAGCGCCGCCGAGATCGCCGAGCGGTTCCCGCCTTACCGCGCCGAAGGGATCGTCGGCGGGACCTTGGGCAGGCTCGACGGCTCGGTCGACCCGAGCGCCGTCCTCCTCGGGTACCGGCGCAAGGCGGCCGCCATGGGGGCCAGCTTCGTCGAAGGCGACGTCCGCCGCCTCGTCGCGGCGCGGGGTCGTATCGCCGGCGTCGACCTGGCTTCTGGAGAGCGTCTCAGTGCGCCCGTGGTCGTCAACGGCGCCGGAGCTTGGGCGGCCGCCATCGCCGAGACGGTCGGCGTCGATCTGCCGGTCGAGCCCGTGATGCGGACGGTGTACGTCGTCGAGACCGCCACCGGCCCCGGGTCGAACCTGCCGAGTGTCTTCCTGCCGGGGGGGCTGTACGCCATCCCGGAGCACGACGGGACCTTCGTCATGGCATGGTCGCTACCGGACGATCCGGTCGGATACGACTTCACGTTCAGGCGGGACGCCTTCTACGAGCGACTGTGGCCCGAGCTCGTTCGGGTCATGCCGGCGTTCGACGAGCTTCGGGTCACCGGGGGCTGGACGGGCCTCTATGCCGTCAACACCCTCGACGGGAACGCCATATTGGGGGAGTGGCCCTCTACCCCCGGATTCTTCCTCGCCAATGGGTTCTCCGGCCACGGCTTCCAACAATGCCACGCCGTCGGCCGCTACCTCGCCGAGCTGATCCTCGAGGCGCCCGTGTCGCTCGACCTCTCCCGTTTCGGCCCTCAGCGGATCCTCGACGAGGTCCCGGTGCACGAGCACGCAGGCCGGATCATCTGACGTCGCCGACTACCCTGCGGCTCACACCGTCTCACCCGGGGGGCCCATGTTCGACACCCGCGACATCGCTGACGTCGATCCGCGCCTCGCAGGGCTGATCGCCCGCGATGCCGACCGTCAGCGGACCAAGATCCAGCTCATCGCATCCGAGAACCTGATCTCCCGGGCGATGATGCAGGCGTCCGGGTCCGTGCTCAACAACAAGTACTCCGAGGGCTATCCGGGTCGCCGCTACTACGAGGGCTGCCAGATCATCGACGAGGTCGAGCAGCTCGCGATCGACAGGGCGAAGGAGCTCTTCGGAGCGGAGCACGCCAACGTGCAGGCGCATTCCGGCTCGCAAGCGAACATGGCCGCCTACGCCGCGGTGCTCGATCCTGGTGACACGATCCTGGGCATGCGGCTCGATCAGGGCGGTCATCTCACCCACGGCTCTCCCGTCAACTTCTCCGGGGCGCTCTACAACTTCGTGGCGTACGGCGTCGACAAGGAGACCGAGACGATCGATCTCGAGGAGGTGCGCAGACTCGCCGTCGAGCATCGCCCGAGGCTCATCGTCGCCGGCTACAGCAACTACTCGCGACTCATCGACTGGTCGGCGCTCAGGGAGATCGCAGACGAGGTGGGGGCGCTGCTCATGGTCGACGCGGCCCACATCATCGGGCTCATCGCCGGCAAGGCGCACCCCAACCCGACGCCGCACGCCCACATCGTCACGGCGACGACGCACAAGGCGCTGCGCGGCCCCCGCGGCGGCCTGATCCTCTCGACCGACCGCTTCGCCAAGGACGTCGACAAGGCGGTGTTCCCATTTGCGCAAGGCGGCGCCATCAACAGCCAGATCGCAGCCAAGGCCTTGTGCTTCGAGCTGGCGGCGAAGCCGGACTTCGAGGCCTACGCCAATCAGATCGTGCGCAACGCCGCCGTCCTCGCCGACACGATCGCCGAGGAGGGCGCCCGCATCGTCAGCGGAGGAACCGAGAACCACATGTTCTCGATAGACCTGAGATCGGTCGACGAGGACCTCACCGGCAAGGACGCCGCCCGTCTGCTCGACTCGCTCGGGATCACGCTGAATCGCAACTCGATCCCGTTCGACCCGCGCTCGCCGTTCATCACGTCAGGGGTCAGGATCGGGACACCATCTGTCACCACCGCCGGCATGAAGCAGGAGCAGATGACGACGCTCGGCAGCCTCATGGTGGAGATCTTCCGCAAGCGGGAGGACGAGATCGCCCTCAAGCAGCTCGCCGAGCAGGTGGCCGAGCTGGCTGCGACGTTCCCGTCGTACCCGGCGGGCTTCCCCGGACACGTGTGACAGGGTTGCGGCACCCCCCGGCCTTGTTGTACAGTCGCATCAGCCGCTTGTGAAACTAATCACAATCATTGCCGGTAGCATCGAGGGACCGTGAGCGACCATCCGGAGAACCGACGGAGGAACGGCAGTGCATCTGTCGTCGGCGAGTGGTCGGCCGGTGGCGACTTCCTCGGTTCGATACTCGCAGGGTTGCTGATCGGCTTCCTCGCAGACAAGGCGCTCGGCACCGACCCGTGGCTCACGGTGGTGATGATCATCGCCGGCGTGGCCGTCGGCTTCTGGCGGATGATGGAGTCCGCACGGCAGATCAACCCGGAAGCGCGCACCCTTCCGAGGCCGGCCGGGGCGACCGACCCGACAGGAGACGGCGAAACATGAGTCGGAAGGCGTGGGCCGGCGGCGGCCCGGACGAGGCGGAGTCGATCGAACGGGCCTACCGCTCGCCGAGCCCTCTGCAGACACCGGTGGAGTCCATCCTCGCCTGGGAGACGGTTCGCCGCGCCGTCGTCGTCGCTCCGGCGGTCGTAGGCGGCGCCCTCCTGTTACGGGGCGGCGCCGGCGCCGTGTCCGCCGCCGTCGGCGTCACGGTCGTGGTCGCCAACTTCCTGCTCGCAGGGGCCGTCCTGTCGAAGGCGGCGACGGTGTCCCTCCGGGTCTATCATGCGGCCGCCTTGCTCGGCTTCTTGGTGCGGCTTGGCCTCATCACACTCACGATGCTGCTCTTGGCCGCCGTGTTCGAGGTCGACCGCCCGGCGATGGGCATCGCAGCAGTCGTCGCATATCTGACACTGCTGACGTGGGAGGCGTGGGCCGTGGTGCGCGGCGCGGAGAGGGAGCTCGAGTGGAACTGATCCTGGCCACCAGCGAGTGCGATACGACGGGTGAGGTGATATGCGCCCCCGCCGACGTCCTCGAGCTGTTCGAGTTCAAGAGGGCGCTCTTCTCCATCGGCCCGTTCCACTTCACGCGCACCGTCTTCCTCATCTTCCTGGCGATGCTCGTGGTACTGGCACTCTTCTACTTCGGGCTGCGCAGGCAACAACTCGTGCCGACGAAGTTCGGCCTGATGGTCGAGTCACTCGTCCAATTCGTCCGCAACGACATCGCGCTCGGGATCATCGGGCCGGAGGGCGCCAAGTACGCCCCGTACCTCCTCACGATCTTCACGTTCATCCTCGTGGGCAACCTCTTCGAGGTGACGCCGTTCGTGAACTTCCCGATCAATTCCCGCATGGCCATCCCGCTCTTTCTCTCACTCGTCACCTACGTCATCTTCGTGGTGGTCGGCTTCTCCAAGAACGGTCTTCGGTACGTCGGTGATCTCGTCTGGCCCCGCAGCGTGCCGATCGGCCTGCGGTGGCTCGTCGGCCTCATCGAGTTCGTGTCAGTGTTCGCGCTGCGCCCCATCACGCTGGCGGTTCGACTCTTCGCCAACATGGTGGCGGGCCACCTCATGCTGACCCTGCTGCTCGTGTCCGGCTGGATCTTCATGAGCAGCGTCGGCGACATCGGGGTCAGGGCCGGCATCGGCATCCTGTGGTTCGTCTTCGGGCTCGGCATCTTCGTCTTCGAGATCGTCGTCGCCGTCCTCCAGGCATACATCTTCACGTTGCTCTCAGCGGTGTACGTCCAGTCTTCGGTGCACCCGGAGCATTGAGCGGCACCCGGACACGGTTGTAGAAAAGAGAAAGGAAACAGCGGATGCAGGCACTCCTCGCAGTGCAGACGATCCTTGCCCAGGCAGCCGAGGGGGTGAGCGGCAACATCGACAACCTGAGCGGACCGCTCGCTCTCGTCGGCTACGGGCTTGCCGCCATCGGGCCGGGCATCGGCATCGGCATCGTGGCGGGCAACGCCATCCAAGCCATGGCGCGGCAGCCGGAGGCGGCTGGTGTCGCCAGGACCACGATGTTCCTCGGCATCGCCTTCACAGAGGCGTTGGCGCTCCTCGGCTTCGTGCTCTTCTTCATCGCCTAGGAGGCAGCGATGTTCTTCCTGTCAACCGGGCTCATCCTTGCGGCCGAAGAGGCCGAGGAGGGCGGAGGCATCGACCTGCTTCGTCCCGAGACGTCGGAGCTGATCGCCGGGGTCATCGCCGCGGTCATCATCTTCATCGTCGTGCGCCAGCGGGTCTTGCCTGCCGTGAACCGAATCCTCGAGGCGCGCCAAGCCGCCATCCGGTCTGATCTGGCGGCGGCCGACAAGGCCAAGCTCGAGGCGCAGTCCCTGCTCTCCGACTATCAGGCGCAGCTCGCCGGTGCCCGCCAAGAGGCCAACCGGATCGTCGAAGAGGCCCGCCAGTCGGCCGAGAAGGTGCGGGCGGACATCGTCGCCAAGGCCGAGCAGGAGGCAACGGCGATCAAGCAACGCGCCCAGGCCGACCTGGCAGGGGAGCGGGAGCGGGCCGAGGCGGCCATCCGCCGCGAGGTGGCGAGCTTGTCCCTCGACGTGGCCGAGAAGGTGGTCGGATCGAGCCTCGATCGTGACGCCCAGCAGGCCCTCGTCGACCGCTACATCGAGGAGCTGGGGAGCACCAAGAACTGATGGACGGGATCACCGACTCCGGCGTCATCGACGGGTACGCCTCCGCCGTGCTCGACGTCGGTCGTGCGGAGGGCAACCCGGACGGGATCACGGACGAGCTGTACAAGATCGCCCGCGCCGTCGAGGGCTCCGCCGAGCTGCACGACACGCTCGCCGACCCGCGGGTGCCCGTCGAGCGCAAGCAAGCCGTGCTGACGGACGTGCTCGATGGCCGGGCCTCCAGAGCGTCCATCGCACTCGTCACTCTGCTCGTCGGCGCCGGGCGCACCTCCGACCTCAACCGCATCGCCAAGCGGGCAGTCGATCTCGCCGCCGAGAGCGAGCGGCTCACCGTGGCCGAGGTGCGCTCAGCCGTCGACCTCGACGCTGCGACGGTCGGACGCCTCGAGGAGACCCTGGCGGCGATGACGGGGAAGCGCATCAGAGCCAACGTGATCGTCGACCCGTCCCTCGTCGGCGGCATCGTCACGAAGGTCGGTGACATGGTGATCGACGGGTCGGTCCGCAGCCGCCTGCAGGATCTGAGAGAGGCATGGGGATAGCGAATGGCTGAATTGGTACTCGGCGACATCACCGAAGCGCTCCGCAAGAATCTGGAGGGTTGGTCTCCTCGCCTCGAGCAGGAGATGATCGGCTACGTGACCTCGGTCGGCGACGGCGTCGCACGCGTCGTCGGCCTGCCCGGCGCCATGGCCTCCGAGCTCCTCGAGTTCCCCGGTGGGATGATCGGCGTCGCCCTCAACCTCGACGAGGATTCGATCGGAGCGGTGCTCATGGGCGACTCCTCGACGATCGAGGAGGGCGACGAGGTACGGGCGACGGGGCGGGTGCTGTCGGTTCCCGTCGGCGACGCGCTGCTCGGCCGGGTGATCGACCCGCTCGGCAACCCAGTCGACGGCAAGGGGCCCATCGAAGCCACCGAGACACGCCTGCTCGAGACGCAGGCGCCGTCGGTGGTGGAGCGACAGCCCGTCCATGAGCCGTTGCAGACCGGCATCAAGGCGATCGACGCCATGATTCCGATCGGACGCGGCCAGCGCCAGCTCATCATCGGCGACCGTCAGACGGGCAAGACGGCGATCGTCGTCGACACGATCATCAACCAGGCGACCGAGAACGTGAAGTGCGTCTACGTGGCGATCGGCCAGAAGGCGTCGACCGTTGCCGAGGTGCAGTCGGCACTCGATGCGGTCGGGGCCATGGCGTACACCGTGATCGTGAGCGCCCCCGCCTCGACGGCGGCAGCGCTCCAGATGTACGCCCCGTACGCCGGCTCCGCCATCGGCCAGTATTGGATGTACAAGGGCGAGCACGCCCTCGTCATCTTCGACGACCTGTCCAAGCAGGCCGTGGCGTACCGGGAGATCTCGCTCCTGCTGCGCCGCCCTCCGGGGCGTGAGGCGTACCCGGGTGACGTCTTCTACCTCCACAGCCGGCTGCTCGAACGCGCCGCCAAGCTCTCCGACGAGCTGGGAGCGGGCTCATTGACGGCGCTGCCGATCATCGAGACCAAAGCGAACGACATCTCGGCGTACATCCCGACGAACGTCATCTCCATCACGGACGGGCAGATCTTCCTCGAGTCCGATCTCTTCTTCTCCGGCATCCGGCCCGCCATCAACGCCGGCATCTCGGTGTCCCGGGTCGGCGGCAACGCCCAGATCAAGGCGATGAAGAAGATCGCCGGTCCGCTGCGCCTCAACCTCGCCCAGTTTCGCGAGCTCGAAGCCTTCGCCGAGTTCGGCTCGGAGCTCGACTCGGCGTCGCTGGCCCAGCTCGAGCGCGGCCGGCGGGTCGTCGAGACCTTGAAACAGGGCCAGTTCGCCCCGGTACCCGTGGAGGGGCAGGTGGCTGCGATCTTCGCGGTCACCGAGGGCTACATGGACGACGTCCCGGTCAAGCAGATCAGGGAGTTCGAGCACGAGTTGCGCGGGTTCTTGGAGTCACGCCACCCGGGGTTGCTGGCGTCGATCCGTGACACCGGCGAGTTGCCGGAGGACGAGTTGCGCAGCGCAATCGATACGTTCAAGGCGACCGGCCGGGGCGAGACCGCTGCTCCGGCGGCCGTGGCGCCGACCCACGACGTGGCGGAGGCCGGCTCGGACGAGGAACCGTCCGAGGTGCCGGACGGGGAGGCCGGGGAGTAGCCGATGGCATCTGCCGAGGTTCGCCAGATCCGGAGGCGCATTCGCAGCGTCCAGTCCACGATGAAGATCACCCGTGCCATGGAGCTGATCGCCACATCGCGGATCGCCAAGGCCCAGGTGCGGGTCGCCCAGTCGAAGCCGTACACCCAGAAGATGGCGGACGTCATCAGGAACATCGCGGCCGCCTCGGGTGGCCTGCGTCATCCGATGCTCGAGCGCAGGGAGGTTCGCACGGTCGGCGTCCTCGTCGTCACGTCGGACAGAGGCCTGGCGGGCGGGTACAACGCATCGGTGATCCGTCTCGCCGAGCGGGCGATGGCGGCCCACAGAGCCGACGGGCTCCAGACGCGGCTGTATGCGATCGGCAAGAAGGCGCAGGGCTACTTCCGCTATCGGAAGTACGTACTGGAGCAGTCATTCCTCGGCGTCACGGATACGCCGGGGTACGGGGACGCCAGGGCGATCGCCAACGTCCTGCTCAACGACTACGAGGAAGGCGTCATCGACTCCGTCGAGGTGTTCACGACCCGCTTCGTCTCAGCGCTCACGCAGAACGCCGGCCTCTGGCCGCTGCTCCCGATCGAGCCGCCGGACATGGAGGCGGCGACCACGGGCAGCGGGTACACGTTCGAGCCATCGCCGGAGGAGATCCTCACCCGCTTGCTCCCTCGGTACCTCGAGGGAACCGTGTTCGGCATCCTCCTCGAGGCTTCGGCATCCGAGCATGCGGCGCGCCGCAGAGCGATGAAGGCAGCGACCGAGAACGCGGAAGAGCTGACGAGGCTCCTGACACGCCAGGCCAACCAGGCTCGCCAGGCGGAGATCACCACTGAGATCTCCGAGATCGTCGGAGGCGCAGAGGCGCTCTCCGGATGAAGACGGTTCTACGAGCACGACTCTCGAGCGACAACGGAGCATGACAGTGACAACAACAGCGCAAAGCCTCGCGACCGGGCGCATCGTCAAGGTGTCCGGCCCCGTCATCGACGTGGAGTTCCCTCCCGACGCCCTTCCCGAGATCAACTTCGCCCTCGAGGTCGACTACGAGCTGCTCGGCGAGGCGAACACCGTGCTGTGCGAGACGGCCCAGCACCTCGGCCACAACCGGGTCCGTGCCATCGCCCTCGCTCCCACCGACGGCCTGGTGAGGGGAGCCGAGGTCCGCAACACGGGTGCTCCGATCTCTGTGCCCGTCGGCGACCAGACGCTCGGCCACATCTTCAACGTGTGGGGGAAGTCGCTCGACGCCCCGGACGTCGAGTTCACCGGCGACTGGTGGCCGATCCACCGCGACCCGCCGGCGTATGAAGACGTCGAGCCGCAGAAGACGGTGTTCGAGACCGGCATCAAGGTACTCGACCTCGTCTGCCCCTACCTCCAGGGAGGCAAGATCGGCCTGTTCGGCGGGGCGGGCGTCGGCAAGACGGTGCTCATCCAGGAGATGATCCGCCGGGTGGCCGAGCAGCACGGTGGCGTATCGGTGTTCGCCGGGGTCGGGGAGAGGACCCGCGAGGGCAACGACCTGTTCCTCGAGATGACCGAGTCCGGCGTCATCGAGCGAGCCGCCCTCGTCTTCGGCCAGATGGACGAACCCCCAGGCGTGCGCCTCCGTGTCGCCCTGTCGGCGCTCACCATGGCCGAGTACTTCCGTGACGTGCAACGCCAGGACGTGCTGTTGTTCATCGACAACATCTTCCGCTTCACCCAGGCGGGGTCCGAGGTCTCCACCCTGCTCGGTCGGATGCCTTCGGCGGTCGGCTACCAGCCCACGCTGGCCGGAGAGATGGGGTTCCTCCAGGAGCGCATCACGTCGCTGCGCGGCCGGTCGATCACCTCCCTGCAGGCGATCTACGTCCCGGCCGACGACATCACCGACCCAGCGCCGCACACGGCGTTCGCCCACCTCGACGCCACCACGGTCCTCTCCAGGCCGCTCACCGCCCTCGGCATCTACCCGGCCGTCGACCCTCTCGACTCGACGAGCCGGGCACTCGACCCGCAGATCGTCGGCGAGGACCACTACGCGGTCGCCACCCAGGTGCAGCAGATCCTGCAGCGCTACAAGGACCTCCAGGACATCATCGCCATCCTCGGGATCGACGAGCTGTCCGAGGAGGACCGCCTCATCGTCGGGCGGGCCCGCCGCATCCAGCGCTTCCTCGCCCAGCCAATGTTCGTCGCCGCCCAGTTCACCGGCCAGGAGGGCATCTACACACCGCTCGACGAGACGATCTCGTCGTTCAAGCAGATCATCGACGGAGAGCTCGACCATCTCCCTGAGCAGGCCTTCTACATGGTGGGGGGCGCCGAGGACGCCGTCGCAAAAGCCAAGCAGATCGAGGCGTCCTGATGGCGGAGCATCCGTACTTCGACGTCGACGTCGTGACGCCGGAGGCCGTCGTGTGGACGGGCGAGGCCGACTTCCTGCTGGCGAGGACCACAGAAGGCGAGATGGGGGTGCTGCGGGACCACGAGCCGACGATGGCTGCGCTGGCAACCGGGGTGGTCGAGATCCAGGGACGGGACGCCTCGCGGACGACCGTCGGGATCCATGGCGGTTTCCTCCAGATCTTCCACAACCAGGTGACGCTGCTGACCGACCGTGCCGAGATCAGCGAGAGTCGCGAGGAGGCGCTCAAGGTGGCCGTCGAGTTGCAGGCGGCGGCGGACGAGTCGACGTAGCGGGGACGGACTCCGCTCTGGGCGTCGTCGCCGGGGGTCGATCCACCGCTCCGACAGCCATCTCGGGAACGTGCGGTCGCAGTGTCGGCGTCTCAGGGATGTCATGAAGCGCTCACTCGTGGTGATGGCGATCATCCTGGCTGCATGCGGTGCAGCCGACCCCGTTGCGACCGACTCGACATCGACGAGCACGACCACGGCCGCTCCACCGCAGACCTTGCCGTCGGACGATCCACGTGTGGACAAGCCGACCGGGTCCGAGGCAAAGCTGGCGTCGCGTCTCATCCAGGCCCTTCACTTGGCCGAGGCCGGCATGGGCATCGATGAGATCGCGGCCGAGCTCCCCGAGCTCAGATTCGACGACGGCGGGGTCATGATCGAGGTCACCTTCGACGATCTCACCGACGTCGAGCGCGCCGCCGCCGTGGCGGTAGGTCTGCACATCACGGGCGACTACCCGGACCTGCGGTTGCTGACCGGGTCGATCTCGCCCAGCGGCCTCCTGGATCTCGCCGACTTGGACTCCGTCGTCTCGATCGCGGCGGCGCTCGGAGCGACAACGGGCTGACCCGATCGCGTATGCTCGGCTGGCGATGATCTCGTGAGGGGAAGTCCACATGCGCCGCCTATTCGTGTTCGTGTCAGTACTGACGCTCGTCAGCGCCGGGTGGGTCGCAGCTCCCGCGGCGACCAGGCGGCAGGAACCCGTCAAATCGGTCGTGGGAACCTCCCAGGGAGTGAGCGTGTCGAGCCACCTGGTCGCCGCCATGGATCTGGCGGCGGAGGGCACCGATACCGCCGCGATCCAAGCGGAAGTCCCCATCGTCACGTTCGTCGACAGCCTCGTTGAGGTCGAGCTGAGATTCGACAGGTTGGATGCGGCGACCGTCGCCGCCGCCGAAGCTGCCGGACTGCAGGTGACGGGGGCCCACCTCGACGTCGGGTTCCTGAACGGAGCGATTGCCCTTGACGGCATCGCCGACCTCGTCGAGCTCGAGGGCCTTGCGACGATCCACCCCATGTACGGGGCGACGACGGCGACCGGGTCGGTCGAGAACCAGGCCGACGACTCGATGCGGGCGGCCCAGGCCCGCTCCCAGTTCGGCGTCGACGGCACGGGCGTGGACATCGGGATTCTGTCCGATTCGTTCGACGGCGCCGGGACGGGCACGGTCAATGGCAGCGGCTGCAACCGGACGGTCAGCGGCACGTCTTCCCAGACCTCGGGTGACGTCCCCGCCTCGGTTCGGGTCATCCAGGACACCGCCGGCAGCGACGAGGGTCGCGGCATGGCCGAGCTGATCTCCGACCTGGCCCCGGGCG
>Ga0299906_10002822_pt1 | contig 14363 bp, 13 predicted proteins | sample RVTome_14_FD_200259 | JGI IMG/M metagenome (GOLD analysis project Ga0299906, IMG submission 200259) | Soil microbial communities from uranium-contaminated site in the Upper Colorado River Basin, Wyoming, United States - RVT145D125 (version 2) ... | reverse complement strand
TGTCCGCGGGCTCCATGGTGGCTTCGACGACCGTCGCCCCGAGGTCGTCTACTTCCTGCTGGAGATCGAAGGTGCAGTCGCACTCGCTCAGGCCGGAGACGAGGATGATCCCGGTCTGCGTCACCTCCGCGAACCCTTGGAACTTCTGCACCTCGATCCGCGGCTCGGGGGGTGGGATGCGGTGGAGGATGACCTTCGCCCGGGTGAAGCGGTCCGCCTTCACGTCCAGCACGCTCTCGGCGTCCTGGTGCCCCGTCGCGTTGAAGCGGAGGAGGTAGGCGCCGGGCGCGAGGTCGATGAACTCGAAGGCTCCGTTGCGGTCCGTGATGTCCACCAGGTCGAGGCTGGTGACCTGCACTCGGGCCCCTCGGACGGGCTTCAGGGCGTCGTCGACGACGTAGCCTGCGATGTGGCCGACCTCGCCGCCCTTCGGCGTCGGGGCGACGGTCGGCGCGTCGGTCGCCGTCTGGCCTGAGACCACGACGATGTCGTCCGTGGCCGCCGACGGGCCGTCGCCGCAGCCCGCCAAGACCGTGGCCATGACGAGCAGGGCGACGGCGGGGCGCGTCATGCGCCTCCGACGACGGAATACCCCGCCGGGACGTCCATGTTGTAAAACGAGCTTACGAAGACCTCGAAGGTCTTCTCCGTCTCCGGCACCAGGTCGCTCCAGGGGTACACGCGCAAACGCACGTCGGCGGTCTGGATGTCCGCCCCGTCCACTTGGCTCCAGAGCGGGTTGGGCAGGCTCGCGCTGGCGTAGTAGGCGCAGCACGACTGGCTGCCGAGGTCCATGTCGAACCCGTTCTGGCCGTTGGCCGCGGGGTCCATCGCCGCCTCGATGACGACGGCCTGCAGCCCGTCCCGGTTCTCCTGGAAGTCGAAGGAGCATTCGCAGTAGCCGATGAGTACGTAGCGCGCTTCCGTGACCGGGGCGTACCCCTGGAACTCCAGCACCTCGACGCGGGGCTCGGGGGGTGGGATGCGGTGCAGGATGACCTTCGCCCGGGTGAAGCGGTCCGCCTTCACGTCCAGCACGCTCTCGGCGTCCTGGTGCCCCGTCGCGTTGAACTTCAGGAGATACGACCCGGGGACCAGGTCGACGAACTCGAAGGCTCCGTTGCGGTCCGTGATGTCCACCAGATCGAGGCTCCCCATCTGCACCCGGGCGCCCCGGATGGGCTTCAGGGCGTCGTCGACGACGTAGCCTGCGATGTGGCCGACCTCGCCGCCCTTCGGCGTGGGCACGGCGGTCGGGGTCTCCGTCGCCGTCTGGCCTGAGACCACGACGACGTCGTCCGTGGCCGCCGACGGACCGTCGCCGCAGCCCGCGATGACGAGGGACAAAACGAGGAGCAGCGGCCAGGCGCGCGTCATGGGTCCCCCTCCACCGCGGACCACGCCTCGGGCGCCTCCCCGTTGTAGAACGCCGTGACGAACACCTCGAAGTCGACGCTGGTCTCCGGGACGAGGATCGCCGTCGGGCGGGCCTCTACGTAGTAGACGGTGTCCCCCCCGAGCGCCTCCCCGTCCGCCCGGAGGTAGGCCGGGTCGCCGCCCGAGGCGCTTGCGACCGGGTTCCCCCTCGTGTTGTCGATCCGTAGGTCGAAGCCGCTCTCGACGGAGCCGCCCGAGGGGCGCACGGCCTCCAGGACCAGGGTGTCCGCGACCCCTTCCAGGCGGACCTGGAAGCGGCACGGGCTGCAGTCCTGGCCGGTCAGCCCGAGCGTCCATGTGGACACCAGCTCTCCGTGCCCGGTGAACTTCTGGGTCCGGTGGTAAGGGTCCTCCGACGGCAGCGCGACCAGTTCGACGCGGACCTGGGTCGTCTTCCCCTCCGGGACATCGATGACGGCCTCCAGGCGCTCGAACCCCTTGGCATCCGCCTCGATGAGGTATGGTCCTCCGAGGAGCCCCGCGAACGAGAAGCGCCCCTGGGCGTCGGTCTTCTTCTGCACCTCCAGGCCGGGCAGGCGGACGGTCGCCCCGGCGACGGTGCGGATGGCCTCGTCGACGACGACGCCCTCCAGCACCGCGTTCCCGGCCGGCTCCTTGGCCGTCTTGCCGCCGCTCTCGACCTCGACCGTCTGCTGGGAGCTGTCCACGATGACCACATCGTCGACGGCCTTGGCCTTCTCTCCGCAGCCGGCCACGACGACCGCGAGGAGGAGGGCGGACAACGCCACGACCCGACCTTTGCGCATGGACGTCCGACCCTCGGGCCGGGACATAAGGAGCCTAGTCGTGTCGTCGAAACGGCGGCCCAAGGACGGCCCGGCCCCTGTTCCAGCTTCCGACCACCGGAGCATGCGCCGATGAGCACCCCGCCGGGTATTCAAGGTGTGCGGTGGATCGATCCATCCGTCCCGGAGGGCGCCGGCGCCACGTCGCTGAGGGGCAAGGGGGCCGTCGGCCGCCGCGACGCCGCCGTGTTGACCGACGAGGACGACGGGGAAGCCCCCGCCGGCCCCAGGATCAGCTTCTCCGCAACAGGTTGAGCGCGCTGCCCGCCCGGAGCCATTCGATCTGCTCCCCGGAGAGCGAGTGCCGGGCCTCGAACGCCTCCTCGGAGCCGTCCGCGTGGCGGAGGCGGACCGTGAGGGCCTTGCCGGGGGCCAAGGACGCCACGCCCTCGATCGCGATCCGGTCGTCCTCCTGCACCTTCTCGTAGTCCGCCGCGTCGACGAACGCCAGGGGCAGGACGCCCTGCTTCTTCAGGTTCGTCTCGTGGATGCGTGCGAAGCTGCGGACGATGACGGCGCCGCAGCCGAGGTGGCGCGGCTCCATGGCGGCGTGCTCGCGGCTGCTGCCCTCGCCGTAGTTCTCGTCGCCCACGACGACCCACGTGATGCCCTCCCCCTTGTAGTGGCGGGCGATCTCGGGGAACGCCTTCGTCGCGCCGTCGAGCTGGTCCTTGCCGCCGCCGGTGCTGCCCGTGAAGGCGTTCACGGCGCCGAGGAACAGGTTGTTGCTGATGTTGTCCAGGTGGCCGCGGAACTTGAGCCACGGCCCGGCCTGGCTGATGTGGTCCGTCGTGCACTTCCCCTTCGCCTTCAGCAGGACGGGCATGTCCTGGAAGTCACCGGGCAGGTCCCAGGCGGAGAACGGCTCCAGCAACTGGATGCGCTCGGAGGAGGGGTCCACGACGATCTCGACCTGGCCATCGGTGGGCGGGAGGTACCCATGCGGGTCGCGCTCGAAGCCGCCTTCCGGGACCTCCGGCGCGGGAGCCGGCGGATCGAGACGGAAGCGCTGGCCGTCGGGGGCCTCCAGCTCGTCGGCGAGCGGGTCGAAGCTCAACCGTCCGGCGAGGGCGTACGCCATCACGATCTCGGGGCTGCCCATGAACGCCAGCGTCTTGGCGGACCCGTCGTTCCGCTTCGGGAAGTTACGGTTGTAGCTCGTGACGATGGTGTTCGGATCGGCGGTCTCGCTCTCGGCGCGGTTCCACTGCCCGATGCAGGGGCCGCAGGCGTTGGCGAGCACCGTCGCGCCGGACTCGAGGAGCGTGTCCATGAGGCCGTCGCGCTGGATCGTGAGGTGCACCTGCTCCGAGCCGGGCGTGACAAGAAGCGGCGTGCGCACCTTGAGGCCGCGGGCGAGCGCCTGCTTCGCGACGTCCGCCGTGCGGGAGATGTCCTCGTAGCTGCTGTTCGTGCACGAGCCGACGAGGGTGGCGCGGATGTCGTCCGGGTACCCCTCCTTCTCGACCGCGGCCGCCATCTCGCTGACGGGGCGCGCGAGGTCCGGCGTGTGCGGCCCCACGAGGTGCGGCTCCAGGGTGCTGAGGTCGATCTCGACGATCTCGTCGAAGAAGTCCTCCGGCCGGTCCAGGACCTCCGGGTCGGCGACCAGGAGCTCGTCGTGGACCTCGCCGGCGAGCTGCGCGAGGCGGGCGCGGTCCGTGGCGCGGAGGTACGTGTCCATGCGCTCGTCGTGCGGGAACACGGACGTCGTCGCGCCGAGCTCCGCGCCCATGTTCGTGATCGTGGCCTTGCCCGTGGCCGAGATCGAGGCGCAGCCCTCGCCGAAATACTCGATGACGGCGTTCGTGCCGCCCTTCACCGTGAGGATGCCGCAGAGCTTCAGGATCACGTCCTTCGGCGCCGTCCAGCCGGACAGCCTCCCGGTAAGTCTCACGCCGACGATGCGGGGGTGCAGCACCTCCCACGGGAATCCTGCCATGACATCCACGGCGTCCGCGCCGCCGACGCCGGAGGCCCACTGGCACAGCCCGCCGCCGTTCGGGGTGTGGCTGTCCGTGCCGATGATCATCTGCCCCGGGAACGCGTACTGTTCCAGGACGACCTGGTGGATGATGCCCGCGCCGGGTTTCCAGAAGCCCATGCCGGCGCTCTGGCAGGCCGTGCGGAGGAACTCGTAGACCTCGGAGTTCGTGGTCTGCGCCGCCTCCAGGTCCGCCTGCGCGCCGACCTTCGCCGCGATGAGGTGGTCGCAGTGCACCGTCGTCGGCACCGCGGTCGAGCGTCGCCCCGTCGTGAGGAACTGCAGGATCGCCATCTGCGCCGTGGCGTCCTGCATCGTCACGCGGTCCGGACGGAGGTCCAGGTAGCTCCGGCCGCGCTCCAGGGTCGCCCCCTCCGGGTCGTCGAGGTGGCTGTAGAGGAGCTTCTCCGCCAGGGTCAGCGGGCGGTCGAGGCGCTGCCGGACGACTCGCAGCCGCTCCCGCATCCGGCCGTACGTCGCCTGGACGGACTCCGGCGTCGACTCGATGGACGCGGCCTGGGTGGACTGGACCGTCGACGGCATATGGAGGCCGCCAGGGTCGGACGTATTTCAAGCGTTGCCCATGCGGCCGGAGACGATCCCGCCGACGGAAGCTTCGTGCCCCCGTCGCGTCCTCGTGATTCAAGGTCACCGAGTCGCGCCGCCCCCGCAACGGCGCTGTTGTCAGAAGTCCAAGGCCGCTTCATAGGGACCCGCGTGACGCGCATGGTCGATCAGTGCAGCGGGAATACTCGGTGGGGAAACATCGTAGACATAAGGCCAATCCATGTCTTCCTCATGCGTGAGCGCCAAGGCGACCGCTCGCGTGTAGTCGTGCCGATGGGCCGTTGCGATGGCTGCCTCCAAATATTGGATGAACAAATCCTCTGGACCGATGATTTGAATATCAATTCCATCGACGGTGAGTGTCCGGACATGCGGGACGCTTCCTTCCAGGTCGTCCGGCATGACGTCGACGATGAGCCCGGGCCCTTCCGGATGGCTCCACGTGCGCGCGCTCTGCACGGGGACTCCCTCGACCGGCTTGAAGCCGTTCGTTGCCAAAGCCGCCCTGAGTCTGGCGGCATCCTGGCGCGTACGTGTGGCGGCCGCCACGAAGTCAAGGTCGACGCTGCCCCTCAGATGGCCGGGGAGCAGGCCACTCACTGATTCAAGGGTCGAGGCCGTGTAGAAGTCCACGGCGCTGCCGCCCACCAAGATGCAGCCTACGCCGTGTTCGTTGGCGATCCTGGTCGTGTAGGCGGCCAACAGCAGCCTAGCATCCAGATCATGACCAGAACTCCGCAGTCTTTTGATCCTATCCAACATCCGCTAGCCTCCAAGTATAATGCCGTCCGTTCACCACAAGTCGTCCTGATCCGATCCAGGACTCCCAGCGAACCTTGGCGGTCACCGCCAGGCTACGGATGTCGGCTTCCGTCCGACGTTCCTTGGCCAGAGCCAGGGAAGCCAGTTTTTGCCCGACACGGGCGGCCGCGTCGTCGGTCCGGAACCTGTAGCGGCCGCGCCCGACACGTTCGACGATGCCTGACTGCTTCAGACGGGTAAGTAGCGGCTTGGGGTCGATGCCCAGGAGTCGGGTGGCCTCCAATACCGTGAATCCGTCCAGACCAAATGCCGATCGAAGGAGGGATTCATTCATCTATAACATTGCCATAGTTGCAATCTTTCCTTAAGGATAACGGTTTAGGCAGATATGCGGACGCCCCGCTATGCCCGCCTTGGTCCGCCTGACCGGTAGCCTCGGCCCGCTGCCCGTCCAGACCGTCTTCCATCCTGGAAGCCTTCTGCAAGGGGACGATTACGCTGGCCTCGCAGGACGGTCCGGAGGGCATCGCCCATGCGGTCCGTGTACGGCCTTGCATCGGCTGGAATCCGGCCGCCGCGCATCGTGGCGCCGCTCAGCGCCGCCGTCGCAGCGCGAGGACCGCGAACGCCACGACGAGCAGGACGCCGGGGAGCCCCGGCGCATCCTTTCCTTCCTCCTGGGCGGGCACGAAGACGCCCTCGGGGTCGTGTGCCATGCTGCCGTTCTCCGGCATCACGAAGTCCGGCTCGTCGTGGTACTCGAGCAACGGCAGGCGCAGCGTCGCTCCGGGCATCAGGTCGACCCCGCCCGTGCCGCCGAGGGCGGGCACGGGCACGACCATCTCGACGCGCAGCACCAAGTTCGCGCCGACGGTGTGCTCGACCCGGTCGGCCACCGCCGCGGGCTCGAAGACGGCTTGGACGACGGCTTCGCCGGCGGGGCCGATCTCGACCGTCTGGGGCGCGAGGGCGCCGAGGACGACCTGCTCGCGCTCGCCGAACGAGGAGGGGGAGCAGAACCGCATCTCCTCGCCGGACCCGAGCCACAGGAGTTCACCCTGGAGCGAGGCGGCGCTCATGGGGACCGTGGAGGCGAAGACCGCGTCCAAGGCCCCGTCGCGCGCCAGGTCGAAGTCGAGGCCCATGGCCAGCTCCGGCGCCAGGCAGGCGGTCCACGCGAAGTGCTGCTCGCCTGCCGCCAACCAGCTCGTGCCCCGGATGGGCTCCAGCGCGTCGCCGGGGTCTTCGGCCATGGCGTTCATGGAGAGCTGCCCGTCGGTGCCTCCGAGCATCGGGTTCACGGTCTCGGCGATGTCGGACCACGCCGCGCTGTGCAGGTGGAGCGTGTCGTGGTGCCCGGCGGGCTGCGGGACGGTGTGGTAGTGGACCCCCACCTCGCGGCTGGCGAACACACCGGGGTCGTCGGCGCGCTCGACGCGCACGTCGAAGGCCACGACGGCGCTGTGCTGGTGGGAAAACGGCGTCGTGACGTGGACCGGGAACGTCGCCTGGCCGCCGGCTGCGACCTTGAGCTGGTCCCCGGCGACGTGGACCTGCCAGTTCGACGGCAGGCCGGGCGTGGTGAGCCTGTACGTGGCGTCCGCGTCGTCGAGGTTCTCGACGGTCACCATGAGGCGGTACGTCGTGGCCTCGCCGTTGCTGGCGCGGAAGGGCGGGTCCACACCCAGCCCGACCGGGCCCTGGGCCTCGCCGCCACCGTACTGGAAGTCCCACCGCGCGGGGTCCCCGCCGGCGTCGGGCATCTCGTCCCCGATGTTCGCGCCACCCTCGGTGACGGGGGTGTAGAGCGTCGAGTACGTGGCGCTCGCGTACGCCCCGACGCGGAGGTCCTCGAGCGCGTGCCCCTTCTCCGGGGGCGTGCCGTCCCCGTCGACGAAGTGGCTGCGGTCGATCTCGGCCGTGAACGTCCCCGCCGAGGCGTCGAGGACGGCGCGGGGCGAGGCGATGACCGGCCCCCATCCGCTCGGCCCGCTGGAGCGGTGCAGGTAGGCGAACGGGGCGCCGTTGTCCTCGGACTGCGTGAAATGGAGCATGTACCAGGCGTCGCCGTGGCGCATGTGGATCAGCACGAGGGCCGAGTCCGGCGTCGGCTCGCCTTCGGTGAGCGCGGCGACCGACACCGTGAAGCGCAGCGCGGAAGGGGTCTCCTCGATGTCGAGGGCCGTCAGGTCGGCGCGGTCCCAGGACGCCGGCGCCCCTGCGAGGCCGAGGGGGCGTGCCTCGACGTCCCCGAGGGGGTCGGTCAGGAGCTGGGCCTGCGCGGAAGGGAGCATGAGCACGAGGGCCAGGAGGGCGGCGACGCGGCTGCGCATGGCCGCGCAGGTCCGGGCCCGGTTCTTAAGGCTTGACGACGATGTCCCATGAGGCATGGGGAGTGCACCCCAGGCGGCCGCATTTAAGGAGAGCCGGACGGTCCTCGAATCCTTTCTGCGGGTCAGGCGGCCCCGAACGCCCGCATGGCGCTGTCCGCCCCCTCCGTGGCGCGCAGGCGGACGAAGCGCCCCTCGCGGGCCCGGTCCAGGAGACCCGCCTCGGCAAGCCGCTTCACATGGTAGTTCACCGTCGATGGGCTCAGGCCGAGCTCCCGGGAGATCTCCAGCGTGGCGGCCCCTGGACGCGCCACGACCGCGCCGAGGACCCGCCGCGCGCCCCGGGACTTGAGGATCGGCGCGGCGGCCATGACGCGGCGGTCGACGCCCCGCGCGGCGAAGAAGCACGTGAACCCCCTCCCCGCGCGTTCCGTGAGATGCCCGCCCTCCACAAGCTTGCGGAGGTGGTGCTCCATGGTGCCGCGGCCCGTGCCGAGGCGGCGCACAAGCTCCTGGAAATGGATGCCCGGCTCCGCGCGGGCCAGGTCCATGACCTGCTGCCGCAGGGGATGGTCGAGGAGATCGTCGGGGCGGATGCGGCTGAAGAGCCCCCATGCCGTGCCCTTGGCGCCCGCCAGCAGGAAGGCGGCGACCGCAAGGACCGTGGCCCCGATGCCGATGCCGGCCACCGTCTTCGGCTTGGGGAAGTGCCAGAGGCCCGCGCCGGCCGTCTGCCAGTCCCAGGGGGCGTCCTCACCCCATCCGAACGTCGGTCCGGGGGCCGGGTCGTCCTCGGCGACGTCGTAGGGCGTCGGGGCCTCGGCAAGATGCAGGAGCGAGCCGTCGCCGTCCAGGGCCAGGCGCAGGAACCGCGTCGGCTCCCCCTCGGGCCACGGACCCCCCACCTCGTACGTGGCGGACACGGTCAGGCAGTCCGTCCCGCAGGCGAACGCGAAGCCGCGCCCGATGGGCCCCGGGTCGCCCGTCATCGCCGCCAGGCGCGCACGAAGCGCGTCCTCCGGCGGCGCGTGGGCCGGCAGCGCGGACGGCGTCGGGTACGGGCCCGCGGCTCCGGAGAACGCCACGTCCACCACCTCGCGGCTCCCGGCCGCCGGGACCCCCGGCAGCCCGGGCAGGGGCGACACTTCCGTGCTGCGCTCCGCCCGGACCTCGAGCGCCGCGTTGCCGTCGGCGACCACGAACCGCCAGGCGTCCGCGCCGTCGACGCGGGACGACGACGCCTCGACCACCTGCGCGTCCGGACGGTCTGCGAGGAAGCGCCGCAGCCGGTCGTCCTCGCCGTCCCGGGCCGCCGCGAAGGCCGCTGCAAGGGGCCACGGCGCGTCCCGGGCCCCGGCAGGCCCAAGCAATGGGCGGGGTCCGTCCCAGGCGGGGACGTCGGGTGGGCCGTCGTCCTGGCCACCGTCCGAGGGTCCGCGCCGCGACTCGACGAGGTCGTAGAGGACGTAGGCGCCTGCATAGGACCAAGGGCCGAGCGTGCCGCCTGGGAACACCTGGGTCAGGATGCGGACCGGGTAGGCGAGGTCCTCGGCGAACCAGACACGCAAGGGGGCGGGATCGTCCGGCAGGCCGAACACGAGGGTGCGCCGGCCGTCCACCTCGTCCTCCCCGGACACGCGGAGCCGCAGCGCGCCGTCCCTGCTCTCCGCCGCGACGTCCTGCACGGAAAACGGCGGCGGGCACTGCCCCGCCACCTCCAGCGGGCGACGCAGGTCCAGCTCCGTGCCCTGCATGCCGTGCCGGAAGCCGCACGGTCCCGGCAGCCCCGCGGGCCAGGTCACGGTCGCATCGGCACCAGCGGGCACGGGCGCCGTGGCCGCGGCCGGAACGCGCCCGTCGTCGGCCCGCAGCGTCGCCGCCACCGTGCGCCCCTCGACGTGGTGCGTGACCTGCCAGGGCGGGGCCTCCACCTGCACGGGCCCGGTCCAGCCCTGGAACGAAGGGGGCTCCGTCGTGCCGCGGTCCCCCCTCCCGTCCCGGTCCGCCTCCTGCCACCGGTCCCACTCCTCCCAGCCGCCCCAGTCCCACGTGAACGCCGCCGTGTCCCAGTCCGTGGCGAACCGGCTGGTCCGGGCGAGGCCGCCGTCGGCCGCCAGCCAGGCGTCCTCCAGGCGCTCGAACCGGTACGTGGCGTGCAGGTCCAGGACGACGCCGGTCGAGCCCTCCTGCGCCAGCACGAGGCGCACGGAGTACGCCATCGCGTCCCCGGGCCGGCTCTCCACGGTCCGGAAGGTCTCCGGCGCCCCCTCCGGATAGGCGTCCTCCAGGAAGCCCGCCGCCGCACCGGCCAGCGCCAGGCTGGCGACGAAGACCACGGACGCGACCCGGCCCCGGCGCAGCAAGGGCATGGGCCACGCCCACGGGGTGCCTGTAGAAAAGCGATGCCGCGCAGCGCGCGCATCGGTCCCCCGGGACCCGTGGACCCCCCGGACCCGGCCCCGCGTCCGAAGGTCCGTTCGACCCCCGCACGAGAAGCTTGAAGGCAGGGTGGGGGCAGAAGGGAGTCCAGTGAGGACCCATGGTCCGACCCAGAACCGACGAACAGACCCCCGACCCTGACGTGCATAGGATCCCCAGCCTCCCCAAAGACCTCATGGAGGTCTACAACGGGATGCAGAAGCTCGGGGCCACCGGCCCCTCTAGCGGCCGCTCCGTGGAGTGGCTCTCGAAGCAGCTCCACCACCCCAAGAAGGAGATGCTGCACGAGCTGCATGTCCTGGAGGGCAAGGGCATCGCGGGGCACCAGACCAGCGGCCACGAGACCGCCTGGTACCTCCGCAAGTGAGGGCCGTGCGGGCCGCCGCCCCTGGCCGGGCCACCGGTTCCGGTCCGCGCCGGGCCACTTGTTTCCGTCGGCGTCCAGGTCGTCCACGGACCGACGTGTTGGTCACCGCCCTCGATCGTCCGGCACGTATCCGCCCGTGTCACGGCCGTCGGGATCGAAGCGTGATGGCAGGGCGGCGCGGGAGCGCCGCCCCGGAGCGAAGCGACGGGAAGACGCCGAAGCGCCAGGGCCCTGCGCTCCCCGCAGCACTCCGCGAAACCATCCTCGTTGTCCTGGCTGTCGGGCTCGGCGGCGGATGACATGGCTTGGCCGTGGGCTGTGACCCACACGCGGACCGGTGCCTGCCGCACCATGGGCCGGGGCCTCGTTGGGATCTACTGCAGCAGCCGCCTCGCGATGACGATGCGCTGGATCTCGGACGTGCCCTCGTAGATCTCGGTCACCTTGGCGTCCCGCATGAGGCGCTCGACCGGGTAGTCCTTGATGTAGCCGTTGCCGCCGTGCACCTGGACCGCCTCGATCGTGGCGCGCGTGGCCGTCTCGCTGGCGAAGAGCTTGGCGCGGCTGCCCATCTCTGGCGTCAAGGTGCCGTCGTCGTAGGCCTGGGCCGCCTTCAGGACGAGGAGCCTGGCCGCCTCGACGCGGGTGTCGATGTCCGCCAGCTTGAACCGGATCATCTGGTGTTGCGCGATGGGCACGCCGAACTGGACGCGCTCCTTGGCGTAGGCCGTGGCCTCGTCGAGGGCGCGCCTTGCGATGCCTACGGCCTGGGCCGCGATGCCGATCCGGCTTCCGTTCAGCGTGGCCATGAGCTGCTGGAAGCCCTTCCCTTCCGCGCCGAGCAGGTTCTCGGCGGGTACGCGCAGGTCGGTGAACGAGATCCGAGCCGTGTCCGAGCCGTGCAGGCCGAGCTTCTCCTCCGCCCCGTCCTTGCCGAAGCCGGGGGAGTCCGCCTCCACGGCGAAGAGGCTGATGCCCTTGTGCCCGGCCGACGGGTCGGTCTTCGCGGCCACGATGGCGCTGCCCGCGTGGTTGCCGTTCGTGATGAAGACCTTCGAGCCGTTGAGGACGTACTCGTCGCCATCGCGCACGGCCGTGGTCTGCATCGACGCCACGTCGCTGCCGGCGCCGGGCTCGGTGAGCGCGAAGCAGCCGATCCACGCGCCGGAGGCGAGCCGGGGAAGGAAGCGCTCCTTGACGGCGTCCGTGGCCCACGCCACGATGGGGGAGGCGGCGACGGAGGTGTGCACGGCCCACGTCACGGACGTGCTCGCGCAGGCCCACGCCAGTTCCTCCAGCATGAGGTGGTAGGCGACCTTCGACACCGGTGCGCCCCCGTAGGACTCCGGGATGGTGGGCCCGAGCATCCCGAGGCCGGCCAGTTCCCGCAGGCTCTCCGTCGGGAAGCCCCCGTGCCGGTCGAGGGCCTCGGCCCGCGGGGCCACCCGGGTGCGGGCGTACTCTCGCACCGTCCTGCGGATCAGGTCCTCCTCATCGGTCAGCCGGAAGTCCACGGCCCGGCGATCCCCGCCCCGCTCTTGGGGGTTGCGACGTCCGGGCCGGGAACGGGCGTTGCGCGCGCCGGCAAGGATATTGGGCGGGAGCACGCTCATGGACGCGATGGACCCCCACCAGGTCCGTGACCCGGTCTGCAACAAGCGGATCGAGCTGGGCCGCGCCGTGGCCTCCGAGGAGCACGACGGGGTGGCGTTCCACTTCTGCTCGCCGGCGTGCCACCAGGCTTTCCTCGAGGACCCGCACCGGTACGGGCACGCGCATTGAAGGGGACGCCTGCGCCGGGGCGGAAGCGCACGGTCCGGCGAGGCGGGCCCGCCGGCTTCGTCATCGGCGGCCGGTGCGCCTTGGCTAGCCGTACACCGTGGATGCCGGTGGCGCCTCCAGCCCGGGGTCCGGCGTCTCCATCTCGCGGTACCACCGCAGGGCCGGCAGGAGCGTCTCCATGATCCGGTTCTCCGCGCCCCGCAGGCGCTCCTCGAACGCGCTGCGCCCGATGCCGAGCCGAGCCGCGACCTCCGCCGTGGTCGCGCCCCGGGGGGAGGAGTAGTACCCGGCGTCGCCCGCTGCCAGGAGCGCCTCGGCCTGCTTCTCCGTCGGTGACTCCATCACCGGATGGAGGCTCATGAAGAGGGCCGCGGCCACGTCGCCCGCCGCCATGGGCTGCCGCCGCACCACCTGCGTGGCGTGGTCGCGCCGGAGGTCGTCGAGGGCGGCCTGCTCGTCCTTCCCGAACGCGATCGCGTCGTAGTGCTCCCATCCGCGCTCCACGCGCAGCGGTTGGAGCCACATCATCTCGTGGGATTCCAGGCGTCGGCTGATCGAGGCCGACGGGTCCACGTGGGGATGCCAAACGACGAGGCCGCCCTGCGGCGTCCGCAGGATCCGGACCGGGGAGAGCAGGCGGCGGGCCTCGGTCTCCACGCCGGGCCATCGGGCAGGGGACGCGCGCACCTCGACGACCTCGAAGTGGTGGCCCGACCAGACGCGGAGCGGGATGTCCGGAAGGCTCCGGCTCAACTCGGCCAGGGGGCAGTCATGCTCAACCCGGAAGGTCACGCGACGCGGCCCGTCCACATCCTGCGAACGGCGGTCGATGATTGAATGTTGCGGCAACCGTGCAAATCATTTCAAGGAAGGCGGCAAGTCCGGGTCCGTGGCGTTCCGGATCGAGATCCCCGTGCCGTTCCGGATCCGGAGCGTCAACGCCTGGTTCTTCCCGGGTGCACACCCGGCGCTCGTCGATTGCGGCATCGGCACGCCGCACGGGTACCACCTGCTCGTGGCGGGGCTGCGGGAGCACGCCCAGGACCCCCGCGACCTCACGCTGTACGTGACGCACGGGCACGTGGACCACGCGGGCAACGCCGCGCGCCTTCGCCGCGACCATGGCGTGCCCCTCCATGCGCCGCGGGCCGAGGCGCCGTTCCTGGAGACGTTCCGCGCCGAGAGCGAGGCGCGCAACGACGCCTTCGCGGACGCGCTGCGCCTGCACGGGATGCCCGAGGCCGAGGTGCGGGCCCTGCGCGCCGACGCGGACGCCATCGACCGCCACCTGGAGGACACCCCGATCGACCGGGACGTGCCGGACGGAGAGCGCGTCGTCCTTGGCGACCAGGAGGCGCGCGCCTTGCGGACGCCGGGCCACACGCCGGGGTCCGTGTGCTTCGCGACGGAGGACAGCCAGCTCCTGAGCGGCGACACGCTGCTGGAGCACATCACCTCCAACGCCATCGAGCTGCTGGAGCATGACAAGGGGGCGCTGCACCGCTACGTGGACAGCGTCGAGGCCCTGCGCCGCTTCGTCGGCTACGAGGCGCTGCCGGGCCACCGCGCGCCGTTCCGCATCACGGACGGGATCCTCGACCGGCACCTCCAGCGCCACCGGGAGCGGGCGGCCCGGATCCTCACCCTGCTGGACCGGCCCCGCACGGCGTACGGTGTCATGCAGGAGGTCTTCCCCGGCCTGCGTGGCAAGGACCAGGCCTTCATGGCCATGGCCGAGGTCGTCGGCCACCTCAACGCCCTGGAGATCGACGGGCGGGCGCGTCCTGTCGAGGATGGCGTGCGGCGCTTCGCCAGGACGTGATCACGGACGGTGGTAGCGCGCCACGACGGGCCTCGCCTTCTTCGGGTCGTCCACCACGAGGATGAGG
>Ga0299906_10002821_pt1 | contig 14363 bp, 6 predicted proteins | sample RVTome_14_FD_200259 | JGI IMG/M metagenome (GOLD analysis project Ga0299906, IMG submission 200259) | Soil microbial communities from uranium-contaminated site in the Upper Colorado River Basin, Wyoming, United States - RVT145D125 (version 2) ... | reverse complement strand
CGCGGTGCGGGCCCCGATCCAGCAGAGCGGCGAGAACACGTCCGAGCCGTAGGCCTCGGCGGTCCACGCCGAGTCGTAGCCGAGACGCTCGGCCTCGACGACGAGGTCGGTGGGGTCCCAGGGGTCGGGCATCCAGTAGCCGAGCATCAAGCCGAGGCGCATCGATCGCTCCTTCGCGTTCGGAAATCGTATCGGGGGACGTGTGCCGCCGGCGCCGGGACGCCGCGCCGCGGGGGCGCACTGTGCCACGTCCGCCGCGCCGGTTGAAGCGCTCGACGCGGTCGATTTTGGGCGCCGCGCGGCTCCGGACCGTATGCTACCGTGACGCCGTGCCGCTCGTGCGCTGCGCCCTCGCGACCCTCTCCCGCGTGCCCCCGGCGGAGTCCGTGACCACGGTGCGGCCGGCGGTCGAGGTCGATCCGCGCGACGTCGGGGTCGCGCCCGAGGCCGTCCGGCGCATGTGGGCGGCGGTGGAGCGCCTCTACGGGAGCGGCATCCATCCCGCCATCGCACTCTGCGTCCGGCGCCACGGCCAGGTGCTGCTCGACCGCGCGATCGGCCACGCCGCCGGCAACGGGCCGACCGACCCGGAGGACGCGCCGCGCACGCTCGCCACCCCGGACACGCCCTTCGGCCTGCTCTCCGCCACCAAGGCGGTGACCGCGATGGTCGTCCACCTCCTCGACCAGTGGAACATGCTGCGGCTCGACGATCCGGTCTGCGAGTACATCCCGGGCTTCGGCGTGCGTGGCAAGCGCTGGATCACCATCCGCCACGTGCTCACGCACCGCGCCGGCCTGCCGCAGCCGCCCCGCGAAGCCCTCGACCTCGGCCTGCTCGACGACCCCGAGGCGATCGTGCGCGTGCTGTGCGCGATGCCGCTCGCGTCGCGCCCGGGACGCCAGCTCGCCTACCACGCGATCTCGGGCGGCTTCATCCTCGGCGAGGTGGTGCGGCGGGTGACCGGCGTCAGCATCCGTGCCGTCCACGACGCCGCGGTGCGCCGGCCCCTCGGGCTACGCTGGATGCGCTACGGCATTCCGGCGCGCGATCTGCCGGCGGTGGCGGTGAACCACTTCACGGGCTTCCCGGCGCTGCCGCCGATCTCGCTCGCGCTCCGCCGCGCGCTCGGCGTCGACTTCTACGAGGCCATCGACATCTCCAACGACCCGCGCTTCCTGACCGGCGTCGTGCCCGCCGCCAGCATGGTCGCGACCGCCGACGAGCTCTGCCGCTACTTCCAGCTCCTCCTGAACGACGGCGTCCTCGGCGGCGTGCGCGTCTTCGAGCCGCGGACGGTGCGGCGCGCCACCGCCGAGCAGTCGTACCTGGAGTTCGACCTTACGCTCGGGGTGCCGCTGCGCTACGGCATGGGCTTCATGCTCGGCGGCCGCTACCTGAGCTTCTTCGGCCCCGACACGCCGCACGCCTTCGGCCACCTCGGCCTCACCAACGTCGTCGCCTGGGCCGACCCCGAGCGCCAGGTGGCGGTGGCGCTGCTCACCAGCGGCAAGCCGCTCTTCCACCCGGCGCTCTACCACGCGTGGGATCTCCTGCGGCAGATCGGCCAGGGCTGTCCGAAGGTGAGCGACGGGGCCGGCGGCCGCCCGCGCGCCGGCGGCCCGCCGATGCCGTGAGGGAACGCGCGTTGCTCGGGCCGGAGTGATACTCTCGTATCACTTTTCATGAAGACCGAGATCGTCACGGCACTCAAGCGCCGCGCGACGCGTATTCTGGCGGACCTGCAGGAGAGCAAGGAGCCGATGCTGATCACCGAGCGCGGCAAGCCCACCGCATACCTCGTCGATGCCCGGTCGTTCGAGCTGATGCAGGATCGCATGACGATCCTCGAGGGCATCGCCCGTGGTGAGCGCGCCGTCCTCGAGCGGCGGACGGTGACGCCGGCCGAGGCCAAGCGCCGCATGAAGAAGTGGCTCGGCTAGTCTGGACCGAGCCTGCGCTCGACGATCTGAACGCGATCGCGGAGTACGTCGCCCTGGACAAGCCGGACGCGGCGGCCGCCTTGGTCGCGCGGGTCCTGGATGCCGTGGCGCGGCTCCAGCGCTATCCGCTACGCCGCGTCCCCATTTCTCGGAATGATGGGCTGCGATCTTCGCAGCCGCGGGAAGGCGCGTCGCATGGCGCGACCAGATGACGTTGCCGGAGCGTGGTGGCGGCGGCCGATTGCGCAACGCGGATGGCAGGTAGTTTGCTAGCCAGAAGCCGAGACCGCAATGCCGATGGCGGAGAAGGTCGCGAACCCACCGCCCGTACGAGTCCCTGAGCCGCGCCGCCCGACGGCTGCCTAGGTATCGCCGATCCACGGCAGCGTGCGCTTCGGCGATGAGCGTCACTGCGAAGGTGCGTCATGGAGAGCATCGAGAGCGCGTCCATTCGGGAGCCACGGAGCGGGAACGAGGATCGCGCGGCGACGCCCGCGCCGTCGCGTGCCATCGGTCCGCATCACGTTCTGGCATGCCTCGATCGCTCGGCGCTCGCCGAGAACGTCGTTCCGCACGCCGTCGCCCTCGCGCGTCGGTGCGGCGCGCGCATGACCCTGCTGCACGTCATCGAGCCCGGCCACGGCGCCGGCGCCGCCACCGACCCGCTCGATTGGGAGGTCCGTCGCGCGGAGGCGCGTCAGTACCTCGAGGGAATCGCCGCGCGCTCGCCGGACGTGCCCGTGGAGATCGTGATCGGCGAGGGCCACGCCGCCCAGCAGATCGGCGCGTGGGCCGCGCGCCACCACGTCGACTGCACCGTGCTCAGCACGCATGGTGAGGGGGGCCATACGGAGGAAGCACTGGCGAGCACGGCGCACCGGCTCGTGTGCGGCTCGGTGGGATCGGTTCTCCTGGTGCCCGCGTCGAGCGGGCTTCCGCCGTCCGTACGCGAAGCGCGCTACGCCCGCATCGTCGTACCTCTCGACGGCTCGATGCGTGCCGAGAGCGTCGTGCCGCTGGCCGTTCGCCTGGCGACGGCGCATCGCGCGGAGCTGATTCTCGTCCATGTCGTCCCGGCGCCTCAGCTGACGTGCATCGAGCCCCTCGCCCCCGAGGATCAGCAGCTCGGCGAGCAGATCGTCCGTCGCAACGAGCGCGTGGCGCGGCGGTACCTCGAGCGGCTGCAGGCGCGGCTGCAGGCATCCGAGCTGTCGGTGCGCACCGTCCTCATCGCCGAGGGAGAGGTTCGCGCCGAGCTCGCAAGCGCGATCGAACGCGAAGGGGCGGACCTGGTCGTGATGTCGGCGCATGGCAGCACGGGACGAACCGAGTGGTCCTGTGGCAGCGTCGCGGCGCATCTGATGGCGCACTGCACGAGGCCGTTGCTCCTCATCCATGAGCGGCCGCGAAACGGCACCAAGCAGCGCGGGGCACAGGCCGGGCACGAGGCCGTCGCGACGCGGATGCCGGCGCTGACCAGCGCGTGACCGTGGCGCTCGGGGAGGCGCACGTCACCGTGCTCGAAGCGACGGCGCGTGCCCTCGCGGCGCGTCACATCGTCTCGCGGCAGAAGCCCCGGCCCATTCCCACGCTCGGCGGCCTCCACGTGCTGTCACGGTGGCTGGAGCGCGCGCGTGCGGATCTCGCCGCCTCCGAAGCGGCAACGAGCAAGGCAGCCGAATGGCTTCTCGACAACGCGTACCTGGCGCAGCGGGCGGTACGGCAGATTCGGGAGGATCTTCCGCCCGGCTTCTTTGCTCGGTTGCCCGCGCTCACGTCGAGCGGCGATGGCGGCGGGGCCCGCATCCGGGTCATCGCCGCCGCCGTGCTCCATGCCTCCGATCTGCACGTGGATCCGTCCACGGTCACCCGCTTCGTCAACGTCTACCAGGAGACCGCGCCGCTCGACATGAGCGAGCTGTGGGCGTTGCCGACGATGCTGCGTCTCGTCCTTCTCGAGATCCTCGTCGCGGCGGTGCAGCGCGTGGCGCCGGCGCGCGCCGCGCCGTTCGCCCTCGAAGCGTCCCCGGCGGCGCCGCCGTCACTCGACGATGCCGAGTGCGTGGCGCGCGCCATCCGCGGTCTCCAGACGATCTCCGCCATTTCGTGGCGGCAGTTCTTCCGCGACACCAGCCTGGTCGAGGCCATCCTGCGCACGGACCCCGCCGGCGCGTATGGCCGCATGGATTTCGCGACGTGCGATCGGTACCGCAAGGTCGTCGAGCGCATCGCGCGCGGCACGCGTCGGTTGGAGGTGGACGTGGCGGCCGCTGCCATCGAGCAGGCACGTCGCGCGGCCGGCGGTGCTGCACGCCTCGTCCACGTCGGCTACTGGCTCGTGGACGAAGGCCGCGCGTCCTTCGACAGGGCGGTCGGCTTCGTGCCCGGAGCGCCCGAGCGCTGGCGACGGCGCCTGGGACGTCATGCGACCGCGCTCTATCTGCTCGGCGTCGGCGCCGGCACGACCGCTGCGGCAGCGGTGCCGGGCGCGTACCTGTACACGGTCGGCGCCGGTGCGCTCGGCTGGGTGCTCACGATGCCGCTGGTCGTGCTGCCGGCATCCGCCCTCGCCGTCGCGGTCGTCCAGTGGGTCGCGACGCTGCTGACGGCGCCGCGCGTCCTTCCGAAGCTCGATTTCGACGGCGCGATCCCCCCCGAGTGCAGGACCGCCGTCGTGATCCCCGCATTGCTCACGAGTCCCGACGAGGTCGCGGATCTGCTCGTCAAGCTCGAGCGCCATCATCTCTGCAACCCCGATCCCATGCTGCGTTTCGCGCTGCTCACCGACTTCGGCGACGCGGCCGCGCCGCGGTCGTCCGGGGACGAGGCCCTGCTGCAGCAGGCGGCGAGCGGGATCCGGCGGCTGAATGCCCGGCACGGCACCGACGGCATCGGCCCGTTTCACCTGCTCCATCGGGAGCGGCGCTACGATCCGTCCGAAGGCTGCTGGATGGGATGGGAGCGCAAGCGTGGCAAGCTCGAGGAGCTCAATCGCCTGCTCGGCGGGGACCGCACGACCAGCTACACGGTCCACGAGGGCGATCCTCGAGGGCTGCGGGACGTCGCCTTCGTCATCACCCTCGACGCCGACACGTCCCTCCCGCATGGTGCCGCCGCGCGGCTCGTCGGCACGCTCGCGCATCCGCTGAATCGGGCCGAGGCCGACCCCGCGACCGGCCGCGTGCGTACCGGCTACACGATCCTGCAGCCGCGGGTCGAGATCCTGCCCGAAAGCAGCAACCGGTCCCGCTTCGCCCAGATCTATGCCGGCGACACGACGATCGACATCTACAGCCGCGCCGTGTCGGACGCATACCAGGATCTCTTCGGCGCCGGCGTCTACGTCGGCAAGGGCATCTACGACGTCGCCGCGTTTCGTCGCAGTCTCGACGGCTGGGTGCCGGATCACGCGCTCCTGAGCCACGACCTCTTCGAGGGGATCCATGGCCGCGTCGCCCTCGTGACCGACGTCGTGGTCTACGAGGAGTACCCGCCGACCTATCTGACCTTCACCCGCCGCATGCATCGGTGGATTCGGGGCGACTGGCAGCTCCTGCCGTGGCTGCGCCGTCACGTCCCGGGACGGGGCCGTACGCGCCTGCGCAATCGGCTCGCGGTGATCGATCGCTGGAAGATCCTGGACAATCTTCGCCGCAGCCTGGTCGCGCCCGCCTTGCTCCTCTTGCTGACCGCCGGCTGGCTCGCGCTGCCGGGTCACCCGCTCGTCTGGACCCTCCTCGCAACGCTCGTACCCGCCGCGGCGCTCCTGATCGCCGTCGCCGGACGTCTCGTCCACCACCGCCGGCGGAACGCCCTCCGCGGGGCCATGGCAGCCGTCGGTCAGAGCCTCGAGGAGCACATGGGGCGCTGGCTGCTGCCGCTCGTCTTCCTCCCGCACGAGGCGCTGGTGGCCTGCGACGCGATCGTGCGAACCCTGGCCCGTGTGGCGATCACCCGCCGGCACCTCCTGGAATGGACTTCGGCGGCGGAGGCGGTGCGGCGCCACCGGCGCTCGACGCGCGCGTGCGCATGGCGCGAGATGGCCGACACCCCACTGATCGCTGCCGCGGTCGCCGTCGCGGCGGCGTGGTGGCGTCCCGAAGCCCTACCGGTCGCCATGCCGTTCCTGCTCGCCTGGATCGTCGCGCCCGAGGTCGTGCGATGGATCGACCGTTCGCCGACGTCATCCGTCGAGCGCCTCACGCCGCACGAGACGGCGGCGCTGCGCCGGCTCGCACGCCGTACCTGGCTCTTCTTCGAGAGCTTCGTCGGACCCGACGATCACTGGTTGCCGCCGGACCACTATCAAGAGGAGCCGCACGGCGAGGTGGCTCATCGCACGTCGCCCACGAACGTCGGCATGATGTTCCTCTCCTCGCTGACGGCGTGGGACCTCGGGTATGTCGGGCCCGCGGATCTCGCCTTTCGCCTGCGCAAGTCCTTCGAGGCGCTGAGGCGTCTCGAGCACTACCGCGGACACCTCCTCAATTGGTACGACACCCGTACGCTCGAGCCGCTGCTGCCGCGCTACGTCTCCACGGTCGACAGCGGGAACCTGGCGGCGTCCCTCCTCGCGCTGCGACAGGGCTGCCTCGAGGCGGCGGCGACCCCCGTCCTCCGCGCCGCGCGCTGGGAAGGCCTCATCGACACGATCGTCTTGCTCGAGGAGTCGTTGGAGCGCCTCGGGGTGGTCGCGGACGATGCCGCCGGACCGTCGCTCCAGCAGCTGTTGGCCGGGGTCCGTGAGCGTGCCCGGCGCGCGCGCGACGATCCGCGGACCTGGTCGCGCACCGTCGCCGAGCTCTGCGAGAAGGAATGTGCCGCCCTCGATCGGCTGCTGGCGGAGCGTCTCGCGCCCGCCGATCGGCCTCACGACCTCGCCGCGCTGCGCGAGGTCCGTATCTGGCTCGACCGGGCACATCAGCACCTGCGCGGCATGCAACGCGAGATCGCGACCCTGACCCCGTACCTGCCGGCGCTCGAGGCATTGGACGTGGCCGCCGGAGCCGGCGCGACCGACGAGCCGCTGGCCGAGACCTGGCGTCGATTGACCGAGCTGCTGCCGCCGGCGCTGGCCCTCGATGCCATCCCCGGACGTTGCGCCCGGGCGCGCGATCTGGTTGCGGGCATGCGTGCACGGGTGCCCGAGACGACCGTTCGCGCGCTCCCGATCCGGGGCGCGTCGCCCGATCCGGCCGCGGCGCCGGCCGTGACGAGCGCCCTCGACGCGCTGGATCAGGCCCTCGACACCGCCGCCGCCCAGGCGGCCTCGCTCCGCGACGACCTCCTCGGCGTCGCCGAGCGCGCCGCATCCGAGGCCGTCGGGATGGACTTCAGCCTCCTCTACGACCGCGACACCCGCGTGTTCCACATCGGCTACAACCTCACCGCCGACTGCATCGACCCGCATCACTACGACCTGCTCGCCTCCGAGGCGCGGCTCGCGAGCTTCGTGGCCATTGCCAAGGGCGACGTCCCGATCGCGCACTGGCACGCCCTCGGACGTCCGCTGACCGCCGTGGCGGGCAGCCTGACCCTCCGCTCGTGGGGCGGCAGCATGTTCGAGTACCTCATGCCGCCACTTCTGATGCGCAGCCACGAGAACACGCTGCTCGGCCGCAGCGAGCGCGGGGCGGTGGCGGCCCAGATCGCCTGGGGCGGCCGCCACGGCTTGCCCTGGGGCACGTCGGAATCGGGCTACGCGGTCCTGGACGGCGCCCAACACTACCAGTACCGGGCGTTTGGCATTCCGGAGCTCGGCCTCAATCGCGGATTGGGAGCCGACGTGGTGGTGGCGCCGTACGCCGCACTGCTCGCGCTGCACGTCCGGCCACGCGCCGTTCTGGAGAACGTGCAGCGACTCTGCGCCCTGGGCCTGCAAGGCAACTACGGGCTGTACGAGGCCGCGGACTTCACGCCGGCGCGGCTGGCGCGGGGACGGCGCGTCGCGATCGTGCGGACGTACATGGCACACCACCAAGGCATGATACTCGGCGCGCTCGGCAACCATCTCTGCGCGGACGCGCTCGTGCGGCGTTTCAGCCGGGATCTGCTGGTGCAGACCGCCGCGCTGGTCCTGTACGAACGGATTCCCCACGAGCTCGTCCCCGAGAGGCCGTCGCTCGAGGTCGAGGTCGTGCGCCCGCCCGAGGGGCCGGCGGCGACGTTGCCCGTCTGGACGCCGGTCCAGGCCGGGGCGTTCCCCGAGGTGCACGTCCTGGGGAACGGGCGCTTGACGAGCTTCGTCACGGACGCCGGCGGCGGCGGGCTCCAGTGGCAAGGTCACGCGCTCACGCGCTGGACGCCGGATGCGACGCTCGACGCGGCGGGGCTCTGGATCTACGCGCGCGACGAGGAGAGCGGGGCGGTGTGGTCGCCGACGCGTCAGCCCACCGGCGTCCACGGCGGCCAGGCGGACGTCCGCTTCCACCCCCACCTGGCCGAGTTCCACCGGCACGAGCACGGGATCGCGCTGCGGATGGAGGTCGGCGTCGCGCCGGCGGACGACGTGGAGATCCGCTGCCTCACCGTCATCAACGAGACCGACCGGCCACGGCGTCTGAGCTTCACGAGCTATGGCGAGGTGGTGCTGGCCCCACCCGCCGACGACGAGCACCACCCCGCCTTCAGCAAGCTCTTCGTCGTCGGCGAGCACCTGGAGGATCTCGACGCCCTCGTCTTCAGCCGCCGCCCGCGCCGTCCGGAGGAACGCCCGCCGGCGCTCATGCACCGGCTCGTGGCCGAAAGCCCGGCGGTCCGGTGCTGCGGCGTCGAGACCGACCGCGGCCGTTTTCTCGGCCGGCACGGCAGCGTGCGGGGTCCGCGCGCCCTCCACCTCCCGCTCTCCGGGACGGTGGGGGCGACGCTCGACACGGTCATGAGCGTGCGCGCCGCCGTCGACCTCGCGCCGTATGCCACCGAGCGGCTGGCGTTTCTGACGCTGGCCGCGGAGTCACGCACCGCGCTCCTCGAGACGGCGGCCCGCCATGCGACGCTCGCCTCCCTCGACTGGGTGCTCGCGGACGCGGCGCGGGCGGCCGGTCTCGAGGTGCGGCGGCTGCAGCTGGATCCCGCGCGACTTCCGGACTTCCAGCGGATCGCCTCCGTGCTCGTGGCCGCGGCTCCCGCCCTGCGCTGCCCTCACGGCGCCATCGTCGCCAATCGCCTCGGCCAGCCACGCCTCTGGGGTCTGGGCCTGTCGGGCGACCTCCCCATCGTCCTCCTCCGCATGAACGACGCGAACGACGCCACGATCCTGCGCGAGTGCGTGCGTGCCCACCAGCTCTGGCGACGGCACGGGCTCGCCGTGGATCTCGTGGTCCTCTGGCAGGGGGCATCGAGCTACGACAACGACATCGTCGACCGGCTGTCCGGGGTGTTGCAGGAGCTCGACGTCCGGACGTCGCTGGGCAGCCGCGGCAGCGTCCATCTGCTGCACGCCGACCAGATGCACGGCGACGAACGGCAGCTCCTCGAGGTGGCGGCACGTGCCGTCCTCACCGGTCACGGTCGCGGTCTCGAGCAGCAGCTCGAAAACCTGCATCCCGAGCCGCACTACCCTCCCACCTTCACGCCGGGCGGCGGCGCGGCGCGCGAGCCGACGTCACCGCTCGAGCGTCGCGCCGACCTCCGCTTCGACAACGGCTTCGGCGGGTTCACCGCGGACGGCCGCGAGTACGTCGTCCACCTCGCGCCCGGCGAGCATACGCCGGCACCCTGGGCGAACGTGCTGGCCAACGCCGACTTCGGCTCCGTGGTCACGGAGGGCGGCGGCGGCTACACCTGGGCGCTCAACAGCGCGGAGTTCCGTCTCACGCCGTGGCGCAACGACGCCGTCGAGGATGCGCCCGGCGAGGCGCTCTACCTGCGCGACGAGGAGTCGGCCGAGGTGTGGACGCCGACGCCGGAGCCCGCGGGCGGCGACGTGCCCTGCGAGATCCGGCACGGGGCCGGCTACAGCGAATGGCAGCGGAGGAGCCATGGCCTGGCGCAGCGGCTGACGATGTTCGTGCCGCCCGACGACCCGGTGAAGATCGTCCGCCTCGAGCTCCGCAACCTGCAGCGGCGTCCGCGCCGGGTGACGGCGACGTACTACGCGCAGTGGGTGCTCGGACGAACCGTGAGCGGCGGCCGCCCGTTCGTGGTGACCGAGTACGACGCGGGATCGTCGGCCGTGCTCGCCCGCAATCCGTGGAATCCCGAGTTCGCCGATTGCGTGGCCTTCCTGGCGTCGGACCGCAGACCCCACGGCTTCACCACCGACCGCGCGGAGTTCATCGGCCGCGAGGGCGCGCTGCGGAAGCCCGCGGCGCTGGGGCGTTGGGGCTTGAGCGACACCGCCACGCCGGGCGTCGATCCCTGCGCCGCGCTCCAGGTGCATCTCGACGTCGGCCCCGGGGAGGCGGCCGCCGTCACGTTCGTCCTCGGTGCCGGCCGCGATGCCGCCGAGGCGCAGGCGCTGCTCGCACGATGGCGCGACGGCGGTACGGTCGACGCCGGTTGGCGGCGGTTGGAGACGCACTGGGACCGATTGCTGGGTGCGGTGTCGGTCCGCACGCCCGAGCCCGCCCTCGACCTCATGCTCAACCGCTGGCTGCTGTACCAGACCGTCGCCTCGCGGATCCTCGCACGGACCGGGCTGTACCAATCCGCGGGTGCTTTCGGGTTCCGGGACCAGTTGCAGGACGTCATGGCGCTCGTGCATGCCGACCCGGCGCGTGCCCGGGACCACATCCTGCGATGCGCCGCCCATCAATTCGAGGAGGGCGACGTCCTCCACTGGTGGCATCCGCCACTCGATCGAGGCGTGCGCACCCGTTGCTCGGACGATCTTCTCTGGCTGCCGTTCGTGACGGCCCACTACGTGGAGGCGACCGGCGACCGATCGTTGCTGGACGAGGAGGTCGCCTTCCTCGCCGGCACGCCCCTCGCGCCTGGCGAGCACGACCGCTATGCCCGCTTCGACATCAGCCCGGAGCGCCGCTCCGTCTTCGAGCACTGCCGGCGCGCACTCGAGCGCGCGATCACGAGCGGCCCGCACGGCCTTCCGCTGATCGGTGAGGGGGACTGGAACGACGGCATGAATCGCGTCGGCGCGCGGGGCGTCGGCGAGAGCATCTGGCTCGCCTGGTTCGCGGTCGCGACGCTTCGAGCCATGGCCGCCATCGCCGATCGCGTCGGTCCGCGGGAGCTCGCCCACGGATGGCGCCAGCGAGCCGACGTGCTGGCGCGCACCGCCGACGAAGCGGGGTGGGATGGCGCCTGGTACCTCCGCGCGTTCGACGACGACGGGCGGCCGTGGGGATCGGCGAGCAACGACGAGTGTCGCATCGACTCCATCGCCCAATCGTGGGCGGTGCTCTCGGGAGGCGGCACGACGGACCACGCGCGCGAGGCGCTCCGCTCGGCGGAGCGCGAGCTGGTGTGCGAGGACGAGCGACTCGTCCGCCTGCTGTGGCCACCGTTCGACCTCACGCTCCGCGATCCGGGCTACATCAAGGCCTATCCACCGGGAATCCGCGAGAACGGCGGGCAGTACACCCACGCCGCCGCGTGGCTCGGCTGGGCGCTCGCCGCGTTGGGCGACGGCGACGGGGCGGCGCGGATCCTGCGCCTGCTCAACCCGGTGAGCCACGCCGGCACCCACGACGATGCCGTCCGCTACGCCGTCGAGCCCTACGTGATCGCGGGCGACGTCGCCGGCGTGGCGCCGCACGTCGGGCATGGAGGATGGACCTGGTACACCGGCGCGGCGGCGTGGACGTGGCGCCTGGGCGTGGAGGCGATTCTCGGGCTGCAGCGCGCCGCCGGGCGAGTGCGCATCGATCCGTGCCTGCCGCGGGACTGGCCGGGCTTCACCGCCACGATCCGCGGCAGCCGGGGCACGCTCGACATCGAGGTCGACAACCGCCAGCGCGTCGCGCGCGGGGTCTCGGAGATCACGGTCGACGGTACACCGCTCGCGGGCAACGTGGTTGCGCTGCCGAACGACGGCGCCGTGCACCACGTCCGCGTCGTGCTGGGCCCGCGCTCGGCGCCCGCGGCACCGAACGCTCGGCGGGTCGCGGAGGGGGGATGATGCGAGCCGCGCAGGACTACGACACGATCGTCATCGGCTCGGGATCCGGAGGCCTCACCGCCGCGCTCGCCCTGGCGCGCGCCGGCAAGCGGGTGGTGGTCTACGAGCAGCACGATCATCCGGGGGGCTACACGCAGTCCTTCTCGGACCCCTCGCCTTTCCGATCGCGACCCACGTCCCGGGGCTCTACCAGTGCGGCGCGAGCACGCTCGCGCCGGGGATCCTCGGGGTCGCGACCTCGGGCTTGCTGGCTGCGGCCGCGGTGCTGGGCGTGGAGCGGGCCGAGCTGCTGTCCCCGGCGGGGCAGACGTTGCGGGGATCTACCCGGCCGAGGACGTGGCCTCGTGGCCGGAGGACCTCCGCCCCCGACCGGCGGCGTGACGCCGCGGGGGCGTCGCCGCGGCGGCCGGAAGGTCCCGGACGCTACGGCGCGCCGCGCTTCGGCGGCGTCGCCCCCGGGGGGGCCAGGTCGCGGACGGCGTCGGGGCCCATGAGGCGCTCGATCATCGAGTCGACGTAGGGCCCGCGCCGGAGGGTGTGGCCGCCGTCGATCGCGAGGCACTGGCCGGTGACCCAGCTCGACTCCGGTCCGGCGAGCCAGCGCACCGCCGCCGCGACGTCGTCGGGGGTGCCGACGCGGCTGATCGGCATCTGCGCCTTGTAGTCGGCGAGCACGGCGTCGTCGCCGACGAGCGGCGTCGCCAGCTCGGTCTCGACCAGGCCGGGACGGACCGCGTTGGCCCGGATGCCGAAGCCGCCGAGCTCGTCGGCCGCGCACTTGATCAGCATCTCGAGGCCGGCCTTGCTGGCGCAGTAGGGCGCCATCAGGCGATGGGTGACGGCGCCGGCGATCGAGGAGACCGCGACGATCGCGCCCTCGCCGGTCGCGCGCATCGCGAGCCCGGCGTGCTTCACGGTGAGGAAGGTGCCGGTGAGGTTGACGTCGACGACGTAGCGCCACATCTCGAGCGTGGTCGCGAGCAGCGCGCCGCCCATGCCGCCGCCGGCGTTGGCGACCGCGACGTGCAGGCCCCCGAGCGGCGCGGCCGCGCGCTCGACCGCGGCCGCGACCGTGGTCTCGTCGGTGATGTCGCACACCACCCAGTGCAGGCGGCCGCCGGCCTCGGCGGCGAGGGTGTCGGCCGCGGCGCGCAGGCGCGCCTCGTTCCGCCCGGCGATGGTGACGGTGGCACCGTCGCGCAGCAGGTGGCGCGCGCACGCGAGCCCGATGCCGCTGCCGCCGCCGGTGACGAGCGCGGCCTTGCCCGCGAGCGCCTGAGCCGTCATCGCCGGGTCAGTCGTCGTGCAGCGCGATCGCCTGGCGCGGGCAGCGGCGCACCGCCGCCTCGACCTGCGCGCGCAGATCCTCGCCGGGGCGCTCGACGAGCAGGTGCGCCTGGTCGTCGTCCCCGACCACGAACACCTCGGGGCACACCTTCATGCAGACCGCGTTGCCCTCGCAGAGATCCTTGTCCACGACGATGCGCATCGACACCCCCCGTCCGCTGAGTGGCCCCAAGGTGCAGCTCCGGCGCGCTCAGGTCAACCGCTCGCGCGGAAGTGGCCGGGCTCGACCTCGCGTACGCGGCCCGCGGCCGCGAGCCGGTCGAGATGCTGGCGCATGCTGCGGCGCTCGACGTCGTCGGCGAAGAGGACCGCGTCGCCGGGGCGGTAGACGAAGCGATGGGCGACGATCTCGGCGAGCGTGCGCGGCGCGGCGAGGAAGGCGAGCAGGCGGGCCTCGCGGTCGTCGATCACGGCCGCGAAGCGCGCCAGGCGCTCGCGGAACGCCGCCCGGCCCTCGAGCACGCCGACGTGGTGGAAGGTCGCGTACCAGCGCGCGCGCAGGCCGGCGGCCATCGCGAGGGTGCGGACGAAGTCCGCGAGCGACGACCAGGCGTCGCCGTAGTAGGGGCCGAAGCTCGAGAGGTCGATGTCGCCGAGGTAGAGCACGTCGTCGGGCTCGACGTGGAAGAGGCTGTGGCCGCGCGTGTGGCCGGGGGCGTGGAGGACGCGGATCCGGCAGCGGCCGAGGTCGAAGACGGCGCCGTCGCGGAAGGGCAGGGCGTCGGGTCGCGGGACGAAGTGGAAGTCCTCGACGACCGTGCGCCGGAAGGCGCGATCGATCGCGTCGGACATGCCGTAGATCGCCATGAAGTCGTCGAGGGAGCGCAGGCCGGGCAGATCGAGCTCGTGCAGGTGGCAGGCGGCGTCGGGGTAGCGATGGTTGCCGGCCACGTGATCCTCGTGGCAGTGGCTGTTGAGGATCCGGTCGGCGGCGGGAAGGTCGGCGCGGTCGACGAGCGACAGCGACGGATCGACGATCACGCGCTCCTCCGTGC
>Ga0299906_10002820_pt1 | contig 14366 bp, 12 predicted proteins | sample RVTome_14_FD_200259 | JGI IMG/M metagenome (GOLD analysis project Ga0299906, IMG submission 200259) | Soil microbial communities from uranium-contaminated site in the Upper Colorado River Basin, Wyoming, United States - RVT145D125 (version 2) ... | reverse complement strand
ATCCTTGTAGAGCGACGTCACCTTCTTCATCAGCTCGACCGGGAAGATCAGCCCGTTGACCGCGTAGATCTTGGCGTAGTCGATGAACTCGCAGCCGTATTCGAGCAGGTCCTCGAGCGCCGTCGTACCGGTCCAGCCGAAGTCGCTCGGGCCCGCGTCGATCATCACGGTCAAGCCCGTCTTGCGCGGCTTGCCCGGCCGCGTCGGCCCCTGCAGGCGCTCGTACTCGGCGAGGCTGCGGTCGGTGATGCGCATGGGCTAGTCCTTTCTTCTTCGGCGAAGGGGTCGTTCCTAGCCAATCCCGCAACACGTACGCTGTCAAATGCCGTCCTCTGCGGCCGGGCTCAGCGGGCCCGCGGCGCAATGTTCTGGTTCACCCGGAACAGGTTCCCCGGGTCGTACGTCGCCTTTATGGCCGCCAGCCTTTCGAGATTCGCGCCGTAGGCGCCCGACAGACGGTCCGCTTCGTCCTCGCCGAGGAAGTTCACGTAAACGCCGCCGGTCGCGTGCGGCTTTGTCGCCTCGAACAGGTCGCGCGCCCATTGCACGCACGCGGCGTCCTGGGCCGGGTCGCGCCACCGCGTGTGGACGTTCATGACGAAATCCGAATCGCGATGCGGATAGGCCGTGGCGTCCGCCGCCACCCGGCTCATCGCGCCGCCGAGATGGCCGATGAATATTTCGCATTCCGGCGCCGGAAGGCGGCCGGCATAACTCAGGATCGCCTCGATCGCACCCTCGGAAAGGTCCGCAAAATCATGAGACTTCCAGTAGTTCCTCGCACCCGGCGTGAGCAAGGGGTCGAACGCCGCCTGCCAGCCGGTAAACGGGTGCGGTCCGATAACGTCGACGATGGGCTTGCCCAGCGCCCGCAGCGGCGCGACCGCTTTTTCACCCGCTGCCATGTCGCCGGCATAGCAAGCGGCGAAGATCAGCACATCCGTACCGTGCGCCTCCGAAGGCAGGAACGGCAGCGGCGGGGCTTTGCGCAGCACCACCCAGCAGGTGAGCTCGTCGGGCGCCTCCGCAACGATGCGCCGGTAGCGCGGCAGCAGGTCCGCCGCCTTGTCCTGCGGATGGAAGATGAGTCCGGAAAGGACCTCCGGTCCCACGGGATGCAGGCGGAACTCGAACGAGGTCACGACGCCGAAATTGCCGCCCCCGCCGCGCACGGCCCAGAAAAGATCGGGATTCTCCGTCGCGCTCGCACGCCGCAGCTCGCCGTCCGCGGTGACGATGTCCACCGACAACAGATTGTCGATCGACATGCCGTATTTGCGGCTGATCCAGCCGAAGCCGCCGCCGAGCGTGAGCCCCGCGACGCCCGTCGTCGAATTGATGCCGAGCGGCGTCGCCAGCCCGAAGGCTTGCGCCTCGTTGTCGAACTCGCCGAGCGTGACGCCCGGCTCGACCCGGGCGACCCGCCGGACGGGATCGACATGGACGGACTTCATCGGCGTCAGGTCGATCAGCAAGGCGCCGTCGCTGACAGCCTTCCCCGCGATGTTGTGGCCGCCGGCGCGGACGGAAACCAGCAGATCGTGATCGCGCGCGAGCCGCACCGCCCGGACGACGTCCGCGGCGCCGGCGCAGCGAACGGCGGCGCCGGGGCGGCGGTCGATCATGGCGTTCCAGATGGTTCTCGCCTCGTCATACGCGCTTTCGCCGGGGGCCACGAACTTGCCCCGCAACCGGGCGGTGAGTCCTTCCAGCACGTCTCCATTCAGCTTTGTCGTACCGCCGTTCCTATTGACGAATCCAATCTCGGTCATGGTGCAGCACTCCCTGATGGACAGACGTTCGCTCGCCTGCCTACGATGGCAGGGTCGGGCTGATTGTGGCTGGCGGCAAGTTCGGAATCTGAACTAGGCCCCACCCGTCGGCACGCGTAGCATCCAGACCAAGGAGGACAACGCCATGAAGGGTTATGGCCAATTCTGTCCGGTGTCGAAGGCTGCTGAAATTCTCAATGAGCGCTGGACCCTGTTGATCGTTCGCGAATTGTTGTGCGGCAGCAGACGCTTCAACGACCTCCGCCGCGGCGTTCCGCTGATGTCCCCGTCGCTTCTGTCACAACGACTGAAGGCACTGCAGGAATACGGAGTCATCGAGCGGCGGTGCCAGGAGAACGCCCGCGGCGGTGAATATCACCTGACCTCTGCCGGCAAGGAATTGCGGCCGATCGTGATGTCCTTCGGAGAATGGGGACAAAGATGGGTGCGCTCGCAGATCCGCGAAGCGGACCTCGACGCCGGCTTGTTGATGTGGGATATGCGGCGCACGATCGACGCGTCCGCCTTTCCGCCGCTGCGGGTCACGGTCGAGTTCGAGTATTCCGGCGCGCCGGAGACGGACCGCCATTGGTGGTTGGTGGTGCGCGAGGGTGAAGTCGAGCTTTGCTTCGATGACCCGGGACTCCCGGTCGATCTGTATATCCTGACCGATCTTCAGACGATGACGCAGATCTGGATGGGCGACATCAGTCTCGCCGAGGCCCGGAGACGCGACCTGATCGAAATTCAGGGCAACCGCGCGATCATCGAGGCCCTACCGCGATGGCTGACGCGCAGTCCCTTCGCTGGAGTGCCGCGGCCAAGCGTGGGCGCCTACGCCGCCGCGTCCTGACGAGGCGGCAAGCGGCCTTTGCCGTCACGCGAGGCAGAGCGCGTCGCCGAGCGTATGCAGGTCTTTCGCCGTGTCGAGCCCCATCGCCGCGTCGAACACGCGCTGGGCGCGGTCGCGGCCGACGGCGCGGGTCGCGTTCGACCAGAACTTCGCCTCGATGTCGGCGGTGCTGAGCGGGTTGGCGTCCGAGCCGCGGTTGTGCATTTCGCGGTGCTCCAGCTTGCGGCCGTCCGTCGTCTCGATCACCACGCCGCCGGAATAGTAGCGGAGCGAATTCATCTCGGGATCGCGCTGGTAGGCGATGCGGTCGCAGAGCGCCAGGATCTGCGGGTCGGTGTAGGCCGAGCCGTCCAGCTCGTCCAGCGTGAAGCGGCCGCGCGCCAGGGCCGCGGCGATGATGTAGTGCACGCTGAACTGCGCCTCGTAAGCATTCTTCGGCCGGCGCTTGTCGGCCTCGGGCTCGCAGACCACCGCGACCTGGCGCTCGCCGGTCAGCGCGGTGACGGACTTGATGTCGTCCGGCTTGAGCTTGTGCCTGGCGCGCAACGCCAGCGCGCTGTCGGCGAAGGCGTGGTTGAAGTGGCAGGCCGGAAACGGCTTGAAGGCGACGTTGAACAGTTCCCAGGTCTCGCCGAGCCCCGCCGTGCAGGCGTCCAGGTCGTACTCCGCGTCGCCGCCGACATGCGCGCCGAGATGCAGCTTGAACAGGCCGTAGCGCCCCTCGTAGGCCTGCTTCGGCCCGAGGAAGCCCTGCTTCGCCATGCCGGCCGCGGTGATGGCGCAGACGCCGGCCCAGCCGGGATGCTGCCGCTTCGTCCAGGCGCCGTCGGACAGGAACTCGAGGCTGCCGCCGGCCATGCTGAGGACGATGCCCTGGGCGTGCATGATCTGCGGCAGGCTGAGGTCGCCGAGCCGCCCGGCCGCGAGCGTGCTGCCGAAGGCGCCGACCAGGCCCGTCGGGTGGTGCCCCGCCTTGTGGAAGGCGCCGTTGACCGCCATGCCGATGCGGGCGCTCGCCTCCATCGCCACCAGGTAGGCCGCCACGGCCTCGCGCCCGCTCGCGCCATTCGCCAGCGCCGCGCCGAGCACCGTCGGCAGCGCGCTGGTCGAGGCGTGGATCACCCCCGCGCCATGCGTGTCGTCGAAGTCGAGCCCGTGGATCAGCGTGCCGTTGAGATGCACGGAATCGCGGAGCGGCAGGCGCAGCGGCAGGCCGATCGTGGGAAACGTCCCGTCGCCGCCGAGCGCGTGCATCGCGTTCGCCATGCGGTGGCCGAACTCGTAGGTCGTCGACGCCAGGCCGATGCCGAAACAGTCGAGGATGTGCAGCTTGGCCCGCGCAATCACCTCGGCCGGGATGCGCGACGCGTCGAGCCCCGTGGCGAAGGCGGCAAGCCGCTCGGAGATCGTGCCGTCCGTTGCCGCGGCGGACTTGAGTGCGGCCGGCTTGACGACGGTGTTCATGGTCGCCTCCCTGCTAAATTTGTCCGGACCAATATGCGTTTTTCCCGCCGCCGAGGGAAGGCTATAGTGGCCGCACACGGTTCGTAGCCCGGATGGAGCGTAAGCGAAATCCGGGGATGTGCGGGGCCGGTCCCGGATTGCGCTGCGCTCCATCCGGGCTACGCCTGTTAAAAGGAGCCGAAGAGTGCCGGACATCGCCAGCAGCAACCGCCCCCTCGCCGGGCTGCGCGTCGTCGACATCGCGACCTACATCGCCGCGCCCTACTGCGCGACCATCATGGCCGAGTTCGGCGCCGAGGTGATCAAGGTCGAGCAGCCGAAGGTCGGCGACCCATGCCGGCGGCTCGGCACCGTCTCGGAATGCGGCGAGACGCTGGTCTGGCTGTCGGAGGCGCGCAACAAGAAGTCGGTGACGCTGAACCTCAAATCGCCCAAGGGCGCGGCGATCCTGAAGCAGCTCGCCGCCAAGGCGGACGCGCTGACGGAGAATTTCCAGCCGGGCACGCTGGAAGGCTGGGGCCTCGGGTGGGATGTCCTGAAGGCGGTCAACCCGCGCCTCGTCATGCTGCGCGTCTCGGGCTACGGCCAGACCGGGCCGTACAGCCGGAAGCCCGGCTTCGGGCGCATCGGCAACGCCTTCGGCGGCATCTCCTTCCTCTCGGGCGATCCGGACCGGCCGCCGGCGACGCCGGGCTCGGCCACGCTCGCCGACTACATGGCCGGGCTCTACGGCGCGCTCGGCGTGATGATGGCGCTGCGGTCGCGCGACGCCACCGGCATAGGCCAGCAGATCGACATCGGCCTCTACGAGCCGATCTTCCGCATCCTCGACGAGCTGGCGCCGGCCTACGACAAGGTCGGCTACATCCGCCAGCGCATGGGCGCGGCGACGGTCAACGTCTGCCCGCACAGCCACTACCAGACCGGCGACGGCCGCTGGATCGCCATCGCCTGCACCAACGACAAGATCTTCGCCCGGATGGCCGGGCTGTTGGGCCGCCCCGAGGTGGCCGGCGACGGCATCTACGGCACGATCGCCCAGCGCGACAAGAGCCGCGCCGCCGTCGACGGCCTGGTCGCGGATTGGGCGAAGCAGTACACGCAGGCGGAGGCGGTCAAGCTTTGCGACGGCGCGGAGGTGCCCTGCGGCATCGTCGCCGCGGTCGACGAGATCTTCCGGGACCCGCACTACGCCGCCCGCGGCAACATCGCCCGCGTCAAGGACCCGCGCATCGGCGACCTCGCCGTACCGAACGTGGTCCCGCGCCTCACCGAAACGCCGGGCGGCGTCGACACGCTGGGCCCCAGCCTCGGCCAGCACAACGCCGAGGTCTACGGCGGGCTGCTCGGGATGACCGCCGCTGACTTGGCGGCGCTGGAGAAGGAAGGGGTGATTTAGGACCAAGCGTCGGCGCGCGCTCGTCCTTCGACAGGCTCAGGACGAAGTTCGATATCTTGCCGTAGAACCCCCTCCGTCCTCATGCTGAGCCTGTCGAAGCATGAAGACGAAGACTGCCAAATGTGGAAGAAAAGGGCTCCGTCCCCTTTTTCGCTACGCCGCCGCCTCAACCGCCCGCACCATATCCAGCGTCTTCCGCGCCTTGTAGACGATCGGGTAGTCGATGAAGAAGCCGTCGAGCTGGATCGAGGACGAGCCCTCGCGCTCGGCCTTCTCGAAGGCGGCGACGACGCGCTTGGCGAAGGCGATCTCCTCGTCCGACGGCGTGAAGGCGCGGTTCACCACGTCGACCTGCGGCGGGTAGATGCACATCTTGCCCTGGAAGCCGAGCTGCTTCGCGCGCTTCGCCGATTTCGCGAGATTGTCGAGATCCTTGATATGGATCCAGACGGTGTCGAGCGGCGCTTCGAGGCCGGCGGCGCGGGAAGCCACCACCATCTCCGCCCGCACATGCTCCAGCTCGCTCTCGCCCAGGCTCCATTCCATGTTCATGTCGAGCGAATAGTCGCCGGCGCCGAAGGCCATGCGCTTCACCCGCGTGCCGGCGGCGGCGATGGCGCGCGCGTTGGCGACGCCCTTGCCCGTCTCGATTATCGGGATGATGTCGATGCCGCCGGCCGGCATCCCGCGCTCGCGCTCCAGGCTGCCGACCAGCCAGTCGAAGGCTATGATCTGTTCCCGGCTCTCGCACATCGGAAAGATGATGCCGTCGAGCCAGGGGCCGACCACCGCCGCCGCGTCGCCGTAGCAAAACTCGGTATTGAACGCGTTGACGCGGACGTAGCCGCCGCCCCGCCGCGGCCGCTTCAGCGCCTCGACCACCAGCGCGCGGGTCGCCACCTTCTCCGCCCTGGCGACGGCGTCCTCGAGGTCGAGGATCACATGGTCCGCGCCGCAGCCGAACACCTTCTCGACCTTGCGCGCATGGTTGCCGGGGGCGAAGAGGAAGCTGCGGTAGGCGGGCATGGCATGGCTCCTGTCAGTGTGCCCGCGATGATGCCAAAGCCGCGGCGGGAGGACAAATGGGAGGGAAGGAAACCCTCTCCGCCGGACGGGGGAGAGGGTGGCGCGCAGCGCGCGCCGGGTGAGGTGGCGATGCGCGATGTTTGGGCGTTTAGCTTATGCCCGCAACCCGTGCCGATCGAGAGAACCCCCACCTCACCCTGCCCTCTCCGCCCCCAGGGGCGGAGAGGGTTTTTTTTAGGTTTCAGGCTCAGCTCACCACAGGCTCTTCTTCGCGCGCTCGGGCCAATCGTTGTCGTAGGCAGCGCCGCCGACGCGGTTCTGGCTGGTGGTGGCGAGGATCTGGCCCGGGGTCGGGATCGCCTTCGCGTCGGCGTGTTTTTCCGGGTTCCACAGGTCGGAGCGGGCGATTGCCCGCGCGCACTGGAAATAGGCGGTCTCGACCTGGATGACGATGACCGAGCGCGGCGCCTTCTCCTCGACCGCGAAGGACGCCAGCAGCGCCGGGTCGGTCGAGAGATGCGCCTTGCCGTTGACCCGGAAGGTCGTACCGGAACCGGGAATCAGGAACAGCAATGCCACGCGCGGATCGCGGACGATGTTCTTCAGCGAGTCCGTGCGGTTGTTGCCGCGCCGGTCGGGCATCAGCAGCGTGCGGTCGTCCTGGATGCGGACGAAGCCCGCGCGGTCGCCGCGCGGCGAGCAGTCGAGCCCCTCCGGCCCGGACGTCGCCAGCGCGACGAAGGGCGAGGCCGCGATCAGTTGGCTGTATTCCGGCGTCAGCACGGGGACTTCCTTGACGAGCGAGGCCTCGCTCGGCTCGCCGTACAGCGCTTCCAGTTGTTCGACGGTGGCGATGATCGACATGACGGGGTTCCGCTTGGCGTGGGCAGGACAGATAGCAAACACCAGCACAGCCGGAAAGGCAAATGACGGGCGGATGACGGCGCTCCGTCGCGCTCACGTCCCGACCGGCAGGCGCCATTCGCGCTTCAGCTCGATCGAATAGGTGAAGCGGCCCTCGGGGTGGATACTGACCGACACCTCGAACTGTCGGTTCTCGCGCGAGGTGTAGCGCCGGATGATCGTCATGACCGGCGTGCCCTGCTCGACCTCGAGCGTCTCGGCCAGCTCGTCAGGCACGGTGCTGGCGAACATCTCGATGCCGACATGGTCGATCTGCACTTTGTACTCGTCCTCGATCATGCTGTAGACCGGCCGGTAGCGCTCCTGGAGAAGGTCGGTCACGCCCTTGTATTCGGGCGCGACGTAGATGTCGGACCAGCAGATCGGCTGCCCCGAGGAATGCACCCGCCGCACGCCGCTGATGCGGAACCACGGCTGGCCGATCGGCGACTGCAGCAGGCGCGCGTTGCGCCGGTCGGTCTTGACGCTCCGCGATTCCTTGAGGTAGAGCCGCGTTTCCGGCGGGTACTGCAGCAGCTGCGCCAGCGTGTGCAGCGTCTGCACGTAGCCCGTCTCCGGGTTCGTCGCCTGCACTACGGTGCCGGAGCCCTGCCGGCGCGCGACCAGTCCCATCTCCTCGAGCCGGCGCAGCGCTTCCCGCACCGTGTAGCGGCTGACGCCGAAGCGGTCGCACAGCTCGAGCTCGGTCGGCAGCATTGAGCCGATCGGGAACGCCCCGTCGGCGATCTCGTCGAGCAGGACGTCCGCGACGTCCTGATACCTCGGTTGCGATTTAGGGTCCTTTATCTCAACCATGCCGCGATCCTATTTTGAGCCGCGCAGTGTATGGATTCGCACCTGGCAAAGGAAGTGGAGATTTATCGCAGTTTGGCGCTACCATTGCGAGCGGCGCAATACGAAACGGCGGGACCGCAGCCGACGACTAAGGATGGGGGGACACCGATGCTGCTGCCGACCTCGAAGATCTTCAAATCGACGGATTTCGCGCTCAAGAGCGGCCCGGTGCTGGAGCAGCTCGAGGTCGCCTACGAGACCTGGGGCCAGCTCGCGCCCGACGGACGCAACGCGATCCTGCTCTGCCACGGCTTCACCAGCAGCCCGCACGCCGCGGGCGACGACAGCGGCTGGTGGAGCGGCCTGATCGGGCCGGGCAAGGCGATCGACACGGACCGCTTCTTCGTCGTCTGCAGCAACATGCTGGGCTCCGCCTACGGCAGCACCGGCCCCGCCTCCACCGACCCGCGCACCGGCCGGCCTTACGGCCCCGACTTCCCGGAGATCGCGACAAAGGACATCATCGGCGCGCAGGCGCTGCTGCTCGACCACCTGAAGATCGGCACGCTCGCCGCCGTCGTCGGCTTCTCCTACGGCGGCTACCTGACCTTCGAGTGGGGCGTCACCTATCCCGAGCGCATGCGGGCCCTGGTTCCCGTCGCGACCGCGATCAAGGGGCGCGGCACGACGGAGAGCATCCAGGCCTTCCGCGACCAATTCGGCCAGTGCCCCGGCTGGAACGGCGGCCACTACTACGGCCGGAAAAAGGAGTCGGGCGTGTTCGACGCGCTGCTGCAGCAACGCATCGAGACGCTGACCAACTACGGCGTCGTCCAGCAGCTCGAAGCCACGGTTCCCGACCCGGCCGAGCGCGTGCGGCGGATGCACGCGATGGCCGCGCAATGGGCCGAGGAGTTCGACGCCCATTCGCTGATCGTGCTCCGCCGCGCGGCGGTGTCGTTCGACGCGCGGCCGGGCGTGGCGAACATCAAGGCGCCGCTGCTCTATGCGCTCTCGCGGAGCGACGCGCTGTTCCCGCCAGCCATCGCGCCCGACACTATCGCGCTGCTGAAGAAGGCCGGCGTCGACGCCCGCTACGTCGAGATCGACAGCGACTACGGCCACCGCGGCCCCGGGGTGGACTGGCAGAAGTGGGCGCCGGAGCTGAAAGCATTCCTGGGCGAGTATTGCCGCTGACCAGAGCAACCTGCGTCCTATCGGACGCAGATAAGTTGCTCTGATTCTTTAGTCCCAAATCAATTTTCTGCAATCAGGTGGAATCACCTGATTGCAGATTGATTTGCTGCCGATCTGCAACGGCTGCCCCATTCCGGCCCTATCCGTTAACGCTTCGTTCAGAAACTTCCCATAGCCTCGGTCGCAACGGTCCCAGAGGGACTGGTGCGTCATAAATAACTACAGAAAAATCAAATGATTAATAGCAGAGTCCGAACGCTTTGCCTTGGTGTCGCCGTGCTTTTGCTCGGCGCAGCGGCCGCGACTCGAAGTCCGCAGCCCGAGGCCGAGATTACCGCGTCCGCGATCGTCAACGCCCCGATCGTGCGCATTGCGAGCCCGTTCGATGGCCTGGTCGAGCATGCGGCCCCGGCGCGCGGCGTCGCGGTGCATCCCGGCGACATGCTGGTGCGCGTCAAGGCGACGCAGGACGGCCGCCATATCCTTTCCGAGCTGAAGACGCGGCTGATCTCGATGCAGCGCCAGATCGCCGTCACGCACGGCCATATTGGCGCCCTCAGCGACGCGCGCGCCGAGCTGCAGACGCGCATGGACAATTACCGCACCGGGACGATCGACCGCCTCGCCGCCCAGCTCAAGGAAGCCGAGGCGCTGCACAACATCTTCAGGGCGCGGCTGGCGCAGAGCGACGACGCGCTGCAGCGCCAGCAGCAGCTCAAGACCAAGGGCTACGCCTCGCAGGCGAATTTCGACGCCGCATCGGCGTCCGCGATCGTCGCGAAGAACGACGTGGCGGCGAGCGCCGCGCGTATCCAGCGCATCCGCGTCGATCTCGAATCCGCGAAGCGCGGCGTCTTCGTCGGCGACGCCCGCGACGACGTTCCCTACTCGCAGCAGCGCGACGACGAGATCATGCTGCGCCTGGTCGACCTGGACGCCAAGCTGAAGAGCCTGCAGGCGACGTCGCAGGAGATGCAGGGCCAGATCGCCGCCGAGGTCAAGCGCGTCGCGGTCGGCGAAGTCTACGACCAGACCGCCAGCATGACCGGCGTCGTGCTGGAGACCGCGAGCATGCAGGGCGCGCCGGTGCGCGCCGGCGACCCGCTGGTCAACGTGCTCGACTGCGGCCGCACCTTCCTCGAGGTCAGCCTCAGCGAGAGCCAGACCGCCGGCATCCACCCGGGCGACACCGCGAAGGTCCGCCTGCCCGGCGTGGAAGCGGCCATCGACGCCAAGGTGCGCGGCCTGCGCGGCGCCATCTCCGCCGCCGCGGGCGATCAGTCCGGCGCGGAAAGCCTGCCGCCGACCTCCGGCCAGGCCATCGTGCTGGTCGACCTGCCGATGTCGGCCGACAGCCGCTCCATGCAGAGCTTCTGCCATGTCGGGCGGACGGCCGAGGTCGTCTTCGAGCGCAGCGGGAAGCAGCCGACGCGCACCGCGAAGCAGGCCAAGCCGAAGGCGCCGGTGCGCCGCGACATCTCCGCGCTCGACGCGGTAATCCCCGCCAGCACCCGCTGACGGGGCCTCGGCGCGTAGAGCATCCTGGCCAGCGGCGGAATCGAAAGCTTGCATCCATGGATTGCCGGATCAAGTCCGGCAATGACGAATTTATTTTAAATTCAACAATTTACCGTCACTCGCGGACTTGATCCGCGAGTCCATGCGCACCAGTCCATCCGCCTCATTGCCACCACACCGGCCGTCTATCCCGCGCCGGACCGCCTACCGCCCGTACGTCACCGCCTTCACTGTCGCATCAGCGACCGCCACGCCATCGGAATTGATGGCGCAGATGTCGGTGAGCGTGCCGGACGCATCGCGCTGGCCTTCGATGGTGACGGCCTCGTCCCAGAAGACGGGCTTGCGGAAACGCACCTCGATGTCGAAAGAGAGTGGCCGCGCGTCGAGCGACAGCGCCTCCAGCACGAAGTTCACCGTCTGGTTCCCGGCGATGATCGGCGCGCGGTAGCCGTAGCGCTGCGCGGTCGCCGGGTCGGTGTGGATCAGGTTGGTCGTGTTGAGGCAGTAGCCGCGGGTCGTCTCCGGCGCGCACTGCTTGCGCGTCAGAATCTCCCAGCCGCCGGGGTCTTCGGGCGCAGCGGCGCGCGGGCCGCCCGGCGCCGGCTTCTTGTCCGGATCGACCAGCACGACGTTGGGCTCGACGGTCAGCACGAGCGTCCCGTCGGCGCGGCGGTACTCCCAGCGGCTGCGCGCGACCCAGCCGCGGCGCACCTCGGTGACGGACACGTAGCGCCCGGTCAGGCCCAGCGTCTCGCCGAGCGCGACCGGCGCGTGCTGCGTCAGGCGCTGCACCGTATGCACCGGCGCGAAGCTCGGATGGCAGGCCTGGATCGCCGCCGTGTTGGCGAGGATCGGGCGGCGCGCGAGCAGGCCGACGTCGCACGTGTCGCCGTAGCGGTCGAGCGGGATATCGCAAAGGCCGTGCAGGCGGCGCTGCTCCGCCGCCGCGAGGCTTATGCTCTCCGCCGGGAAGACGAAGCCGGGCTCGACCCGGTACGTCGGCGCCGTCGCGGTCGCGCTCATCGCGCCGCCGCCTTGATCATGTCGGCCGCCTTTTCCGCGATCATGATGACCGGCGCGTTGGTGTTGCCGGAGACGAGCAGCGGCATGATCGAGGCGTCGACCACGCGCAAACCCTGAAGGCCGCGCACGCGCAGCTCGTTGTCGACCACCGCCATCGTATCCTGCCCCATCTTGCAGGTGCCGACCGGGTGGTAGACGGTGGCGCCGGTCTGGCGCGCGTAGTCGAGCAGCTCGTCGTCGCTCTTGTAGTCCGGGCCCGGCCGGTCCTCGTGGACGCAATAGCCGGAGAGCGGCGCGGTCGCCGCGAGCTTGCGGGCGATGCGGATGCCCGCGACGATCGTGTCCTGGTCGGTCCTGGCGGTGAGGAAGTTCGGGCGGATCTTCGGCGGCGCGTAGGGGTCCTTCGAGCCGATGTGGATCGTGCCGCGGCTCTCCGGGCGCAGCGGGCACGGGCCGATGGTGAGCCCGGGCTCATGGTCGAAGATGCGCCGCTTCGGGTCTTTAAAACTGGCATGCGCGATGTGGTACTGGATGTCCGGCGAGGCGACCTCCGGGCGCGAGCGCACGAAGCCGTAGACGATGCCCGCGGTCAGCGACAGCGCGCCCTTGCGCGTGACCGCGTATTTGATCACCTCGCCCACCAGCGGCAGGCCGCGCGTCCTCTGGTTCAGCGTGATCGGCTGGTTGATGCGCTGCACCGTGCGGCAGACATAGTGGTCCTGGTAGTTCTCGCCGACGCCGGGCAGTGCGTGGCGCACCTCGATGCCGTGCTCCTTCAGCAGCTCCGGCTTGCCGATGCCGGACAACTCGAGGAGCTGCGGCGACTGCACCGCGCCGGCGCACAGCAGCACCTCGCGGCCGGCGCGCGCCTCGCGCGGGCTGCCGTTCAGGTCGTAGGCGACGCCGGTCGCGCGCTTGCCGTCGAACAGCAGGCGCCGGGCATGCGCGCCGGTCTCGACCGTCAGGTTCGGGCGATGGCGCACCGGGTGGAGATAGGCTCCCGCCGCGCTGTTGCGCCGACCGCGCTTCTGCGTCACCTGGAAGTAGCCGAAGCCGTCCTGCTCGGCGCCGTTGTAGTCCGGGTTGCGCTGGTAGCCGGCGTTGACCGCGGCGTCGATCACCGCGTCGAGCAGCATGTGCGTCTCCGGCATGTCGGCGACGTTGAGCGGCCCGCCGACGCCGCGGAACTCGGAGACGTCCCTCTCGCGGTTCTCGGATTTCTTGAAGTAGGGCAGCACGTCGTCGTAGGACCAGCCGCGGTTGCCGAGCTGCGCCCAGCCGTCGTAGTCGAGCCGGTGGCCGCGCACGTAGAGCATGCCGTTGATCGAGCTGGAGCCGCCGAGCACGCGGCCGCGCGGAATCGGGATCGGCCGGTTGCCCGTGCCGGGCTCGGGCTCCGCGTCGAACAGCCAGTTCAGCCCCGGCATATCCATGGTCTTGGTGAAGCCGGCGGGAATGTGGATCCAGATGTTGCGGTCCTTGCCGCCCGCCTCGAGCAGCAGCACGGACGTGTTCGGATTCTCGGTCAGGCGGTTGGCGAGCGCACAGCCCGCCGAGCCGGCGCCGACGACGATGTAATCGTAGTCGCTCATGAGCGTTTCCCGGTCGAATTTGTTGTTCGTTAGGGCCTATTAGATACCGAAACCGCCGCCGCGTCAGCCGCTCTTCGGCCCCGCGATCAGCCACAGCAGCAGGCCAAGCACCGGCAGCAGGAGAATCAGCACGATCCACACCACCTTGGCGCCGGTCGAGGCGCCGCTCTGCACCGTCTTGACGATCGCCCAGACGTTCGCGATCAGGATGATCAGTCCCAGCAGTCCACCGACCTCGACACCCATGCGAATTCCCCCTGTTGCAGCCATGTCCCCTGCCCAATACGAGCAGGCGACGGCAGAAAATGCAAATGGGCTGGAATCGACGCAACTCGGCCAAATCGGGCGAACCGTGGATGCGCGTGTCAAGCACGCGCATGACGCCTATATTTTGAATTCAGCAACTTGCCGTCATGACGGTAGCGACAGCAAAATTTTCAAATCAAAACAAAAACGTCATGCGCGTGCTTGACACGCGCATCCACGAGTCACGCTCGCCCGACCAGCCGCACGAACTCCTTCGCCGCGCCCGTGTCGAAGCCGCGCAGCAGGTCGAACAACGCGGCGCAATCCCGTTCGCCCAGCACCGGCGCGACGAGGGCGTCGAACTTCACGCGCATGTCGGCCCAGCTCATCGGGTTGCCGGGGTTGCCGAGCGCCATGTCGGTCGCGGAGTCGAGCGAGCCGCCGTCGACGAACTTGATCTCGATGCGGGCGGAGCGCACGTCGCGGTCTTCCTCTGCGATCAGACGGGTGCGGCGCACCAGCGCCTGCAGCGCCGGGTCGCCGACCTTCGCATCCTCGAAGTCGGCCGCCGTGGC
>Ga0299906_10002819_pt1 | contig 14370 bp, 7 predicted proteins | sample RVTome_14_FD_200259 | JGI IMG/M metagenome (GOLD analysis project Ga0299906, IMG submission 200259) | Soil microbial communities from uranium-contaminated site in the Upper Colorado River Basin, Wyoming, United States - RVT145D125 (version 2) ... | reverse complement strand
GCCCATCGAAGCAAGGAGGCGCTGTGGGGCGCGATGCAGTCGGTGCTCGACGCCATCACGCCCTCGGACGCCGCGAACTGCTACCGACATGCCGGATACACGCTACAAATGGACTGAATCCGCTCTAAGTCGGGACAGTTTCTACTTTTTCCCCCGTCGCCGACCCGTGCCTCGGGAGGTTGTCCGGGGCGTCCGGGGGGCCTGTCGCGGTCGCCCCATCGGCGGACTCGTCAGCCGCCGACCGAGTCCCGTCACCCGTTTCGCGATCGGCCGGTCGCCGGCCGGCGGTCGACCGTTCGCGGCGCCCCGACGGCGCCGCCTCACGACAACAGAAACTCCAGGTCCTCGCGGCAGAGGGCCCGAAGCGGGCCGGCGCTCTGGCCCAGGATCGCATCCACCAGCTCGCGCTTGGACTGCTGAAGTTCCAGTACGTGCTGCTCCACCGTGTCGCGGGCGATGATGCGATAGGCGAAGACGGGCCGCGTCTGGCCGATGCGGTGGGCGCGATCGACGGCCTGCTGCTCCACCGCCGGGTTCCACCACGGATCCAGCAGGTAGATGTAGTCCGCCGCCGTCAGGTTCAGCCCCAGCCCGCCGGCCTTGAGACTGATGAGGAACACGCCGGCGCCGCCTTCGGACTGAAACCGATCGATCCGCGCAGCGCGATCCTTCGTCCTGCCGTCCAGGTACTCATAGGGCATGCCGCGGCGGTCGAGCTGGCGCTTCACGATGGCCAGCAGAGAGGTGAACTGCGAGAAGACGAGCACCTTGTGGCCCTCGCCGACCACCTCATCAAGCTGCTCCTGAAGCGTCTGGAGCTTGGCCGACTGCTCCTTGGCGCGCTTGTTGTCGATGAGCCCCGGATGGCACGCCGCCTGCCGCAATCGCAGCAGCGCCTCCAGCACATACATCTTCGAGCGGTTCAGCCCCTGGCGATTGACGCGGGCGAGCAGGGAGCGCCGGTAATGATCGCGCAACTGGTCGTACTCGCGGCGGTGCTTCGCCGAGAGGTCGCACAGCAGGGTCTGCTCGATTCGCGGCGGCAGCTCGGGCGCGACCTGCTGCTTGGTGCGGCGCAGGATGAACGGGCGCAGGGCGCGAGCGAGAAGAGCGTGGTCATCGGCCGGGGCCGCCCCGTTTCCACGGCTGCCCGATGACGTTGATCCGTTCAGGGCCAGCCGCCCCATCATGCCAGGGCTGAGGAACTCGAAGAGCGAGCCGATCTCGCCCAGATGGTTCTCGATCGGCGTCCCGCTCAGGGCCAGGCGGTGGCGGGCGCACAGCAGCCGCGCGGCCTTGGCCGAGGCGGTCGACGCGTTCTTGATGGCCTGGGCCTCATCGAGAATGACGTAGTCGAACTCGACGTCCTTGAGGATCACCGCATCGCGTCGCAGGATGCCGTAGGTGGTCAGCACCACGTCATGGTCCGCCATCGCCGCCTCAGCCGACGCCGCGTCCGAGGGGCGATCGACCGTGCTGAAGTCCATCACCCGCAGAGACGGTGTGAAGCGCACTGACTCCTGCATCCAGTTGGACACGAGGGAGCGCGGCACGACGATGAGCGAAGGTCGCGGCGGCTCATCCGCGGGCGGCCCCTTGCCGTTGGCGGATGGTCGCTGCGCGCGGCGGCGCTCCAGGTGGGCCAGGACCTGCACGGTCTTGCCCAGGCCCATGTCATCGGCCAGGCAGCCGCCGAAGCCGATGGTCTGGAGGAAGCCCAGCCAGCCCAGACCCTCGCGCTGGTATTCGCGCAGCGCGCCCTGGAAGGACTCGGACGGATCGAGCGCCGTCACGCCCTCGAAGTTCTTCACCGCATCGCGGCAGCGGCGGAAGGGCTCATCCAGACTGACGGCCGGCTGCGATTCCAGCAGCGCATCCAGCACCACGACCTGAGTGCGGCGGAAGCGCACGGCGTAATCGCCGACCTCGCCGGCATCCGCGAACGTGGCGAAGCGCGTGAGCCATTCCTCCGGCACCATGCCGTGCGTCCCGTCGTCGAGCACCACGGTTGTCTCGCCGCGGCGGACCGCCGCCAGAAGGGCCGGCAAGTCCGCCCGCTGGTCGCCGAACTCGACGCTGCCGTACAGATCGAACCAGTCGATGCCCGAGCGGACCTCGAAACTGAATGGGCCCGCGCTGCGATAGAGCCGGCCGTCCGCCAGCACCTTCCAGCCCTTGTCGATCAGTTCGCGCGAGATGCGCGGCATGAGTTGCGGCTTGACCTCGAAGGCGGCGCGCTCAGTCCCCGGGACCACCCACGCCCGCGCCATCCGGGCGCCTCGATCCAGCAGCGCCTGGACGGACTCGCACTCGAACCCGCAGTCGCGGCGCACGAGCGCGCGACGGCCGGCGTCGTACACCACCGCCCGCGCATCGTCGTGGGCCAGCGAGACCTTGCCGTACTCGAAGGAAAGCGCGGCGGCGATGATCGGCGAGGCCCGGCCGTCCGCCTTGGGTTTCCTGAAGTGAAGCACGGGCGTGGGCCGGAGGTCGATGGTGGTCACGCCGAATGACGGCGCGGCATCGATGGGGGGCAGGAGCGGCTGGGCGGTCACGGATGCGAGCAGCGCATCGACCTGATTCTCGGGCAGGTTGATTGGCCCGGCCTGCCGCAGGTGCCAGATCCAGGGGAACGCGCCCGCGTCGTCGAGCCGGGCGGCGGCGCCCCCATGGAGCACCACAGCGCCCGCCAGCATCAGGTCGATCGCGGCCAGGTCCAGCCGCTCGTCGCAACGGCGAAGCTCGCCGCGCATGACCGCCCGCGGCGTCTTTGATGATTTCTGCGATGATTGTTCCAGGCACAAATGAAACCGCCACGGCGGGCCGTCATCCCAGCGGAGCGGGGTCGGCTCTGCCGCGCCCCTGCCCGCGGACCGCGACATGAAGCACCGGCCGGTCGCGCACATGAGGGCGAGGATGTGGTCGGCAGCGTGGACGGGCACCGCCACCTCGCGCGGCACCTGTTCGTAGGATGAATGCCGATAGCCATACGAGCCGTACGAGCCGTACCGGCTTTCGATCGGCCTGATGTCGGCGAGTAGCCCGAGGATTCGCCGATCGTCCGGATCGGGCAGCGCGCGAATGTCGCGGTTCCCCAGCGCAAGGTTCTTCATCGCGCCCCAGCCGCCGGCGGCCAGGCGGTTCCGTTTGCGCAGCAAGACGACCAGCGCATCTTGCCGGATACACGCATCCACATCGACCAGGTACACCACTCGAGCGTCGCGGGCGCCGGCGGCGGCGCTTTCAATTGGCGGACCGAGCGCGATGTGCTCCAGCAGGTTTGCGTGTATCTGCTTGATCATGGGCTGCCAGGACGGGCCCTTGCTGGGCTTGCCGGTGGAAGGCCGACCCGGCAACGAACGCGCCGGCGGGGGCAATGAGCGCACAAATGATTCAACGATCACGGTCGGCGCAGCGCCGTCGTCGTCATAGTCGCCGTCGATGTAGTCGTCGCCACCGGCAAGGCCGAACTCCTCCGGATCGACGAGTTCCAGCACGGGCTCCGCGTCATCGTCCAACAGCGGCAGGAGGCCCTTGCGCTCGGCGACCCGCAGCACCGCCCAGAGGTGCTTGCACGGCCCGCCGAAGCTCATCTCATAGGGGCACTCGCAGACGGCCAGCAGCGACTTGCTCTCGTCGTCGTACGTCAGCACGACGTCGTATTGCTGCGACCCCTGCACCACCGCCGCAACGACATCGCGCTCGTCGATGCGGCAGCGTTCGATGTTGAGGACAGCGCCGAAGCGGTCGAGGTCATCGCCGCGCTTGCGCACCTTGGAATCGAAGTCCGATTGGAAGCGGCTCAGCCATGAACCTGTAGCGGCACGCGCCATATCAGCATCCGTGCAAGGCGGGACTCGACTGGACCTGTCGAGCAGTGTATCTGGCGGGGCGGCGACTGTCGATACTGACCTGGCAAGGGGGCGAAGCGCAGCCGGCGGCCGGCGAGCAGTCTATGAACGCCCGTCGGGCGCCTGGCCGGGATGGCGTGGCGGAAGTACGGGCCGGCTGTGAAAAACCTGCCAACTGCCGAGAGCGGCTCGACACGTCGGCCGCGCGCGCTCGGCGGGCCGTTCGCGGTCGATCGGCGGCAGGCGGTGCATGGGCGATACTGGACTCGAACCAGTGACTTCTGCTGTGTAAGAGCAGCGCTCTAGCCAACTGAGCTAATCGCCCGGTCGCGGTGATGGTAGGCCGGACTTCAGTCCGAACGGCTCGAAGGTGAGCGTCAGCGTGCCGGTGCCGGCGGCCGAGCCCGACCAGCCGCCCACGCGAATCAGAATAGACCGTCCGCCGCTGACCGGCACATTGTCGATCTGCGAGTGGTACGTCGGTTCACCGCCGCATGGCAGCCCGGCGTAGTCGTCGTTGCAGTCGAGCAACAGGAGATTGCCGCAGTCGGTGTTGCTGTAGATGACCAGGTCGGTGTCGTAGTCGGCCTGTCCGCAGGTGCTGATTGTGAGCGACCCCAGAGACGGGGCGGTCCACGAGAACCAGATGTCGTTGACGGTCTGACCGCCATCGTCTCCGGTGGCGCAGGAGGCGTGGGCGGGTCCGTCGGTGGTGGCGCCGATGGTGGAGAAGGCCGTATTGCCCTCGGAGATGGGCACCGCCAGCGAGCACAGGTCGTTGGTCAGGCACGACAGCGTCAGTGACCCCGTCCCTCTCGAACCGGGTGGCCCGCCCACGCGAATGAGGTACGACTGGCCGAGACTGGCGGCAAACGAGACCTCCGACGCCTCGCCGCATTGATCGTCGTTGCAGGCGATCAGCGTTCCGAACGGATCACAGCCCTGGTAGACGGCGATGACCGTGTCGAACGAGCTGCCGCAGAGACTGGCCGTCACGGACCCGCTGCACGTGGCCGTGTAGCAGAACCAGATGTCGGCCTGAAGGTCGGCGCAATCCGGCGGGCCGTCGGTGGTGGCGGCGGTGGTGTCGAAGGCGTGGATGCCGTTGCCGACGCTCGGGGCATCGGCCAGTTGATCGTTGGTCGGCGGGCAGATGCCCCAGCCGGCGAGCAGGGCCAGCAGGTCGGAGACGTCGATCTCGCCGTTGCGAGCCGAGGCGGGCTCGATGTCGCACAGGGCCTGCAACCCGGACACCGGGCCCCACGCGGAGAGCAGCGCGAGCAGATCGGTGACGTTGACGATGCCATCGGGGCCTTCCGCGCCGGCGCAGTCGGCCGGGCAGTCGGGATTGGTGACCGCGAGCGGCAGCGCGGCCTTCCAGGCGCCGCGGCCGTAGGTGCCGGCGTAGATCATGCCGCGCTCCTCGTCGATGAGCAGGTCGCCAATGTTGACGTTGGGCAGGTCCGCGCCATCCTTGATCCACGACAAGCCGCCGTCGCCGGACGAGTAGACGCCGACGCCGGTCCCGACATACAGCCACGGCGTGAGCGGGCGCCAATCCACCGCCAGGGCGCGGGCGGAGACGCCGGCGGGCAGATCGCCCGTCACGCTGGACCACGACACGCCCTGGTTCATGGTTTCGAGCACGCGGGCGCCGCTGGTGTTGCGGAATCCGATGAAGGCGTGATCCGGGTCGTCGGGGTCGATGACGATGTCCGAGATCGTTCCCGCGGGCAGGCCGGTGGAGCGGTCGAACCACGTCGATGCGTCCGTCGTCACGCCGACGTTCCCGACACCGCCGCCGCAGTAGATGAGATTGGAATTGCCGACGGCGACGGCAATGGCGTCGATCGTGCCGCCTGCCGCAACCTGGTCCGTGCTGATGGCGAACCAGTCGGCGTCGGTGTCGGCGTTGTTGGTTCGCCAGATGCGATTGGTGCCGCCGAGCAGCGTCCTCGAATCGTTGGGATCCATGACCAGCGGGGAAATGAACTCGCGGGGATCGCTCAGCCAGGGCCCGGTGATGTTGGTGAATGACGAGGGTTCCTGGCGGGCCACGGCCAGGCGGACGTACGTGGTGTAGCGGCGCGTGGGGTCGTCGAAGTCGTAGGCGAGATAGCCGCCGTCGCCGGCACGGATCTGGGGCCACTCATCCACCGCCATCTGCCGCTCGATGGTGCCGTTGTCCTGCGTGCCGGTCATCATGATCTCGGGCATGGCCGGGTTGAGGGCGATGGCGTAATTCTGGGTCACGGCGAGCGTGGCGTTGGTGTTGATCCACGTCGAGCCGCCGTTGGTGCTCTTCCACACGCCGCCGTCGTTGCCGACCCAGACCGTGCCGTCGGGACCGAATGCGATCGCGTGCTGATCGGGGTGGAGCTGGCCGCTCGTGGGGCTGACGGTGATGTCGGCCCAGGTGACGCCGCCGTCGATCGTCTTGATCACGCCGGCGACGGCGTAGGACGGGAACACGCCGCCGCAGTAGACGATGTTCGGATTGGTCGGATCGACGCCCACGAAGGCGTCGTACCAGCCCTGCGGCGAAGGGAAGTTGGGCGTGTTGACCAGCTTGGTCCAGGTGGCGCCGGAGTCGACGGTCCGGTAGAGGCCCTCGAGGTCGGAGCCGTCCAGGAGCGCGGCATAGACCGTGTCGAGCGGGCCGGCCGAGGCCGAGACCGCCAGCACGATGCGGTTGATGGATGTGGTCGGCAGGCCGCCGGCGAGCATGGACCACGAGTCGCCGCCGTTGACGGACTTTCGGACGCCGTCGTTGTGATCGCCGAGGTACAGGACCTGCGCGTTGTTGGGGCTGATGCCCAGACTCGACACCGAACCGGAGAGATACTGATTCCAGGTGGCGCCGCCGTCGTCGGAGCGGTCGTAGCCGCCGCTGCCGGCGCAGTGGATCACCAGCGGGTCGGTCGGATCGACGATGAGCCCGCTGAAGCGGAACGACGTCTGGCCCGCGGTGGCGATTCTCAGCCACGTCGCGCCGCCGTCGGTGGAACGGAACAGCCCGTCGCCATCGCTGCCCACGGTGTACTCGCCCGTGCCCGCGTAGACGACCTCCGGGTCGCTGGGGTCGAGCGCGACCGCGCCATGATTGAGGTTGGACAGCTCGTCGGTGAGCGGCGACCAGTTCAGGCCGCCGTCGGTCGTCTTCCACACGCCGCCGGAGGCCGAGCCGATATAGCAGGCGTCCGGGTCGGTCGGATGCGGCGCAATCGACACCACGCGGCCGCTGGCGTCATCGTCGCCGCTCCAGAACTCATCGACGATGGGGCGCGGCCCGACCGGCGACCACAGCAGCGGTCCCTCGCCCAGGGGGGCACGGCGCAGATGGAGCGGCATCCAGCCGGGCACGGACTCGCCCCGGATGCGGATGTACTCATACGGCGGGGGCCCCATCTCATCGACGACCTCCTTGGTTGGCTCGACCGAACGGAGGACGACGTCGGCCCGGTCGTCCGGCGCGCGGCGATCGCACGCGGCGGCGACGAACACGAACGCACACAGCATGTTCATCGTCGATCGCGTCTTCATGGCTTCCCTCGCCGTTTTTGACGATCGTCAACCCGCCCGTCGCCGGAGTCCGCATCCCGTCGGTGGCCCTGTGCCATCAGCATACCGATGCGGTCAAGGCCCCGAAAGGGCCGGGCGGCGGATTTGACCGTCGGCGGGGGCCGATCGGTCAGCCGCCGCCGGCCCGGGCCGCCTTGCGCCGCTGCCGGCGGGCGATGGCCCGGGCCTTTCCGTGCACCAGCCGGAGCATCAGCCGGTCCGATGCGGATCGGGGGCGCCCCAGATACGCCTTCAGAAAGCGCATGCGGTCGGTCCGCCCGACGCCGTCGGCGGAGAACTCGAGCTGGGCCAGGTCCTTGACGATCCATCGCAGGGCGGGCCACCCGTACCGGCGCACGCGGCCGAGATCGATCACGTAGACGGCGCCGCCGCGCTCGCCGTCGGCATGGGCGCCATCGCGGCGGAGAAAGTGATTGAGATAGAAATCCTGATGGTGCAGGCCGGCGCCGTGCATGGTGCGGGCGATGTCCGCGAGCGCCAGGGCGAGGCGGGCCGACTCGATGCGGGCGGCGCGATTCGCGCCGGAGCCGTGGCCGTCGACCCATGTCGAGAGCCGTGTGCAGCCCTCCAGCGCCTCGGTCATGACGAACGAGCGGCGGCCCTCGCAGCCGAACGCCACGGGCGTCATGGTCGGGATGCCCAGGGCGCGAAAGCGGAGCAGGGCCTCCCACTCATCGCGCGCCCCGATGAGCGGCCGGCGAAGGCGAATCAGTGGCTTGAAGTATTCGCGGATCGGCGCCGGCCCGTGCCGCTTGATGTAGAACGCGCGAGGCGGTCCGGGCGTCTCCAGGTCCAGGCGGACGGTGGTGCGATGGCTGAGCGTGGCCTTGACGGCCAGGCCGAGCCCGGGGTCCATGATGGCCTCGAACGAAAGCAGCCCGCCGTCGTGCAGCGCGCCGCGAAAGGCGCGATTGACGATGAGCCGGCCGCCGTCGAGTCTGTCAAACTCGATGCTTTTCACGCAGGACCTGTTCAAAGAGCTCCAGGACGCGCCGGGCATTCGCCTCGACCGAAAGGCCCATCGCCTTCGCGCGGCAGCGGCGCGACATCTCCGCCCGCTGCTCCGCGCTCAGCGACAGGTGATGGTCGATGTGCCGGGTCATGGCGGCGTAGTCGTCGGAGCGGTCGATGAGGTAGCCCGTGCATTCGGGGCTATCGGGGCGTTCGGGGCGTCCGGGGGTTCCGGGGCGTCCGGGGGTTCCGGGGTCGATGATGTCGGCGCCGCCGGCGGTGCGGGTGGTGAGCACCGGCGTGCCGCACGCCATGGCCTCGAGGTTGACGTTGGGGAAGGGTTCGTAAGCGGTGGGCATGAGAAACAGATCCGCGGCCCGGTAGAAGCGCTGGATGTCGGACCGCGAGCCGGCGAAGGCGATGCGTTCGGCGACGCCAAGGCCGCGGGCGATCGACTCGAACCGGCGCTGCGGGCCCTCGCCGAGGATGAGCAGCCGGGCGTCGGCTCGCTTCAGGTCGCGCAGGGCGTGCAGGATCCAGCGCAGGCCCTTGCCCTCGAAGTCCATGGTGGAGGCGAACAGCAGCAGGGGCTGGCCGACGGCGATCGACCACTCGGCGCGGAGCGCATCGAGGTCGGCCGCATCGCCGCCGGCGGCATCCGGGGGGCGAAAGGCCTCGATATCCACCCCGTTGTTGATGACGGCGATGCGCCCGTCGGGCACCTGGTAGTACGTCTGGAGCAGGCGCTTGTCGAGCGAGGACTGGGTGACCAGCCGCCGCACGGTCGGGCTGGTGAAGATCTGCCGATCCAGCTCCAGGATCGCCCGGTGCCGCGGGTTGAGGCGCTCGATGTTGCGGGCGAGGCGGCTGGGATAGCGGATGGTCATCCAGTGGATGTGCAGGCGCTCGGTGAGGCGGTAGATATCCACGCCCGCGGTGCGCGAGAGGCCGTAGGAGATGTCGAACGGCTCGCGGGCGAGGATCGCGGCGGCGTTGCGGGCGAAGGACCGGTTCTTGGTCCACGAGGAGAACTGGTTGACGGGCACGGGGAGGAACGGCACCTCGCCTCGCAGCTCATCGTCCATGCGCTCGGCGATGATCGTCACCGTGTGGCCAAGGGCCGCGAGCTGCCGCGCCAGGTTCACGCACTGGCGCTCGGCCCCGCCCAGGCGCAGCGAATACATGCGTCGGACGATGGCGATGTTCATGGCGCGGGTCCCGGGGGATCGGACGGCGGGCAAAGCGCCGGCGCCACCGCCTCAGCGTGTCGATTGCCGTGCACCGTGCGGTCTGACCTCATTTAAGAGCACGTCGGCGTTCGCAGGGCCGCACCGCGGCCGACGACGGGCCTCGACCCGCACCACGATCGCCGGGCCGATCACGAGCCCGTTGACCCCTTCGGGTCGCGAGTATAGTTGGTGCGGAGGGAATCGTCCACACCGGGCCGAATGGCGGCGACTCGCGCCGGGCGATGCCGTTGCCCGTTGGAGTGCGGCAACCCAGTCCTTCTGGCCGATGAGATCACTTCGGCATCGATGCCGGAGCGTTCACTCATGACCTGCGATCCGTCGAAAGACTTTCCGCCGTTCTCCGAGGCCGGACTGCTGGTCCACATCACCTTTCACGTCGCACCTCATCGCCTGCGCTTCCTCCGGCAGGTGCTCGACGCCGCCGAGACGTACCGGTTCCGGAGCGTGGATGTTGTCGTCGATGCCAACGCGGACCATCCGGTGCTCGCGGCCCTGACCGGCAGGCGGGACGACGTCGTGGCGATCCAAACGGACATCCACCCCGGGTTGGAGGACCCTCATCGGCTCGCCTGGTGCCACCGCGCCCACGTGGGCGCGATGTGCGATGCCTATGACTACTTCATGTACGTTGAAGATGACGTACTGGTGTCCGCGGCGGCCCTGACACGCTGGCGCGAAGACTCGATGCGCCTGGCGCCGCACGGCTATCGGCGGGGATTTCTGCGCGTGGAGACGACACCGGGCGGTGTGCGCGTGTGCACGGACCAGAAGCGCCCGGCGCATCGGCGGCGATTGCGGCGGCTCGGACCGGCGACGTTTCTCGCCCTGCCCAATCCGTACTGTGCGTGCTGGCTGTACAGCCGGTCGCAATTGCGGCAGTTCATGGCCATGCCCATCTGGGACCCGAGGCTCAATACGGCGTTCGCCACCCGCGAGGCCGCCGCGTGCGGCATGATCAGCGACCCGCGGGGCGACCATCGCGTCCTCATTCCCGTGAACGGGGACGAGTCGATTCCCGATCAGGCATTCATTAACCACCTGCCCAACAACTACGCCGCCGATGCCTCCACGCGCTTCGGCTCGCTTCCCGTGCACAAACTGCTGCGCCGCGGCCTGGTGAGGCGCTCGGTGGAGCGGGCCGCCCTCCAACTCCGGCTCGGCGTGCCGGCGGGGGCCTGATCAACGGATGCAGTCCCGATGGGGGAGGGGTTCACCGGCTCCCGGGTCGGTGCATTGCAGAAAGCCCATCGAGTGGAGACGGTATACTACGTCGCCATCGAGCGGCGGCGATCCATGTCGATAACGTTGCGGTTCAAGAGCCTGATCTACGCCATCACCGCCTCGAGCGATGCGTCGAACGCCGTGAAGCGCCTGGGCCTGCTGGAGCGCCGGCTGCCGTCGGCGGCCTCGCGATTCGCCATACCGTTCGTCTTCCGGGGCCGCGGCTACTTCCGGTCGATGCGACCCCGCCAGAATCCCGGCGAAATCGAGCGGCTCTACCAGGCGGTCTGCGAGCTGCGGCCTCGACGCGTGCTGGAGATCGGAACGGCCAAGGGTGGCACGTTGTACCTCTGGACGCAGGCGGCCGCGGATGATGCGGCCATCGTCAGTCTCGACCTGCCCGGCGGGCCCTTTGGGGGCGGCTATCCAGCGCAGCGCGTCCCGTTCTATCAGGCGTTCGCCCGGCCTGGCCAGAATCTGGCGCTGATGCGCGCCGACTCGCACGCCGAGGCGTCCCTGGCGGCGGTGCGCGCGCATTTCGGCGCCGGGCCGGTCGACTTCGCCTTCATCGATGGCGACCACACGTATGAAGGCGTGCGGCAGGATGTGGCGATGTATTCGCCGCTCGTCCGCGAAGGCGGCATCGTCGCGTTCCACGACATCCTGCCGCAGGAATGGAGCCCGGTCACCCAGGTCCATCGAGTGTGGAACGAACTCAAGCGCGACAACGAGGTCGAGGAATTCATCGACCGTGATGCGCCGCGCCAGATCGGCATCGGGCTCATCCGGGTGCCGCGCGACGGGCTTCGTCTGGCGACCGGCGCTCATTCAGATGAGACCAGGGCCTCCAGGGATGCAAGCAGCGTCCCCGCCGCCGCGTCAATCGAGTAGGCGGCGCGCACGCGGTCGCGCCCGGCCCGGCCCATGGCCTCCCGGCGCTGCTGGTCTCGTGCCAGGGCCAGGATGCCGTCAACCCAGTCGCGCGGCAGGCGCACGAGCAGCCCCTCTTGGCCGGGGACGATCATTTCAGGGTGCACGCCCGCATCGGCGGCGATCACCGGCAGCCCCGCCGCCATGTACTGAAGGACCTTCAGCCCGCATTTGCCGCGCGTCCACGGGTCGTCGCGGAGCGGGGCCAGGCCGATGTGCGAGGAGGCGAGCTCGGTCGCCTCGGTGTCGGCGGACCAGCGAACGGCGCGGACATCGATGCGCTGGGCAACGGGCTGGAAGTCGGCGATGACCTTCAGACGCAATTGCGGCACGGATCCGGCGGCCTCGTCCAGCGAGCCCATCACGTCATCCAGGTACTTGCGCGTGGCGCTGCTGCCGATCCAGACCAGGTCGATCGCGTGATCCGGCTTGTCCGGATTGACGTCGTACTTCGCCGGGTCGATCGACGTGGGGACGATGGTGACCGCAGGCCGGTGCGCGCGGCAGGCGTCGGCGAGATAGCGGTTGCCCGCCCAGGCGTGGTCGCAGGCGCGGACCGCCGCCGCGAACCGGCGCTGGCGACCCGGCGATGGCGTGCCGTCATCGTTGAGAAATACTGCGTCGTCCAGGTCGAAGACCAATCGGCGCGCCGCCCGTCGCAGGGCCATGAGCACCGGCCACGGAAAAAGCCGGCGCACAATGACGACGACATCGGCGGCCCGGGCGGCCCGGAACACCGCGCGGCACTCGCGCAGCCCCGATGGCGCATCGGCATGCTGCGGCGACCAGCCGGCCCGCTCCAGAAGGCCGAAGTACTGGAGCGCCCGATAGCGCGTCGACGCCCTATCGACGCCCTTCGAAATGAACAGAATCCGGCGACGGTCCATTCGCAGCGCCCAGAATAATGGGACGGACGGTCGTGCGAAAGCGGGTACGATGAGCCGCCATGAGTCAGAGGCACAGGCAATGATTCGACCTCGCGCCTGGCTGATCATCGCCATCGCGTGCTGTGGCGGCGGCGCGATCGCATTCGGAGCGCCGCCGAAACCGGCCGATACGCCTGAGAACGTCCGGGCCGCCTTTTCCGGCGACAACGCCTACGACACGACCGCCTTCGTCGAGCAGTTCTGGCGGCTCCCGGGCAACGCCGGCTTCGACGCCTCCATTCATCGCGTGGAGGCGATCCTGAAGGAGGCCGGCTACATCGAGCAGTCCGCGGCCGGCCCCGATGACCGGCTCGTGTATCGAATTGAGCGCCGCGACTTGCCGCGCCCCACCTGGGAGCCCGTGCGGGCGAGTCTGACCATCGTCGGCGACGATCGACCCCTGCTCGACACGGCCACGAACCGCAACCTCCCGCTGATCAACGCAAACTCGACGCCCGCCGGCGGCGCTGAGGCCGAGCTGCTCGATCTGGGTGCAGCGCGAGATGACGCCTTCGACGGAGTCGATGTCGCCGGCACGATCGTCATGGCCGAGGCCAGCCCGTGGTGGCTGTACCGCGAGGCGATTCAGAAGCGCGGGGCCGTCGGCATGCTGTGCTACTCCATTCCCGACTTCAACCGGCCGGCCGAGCACCCGCGGAGTATCCCCTTCGGCGGCATGCCGCACGATCCCGCCGGCAAGGCGTGGGGGCTGATGCTCTCGCACGGCGCCCACGAGACACTCAAGCGCCGGCTTGAAGCGGGTCGCGTGACTGTGCGCGTGGAGATCGAGACGAAGATCTACGAATCGCAGGAGTTGACGCTCATCGCCCAGGTGCGCGGCAGCGTCGCCCCGGTCGAAGAGTTTGTCTTCTCCGCCCACGTCCAGGAGCCGGGGGCGAACGACAACGCTTCGGGCGTGGGCTGCCAGGCGGAGATGGCCCGCGTGGCGGCGGAGTTGCTCAAGGCGGGTCGTGTCGATCCCGGCCGGACGATCACGTTCCTCTGGGGCGATGAGATCACCTCCACGCGGCGCTACGTCGAGGAAACGGCGGCGCGCGGCGGCCGGATCAAGTGGGGCCTCAGTCTGGACATGGTCGGCGAGGACACGGCGAAGACCGGCGGCACGTTCCTGATCGAGAAAATGCCCGATCCCTCAGCGGTCTGGCCGCGCGGCGAGGACAAGTTCAGCGAGTGGGGCGGCGAGCCGATCACGCTCGACCGCATGATGCCGCACTTCTTCAACGACTACATCATCAACCGCTGCCGCGAGCAGGCGGCGGCGACGGGCTGGGTGGTCGGGACCAATCCCTTCGAGGGCGGCAGCGACCATGTGCCATTTCTGCGGGCGGGTATTCCGGGGGTGCTCTTGTGGCACTTCACGGATGTCTATTACCACACCGACGGCGACCGGATCGGCATGGTCTCGAAGGCGACGCTGACGAACGTCGGCGTCTCGGCGCTGGTGGCGGGGCTGACGCTGGCATCGGCGGATGAGACGGTCGCGACGGCGATCAGGGATGAGGTCGTCGCGGCGGCCCGGCGGCGGCTGGCGGTGGAGCTCGAGCTCTCGGAGCGGGCCATGGAGGCCGGCGCCGATCGCGCTGAGCAGGCGGCCATCCTCCACGCGTGGATCAACTGGTACATCGAGGCGGTCCGGTC
>Ga0299906_10002818_pt1 | contig 14371 bp, 11 predicted proteins | sample RVTome_14_FD_200259 | JGI IMG/M metagenome (GOLD analysis project Ga0299906, IMG submission 200259) | Soil microbial communities from uranium-contaminated site in the Upper Colorado River Basin, Wyoming, United States - RVT145D125 (version 2) ... | reverse complement strand
ACCTCATCCGCGACACCGGCCAGCCTGCCGGCGCGATTCGCGGTGCCCTGCTCGAATTGGAGCTTGCCGGGCAAATCGAGCGCCGGCCCGGCGATTTTGTCGCCCGGCTGTTCAGCGCGGCGGACGGGCGATAACCGATTCAAAAGAATCACGAATCTTTTCTGACGTTAATTAGATTTCATTAATGGTTTATTCAGCATTAACTAGAATTAATTAATAACAGCTTGTCACCTTCAAAGACTTAGATAATATACCCGCGAGTCTCTACTTATGAAAACTGCCGTCAAGGAAGCCTGCCAGGAATTGGTTCGTCGCCCATTGTCGTTTCCACGGTTTCGGCTACGGGCGGGACGCAACAATACAAAAGCGGTACCCGACACACCCATGGCATCGTCTCCCTACGAAAAGCTCCTGGAACTCGCCCATCAACGGGCATTGAAGGGCAAGGGCGGCCTCGCGGCATCGGTCGCGGAGATGTGCCTCGCCGCGAAGGCGAGCCTGTCGGAGCGCGAGCTTGGGCTGGCGTTCGAGATACTTCGGCTTCTGGTCGGCAAGGTAGAAGCGAACATCCGCCGCCACATAGCGGATTATCTCGCCGAACGGAGCGATGCGCCGCGCGATCTGATCCGCAGCTTGGCCAAGGACGACATCGCCGTCGCCTATCCGGTGCTCTCGCACAGCACCGTGCTGAGGGTCGAGGACCTGATCGAGATCGTCGACGAATGCGCACAGCGTCACCGCCAGGCGATCGCAGTCCGCGCGCATATATCGCAGGCGGTCACCGACCGGCTCGTCGCGCGCGACGAAATCGAAGTTCTGACGACGCTGATCTGTAACGAGACCGCAGATCTCAGCGACGCCTCGATGCAGCATCTGGTGGAGCGCTCGCTCGAGATCGAAGCCTTCCGCGAGCCGCTGACGCACCGCAAGGAGATGACCGGCGTACTGGCGCGGCGGATGTATATCTGGGCCGGCGACTCGCTGCGCGAGTTCATCGTCGATTCCTTCGGCGTCGAGCCCTCCTCCTTCGAAACCGAGGGCGCCGGCAACCAGGGCGACGCGGATGCGTTCTCCGCCAACGGGATCGCGTTCCTGGCCTTCCTCGACGCCGGCGACATGGATGGATTCGAGCGCGCTTTCGCGGAGGCGCTCAAGCTGCCGCGGCACGCCATGACCGTGATCCTGCACGATTCGGGACCGGAAACGCTGGCGATCGCGTCGAAAGTCGCAGGGATCGGCAAGAACGCCTTCGGGGCGATTCTCTGCCACATATCGGGCACGGAGCCGGCCTCGGCCTACAAGGCGACGAAAGAGTTCAAGCGGGCGATGCGGTATTTTGGTCAGCTCGACCCTGCCGGCGCCATGGCCCTGCTCGATCGCCTGCGGATCGCGCCGGGCCAGCGTCGACGCGCCTGAAATCTCATCGCTGAAACAACGGGTTAATTTTACCCTTCGGGCCTGGACGACTGCCGAGGATCGTAACGGCCGGGCGGAAATCTGACCGGGGACGGTTGACGAACGAAGAGCGCGGTGTCACTTCCTATCGCTACGGCGCCGTTGCCACGGGACAGCGGAACGTGTAGAGCCTCACGCCGCGAACTCGGTGACCAAGTGGATTAGAGGAAAGAGCGACCTCATGGACGTGGTCGTCGTCGAATCGCCTGCAAAGGCCAAGACCATAAACAAATACCTCGGACCCAACTTCAAGGTGGTCGCGAGCTACGGACACGTGCGCGACCTTCCCGCGAAGGACGGATCGGTCAATCCGGACGACGACTTCGCGATGTCCTGGGAGATCGGCAGCGATTCCAAGAAGCGCATTGACGAGATCGCGAAGGCCGTCGAGGGCGCCGAGCATCTCTATCTCGCGACCGACCCGGACCGCGAAGGCGAAGCGATCTCCTGGCATGTCCAGCAACTGCTCAAGGACCGGCGCAAGCTCGACGGCGTCGACGTCAAGCGCGTCGTGTTCCACGAGATCACGAAGGACGCCGTCCTCGAGGCGATGAAGAATCCGCGCGAGCTGAACAAGGAGCTCGTCGAGGCCTATCTCGCGCGCCGCGCGCTCGACTATCTGGTCGGATTCAACCTTTCGCCGGTGCTGTGGCGCAAGCTGCCGGGCTCGCGCTCGGCCGGCCGTGTGCAGTCGGTGGCGCTCAGGCTGGTCTGCGAGCGCGAGGCGGAGATCGAGGTCTTCCGGCCACAGGAATACTGGACAATCGACGCGCTGATGGCGACCGCCGCGGGCGAGCCGTTCACCGCGCGTCTCAGCCATTTCGACGGCCAGAAGCTGAGCCGGCTGGACGTCGTCAACGAAGAGATGGCCAAGCGCGCCGTCGCGGCGATCGAAGCCGGCGCCTTCCGCGTGTCGAGCGTGGAGAAGAAGACGGTGCAGCGCCATCCGGCGGCCCCCTTCACCACGTCGACGCTGCAGCAGGAAGCGAGCCGCAAGCTCGGCCTCGGCGCGTCGCGCACGATGCAGATCGCGCAGAAGCTCTACGAGGGCGTGCCGATCCAGGGCGAAACGGTCGGCCTGATCACCTATATGCGCACCGACAGCGTGACCCTCAGCGGCGAGGCGATCGCCGCCAGCCGCCGCCTGATCGGGCGCGACTACGGCCCGCAATACGTGCCGGATCAGCCGCGCCTCTACAAGACAAGGACGAAGAACGCACAGGAAGCGCACGAAGCGATCCGGCCGACCGATCTGTTCCGCACCCCGCAGAGCGTGCGCGGCTATCTCGACGACGAACAGCACCGGCTCTACAGCCTGATCTGGCAGCGCACGGTGGCTTGCGAGATGACGAGCGCCGTATTCGACCAGGCTGGCGTCGATCTCGCCACCGCGGACGGCAAGACGGTGCTGCGCGCCACCGGATCGGTGCTGAAATTCGACGGCTTCCTGAAGCTCTACCAGGAAGGCCGCGACGACGAGGGCGACGAGAACGGGACGGACCGCCGCCTGCCCGACATGCAGGAGAACCAGCCGGTGGCGCTCCGCGAAGTGACGCCGGAGCAGCATTTCACCCAGCCGCCGCCCCGCTATACCGAGGCGAGCCTAGTCAAGAAGATGGAAGAGCTCGGCATCGGCAGGCCGTCCACCTATGCCTCGACGCTGCGCGTCCTGCAGGACCGCAAATACGTCCGGTTCGACAAGAAGCGCTTCGTTCCGGAGGACCGCGGCCGGCTGGTCACGGCCTTCCTCGCAAGCTTCTTCCACCAGTACGTCGAATACGATTTCACCGCGGAGCTGGAAGAGAAGCTCGACGACATCTCCAACGGGTCGATCGACTGGAAGCGCGTGCTCCGCGACTTCTGGTCCGCCTTCTCGGTGGCGGTGGCGAACACCAGCGACCTCCGGATCAGCCAGGTGCTCGACGCGCTGGATGAAGAGCTCGGCCCGCATTTCTTTCCCGTCGGCGTGAACGGCGACACGGAAGCGGCGCGCCGCTGCCCGGCCTGCGATACCGGCCGGCTTAACCTCAAGCTCGGCAAGTTCGGCGCCTTCATCGGCTGCTCGAACTATCCCGAATGCCGCTACACGCACCGCCTCAACGCGGGCGGCGCGGACACCGACGACATGGTGCAGGGCGCGGAGCTTGCCGCCGGGCCGAAGCCTCTCGGCGTCGATCCGACGAGCGGCCTCGAGGTCACGCTCCGCAAGGGGCCCTACGGCCTTTACGTGCAGCTCGGCGAGCAGGCGCCCAAGGAAAAGGGCAAGAAAGCGCCGCCGAAGCCCAAGCGCGCGTCGGTGCCGAAACATATCGCGACCGGCGAGATCGATTTGCAGATCGCGCTCGGGCTGCTGTCGCTGCCGCGCGAGGTCGGGGCGCATCCGGAGACCGGTCAGATGATTACCGCCGGGATCGGGCGCTTCGGCCCCTACGTCAAGCACGGCTCCAACTATGTCTCGCTCAAGGAAGACGACGTGCTGGCGATCGGGCTGAACCGCGCCGTTGCACTCATCGCCGAATCGCCCGGCCACGGCGCGATCGAGCTGGGCGCACATCCGGCGGACGGCAAGCCGGTCTCGATCCGCAAGGGCCGCTTCGGCTTTTACGTGAAGCATGGCCGCGTGAATGCGACCCTGCCCAAGGGCACCGACGAGAATTCGGTCACCCTCGACGTGGCGATCGAGCTGATGGCCGCGAAGGGCGGCAAAGGCGGCAAGAAAGCCAAGGCCGCCGCCGGCGAGCCGGCTGACGAAGGCGAGACGAAGAAGGCAGCCCCCAAGAAAAGCGCCAAGAAAACGAAGAAGAAGCCGGCGAAGACAACGGCTGCCAAGGCGAAGGGCAAGAACAAATCGGCGGAAGCCGAATCCTCCGACGATGTCGACGCGGACGGCAGCGCCGAGGCGGCCGACTGACCCTCTTGGCACCGCGCACCCCCACACCCGCCCCCCTGCCGAGCAAGCGTCAGCTCATCGATTACGTGAAGGACAGCGCGGACACGCCGACCCGGCGCGATATCGCGCGCGCCTTCAACATCCGCGGCGCCGACCGCGCCTGGCTGCGCCAAGTGCTGCAGGAGCTGGAGGACGACGGCCTGATCATCCGACACAAGGGCAAGCGGATCGGCGCGGTCGACCGCCTGCCGCCGGTCGCCGTGCTCGAGATCGCCTATGTCGACGACGACGGCGACGCCCTGTGCCGCCCGGTCGCCGAGAACGAAGCGGCGGCCGCCGCCGGGCTCACCATTCGCCTCGCGCAGGGTCGCGGGCGGGCGCCCGGGATCGGCGACCGCGTGCTGGCGCGGCTGCATCGAGTCGAGGACAACAGTTACGAGGCGCGGCCGATCCGCTTCCTCGGGTCGGGGCCGCAAACCTTCCTCGCCGTCTATGAGTCCGGGCAGAACGGCGGTACCGCGCGCTCCGTCGACCGCCGCGTGAAGCTGCACTACCAGGTTCCCGAGCGTCATCGCAGCGGCGCGGAAAACGGCGACTACGTCTGCGCCGAGCCGCTGCCCGGCCGGAGCCGCGAGGCGCGGGTAATCGAGCGTATCGGCAACAACACGGACGCGCGCAGCTTCAGCCTGCTGGCGATCCGCAGCCAGGAGATACCGGTCGAGTTCCCGAAGGAGGCGCTCGCCGAGGCGGAGGCGCTCAAGCCGCCGGCGCTCAGCAAGCGGACCGACCTCCGGCGCATCCCGCTGGTCACCATCGACGGTCCGGACGCCCGCGACTTCGACGACGCGGTCTGGGCCGAGCCGGACCCGGACCCCAAGCACCGCGGCGGCTGGCATGCCATCGTCGCCATCGCCGACGTCGCCTGGTATGTCCGGCCGGGCAGCGCGCTGGACCGCGGGGCCCAGGAGCGCGGCAACTCGGTTTATTTTCCCGACCGCGTCGTGCCGATGCTGCCGGAACGGCTGTCGAACGGCCTGTGCTCGCTGAAGCCGGACGAAGAGCGCGCCTGCCTCGCCGCCCATCTCTGGATCGACGGCGACGGCATGCTCCGCGACTGGCGCTTCGAGCGCGGCCTGATGCGCTCGGCCGCCCGCCTTACCTACGACCAGGCCCAGCGGGCGCAGGACGGGCAGCTGGACGACACGACCGGGCCCATAAAAGAGTCCGTCATCGGCCCGCTGTTCGCGGTCTACGCCGTTCTCAAGAAGGCGCGCGACGGGCGCGGCACCCTCGATCTCGATTTGCCCGAGCGGCAGGTCCTGCTGGGCGAAAACGGCCATGTGCGCGCCATCGTGCCGCGCCCGCGCTACGACAGCCACCGGCTGATCGAGGAGCTGATGATCGCCGCCAACGTCGCCGCCGCCGAGGTGCTGCACGGCGCCCGGCGGCACGCGATGCGGCGCATCCACGAGCCGCCCGACCCCGAGGCGCTGGAGGCGCTGCGCCAGTCGCTGCACGCCTTCGGCCTCAACCTGGACAAGGGCAGCGCCGTGCGGCCGACGGTCTTCGCGCGCATCCTCAAGCAGGCGGCGGGAACCGACAACGCCGAACTGGTGAGCGACCTGATCCTCCGCAGCCAGATGCAGGCCTATTACGGGCCGGCCGATCTGGGCCATTTCGGCCTGGCGCTGCGCCGCTACTGCCACTTCACCTCGCCGATCCGGCGCTACTCGGACGTGCTGGTCCACCGCGCCCTGATCGATGCCTGCAAGCTGGGGCCGGATGGGCTCAGCGACGACGACATCGCCCGCTTCGACCACACCGCGGAGCACATCTCGGCGACGGAGCGGCGCGCCGCGCAAGCGGAGCGCAACGCGCTCGACCGTTATACGACCGCCTTCCTGGCGGAACGGGTCGGCGCGCAGTTCAGCGCGCGGATCACCGGCGTCGCCCGATTCGGCCTGTTCGTCCGGCTGCATGAAACCGGCGCCGATGGCCTGATCCCCATCCGGTCGCTGCCCAACGACTGGTACGAGCACGACGAGGTACGCCACCAGCTGGTCGGCCGCAACACCGGCGGGACCTATACGCTGGGCGAGCCCGTCACGGTGGAGCTGTCCGAAGCCGACGTGGCGACGGGCAGCCTTTCTTTCCGCCTGCTCGACGGCGGCCGCCCTGGCCGCGCGACCGCCGGACGCTCCCGCGGCTTATACGGCCAACACAAGGGCACCCAAAAGCGCCACCTGTCGCAAAAGACACAACGCGGTCGAAAACGTACTAGATAGACGGGACAAGCTTAACAGCGGCCCAACTTCCCGCTAACCTGGAAAAAAGTCCGGCATCAGCACGGATCAAAACCAGTTCGGCAGGGATCGACCGTCAGGTATGGGTATCATCGGCACCGAGCATGGGCAGCGTGTGCCCACGGCGGCGGAGCGAGCGCGCATTTCGCCGCGTGTTCCGCAGGGCGGCAACCGTTCCATCACGGGCAAAGTCGTGGCGTCGGCGGCAGCCATCGCGCTGCTCCTTGGCTGCAGCGGATCCGAGGGCGGGCGACCGGCAATCAGCGACCTGAACTCGCAGCGCATGCTGCAGGTCGGCCTGACCGACATCCAGCAGATTTACATCGACGAGCCCAGCGTTTCGGATCTCGCGGTCGCCGGCCTCAAGGGCCTGCAGCGCATCGAGCCCGACTTCAATGTCGAGCGCCAGGCCGACATCGTACGGATCAGCCTCCGCGAGGCGTCGGCCGGCTTCGTCAAGGCGCCGCAATCCGACGACGCCCAGGGCTGGGCCACCACGGTCTCGCAGATCCTGAACGACGGCCGCAAGCTGTCGGGCCGGCTTGGCCAGGCGCGCGCGGAGGAGATCTACACCGCGCTGTTCGAGAGCGTGGCGAGCAAGCTCGATCCCTACTCCCGCTATTCCGGCGCCGGCGAAGCGCGGGAAAGCCGTGCGAGCCGGGACGGCTTCGGCGGCATCGGCGTGACCATCATCCCGCACCCCGAGGGGGTCGAGGTAACGGAAATCGCCGCGAGCCTGCCGGCCGAAAAATCGGGCGTCAAGCGGGGCGACCTGATCCTGTCGATCGACGGCGAGAAGGTCGCCGGCCTTGACCTGCAGGCGGCCGCGCTGCTGCTGCAAGGCCCGGTCGGCGAGCCTGTCAAGCTCATCCTGCGCGGCAAGGACAAGGCGTACCAGGCCACCGTCATGGTCGAGCGCACGCACATAACGCCGCAGACCGTGTTCTTCCGCAAGGAAGGCGGCTTCGCGCTGATCGAGATCACCAGCTTCAACGCCGAGACGGCGGCTTCGATCGCCCAGGCCGTCTACCGCGCCCGCCACGACATGGGCGAGGCGCTGCGCGGCATCATCCTCGACCTCCGCAACAACCCGGGCGGCCTGCTGCACCAGTCGGTGCGGGTCGCCGACCTGTTCATCGAGTCCGGCCGCATCATCTCGACCCGCGGCCGCCATCGCGACAGCCTGCAGATCTTCGACGCGACGCCCGGCGACATCTCCAACGGGCTGCCGATCGCCGTGCTGCTCAACGGTTATTCGGCCTCGGCGGCCGAGATCCTCGCCGCCGCGCTGCAGGACCGCGGCCGCGCCGTCGTCATCGGCTCGACGAGCTACGGCAAGGGCACCGTGCAGACCGTGCTGCGCATGCCGAACGACGGCGAGCTGATCCTCACCTGGGCCCGCCTCCATGCGCCGTCGGGCTACAGCATGCACGGCCTCGGCGTCGTTCCGACGATCTGCACTGCGGGGCGCAACCGCAGCGTGGAGGCCCTGGTGCGGGCGGCGCTGGCGAACGATGCCCCGTGGAAGCGCATGCTGGCGATCCGCCGGAACTACGCGACCGCCAGTGCCGAAGAGCGCATCCAAATCGAGGGCTACTGCCCCGCCGCCCAGAAGACGGAGGAAGGGGTCGACCTCGAGGTTGCCAAATCCTTGCTCGGCGTGCAGAAAGGATACATGCAGACGATGCAGATTGCGCGCACGCCGAATGGCTTCTGACCCGACCTCATCCGATATCCCCGGCATAGCTCCCGACCTCCCCTCCGGCCCGCCGGTCGAGCCGCGCGACGCGGCGAGCCTCGTCCTCATCCGCGACGGCGCGGCCGGGCCGGAAGTGCTTATGGGCCGCCGGCCCCGAACCGCGCGATTCATGCCCGGCGTCTACGTCTTCCCCGGCGGCGCGGTGGACAAGACCGATTTCATGCTGGACAGCGACCGCGGCCTCGCCGGGCATGTGCTGGCGCGCGTTGGCCGCAAGGCGGACCCGCCGCTTGCCCAGGCGCTCGGCTGGACCGCGGTGCGGGAGACCTGGGAAGAAACCGGCCTGCTGTTCGGGGCTGCCGGCCGCGTGCGCGGCGCGTCGGACTGCCCGGCCGTACGCGCCTTCGCCGAGGCCAGCCTCGCGCCCGATCTGTCGGCACTGGACTACCTGATGCGCGCGGTCACGCCGCCCTATATCCGCATCCGCTTCAACACCCGCTTCTTCATCGCCGACGGCGCCGCCGCCCAGGGCGCGCTGCAGCCCTGCCCCGAGCTCGAAGAGGTCGGCTGGCATCCGATCGATGCAGCGCTCGGCCTGTCCATTGTCAACGTGACGGAGATCGTGCTCAACGCGGCCAAGCGCTACTGGGCCGAACGGCCGACCCCGGACCCGAGCCGGCCGACCCCGATGTTCACCCAATCCTCCCCGGGCGAGGTCGTGCTCCGGGACGAATAGCCTTGACTTCGGCGGCCCTGGCGGGCTTTTATCCGCGCTGATCGACCTTTCCGCATGACTGTTGACGGGCGTTAACCATGGCGAAGCAAAGCACGTTATTGATCAAGCTGGTAAGCACGGCCGACACCGGCTTCTATTACGTGACCAAGAAAAATCCGCGCACCAAGACGGAAAAGCTCGAGTTGAAGAAATACGATCCGGTCGTCCGCAAGCACGTGCTGTTCAAGGAAGGCCGCATCAAGTAGGGCTGCAGTCCGGGTTGGACGCTGCTCAAGAGGCCGCCCATTCGGCGGCCTTTGGCTTTTACGGCTCGCGGGCGCCTCTCAGGCCAGGAATTTCTCGACCGTCTCGAGGAAGTTGACGACCGAAATGGGCTTGGAGATATAGGCCTCGCAGCCCCCTTCGCGAATCTTCTCCTCGTCGCCCTTCATTGCGAAGGCGGTTACCGCGATCACTGGGATCGCGCGAAGGTCCTCGTCCTCTTTCAGCCACTTGGTGACCTCGAGACCAGAGACTTCAGGGAGCTGGATATCCATGAGAATCAGGTCGGGTTTATGCGCGCGGGCGAGTTTCAACGCCTCCATGCCATCGCGGGACTGCAGCACGGTATAGCCCTGCGCCTCCAGCAGGTCGTGAAACAGCTTCATGTTCAATTCGTTATCCTCAACCACGAGGATCGACTTGGCCATCTCGGCGCATCCCAGTCCGTCCGACTCCGACCACAACTAATACTCGCGCCTCCTCTGATACGCAATGCTGAACGAAGTTGCTCGACAACTGTATACTAGGCCTGCATTTGTGCCGGCCAATTTGCACTCCCCGGCGCTATTTCAACTTGCATGGGGCCCGACAATCGACATGACAGCGGTTTTGCGGATGGGAGTCGATGTCGGCGGCACGAAGCTGGAGGCCGCCGTGCTGGACGCATCGGGCGCCATCGTGACGCGGCGTCGGATCGCGACCCCGCCGGCCTACGACGCGGCGCTGACGGCGCTGACGGGCCTCGTGACGGCGATGGAGCAGGAAGTCGGCGCCCGCTGCAGCGTCGGCTTCGGCATTCCCGGCGCGATCTCGCCGGCGACCGGACTGGTGAAGAACGCCTACAACTCGCCCTTCGTCGGGCGGCCGCTCGATCGCGACCTGGAAAAACGGCTCGGCCGGCCGATCCGCATGATGAACGACGCCAACTGCTTTGCCCTCTCCGAAGCGGCCGACGGCAGCGCCCGCGGCGCCCGCGTGGTGTTCGGCGTCATCCTCGGCACCGGCTGCGGCGGCGGCATCGTCATCGACGGCACGCCGCTGACCGGCGCCAATGCGATCGCCGGCGAGTGGGGCCACAACCCGCTTCCCTGGGCCGAGGCGGACGAGTGCCCGGGCCTGACCTGCAGCTGCGGCAAGCAGGGCTGCATCGAGACTTTCCTCTCCGGAACCGGCTTCGCCGCGCATCACAACGCCGCGCACGGCGCCACTCTCAAGGCGCATGAGATCGTCGAGCGGGCGGAAGCGGGCGATGCCGCCGCCACAGCCAGCCTCGCCCGCTACGAGGACCGGCTGGCGCGCGCGCTGGCCAGCGTGATCAACCTGCTCGACCCCGACGCGATCGTCCTCGGCGGCGGCATGTCCAAGACGCCGACCCTCTACGACCGGGTGCCGCGGCTGTGGGGCCGCTGGGTGTTCTCCGACCGGGTCGACACCAGGCTCCTGCCCCCGCGCTTCGGCGATTCCAGCGGCGTTCGCGGCGCTGCGTGGCTGTGGCCGCCCGCCGCGGAGACCTGACCATGGGCGAAGCCCCGTCGCTCTGCCGGGATTGCCTCGCGACCCGCCAGGCGCCGACCCAGGGCGAGGAGACCGCATCCAACCGCTGCCGCGAATGCGGCTCGCCCCGCGTCGTCCGGCACCCCGAGCTGCACGACCTCGTCATCGCGCATATCGACTGCGACGCCTTCTACGCCTCGATCGAGAAGCGCGACAACCCCGCCCTGGTGAACAAGCCGGTGATCGTCGGCGGCGGGCGGCGGGGCGTGGTCGCCGCCGCCTGCTATGTCGCGCGGCTCTACGGTGTGCGCTCCGCCATGCCGATGTTCAAGGCGCTGGAAGCCTGCCCGGACGCCGTGGTGATCCGCCCCGACATGGCGAAATACAGCGAGGCCGGCCGGACCATCCGCGAGATGATGCGCGCGCTGACGCCATTGGTGCAGCCCCTGTCGATCGACGAGGCCTTCCTCGATCTGGGCGGCCTCGACCGCCGGCACCGCGGCAGTCCGGCAACCGCCCTCGCCCGCCTGGTGCTCCGCATCGAGCACGACTGCGGCGTCACCGCCAGCATCGGCCTCAGCTACAACAAATTCCTCGCCAAGATCGCCTCCGACCTCAACAAGCCGCGCGGGTTCGCGGTGATCGGCCGGGCCGAGGCGAAGGCCTTCCTGGCGCCGAAACCGGTCGGGCTCCTGTGGGGCGTCGGCAAGGCGCTGCAGACGAAGATGCGCCAGGACGGGATCGCGACCATCGGCCAGCTCCAGCAACGCGGCGAAGCGGAGCTGGTGGCGCGCTACGGCTCGATCGGCAGCCGCCTCTATCACTTCTCCCGCGGCGAGGACGACCGAACGGTAACGCCGGATTCGCCGACCAAGAGCATCTCGGCGGAGACGACCTTCGCGGCGGACCTCAGCGATCCCGTGCGCCTGCAGGAGCAGCTCTGGCCGCTCTGCGAGCGTGTGGCCTACCGTCTGCGCGCCAAGCAGCTCGCCGGCCGCACAGTCATCGTCAAGCTGAAGGGCGCCGATTTCCAGCTCCTTACCCGCAGCCGCCGCCTGCGCGCGACGACCCAGCAGGCGCAGGCGATCTTCGAGGCGGCGGCCCCGCTGCTGCGCGGCGAAGCGAACGGGCGCGCCTTCCGGCTGATCGGTGTCGGCGTCGCCGACCTCTCCGACGAAGCCGGCGACAGCCTGCCCGACCTGTTTGCAGGCGGGCCGCCAGCCGGCTCTCTTGACCCGCGCGCGGCGGGATAATAAACGGCGCACGCGCCAATCGTGGGAGACACGCATGGACCGCCTGCTTGAAGGCTATCGCCGGTTCCGGGCCGAAATCTGGCCCGGCGAGCGCGCCCGCTACGAAGCCCTCTCGCGCGAAGGGCAAAACCCCGAGACCCTGGTGATCGCCTGCTCGGATTCCCGGGTCGACCCGCAGACCGTCTTCGGCGCCGGGCCGGGCGAGCTTTTCGTGGTGCGCAACGTGGCGGGGCTGGTGCCGCCCTATTTGCCCGACTCACTGCATCACAGCACCAGCGCGGCCCTGGAATTCGGCGTACGGGTGCTGAAGGTCGCCCGCATTGTCGTGCTGAGTCACGCACAGTGCGGCGGCGTCCGGGCGATGGTCGAGGGCGCGCCTGAGGACGCCCGAGAATTCGTCAAACCGTGGATGGAGATCGCCGAGCCAATCTTGCAGTCGCTCCCGAAGGATCTGGAGCCTGGCTCGGTCTTTCGCCATTGCGAGACCGAGGTGATGCGGCTGTCGCTGACCAACCTCGCGACATTCCCGTGGATCCGCGACGCCGTCGCGGACGGCAGGCTGTCGCTGCACGGATTCCGCTTCGCGGTGCGCACCGGCATCCTGGAAAGGTTGGAAGGAGACGGTCTCGTTCCGGTCGAGTGAGCGAGTGCGCCGGTGCCGCCTTTAGCACTCGGCCTTTTTCAGCTTCTCGTACACTTTCATGCGGCCGTGCACGACGAAATCGCCGTAGTCCATCACCAGCTCCGGGACCACGCCGTTCGCCTGCAGATAGATCGTCATCTCGAAGCTTGGCGTCTCCGTCGCGTCGCCGCCGGAAAAGACGGCGATCGTCGCCGGCCAGACGGGCTGCCCGTCGGTCAGCGCCGGCGGCTTGCCGCCCGGCGGCTCGGGCCGTTTCGGCAGCAGGAAGGCCGTCATCATCGACGGCCCCTCGACTTCCGCGCCGTCGAAGACGGGATGGCGGTCGAATTTTTCCCCGGCAATCGCCTGCTTGATCAGCAGGAGCGTGTGCTGGGTCGGGAACAGCGTGCCCTTCGGCAGCTTGACCTGCTGTTTCTCGGGCTTCTCGAAGCGGGCGACGCCGCCCTGCCCATTGCCTTCCAGCTTCGCTTCGCCCTGAACTTCCGAGATCTGCTCGTCGTCCTCCGAGCCGCGCGAGCGCTTGACGTAGAAGCGGTAGCGCAGCCCATCCTTGGATTCCCAGTTCGCGTAGCTCGCGGAAATCTGGACGACCGGCCCGTCGCCGCGGATCACCTGCAGCAGGTAGCGCTGCTCGATCACCCACCCGTCGCAGCTGTCGGCCCAGTCGTAGCTGAGGATGCCCGACACGTCGATCACGCCGCTGCCGGAGCGCGCCGACTTGAGCGTCAGCTCGTAGCCGGCGCGATGCGGCAATATTTCGGCGACGTCACCCGCAGAGGCGCCGCCCGCCGCTCCGAACAACAGTCCGAGGCAGACCGCCAGCAGCGCCAGACGGTCCGCCAGCCATGCCGCGACGTTCCCGACCATAATCCGGGGAGTATCGCATATCTCTACAATCACAGGTGAGCTACTTTCTCCGGATGCAGGCGCGGTGCGCGCAAGGTTGCGGACGCGACCCGATCCGATCTCGTCGATGATCCCACGCAGGGGCCGTCACTCCTTCTTTTCCGGCGGAAGGCTGACGCGAATGTGCAATTCGCGCAGCCGCTCGGCATCGACGTCGCTGGGCGCACCCATCATCAGGTCCATCGCCTGCTGGTTCATTGGGAAAGCAACGACTTCGCGAATGTTGGGTTCCTCCGCCAACTGCATGACGATCCGGTCGATGCCCGGGGCCGAGCCGCCATGCGGCGGCGCGCCGAACTTCAATGCATTGATCATGCCGCCGAACCGCCCCTCCACCACGTCCTTGCTGTAGCCGGCGATCTCGAACGCCTTGTACATGATTTCCGGCAAGTGGTTACGGATCGCCCCGGAGGACAGCTCGACGCCATTGCAGACGATATCGTACTGATAAGCCTTGATTTCCAGGGGGTCATTCGATTCCAGCGCGGCGAGCCCGCCCTGCGGCATCGAAAACGGGTTGTGGCTGAACTCGATCTTGCCGGTCTGCTCGTCTAGCTCGTACATCGGATAGTCGACGATCCAGCAGAAGTCGAACCGCCCCGGCTTGACGAGGCCGAGGTCGGCGCCGAGGCGCTGGCGCACCACGCCGGCAAAGCTTGCCGCTGTTTTGGGCTTGTCGCAGGCGAAGAAGACGGCATCGCCGTCCTTGAGCCCCGCCGCCTTCCGGATCG
>Ga0299906_10002817_pt1 | contig 14373 bp, 12 predicted proteins | sample RVTome_14_FD_200259 | JGI IMG/M metagenome (GOLD analysis project Ga0299906, IMG submission 200259) | Soil microbial communities from uranium-contaminated site in the Upper Colorado River Basin, Wyoming, United States - RVT145D125 (version 2) ... | reverse complement strand
TCGACAACACGCTCCAGACGACGCACAGCATCGATCTGAGCGGGCTGACCGACGACACCACGTACTTCTTCGAGCTGGTGCTGACGGATGCGGCGGGCAACGTCTCGGTCGAGGACAACGGCGGGCTGTGCTACACCTTCAAGACGGAGATCGCCGTCAACGCCTTCACGGAGCTGTACAGCAGCAGCGATTTCGACCTGGACAACTCCTCGATCGTGTTCGTCCCCGACGCTTCGCCGGATTTCTACAGCTCGTGCCGCACCATCGTGTCCGGCCTGCCCGTTCTGACGGACAGCGCCGTCACGATCGGCATTCCCGACGATGCCTTCGTGCAGGTCAACCTGACCGGCGGGGCCACGGTTCCGTTCTACGGGGTCAATTACAGTTCGTTCTTCGTGGGCAGCAACGGCTACATCACGTTCGGCGCCGGCGATGACTCGCGGCACGAGTCGTTCGCGCAGCACTTCGCCCTGCCGCGCATCGCCATGCTCTTCGACGACCTGAACCCGGCGACCTCGGGCCGGGTGAGCTGGCAGCAGCTTTCGGACCGGGTGGTTGTCAGCTTCGAGGATGTGCCGCGCTTCAACACCTCCAACTCCAACACGTTCCAGATCGAAGTGTTCTTCACCGGCGAGCTGCGCCTGACCTGGTCGGGCATCGACGTGCTGAACGCCCTGGCCGGCCTGTCGCGCGGCATGGGCGTTCCGAGCGACTTCCTGGAGTCCAATCTCTCGTCGACCGATGCGTGCGACCCCCGCTTTCCCGATGCGCAGTCCGGCGTCATGCAGGTGATAAACGTGCTGGAGCTGACGGTGGACCTGTCGGCGAACGATGACGGAATGCCCGATCCCCCCGGGGAACTGGGCTTCGTCATCACCGCCCTGCCCGACGGCGAGCTGCGCGACGACTCGAACGACCACCTCATCGCGCCCGGCGAGCTGCCGTACGCGCTGAACGCCGGGAACCGCGTGCGCTACGCGCCCGCCTCGCAGCTCGTCGCGCTGGAGACGATCCGCTTCCACGCCACCGACGGCGGCGCTGCGCCGACCGCCGGGCCATCGAACCCCGGCCGCGTGTTCGTCGATGTCGTCGCGCCGATCGTCGGCGACACGAACCTCGACGGCACGGTGGATGTGGATGACCTGCTCGTCCTTCTGAGCAGTTGGGGGGCCTGCATGGGATGCGGCGCGGACACCAACGGCGACGGGCAGGTCAACGTGACCGACCTGCTGGCGGTGCTGGCGAACTGGGGCAAGACCATTCCGCCGCCGCCCCCGCTCGACACCGCGACCGCCCTGGCCGAGGCGCCGGGCCGCAAGTCGACGGTGGCCGTCAAGCCCGCGGATGGACTGCGTTCGCCCACCGTGCCGAATGAGCGTCGGCGCGCGTTCATCAACGACGGCGTGTTGGCCCCGGCGGACTTCGGCGGCGTGGCCGAGCTCGATCGCGACTACCGGCAGACCGACCGCGGCGAGCTGCTCATCGAGCTGTGGGGCGCGTGGCCGCTGGAGGACCACGACCTGCTGGTGGTGCGGGGCAGAGCAGCGCTCGACGGCGGGTTGCGAGTCGTGCTGGGCGATGGCTATGTGCCAGCGATCGGCGACCGGTTCATCGTCTTCGCGTCGGAGTTGCGAACCGGCGAGTTTGCTCGCGTCGAGGCGCCGATCCTGCCGCGCGGCACGATCGTGGCGACATATGGTTCGCGCACCGTGGAGCTGGTCGTTCAGGAACGTGCCGGCGAGGCGCTGCCCGCGACCGGGTCCACCCCCGAAGCGGGCGATCGCCGCCCGGCGGATGTGGACGGCGACGGCAAGGTCACCACGGCCGACCTCGCGCGGCTGCTGGATGACTGGGGCCGCCGCCGCACCCGGTCCGATGTGAACGGCGATGGCGTGGTGAATGGCGCGGACCTGCTCCTGGTTCTCGAGGCGCTGGCCGAGTGAGACGCCGCGCGTCGTTCGGGCCCGGCGCATCATGTCCCCAGCGGTCGGGCGCATCGCCATCGGGCGACTGCGCTGGTAAGCTCGCCCGCCACGGCGGCGCAGGCGGGCAGACATGACGGAACGACACGACGGCGGATCCGGATCGGGCAAGGGCCGGTCGCGACGACGGAAGCGCGGCGGCCGCGGGTCGCGTCCGCACTCGCAGCGCAGTCTGCACCGCGCCCGCAGCCACGAAACCTCACAGGCCGAGGCGGAGCTCGAGGCGCCGGTCGCCATCCCCGAGCATCCGCTCATCTGCGCCGACGATCCGCAGATCATCGAGACCGATGCCGCCCTCGCCGAGTTCATCGCGCATGCGCGGTCGGTCGGTCGCTTCGCTTTCGACACCGAGTTCATCGGCGAGCTCAGCTATTACCCGCGCCTGTGCCTGATCCAGCTCGCCACGCACGAACGGGTGGCCCTGGTCGATCCCCTGGCGGGGGTGAACCTCGATCCCGTGTGGGCGATGGTGGCGGATCCGGCGCTTCAGACGCTGGTGCACGCCGGCGGGCAGGACTTTGAGCCCGTTTCGCGTCTTCATGGCAGCCGGCCGGCGAACGTCTTCGACGTGCAGATCGCCGCGGGCTTCTGCGGCCTGTCGTACCCGGTGGGGCTGGGGCGGCTGATCGAGGAGCTGCTCGAGCTGCGCCTCGGCAAGGGCCTGACGTTCACGCACTGGGACCACCGGCCGCTGTCGGATGTGCACGCGCGATACGCGGCGGACGATGTGCGTTATCTGCCGGCGCTGCACGACATCCTGCTGTCGAGTCTGCGGGCGCGCGGACACGAGGAATGGTCGGCGCTGGAGTGCCAGGCCCAGGCCGAGGCGGCCGCGCGCGAACGCGATGTCGAGGGGCTGTTCCGGCGGATCAAGGGCATGCACCAGTTGCGACCGCGGAAGCTGGCGGTGCTGCGGACCCTGACCGTGCTGCGCGAGATGGCGGCCCGCGAGCACGATGTCCCGGCGCGGAGTCTGGTCAAGGACGCCGTGCTGCTGGACCTGTCACGGAATCCCGTCTCGTCGGTGGACAAGCTGGCCAAGGTGCCCGGCCTGCCGCGCCGCTTCGCCCAGGCGTACGGCGAGGCCATCGTCAGCGCCACCCGCGAAGCGCTGGACCTGCCCAGGGAAGCGCTGCCGACGCTGCCGCCGTTCGCCACGGAGACGCCCGGCGTGCAGGTGCGGGTCGATGCGCTCAACGCCCTCGCCGCCAACCTGTGTCATGCGCGGCGGATCGCGCCGAGCCTTGCCGTCAGCCGCCGCGATGTGGCCGAACTGTACGATGCGTTCACACACGATCGTCGCGACCGCGATCAGTGCCGCCTGGCGCAGGCCTGGCGGCGCGAACTGGTGGGCGGGCCGCTGGTGGATGTGCTCCAGGGCCGGTCATCGGTGCGCCTGTGGTGGACCGAGGGGCACATCCGCGCCGAGGTCCAGGGTCCGGATTGTCACGTCTGAGGCGCGGTGGTCTCCTCGTATGCCTATTCAGCAGATGAAGATCCAGACGCGCGGCAAGGGACTGCTCGAGATCACCGACAAGATCGAGGCCGCGGTGCGCGAGTCCGGTGCGCGCGAGGGGCTGTGCACGGTCTTCATTCGTCACACCTCCGCGAGCCTGACGATTCAGGAGAACGCCGATCCCAGCGCGAAGCGCGATCTGGAGGCCTGGCTGGAGCGGCTCGTGCCCGAGGGCGACGCAATTTACACGCATGTGACCGAGGGGCCGGATGACATGCCGGCGCACATCAAGGCGGCCCTGACGGCGACGAGTCTTTCGATCCCGATCGTCGAGGGGCGGCTGGCGCTGGGCACGTGGCAGGGGGTCTATCTCTGGGAGCACCGGCGGCGCGGCGGGGCGCGGCAGGTGGTCGTGCACATCACGCCCTGAGGGGCCGGATGCGATCGGGCACGGCGATTTCCGACCCCTGTCGTTATGATGGTGCACGCGAGACGCCGAGGAGCGACCATGGCCAGGACCGCGACCACCACCCGCAAATTCAAGATTGTCGACCTTGTTCGATACAAGAACTCCCAGTCGATGATCGACGTGCCGCCCTATCCGGTCGAGGTCGTCATCGAGGTGACGACGAAGGCCGTGATCGGCAGCCCCAAGGAAGTGCCATCCTCGAAGATGGACCGGCTGGAGAAGGCGGCCCGGGCGGAACTCGATCGCTATGAGTCGATCATCACCGACGAGCTGAAGAAGTTCGACGGCCGGATCGCCGAGACGATGCGCCAGGGCACGCCGGAGGCGCTCAACGAAGCCAAAGAAACCGCCGCCACCGCCTCGGCGATGGTGGCCAAGGCCCTGGAGTCGGCCAAGGGCGCGGCGGAGACCGCCGTGCAGAAAACGCTCGAGAAGGAGTCCAAGGGCGACAAGCTGCTGACCGAGGCGCGGGTCAAGACCGGCATCAAGGTGACCACGGGCGTCATCAGCATCGGCGCCAGCGTCGCCAAGCTCGTGGGGACCATGGGCGCCGATGTCACCTCGTACCTCTCCATCGCCAGGGCCCTCTTCGATCTCGGACTGGAGTTGAGGCAGCAACTCAAGGGCGAGGAGTCGCTGCGAAAGGACCTGATCAAGGGCGTGCAGGCCTTCATGAAGCTCCGCGAAACCACGATCATGCAGGCCGCCAAACGCCAGGGGCTGACGGACCTCTCCGGCATCGACCCCACGAAGCCCAAGGAGGCGATCACGAAGGTCCTCAAGGGCCTGTCCGCGGCGGGCAAGGAAGTCACGCGCGGCCGCAATGCCAAGGAGATCGGCGCCGAGGTCCTCAACTTCGTCGTCAAAGGGGTCAAGAGCCAGCTCGACGACGCGGAGAAGGCGCGCACGGCGTATCGCAACCACATCACCAAGATGCGACAGTCCACGGACAAGGTCGGCGCCGAGGCGGACAAACTCGCCAGGGCGATGAAGGCCGCCAGGACGCTCAAGGACGGCGTGAAGATCGGCGCCGAGTGCATGCAGGTCAAGGGCAGGGTGCGGGTTCTTGATCAACAGTACACCGCCGCCGACGCCTTTCTCGGCGACATGCAGGACCTGATGAAGGCCAACGGCATGGAGATCGACGACCGGACGATCATCGAGAAGCTCAAGGCGCTGGATAAGATGACGATCGCGACCGAGGGCGCCGAGGTCGTCTCCGCGATCAAGACGGTGTACGGCTTCGTCAGCGAGGTCGCCAAGGTGGCGGTGTGAGTCAGCGTTCTTGTCCAGCCGGCGGACCCGACCTGTAACTCCGCACTGCATGCCTCGCCCGAAGCTGCGAGGCATGCCACCCGCGAAGCGGCGAGGCATGGCACCCGCCGCCCGCTAGGCGTTGAAGTAGTCCGGCTCGTTGCCCGGCTTCCACTTGATGTTGCAGCCGATGGAGGGATCCTGGTCCGGCGGGAAGGGGATGCCCTCGAGCGTCGAGTCGAGCGCCTCGCGCAGGTCGTGGCCTGTCACGGGCATGTGATTGTCCGGGCGGGCGTCATCCATCTGGCCGTGGTAGACCAGCAGGCCGTCCACATCGTAGATGAAGAAGTCGGGCGTGCAGGCGGCGCGGAAGGCCTTGGCGACCTCCTGCGATTCGTCGTGCAGGTACGGGAAGGTGAAGTTGTTGGCCCTGGCGAAGGCCTTCATGTGCTCGGGACTGTCCTCCGGATGCGACTCGGCGTCGTTGGAGCAGATGGCGATGACCTCCACGCCGAGTGACTGGTAGCCGGCGGCGAGATCGCACAGCCCCTTGATGATGTGCTTGACGAACGGGCAGTGATTGCAGATGAAGCAGACGAGCAGCGCCGGCCTGCCGGCAAGATCATCGCCGGAGACGGTGTCGCCGGACACGACGTCGGGAAGGCTGAACCTCGGACAGGGCGTGCCGAGTTCGACCATGGCGGAGGGCGTGGCGACCATGGCGCGGGCTCCTTTGGAAGCGGGACTCGCCGTCAATACCACAATTATTCTATCAGGAATTCAGTGCGCCAAGGTTGAAAAATGCCGCTGAATCGGCCCGCCGCCGGCGGCGTGCGTGCGGACCGGCGGGCGGTGGGAAGCGCGGGGGGCAGGGGGTCGGGCGACGATGCCTCGCAGGAACGACCGCGGCGACTTGACAGGGCCGGCGGCGGTCTTCACAGTGTTTTGGCCCGCTCCGACGGGCGGGCGGCTGTTTTTCTTCCGGCCCTTCGGTCTTCCGACCTTCCGGGAGCCGGCGGGTCATTACCTCGAGTGTGGAGTGCGCGCGGTGCGCTGAACTGGAGAAGTGTTCCATCGGCGATATGCCGCGCGCCCTGTCAGGAGGAGAAGATGTCAATGCATTGCGACCTCAGACTTGGCCGGTGCGCGCTGGCGCTGCTCATTTCGGTCGGGGCGGGTGCCGGCGCGGCGGCCGATACCATTGCCGTGACCGAGTTCCTCACGCGGCCCGTGGAGGTGCCGGCGTCGGAATGGGTCGAGCTGTTCAACTACGGAGCGCAGGACGTCGACCTGACCGGCTGGACGATCTCCGACGAATTCGGCGATGTCGCCATGCTGCCCGAGGTCATTCTGCCGTCGGGCGGCTATCTCATCCTCACCGGCAACCTCGCCAACTTCACCGCCGAGTGGCTGCCCGGCGGCGATCATTCGTTCGTGTTCGAGCTGTCATCGGAATTCGCCCTCTTCGACCTCGTCGATCAGGTCATCATCCGGAACGCCCAGAACGAGGTCGTCTGGAATCTAGCGTACATGAATGACGAAGCGATCGGACGCGCGACGTGGCTGACCGCCACCGACTTCGCCATCACGAACTACGGCACGTTGGCGAACCCCGGCATCAGCCGGTCGGGCGATGACCTGGGCATCCCCGGATTCCTCGGCTACCAGCAGAACGACTTCACGCCCGATCCGTTCGCGTGGACGACCAACCTTGGCGCGGTGGGCAGCCCGCTCGCCGGCGGCTATGCCGTCATCCCCGGGCCGGGCGGCGCAGCGCTGTTCGGCCTGCTCGCCGTCGTCCGGGCGCGGCGTCGGCGCGGGCGGCGAATCGCGTAGGTGCGGGGTATCGGGGCGAGACGACTCCGGCCCGCCGGAGGTCGTCCGAGATATCGACGCCGATGGACGCATCGAGCGCCCGTCGGGTCGGAGCTGTCCTGCCGCGAGCATGGGGCGGCATTCCCGAGTATCCTGATGCCATGACCGCGACCCGGACCGCCACCGGACTGCCGCTCGGAGTGCGCCTGACCGCCCTGACCATGCACAAGGACGAGCGCGGCATCTTCACCGAGCTGTACCGCGCTGCGTGGCCCACGGGCGTCCGGCCGATCCAGTGGAACGTCGTCGCGTCGGAGGCCAACGTCCTGCGCGGCACGCACGTACACATCCGGCACGATGACTACCTCATGGTCATCAAGGGGCGGGCCAGTGTGGGGCTGAAGGACCTGCGCCGCGGTTCGCCCACCGAGGGGCTCGCCGCGCTGGTGCCGATGAGCGGCGAGCGTCTGACGGCGATCACGATCCCGCACGGGGTCCTGCACGGGTTCTACTTCCACGAGCCGTCGATGCACATCTACGCCGTGTCGGAGTACTTCGACATGGCCGATGAGCTGGGATGCCACTGGGCCGATCCCGATCTCGGCCTCGACTGGCCGGACATCGCCCCCATGCTCTCGGCCCGCGATGCCGGTGCCCCGCCGCTCAGCGTTCTGCTGGCCCGGCTAGAGCCCGCGCAACCCATCGGAGCAGAGAGCGTCCGGGGATACTCCTGACACGGTCGCGCAGGCGGATGGCCACGCTGCCGCTGATCTCGTCGTAGCGCTGCTTGTGGATGTCGCGGTTCGCGGCGGCCTCGATGTAGCGCCGCTCGAGGTCGGCCGACTCGCGGGCGACATGCGCGATGATCCGCTCGCGCCACCGGCGAAGCTCTTCCGGCGACTCGAGGCACACCGACCAGCGCGCCAGCTCCGCGCATCGTTCGTCGATCGACATGTCGTGCCGCAGCGGGCTGGGGAAGTGCGCCACGGTCGGCCGGAACGTCGAGGCGGCGCGAACGCCCGGCTGTCCGAGAATCTGCTGCCACATGTGCAGGTCCGTCGCCACGCCCTTGGGCGTCGTGCGCCAGCCGTGCGGCAGGGCGCGATAGAAGTCCTGCCGATGCGCGCCGCACGACAGGGGAATGCGGTTGCGCCCGGACCTGATCAGGTCGATGTGGAACGGCAGCGACAGGTCGCAGATCCAGCCGGACACGGAGTCATCGGGGGCGATCCGGATCGGCAGGGCGTGGGCGAAGTCGGCGTTGTCGAGCGCGGCGAGCATGACCTCGACGTGGTCGGGCAGGTACAGGTCGTCGTCGGACAGGTAGCACACGATCTCGCCGCGCGCTTCGGCCAGGGCCGCGTGGCGATGGATTTCGCCGTGGCGGGGGCCCTTGGGGTTGTCGAAGTAGCGCACGCGATCGTCGGCGGCCGACAGCTCGGCGACGACCTGCCGCGTGATGTCGGGCGCGCCGTCGCCGACGATCAGCACCTCGATGGAGCTGACGGATTGATTCAGGGCGCTCGCGACGGAATGCCGCAGGGTCGGGCCGTGGTCGTGGGTGGGAATCAGGATGGTCGCGCGCACGGTCATGCATGCGCCGGCAGGCCCGCCAGGCCCCGGAGGTTCTCGATCGCCTCGACGATGCGCACGCCGTCGGCCAGTGCGCTCTTCGGCGGAGGCCCGCCGCGGACGTGGTCGATGAAGGCCCGCAGCTCCAGCAGCAGCGGCATGTCGGTGGGGATGGGCCGGAGCTCCACGGGCGGCAGGCTCGTGTCGGCGCCCGGCCTGCCGCGCACAACTTGAATTTGCTGCGCGTAGGCGTCGGGCAGGATGACATGCCCATCGCGGCAGTACAGGCGCACCTCTCGCTGTCGTTGCCCGCGCCGCGTGGAGACCTCGATCACCACCCAGGGATCGACGCCGAGCTGCGCGTGCATTTGCGCCGGCGCGCCGGATCGTCCGTCGGCGACGGCGCAGCGCGGCGGCGGCAGCGTGCCAAGGATCTCCAGCGCGATGCTCAGGTCGTGCGGCAGGAGAATCCAGATGCCGTCCACGTCACCGTGCGGGTTGCCCCAACTGACTCGAATCGTGTGCAGGCCCTCGACCGGCCCCAGCTCGCCGCCGCGGGCGATCGCCGCCAGCGCGAGAACACCGCCGTGATAGCGCCACTTGTCCATGACGAAGATGCGCCGCGGCGCCGCTTGAAGCAGCGTCGCCGCATCACGGGCGCTGTCGGTGACGGGCTTCTCGACGTAGATCGGGGTCTCCGGCGGCAGGACCGTGAGGAGACTTTGAATGACGTCGAAATGAGTGGATGTGGGCGTGGCGACGACCGCGCCGTCCACATCACCCAGGTCGTCCACCGCGGAAACGATCCTCGCTGCGCCGCCTTCCTGAGCGTGACGGCGCGTGGCGTCGGACCGCGCCACCACCACGACCTCGCACCCGAGATGCTGGCTCAGGTCGCGGAGAATGTGGCGTCCCCAGACGCCGCAGCCGACGAGCCCGATGAGCGGCGCTGACGTGTCGAGATTCCGGCGTGGCACTGGGCGGGGATCGTAAATGGCCCGTCATGGCCGGTCAATGACGATGAACGTGCGCGGCAGTTATGCCGCGCCCAGCGTCGTGCGGACCAGCTCGGCGCGGGCCTCGCGCAGCTCATCGCGGCCGAGGCGGCGGCCCACGTGCAGCATGAGATGAGCCGGCTGCACTTGGAGGAACAGCCGGTTGACCTTGTCCAGGTCCACCCCCGGACCCGCCCCCGGTGCCGCCCCCGGACCAGGACCCGCCCCCGGGCATGAGAGCCGGCCGAGGTGCGCTCCCAGCCGCACGCGGCTGAGCAGTTTCATCGCTTCCTCAGCGCCCAGCAGGCGGGCGGTGCGCAACACACCCAGGGCCCGGTGGGCGCGGTCATCGAGCAGCGCCGCGTTGCGCTCCATGAGTATGCGACGGGCCTTGAGCTCGTAGTCGATGATGCGCGGCAGGATCACCTCCTCGAACTCGCGGCGCAGTTCATCCTCGGTTCGCCCGAGCGTGACCTGGTTGGAGATCTGGTAGAAGTCGCCGGCGGACTCCGAGCCCTCGCCGTAGTACCCCCGGACGGCCAGGTGCAGGTCCTTGGCGGCGCGGCGGACACGCTCGATCTCGTTGGTGATCTTCAGCGCCGGCAGGTGCATCATGACCGAGAAGCGGATGCCCGTGCCGACGTTGGTGGGGCACACCGTCAGAAAGCCCCACCGCGAGGAGAAGGCGTAGTCGATGGCCTGTTCGATCGAATCGTCCACCGCGTTGATGCGCTCGTGGGCCAGGCGCAGGTTCAGGCCCGGGGCGAGCACCTGCATGCGAAGATGGTCCTCCTCGTTGACCATCACGCTGAGGGACTCGTCGCCGGAGATGGCCACGCCGCGCCGGATCTCGGCGGCCGCGTGATTCTTGGAGATCAGGTGGCGCTCGACGAGCAGGTTGCGGTCGCGCTCGGTGGCGTGAGGAAGATCGACCCAGAACATGCCGTCGGCGACGCGGTTGCCCAGAAGCACCTGGCGACTGATGTTGACGATCTCCTGGAGCTGGGCCTCGCTAGCGCGATTCACGAACGGAAAGCCGGCGATGTTGCGGGCCAGGCGGGCCCGGCAGCTCATGATCACATCCGCGTGTGGCGCGTCGTTGTTGGTCCAGGGGCCGTGCGAGCTGAGTTCCATGGAACCTTCCCGGCCCGGGTCACGCCGTCTCAGGTCTGGGGTCGGCCGGCGCGACGATCTCCAGCGAGTTGATCTGGTCGCGCAGCTCGGCGGCCCGCTCGTACTGCTCGGCGGCCACCGCGCTGTCGAGCTCCTTGAGCAGACGCTGAATGCAGAGCTGGCGGTCCAGTGATGAGCCGGCCCGGCGCGGCGCCTTGCCGGCGTGATGCGTCGCCCCGTTCTGCGCCCGTTCGATGAGCGGCGCCAGCAACTGCTCGAACGCCTCGTAGCACGACGGGCACCCGAGCGTCCCCTTCTTGCGGAAGTCCGTGAAGCTCAGCCCGCACTCGGCGCAGACGCGCGGCTGCCGGCGCTCGCCCGCACCCCCGGATGCCCCGGACGCCTCCGCCGTCCCCGCCGCGCCGGAACCGCTCCCGGGTGCGACGGTGTGCGAGATCGTGAATTTGGTGAGAAGCTGGGTGATGGGCTGGTGATCGGGAAGCTCGATGCCGATCTCCGCGGCGTGCTCCTGGCAGAGGTGCACTTCCTTCTTGATCCCGTTTTTCACGGTGACCTCGTGCACGACCGCCGGTTTGTTGCAGAGATCGCACTTGTTCATGGCTGTGCCGCAATCGTAGTCGTCGCCCCCGGAAGGGGCCAGAATTCTTTCGATTCGTCGCGAAGGCGCCGGGCCGGGCCGGGCCGGGCCGGACCAAGCCGGACCGGGCCGGGCTGGCGATGGGGGCGCCGGCCTTACGCCGGTCGCGGCGCGACCGGAATCAGCGCGGAGCGAATGGCCATCACCGACTCCAGGAGCGGCCGCATCGCCTTCAGCGGCTGGACGGTGCTGCCATCCGACCGGGCCCGGCCGGGATCTGGGTGGGTCTCGATGAACAGGGCGTGCACGCCGGCGGCCGTCGCTGCACGCGCAAGCAATGCCGCCCGTTCGGGTCGCCCGCCGCTGTGCGTGCCGCCGCCGCCCGGAAGCTGGGTGGAATGGGTGACATCGAAGCACACGGGCGGCCCGATCTCCATCAGGTCGCCGAGCCCGATAAAGTCGTTGACCAGGCGGTGATATCCGAAAAACGTGCCCCGCTCGGTCAGGAGTATGTTCGTCGCGCCGGCCTCGCGGAGCTTCTCGACCACATTGACCATTTCCGCCGGCGAGAGGAACTGGCCCTTCTTGACGTTGACCGGCCGACCCGTCGCCGCGCACGCCGCCAGGAGGTCGGTCTGGCGGCAGAGAAACGCGGGCACCTGGAGCATGTCCACGACGGCCGCGGCGGGGGCGGCCTGGGACGACTCGTGAATGTCGGTCAGGACGGGCACATCGAACTGGCGGCGGATGTCATGAAGGGCCGTCAACCCGGCCTCCAGCCCCGGCCCGCGGTCGGCGTGGATGCTCGATCGGTTGGCCTTGTCGAAGCTGGCCTTGAAGATGAATGGAATCCCCAGCTCGTTGCACAGGTCTCTTAGTGTGCCGGCGATCTCGTGGTTGATCGCCGCGCTCTCGAGCACGCACGGCCCGGCGATGAGCAGCAGGGGATGGCCCGGCCCGACCTGAATGGGGCCGATTGTGCACGAGTCCGACATGGGTGCAGGATAGGCCGGATCGGCCCTGACAGGCCCCGGAAACGGTTTCCGGATGTCAAAACAGGGGCTCTGTACGCGTCCTGACCGATGACAGACCTGCGATACGGCCGGGACGGCCCAAGTCGCGAATTCAGAACGTGGAATTGCATCTGGAACATTGGGCGTGCCGAAGACGTAAGTGCATGTCCCGCATAAAGTTGTGAGGACTGCCGTGGAGCACGAAATGGCTCGGATGCCCCGAGAACCCGAGGCCTTCGGCGAGCAGGTCGCCAAGATCCTGCGGCGCCATTTCCCCGACCGCGCGATCGAGCTGGCCGGGCCCATGGACCTCATCCTCAACGGCAAGCACCTGGGCCTGAACAATCTCTATCGCATGGTGATGTGCGATCCGCACCGGGGCGTGGAGATCGTCGAGAACTACCTGGAGCGGCTGGTCGAGGGCGACAACCTTGGCGCGATGCCGCTGCCGCTCTCCGTGGCCAAGCCGCGCATCATGCCGCGCATCCAGCCGGAGTCGATCTTCGAGCAGCTCGACCGCGAGCAGGTGGCGCATCTGCCGTTCGTGAATGACACGGTGATCGTGTACGTGATCGACCTGCCGCACATGACGGTGAGCATCACGGTCGAACAGATGATGAAATGGGGGCTCCAGGCGGAAGACCTGGATGAGATCGCCCGGCGAAACCTGAGCTTGTATTCGCCGGAACTCAAGATCCAGGTGGTCGACTCTACGGAAGGCGGCCGGGCGGCGATTCTCGCGGAGCACGATGGCTACGATGCGGCACGGATCCTGCTGGGCGCCCTTCACGAGCGCCTGGCCCCGGAGCTGCACGGCGACTTCTACGTGGCCACGCCCGCGCGCGACATGTTCCTGGCGATGTCCTACGAGCCCAAGGAATTCGTCGACCGCATCAACAAGCGCGTGCAGCTCGACTACCGCCGGCTGCCGTACCCGATCACGGATGCCCTGTTCGTGGTGACGCGCGACGGCGTGGCGGGAACCCGCGAAGCGGCATAAAAGCGGGGGCGGGCAGACCAAGACCGGCGCCATGCTTCGCAACTCCGGGCGAAGCACGCGAATGACGACAGGCCGGGTGCCATGCTTCGCCGCCCCCGGGTGCCGGATGGGCGAAGCATGCGGATGACGACGGGCTGTCTTCGCGCCGTACGCGCACGAACGCGCGGCACGGCCCTTCCAGCGCTCCCTGTCGGTCGCGGCTAAACATCGACGCCCCTTCCCAACCCAATTCCCCCTCTGTGCTCTCCGTGTTCTCCGTGGTGAGATCCCTTTTGCGCGCGCAAACGTGGCCGCCAAAAACGGAATCTCAAACAAACTTGAGATTTTTATCTGTCGCTGGGGCAAGGACTTGCCGCGGCCGCCGGCCACTTTGCGCGCGCCAGGCGTGCGCTCGGTCCCTGGGTAGAGGGGGCCTCTTAACGAGCCGCGGCCGTGAGGAAGCGGTCTTCTGGTCTGTCTCGGGATCGTCCCGCAGCACTCCCTCACGGTCGTGGCTCGTTGGAAGCTTTCATGGCTCATGGCTTCTTCCTCTTCCATCCTCGCATCCCTCGCCGCCGCCGAACGGCCCGAGACTATCTGCGCGCACTTCGGCATCTCGATGGTCGAGCTCATCGAGTTCGCATCGGAGCCGGAGAACGCGGCATTCCTGGAGAAAGCCCACGCCTTTCACGCTCGCCAGCGCGCGATGCGGCAGGAGCGGAATGCCTCGTTCGCAATAGATGCCCTCATGGAGATCGGCCTCGATGACTCCCCGCCCGCGGACACCCTCGAAGCGCGGCACAGGGCGATTCGAGTGCGCGCCCTTGCGTGTGTGATGAGCGGAGGTTCGCGGCGAACGGGTGGCGTGGTACGCCCGAAGGGCGAACCACGCGGAGCACAACGTGCCGACGATCGCGCACGAGCCGTGCTTCTCGCCGAAGCGGCGAGTAGCACGCCACCCGGCGCGACGTCCGGCACAGGCGAGACGCATGTGCCACCGGGGGAGGCGGGTGGCGTGGTACGCCCGAAGGGCGAACCACGCGGAGCACAACGTGCCGACGATCGCGCACGAGCCGTGCTTCTCGCCGAAGCGGCGAGTAGCACGCCACCCGGCGCGACGTCCGGCA
>Ga0299906_10002815_pt1 | contig 14376 bp, 12 predicted proteins | sample RVTome_14_FD_200259 | JGI IMG/M metagenome (GOLD analysis project Ga0299906, IMG submission 200259) | Soil microbial communities from uranium-contaminated site in the Upper Colorado River Basin, Wyoming, United States - RVT145D125 (version 2) ... | reverse complement strand
GCCCGCTCGCAGCGTGTGCTAGACCAGCTCGATCCCCGGGAAGAAGTAGCTAACCTCGAACGCCGCCGTCTCCGGCGCGTCCGAGCCGTGGATCGCGTTCGCCTCGATCGAGGCGGCGAAGTCCTTGCGGATCGTGCCGGCCGCAGCTTTGGCCGGGTCGGTGGCGCCCATGATCTCGCGTAGCCGGGCGATGGCGGAGTCGCGCTCGAGCACCATCGTGACGCAGGGCCCCGAGGACATGAACGCGCACAGGCTCGCGAAGAAGGGCCGTGCGCGGTGGACGTGGTAGAAGCCCTCGGCCTCGGGCGCCGTCAGCGAGCGCAGGCGCAGCGCCACGATCCGGAAGCCGGCCTGCTCGAGGCGCGAGAGGATGGCCCCCGCGTTCCCCGCCTTGACCGCGTCGGGCTTGATGATCGAGAAGGTGCGCTCGGCCACGATTCGTCTCCCCTACTTCTTCTCGAGCACGTCCTGGATGGCCGTGCCGATGTCCGCGGGCGACTGGACCACCCGGATCCCGGCAGCCTGCATCGCCTTCATCTTCTCGGCGGCGGTGCCCTTGCCGCCGGAGATGATGGCACCGGCGTGGCCCATGCGCCGCCCCGGCGGCGCCGTCTGCCCCGCGATGAAGCCCACCACCGGCTTCTTGACGTGGGCCTTGACGTACGCGGCCGCGTCTTCCTCGGCGCTGCCGCCGATCTCGCCGATCATCACGATCGCTTCGGTGCCGGGGTCCTCGCCAAACAGCTTCAGCGCCGCCGTGTGGTTGGTCCCGATGATCGGGTCGCCGCCGATGCCCAGGCAGCTGCTCTGCCCGATCCCGAGCGCCGTGAGCTGCGCGACGGCCTCGTACGTCAGCGTGCCGCTGCGGCTCACGACGCCGACCGGACCGGCCATGTGGATGTGGCCCGGCATGATCCCGATCTTGCACTTCTCGCCCGGGGAGATGATGCCCGGGCAGTTCGGACCGATCAGCCGCGTCTTGCTGCCGCGCACGCGCTCCCACACCCGCACCATGTCGAGCGTGGGGATGCCCTCGGTGATCGCGACCACCAGCCCGATGCCGGCCGCGCAAGCCTCCAGGATCGCGTCGGCGGCGCCCGCCGGCGGCACGAACACCACCGAGGCGTTGGCGCCGGTCTTGTCGACGGCCTGCTGCACCGTGTCGAAGAGCGGGAAGCCCTCGACCGTGGTGCCGCCCTTGCCCGGCGTCACGCCGCCCACGACCTGCGTGCCGTAGTCCCGGCAGCCCTTGGCGTGGAACGTGCCGTGCTTGCCCATCCCCTGCACGAGGAGCCGCGTGTCCCGAAGCGCCAGGACGCTCACCGCGCACCCGCTGCCGCGCGCACGACCTTGGCGGCGGCCGTGGTCATGTCGTCCGCGGTGTCGAAGTTGAGGCCCGACTCCTGCAGCATCTTCTGGCCCTTGTCCTCGTTGTTGCCCTTCATGCGCACCACCACGGGGACCTCGACGTGCAGGTCGCGCACGGCCGCGATCACGCCCTCGGCCAGCACGTCGCAGCGCAGGATGCCGCCGAAGATGTTGATCAGCACGGCGCGCACGTCCTTGTCGGCGAGCAGGATGCGGAAGGCGTTCTTGATCTGGTCGGCGGTGGCGCCGCCGCCCACGTCGAGGAAGTTCGCCGGGCTGCCGCCCGCGAGCTTGATGATGTCCATCGTGGCCATCGCCAGGCCCGCCCCGTTCACCATGCAGCCGACGCTCCCGCCCTCGAGCTTGATGTAGTTGAGGCTGTGCTTCGAGGCGTCGACCTCGAGCGGCTCCTCCTCGTCGAAGTCGCGCAGCTCCACGAGATCGGGATGCCGGAAGAGCGCGTTGTCGTCGAAGCCGACCTTGGCGTCGAGCGCCAGCACGTCCCCCGCCTTCGTGATCAGGAACGGGTTGATCTCGACGAGCGAGGCGTCCGTGCCCTCGAAGGCCTTGTAGAGCGCGGTGAAGAGCGGGACCGCCTTCGTCACCACGTCGGGCGCGAGACCCAGACCGAACGCGAGCTTGCGCGCCTGGTAGGGCCGGAAGCCGACCGCCGGGTCGATCTCCTCCTTGAGAATCGCACCAGGATCCTTCGCGGCGACCTCCTCGATGTCCATGCCGCCCTGGGTCGAGGCCATGAACACCGGCCGGCCGCTGCCGCGATCGACCAGGATCGCGAGGTACATCTCCTTCGACCCGGCGAGATCCACGCCCTGCTCGATCAGCAAGCGCCTGACGACGCGACCCTCCGGACCCGTCTGGTGCGTCTTGAGCGTCATCCCGAGCATCGCCTTCGCGTGCGACTCGCAGTCCTCGAGGGTCTTCGCGAGCTTGACGCCGCCGCCCTTGCCGCGACCGCCGGCGTGGATCTGGGCCTTCACGACGACCGGAAGGCCCAGGCCCTTGGCCGCCTCCACCGCCTCGGCCTCCGTGTAGGCGACCTTGCCCTTCGGCACGGGCACGCCGTACTGGGCGAGCACCGCCTTGCCCTGGTACTCGTGGATCTTCACGCCATGGCCTCCTGGCTGTTGCGTTCAGCGTCCCTTGATGGCGAGGAGCTCGACCTCGAACACGAGCGTCGCGCCAGGGGGAATCGAGCCGTCCGGCGTGCCGCTGTCGCCGTAGGCGATCTCCGACGGGCACACGAACTTCGCCTTCTCGCCCACCTTCATCCGCTGGACGCCCTCGGTCCAGCACGGGATCACCTGGTTGACCGCGAACTCGGCCGGCTGGCCGCGCTGCACCGAGCTGTCGAAGACCTTCCCGTCGGGAAGCGTGCCGTGGTAGTGAACGCGCACGGTGTCCGCGGTCTTCGGACTGGCGCCGCTGCCCGGCTTGACCGTCTTGTAGACGAGGCCCGAGGCGAGCTTGACCGCGCCAGGCTCGGCGGCCGCGGCGTCGCGGAAGGCCACCGTCTGGGTCTTGGTCTCGGCCGCGCCCACCGCCGCGCGTGAGCGGGCGAGCGCGTCGAACTTGGGCGCGTAGTCCGCGACGGGGAACTCCGGCTGTCCCCCGTGAGCGGTCGCCTTGACGCCGCGCTGGAGGATCTCGAGCTCCTTCTCGCTGAGCCGCATCGGCCCGGCGAAGCGCTGCCCGATCATCGCGCCGAGGGCGTAGATCGTCTTCTCGTCCTCGGTCATGGCTGCGCTGCTCGGGGACGGCGACGCCAGGGGCGCCGCGGGCTTCTGACAGGCTCCGCTCAGGGCCGCTGCCGCGAGCAGCAGGGCGTAAACGCTGTTCCGATTCATCTTGGGTACTTTTCGCCTTTCCGCCGGCACGCCCCTTCTCGAAACGACACGGGACCGAGCGCCGAACGCCCGATGCTATCCGCGCGCGCTCGGCGAGGCAAACCGCCGGAGAGTACAATCGGGGCGCTCTGGAGGGCGCTTCTTGGCACGGGCGGTGAGGTCCGCGGGCACGGGGCCGTTCCTCGCCGGGCTCGCGCTCGGCGCAGCGGCAGCCGCGGGCTGGGCGGCCTTCGGCCGCAAGCGCCGGCTCGACCCCCGGATCGTGCGCGCGCTCCCGCGCGCCCGCAAGGCCCCCATGGTCGTGTTCGTGCCGGGTCTCCTCGGCAGCCAGCTGCTGCGGCCGGACGGCAGCGTCGCCTGGCTGAACCTCGGCAACACGCTCGGGCACCACGACCTGTCGCTGCCGCGCAAGCTCCCCTTCGCGGCCTCGCGCGACGAGCTTGCCCCCGGCTTCCTGATCGGCACCGACTCCGCGCTGCCGCGCGCCTTCGGCTTCACGGAGTACGCCGACCTGCTCGACCTCCTCGACGGGGCGGGCTACGAGCCCGGAAGCGGCCCCGGCCTGCGCTACGCGGTCTACACCTACGACTGGCGGCGCGACCTCGTCGAAGCCGCGCGCGGCCTCGCGCTGCGGCTCGAGGGGCTGGCGCGCGAGACGGGCGACCCCGGCGCGCGCTTCCACCTCGTGGGCCACAGCATGGGCGGCCTGGTGGTGCGCTGGTACCTGCGCTACGGCGGAGCCGAGCCGGACGAGAACGCGAGGGTGACGTGGGCCGGCGCGCGGCGCAGCGCGAGCGTCCTGCTCACGGCGACGCCCAACGCCGGCAGCATTCCCGCGCTCGGCGCGATCACCGGCGGCGAGCGCGTCGGACTGTCGCACACGACGCTCGCGGCCTCGGTCGTGAGCCGCATGCCGTCCGTGTACCAGCTGCTGCCGCCTTCAGGCGCCCGCCCGCTCGTCGATCCACGGGGCAACACGCTCGACCACGACCTGCACGACCCCGCGACCTGGGAGTGCTTCGGCTGGGGGCCGTTCGCGCCGGGCTCGAAGCGGGAGGCCGCCGAGCGCGCCTTCGTGGTGGCGGCGCTCGAGCGGGCGCGCGCCTTCCATGCCGGGCTCGCGCGGCGCCCCGCCGCGCCGGCTCCGGTCCCGGTACACGCGCTCGGCGGCGACTGCCTGCTGACGCTGGGGCGGGCGGTCGTCGGCGAAGGCCCGCCGGGCAGCCCGCCCCGCCTCGTCGCGCGGAATACGCGCGAGCAGGACCTGCTGTTCGAGGCCGGCGACGGCCGGGTGACGCGCGCGAGCTTCCTCGCCACGCACCTCGCCGACGCCGGCGCCGACCCCGAGGCGCACGGCATCCCCGAGCTGTCGTTCGCCTTCTTCGGCAGCGCCGACCACCACGGCCTCTACTCCGACCCCGCGTTCCAGAGCGTGCTGCTGCGCCTGCTGCTGCGGCCCGCGCCGTCGCTGCTCGCGCGGTCCGCCTGAGAGGAGACGCGTGAGCGACGACGCAGGCGTCGGGCAGGAGCTGCGGGGGGTGATCGAGACGCTGCGGCGTCGCGACCAGCAGTACCGCCTGCTCGCCGAGCAGGCGGCCGACGGCGTCCTGCTGGTGGGCGCCGACGGGCGCATCAGCGACGCGAGCCCCGGCGCGTCGGTGCTGCTCGCGCGTCCGCGCGCGCAGCTCGTCAAGCTGCCGCTCGCGGAGATCGTGGAGGCGGACAAGGCGGTCGACAACGTGACGGCGCTGCTCGGGTTGCGCGAGCGGCAGCGGCTGACGCGCTCCTACCGCCTGCGCCGCCTCAAGGGACCCCCGCTCGAAGTGGAGATCAGCGCCCGGCGCCTCCCCGACGGCCGGCTCCAGCTGGCGCTGCGCGACATCGCCGAGCGGCGGCGCGCGGTCGACGCGCTGCGCGAGAGCGAGGAGCGCTACGAGCGGCTGGCGGCGGCCGCCCCGGACGCGATCGTGATCGAGGCCTCGGGCCGCGTGGTGCTCGCGAACCCGTCGCTGCGGCGGCTGCTCGGGCTGCAGCCCTCGGCCCCGGTCGCCGGCCGGGCGCTCGGCGACTTCGTGCACCCCGACGAGCGGCCGGAGGTGGCGCGCGCCGCCGCCGCGGCCGGCTCGGCCGGCCCCGCGGGAGTGCGGCTCGTGACGCGGCTGCGGCGGGCTGACGGCTCGACGGCCGAAGTCGAGGGTGTCGCGACGGTGGTCACCTATCGCGGCCGGCCCGCGGTGCAGTTCCTGCTGCGCGAGGTGCGCGACGAGCGGCCCGCGGCCTCGGGCGACGTCTACCGCGATCCGCTCACGGGCCTCACGAGCGCTCTCATCGCGCCCGACCGGCTCTCGGTCGCGATCGCGCAGGCGTACCGCCACCGCGCGCGCGTGGGCCTGGTGCACGTCGACCTCGACGACTTCGGCGCGCTCGACGCGAAGCTCGGACGGCCGCTCGCCGACCGGCTGCTGCGCGCGGTCGCACGCCGCCTGCTGCACTGCGTGCGCCAGGGCGACACGGCAGCCCGGCTCGAGAAGGACGCCTTCGCCCTCGTTCTGCCGGGGCTGCACCACTCCGAGGACGCGACGCGCATCGCCGAGAAGGTGCTGCGCGCGCTCCGCAAGCCGTTTCCGCTGAGCGAGGGGGCCACCAGCCTGACCGTGAGCGTCGGGATCGCGGTCTTCCCGGAGGACGGCGAGGACGCCCCGGCGCTCCTGGCGTCGGCCGAACGCACTGCCGCGCGCGCCCACGCCGCGGGCGGCGACCGCATCGAGTCGAGCACTCCCCCGCCGCCCGACGAGAACTGGGATGCCGTCGAGCTCGAGGCGGGTCTGCGCGCGGCGCTCGCCTCCGGCAGCATGGCGCTCAACGGCCAGCCACCGGCCGCGGGCGTGCTGCACTACCAGCCGATCTTCGCGGTGGGTGGCAAGATCATCGGCGTCGAGGCGCTCTTGCGCTGGCAGCACCCCCAGCTCGGCCTCGTGTTCCCGCAGCATTTCCTGTCGAAGGCGGACTTCACGGGCCTGATCCTGGCGATCGGCCCGTGGATCCTGCGCACGGCGGCGACCGAGGTGAAGGAGTGGCAGCGCGACCACCGCAGCCTGCGGCTCGCCGTGAACCTCTCGCCGCCCCAGCTCATGAACCGGACGCTGCCCGACGAGGTGAAAGCCGCGCTCGAGGAGACGGGATTCCCGAAGAACCTGCTCCAGCTCGAGGTGCCCGAGGGGCACGTCGTCTCCGACCTGCCGCGCTCGCTCGACATGCTGCACCGGCTGAAGGCGCTCGGCGTCTCGCTGGTGCTCGATCGCTTCGCGGTGCGCTACTCGTCGCTCGGCCGGCTCGCCGAGCTGCCGCTCGACGGCGTCAAGCTCGACCTCGCCTTCCTGCGCGGGCCGTCGTCGAACCCGGAGGACGTCTCGCTGCTCACCGCGGTCACCGCGGTGGCGCGGGGCCTGAAGCTGCGCGTGTGCGCCCAGGGCATCGAGAACGCCGCGCAGCTCCAGCTGCTGGAGCAGCTCGGTTGCTCCGAGTTCCAGGGCTTCCACCTCGGGCCGCCGGTGCCGCCGGCGACGCTCGCCGACCAGCTCTCGCCGCGCGGGCCCCGGATCGCGGAGGCGCGCCGATGAGCTTCGGGGGCCGGCTCGAGACGCTCGACCTCTCGGCCCTGCTGCAGACGCTGTCGGTGGGGGTCGCGAGCGGCCGGCTCACGCTCACGCGCCTCGACCGCCACGCGGTGCTCGTGCTGCGCGGCGGGCGCGTCGTGTACGTGACCGGGGGCGCCACGGTCGAGACGCTCGCCGGCCGGCTGCTGCGCCAGGGCCTCGTCGAGGAGAAGCAGCTGCTGACGGCGCTCGAGCGCCAGCACGACGGGACCGGCTACCGCCGGCTCGGCGAGGTGCTGGTCGAGATGGGGCTGCTCGCGGAGGGCACGCTGCAGATGGTCGTGCGCCAGCGCATGCAGGAGCTGGTGGGCGAGCTCCTGGCCTGGCGCAGCGGCTTCTTCCGCTTCGAACCGGCGCGCAACGGAAGCCAGAGCGACGTCGAGGTCGACCTCGGCGACTTCGTCCTGCCCGCGGGCCTGCCGCCGCAGGAGCTGCTGATGCGCGCGGTGACGGCGCTCGACCACGGCGACCTGTCGCAGCCGCCCCCACCCGCGTCGGTGCGGCCGCTGCCGGGCGCAATCGTGTTCGAGGCGACGGGCGGCTCCGCCACCGGATCCTACCCGGCCGATTTCACCGGCGAGGCCGTGCTGTCGCTGCTGCGCTTCGCCTCGCAGGTGCTCGCGCGGGCGGTGGTGTTCGCCGTCGAGGGCGACGAGGCGCGTGGCATCGGCGAGTTCGGGCTCAAGGCTCGCGGCGCGGCCGAGGCGATCCGCGAGACGGTGCTGTCGCTGCGCGAGCCCTCGATCCTGAAGATGGCGGTCGAGCGAAGGCGCAGCTACGAAGGACCGCTCGAGCCCATGCGCGTCAACCTGCAGCTCGTCGAGCGGCTGGGGGGCGAGAAGGTGCGCGAGGCGGTGGCCGTGCCGCTCGTCGTCCTGGGCGAGGTGCGTTACGTGCTCTACGCCGACAACGTGCCGCTCGGCCGAGCGCTCGGACCGCTCGACACGCTCGAATCGGCCGCGGCGCGCGCCGCGCGCATCATCGAGAAGACGCTGCTCGCGCGCGTTGCCAAGTCGCGGGCGGCGGGAATATAGTCGGGCCTCGTGAGCACCTCAGAACTCGCAAGCCCCACGCTGCTCTCATCCACGATCGGCAGGAAGGCCGTGATGGCGGTGACGGGCCTCGTGCTCTACGGCTTCGTCGTGGGGCACATGCTCGGCAACCTGCAGGTCTTCCTCGGGCCCGAGGCGATCAACGCCTACGGCGAGTTCCTGCAGGGCTTCCTGCACGGCCAGGGCGTCTGGATCGCCCGCGGCGTGCTGCTGCTGGCGGTTTTGCTTCACGTCTGGGCCGCCGTGTCCCTGACGCTTGCGAACTGGTCCGCGCGACCAACGGGCTACCGCGAGTGGCAGGCGCGCGAGTCGAGTTACGCCTCACGCACGATGGTCTGGAGCGGCCCGCTGCTCTTCGTGTTCATCGCCTACCACCTGGCGCACTTCACGCTGGGCAACGCGCACCCCGACTTCGTGCGCGGCGACGTGTTCCGCAACGTGGTGGTGGGCTTCCAGAACCCGTTCGCCTCGGCCTTCTACATCCTGGCCATGCTGGCTCTCGGCTTGCACATGTACCACGGCTTCTGGAGCATGCTGCAGACGCTCGGCCTCAGCCACCCGCGCTGGAACCGCGTGCGCCGCGGCCTGTCGCTGCTTCTCGCGGGCGCCGTGATCGCAGGCAACATCTCGATCCCGCTCGCCGTGCTGACGGGCCGCGTTCACCTCTGAGGGGTCAGGTCTTGAAATGAGGCATTCCCGCACCGCATGCACGATTCAGGACCTGACCCCTCTTCTGTCTTCATGGAAGGAAGCATCCGAGTGAAAGGCAACAGGCTGCGCGCGGAGACGTACGAAGCGGCTTCGTGCTCGCCCGAAGCCGCTTCGTTTCACCTCGCTGCCGCTCGGGGTCCACTCCGGCGGAGCGCGCGGGGGGGCTCGGGGGGGCGCAACGCAGCGTCCCCCCGCTCATAGAAAGATGCTCCTCAACGCGAACGTCCCTGCCGGGCCGATAGCCGAGAAGTGGTCGAAGCACCGCTTCGACATGAAGCTGGTGAACCCGGCCAACAAGCGCAAGTACAAGGTGATCGTGGTGGGCAGCGGGCTCGCCGGCGGGGCCGGGGCCGCCTCGCTCGCCGAGCTCGGCTACAACGTCTCTGTCTTCTGCTACCAGGACAGCCCGCGCCGGGCACACTCGATCGCGGCCCAGGGCGGCATCAACGCGGCCAAGAACTACCAGAACGACGGCGACTCCGTGTTCCGGCTGTTCTACGACACGGTGAAGGGCGGCGACTTCCGCGCGCGCGAGGCGAACGTCTACCGCCTCGCCGAGGTGTCGGTCGAGATCATCGACCAGTGCGTGGCCCAGGGCGTGCCGTTCGCGCGCGAGTACGGGGGCACGCTCGCCAATCGCTCTTTCGGCGGTGCCCTCGTCTCGCGCACCTTCTACGCGCGCGGGCAGACCGGCCAGCAGCTCCTGCTCGGCGCCTACCAGGCGCTGATGCGGCAAGTGGGGCTCGGCACGGTCACGCTCTACCCGCGCCACGAGATGCTCGAGGTCGTGGTGATCGACGGGCGCGCGCGTGGCATCGTGACGCGAGACATGGTGAGCGGTGCGCTCGAGACGCACTTCGCGGACGCGGTGGTGCTGGCGACAGGCGGCTACGGCAACGTCTTCTATCTCTCCACCAACGCCAAGGGCTGCAACGCCACCGCCATCTGGCGCGCCTACCGCAAGGGAGCGGCCTTCGGCAACCCCTGCTACACGCAGATCCATCCGACCTGCATCCCGGTCCACGGCGACTACCAGAGCAAGCTCACGCTGATGAGCGAGTCGCTCCGCAATGACGGCCGCATCTGGGTGCCGAAGCGGCAGGGCGACACGCGCCCGCCGGACCAGATCCCCGAGGACGAGCGCGACTACTACCTCGAGCGCAAGTACCCGACCTACGGGAACCTGGCCCCCCGCGACATCTCCTCGCGCGCGGCCAAGCAGGTGTGCGACGAGGGCCGCGGCGTCGGGCCCGGGGCCCTGGGCGTCTATCTCGACTTCAAGGACTCGATCGCGCGCCTCGGGGCCGCCAAGATCGCGGAGAAGTACGGGAACCTGATCGAGATGTACGAGCGCATCACCGACGAGGACCCGTACAAGGTCCCGATGCGCATCTTCCCGGCCTCGCACTACACGATGGGCGGGCTGTGGGTGGACTACAACCTGATGAGCACGATCCCGGGGCTGCACGTCGCGGGCGAAGCGAACTTCTCCGACCACGGCGCCAACCGGCTCGGAGCCTCGGCGCTGATGCAGGGACTGGCCGACGGCTACTTCGTGCTCCCCTACACGATCGGCCACTACCTGGCACAGGCGAAGCTCGAAAAGGTCGACGCCAGCCACCCCGAGGCCCGGGCGGTGCTCGCCTCCGTCGAGGAGCGCACGAGCAAGCTGCTCGGGATGAAAGGCCGCCGCAGCGTGACCTCGTTCCACCGCGAGCTCGGCAAGCTCATGTGGGAGCACTGCGGCATGGCCCGCAACAAGCGGGGCCTCGAGACCGCGCTCCAGAAGATCCCGGCGCTGCGCGAGGAATTCTGGAGCGACGTCAACGTGCCCGGCAGCGCCATGGAGCTCAACCAGTCGCTCGAGATGGCCGGCCGTGTCGCCGACTTCCTGGAGCTCGGCGAGCTGATGTGCCTCGACGCCCTCGAGCGCGAGGAGTCGTGCGGCGGGCACTTCCGGGAGGAATACCAGACGCCCGACGGTGAGGCCCTTCGCGACGACCAGCGCTTCTGTCACGTCGCGGCCTGGGAGTGGAAGGGCGAGGGCCAGAAGCCCGTGCGCCACGTCGAGCCGCTCGCGTTCGAGAACGTCCACCTCCAGACGCGGAGCTACAAGTGAGTCGCGCGGCGCGTTCGTCGTGCCCTCGCCGGCTGGCAGCCGTGGCCTTCGTCTCCGCGGCGGACCGGGATCCCGTGCCGGGTCCACGGGCCGGGCGGCGACCCGTCACGGGAGCCCTCCGGCTCCGCCGCTACCCGTGGCTCACGGCCGTGGTCGCGCCGCGGAGGTCTAGCCGCGCTCGCCTCTGGTCGCCCATCACTCTGGCCGCCGTGGAGAGCCAACCGTCATGAATCTCGTGTTGCACGTGTGGCGGCAGAAGAACGCGGCCGCCGCCGGCCGGTTCGCGACGTACGAGGCGAAGAACGTCAGCCCCGACATGTCCTTCCTCGAGATGCTCGACGTGGTCAACGAGGAGCTGACGCGCAAGGGCGACGACCCGATCGCGTTCGACCACGACTGCCGCGAGGGCATCTGCGGCACCTGCAGCGTCGTGGTCAACGGCCGGCCGCACGGGCCGCGCACGCGCACCACCGCCTGCCAGCTCCACATGCGCAGCTTCAGGGACGGCGACACGCTCGTGATCGAGCCCTGGCGCGCGGGTGCCTTCCCGGTGATCAAGGACCTCGTGGTGGACCGCAGCGCCTTCGACGCGATCATCGCCGCGGGCGGCTACGTCTCCGTGTCGACCGGCTCGGCTCCCGACGGCAACGCCATTCTGGTCCCGAAGCCGGACGCCGAGAGCGCGATGGACGCCGCCGCCTGCATCGGCTGCGGCGCCTGCGTCGCCGTCTGCCCGAACGCCTCGGCGATGCTGTTCACCGGCGCCAAGGTCTCGCAGCTCGCGCTCCTGCCTCAGGGCCAGCCGGAGCGCGCGATCCGCGTGCGCCGGATGGTCGCCGCGATGGACGCCGCCGGCTTCGGCGGTTGCACCAACCACGGCGAGTGCGAGTCGGTCTGCCCCAAGGGCATTCCGCTCGACGTGATCGCCCGCATGAACCGCGACTTCCTGAAGGCGACCCTGCTGGGAGCCGACGCGAAGCAGGGCGGCGACGGCGCGGGCTAGCGACCCCGAGTCCGGAAGGCAGCGCTTCCTTGTCGCGTGCCCAAACCTGGTCAACAGCTCGACGAGCACATATGAGCCATGCATGATTCATGCATGGCGACAAAGACCATTACGCTCGAGTTAGACGCCTACGAGAAGCTTCGGAAGGCCAAGCGGTCCGAGCGTGAGTCGTTCTCGGAGGTCGTGCGTCGGGCACGCTGGGAGGACGCCGCGTCGACCGGGCCGCAGATTCTGGGACACCTCTCCGAGCTACGGCTGCGGCATCCGGACTGCTTCCTTCCCGACGACGTGCTCGATCGGATGGCCGAGCGCGCGCGCACGCGCCCGGCGAGGGCCGTCGTCACTACGGCCACCGACGCTGAGACTCGATGATCCTGGACACGACGGTCCTGGTCGACCTCCAGAAGGAGTTCCGGCGTGAGCAGCCGGGAGCCGCCAGCCGCCTCCTGGAGACGTCGGGCGACGCGCTCCTCTTTATCACCTTCGTCACGTGGATGGAGTTCGCGGAGGGGTTCGGCGACGACGATCGGCTCGCCTGCGAGAGGTTCCTCTCGGGCTTCCAGGTCCTCTGGCCCGACGTCGAGACGGCCTGGCGGGCGGCCAGGGTCTCACGGTCTCTCCGGACATCGGGCGGGCTGATCGGGGATTCCGATCTGTGGATCGCCGCCCTGGCGTCTCGAGCACGATCTGCTTCACCACCTGCCCTTCGGCTGCGCGAAGCGCACCGAGTAGACACGCCCGTCGCTCGTCTCGTGCTCGAGCACCAGGCGGGTCGGGAAGAGCGCCTGGGCGTCGGCCACGGCCTTGGCGAAGCGGTCCTCGCCGTAGTCGCCGCGATGCAGCACGACGTAGTTCACCCCGAGCCTCTCGAGCGCGCGCACGCTGCCCTCGTCCGGAAAGCGGCTGAGCTGGTCGAAGAGCATCTCGTGCCTCGGCGGGACGAAGCCGCTGTAGCCGTTCACGAGCGGCTGCCAGTGCAGCATCGAGTGCAGCATGTAGTGCGAGTGGTAGCGGGCCGAGCCGACGGCGTCCGTGGGCGCGGCCACCGGCAGCTCGGCTGCGACGAACGGCCGTGGTCGGGACGCCAGCCAGCGGTCCACCTCCCCCACCTCGATCGCGTAGGCCGGAGCCTTCAGCGGGAGCTGCGCGAACTCGGCGGCCAGGAGCAGGACGAGCATTGACCCGGCGGCGGCACGAGCTCCGGGCCGAACTCGTTCCACGAGCCGGCCCGCTCCCGCTCCCGCGAGAATCGCGACGGCCAGCAGCGTCAGGATCGCGAGGCGCGAGGGGACGCGAATGAGGTCGAAGCCCGGCAGCAGCTTGTAGAGCGCCGTGTAGAGGCCGAAACCCGGCCCGAGGCTCGCCCACAGAGAGAGCCCGGCGAGCACGGCGTAGAACCCAAGACCCGCGCCACGACCCTCGCCCGCCACGTCCGCCTGCGGCTTGTGGGAGACGAGGAGCACGCCGACGAGCAGCAGCGTCAGCCAGCCCGGGAACATGTAGGCGCGCGCGTCGGCCACCGCCCTCTCGAGCCACGGAACGAGCGACAGCAGCGCCTGGTCGACGTGCGTCGGCGAGGCCAGGAAGCTGGCGGCGTTCGGGACCCAGTCGTAGACGGCGCCGATCGTGCGGCGCAGGCCCAGCTCTCGCTGCACGCGGAAGTACGGCACGAGGAACGGCAGGTTCAGCGCCAGGAGCAGCACGCCCGCGACACCCACGTCCCGCACGAGGGTGCGCAGCGGCACGAAACGACGGCAGACGACCAGGTAGAGGGCGAGTGCCAGCAGCGAGAGGAACAGGAAAAGGCCGCCGTGGCCGCTGGTGACGGACTGAAGGGTGAAGAAAGCGAAGGCGACGAGCAGGTCTCGCCTTCGTCCACGCTGCAGGTAGGCGTGGACGAACGCGAGACAGAAAGGGATCCACTGCACGGTGGCGAGGTGGAGCTGCGCCAGGCGCGTGAAGCGCGGCGGGGCGAACGCGAAGATCACGCCGGCGGCGAAGGCGCCCGCCGGGCCGATCCCGAGCTGGCGCGCCAGCAGGAAGGTACCGGCTCCCGAGAGGACGCAGGACAGCAGGACCACGACGTTCAGCGCGAGCACTGGGTTGCCGGTCGCCAGCAGGAACGGCGCGCCGACGAGCGCGCTCCCGACGACGTGCTCGGAGTAGGCGAGCGTCCGCGGCTCGGGGTGGAAGATGTTCGCGTCGAAGAGCCGGTGAGGCTGGTGCAGCAGCGCGTGGACGTCCCACGACAGCGTCCACAGGAAGAGCCGGGTGTCGGCCGAGAGCGGCAGCGCGCGCGTGCCCGGATCCAGGCTCAGCGGGTAGGTGAGCACGCCCGTCAGGACGACGAACACGGCGACGACCGCAGCCGCACGCCAGGATCGCATGCAGCTTTCTAGCACAGGCCCGTGCAGGCGTCCCGAGTGTTACCTTTCGTACTCGTTCCGGAACGAGTAGGCTGCGGGCGACTAGCGACGCCCCGAAGACGGAGCATCCCAGGAGGCAGCATGGCGAGACTGGATCGATCCAGGCGGCTCTTTGTAGCGACGACGGTCGCGGCTTTCGTGCTCGCGTGGGCGGCCAGTACCCTGTCGCAGGAACG
>Ga0299906_10002814_pt1 | contig 14377 bp, 13 predicted proteins | sample RVTome_14_FD_200259 | JGI IMG/M metagenome (GOLD analysis project Ga0299906, IMG submission 200259) | Soil microbial communities from uranium-contaminated site in the Upper Colorado River Basin, Wyoming, United States - RVT145D125 (version 2) ... | reverse complement strand
ACGAGCTGTTCATCGACGAGCACGACCTGACCCTGGTCGGGGGGCTGCGCTACGAGTTCTTCACCAGCGGTGACCGTCCCAACTTCAACCCCACCTTCACCGAGGCGAACGGCGGCCTGCGCAACGACGCGAACATCGACGGGCTCTCGCTGCTGATGCCCCGGGTGGGCATGAACTGGGGCGTCACCGATCGCCTCACGGTGCGCGCCGGCGTCGGCCGCTACTCCGGCGGGAACCCGAACGTGTGGATCTCCAACGCCTGGAGCAACGACGGCCTGACCAACGTGCAGCTCCTGAACTTCTACAACGACACGGCCTCTCTGCTCGACGGTGGGATTCCGCTGATCGGGAGCGGCCGGCCCGGGTACGACGTTCCCCAGAGCATGTTCGACGCAGTCGGGGCCACGACCGCCGACAGCGCAAACGACAGCAACCTGGTCCTGATCGACCCGGACTACAAGCAGCCCAACGAGTGGAAGTTCACGGGCGGCTTGAGCTACGTGTTCGAGGGAGGCCTGCAGCTCGACCTCGACTACATGCACACCGAGCTGAGGGACTCGGGCTACTACGTCGACACGTCCCAGGAGATCGTCGGGACGACGCGCGCCGGCGGGCCCATCTACGACTACGTAGCGGGGCGCGGCGAGGACAACTTCATGCTGACGAACTCCGAGTTCGGCGCCGGGTCCGACATCTTCTCGGTTCAGCTCCGGAAGTACTTCACGTCGGGGCTCGACGTGCTGGCGGGCTACGCGTTCACGAGCTCCAAGGATGTCGCCGCGATGACCTCGGCCGTCGCCGGTTCGAACTTCACCAACACGGCGCTCACCGACCTCAACAACCCGACGCCGGGGACGTCCAACTACGAGGTTCCGCACCGGATCACGCTCCGCGCCAGCTACGGACGCGAGTTCTTCGGGAACGCGGAGACCCGGTTCACGATCTACGCCTACGCCCAGCAGGGTCAGCCGCAGAGCGTCGGCATGAGCTCGGCCGATTTCGAGGGCGACGGCTTCTTCGGCCGGCACCTGCTCTACGTGCCGACGGGTGAGGACGACCCCAACGTGGTGTTCGATCCCGGCTTCCCGACCAGCGATTTCTTCGCCTTCGTGAACGAGAACGGGCTCGAGCCCGGGTTCGTGCCGCGGAACAGCCTGCACACGGACTGGAGGAAGCTGGTCAACCTGTCCATCCACCAGGACCTGCCCGTGGTGGGCGGATCCCACGCCCGGCTCTTCGTGAGGGTGTACAACCTCGGCGCGTTCATCAACGAGGACTGGGGGCGGGTGATCGACGCGCCGTTCTTCACGCCGGTGTTCGTGGAGTCGAGCGTGAACTCCGATGGGCAGTACGTCTTCGAGGACTTCACCAACCGGGCCATCAACACCGTCTACGAGAGCCGCTCCGTGTGGGACGCCCACATCGGGATCGAGTTCCGTTTCTGAGAGGGGCTCTGCCGCAGCGAAAGGCCAACCTTCGGGTTGGCCTTTCGTTTTTGTGCCTTTCCCCACGGTCGGAGCCCCGGGGATAGACTCCGGGTGTCGCGCCGTCGACGCCATGGGACAGGGGAGCCGCGATGGCCGTGTTACTGATGCTGGTCGCGGTCCTGGCGGCGGGGGCGTGCCGGGGACCGGGGGAGGTCGCGAGGTCGCGGGACGCGATTCCGTCCGCCGGGACCGTGCCCACGCCACCGCCGTTCGATGCGCAGGTCCGGCTGGACCCCAGGCTCGTCGCGGACCTGAAGCTGGTCCCCGAGGCCTTCAGGACGGCGTCGCTCACCGAGGGCAAGGACGTGGACTCTCTCGCCTTCTGGCAGGGTCCCGAAGGGCCCCCCTGGCTGCTCGTCACGCTGAAGGACGACGGCTACGTGCTGGTGCTCGACGCGGAGACGGGTGCGGAGCTGGATCGTATCGGTGGCGCGGGGGAGGCGCTCGGCCGGTTGGGCCGCCCCAACGGGATCGCCGTCGTGGACGACGTGGTCGTCGTGGCCGAGCGGGACAACCGGCGGGTCCAGGTGCTGCGGCTCCCTGCGTTCGAGCCGCTGGGGGCCTTCGGTCAGGAGCTGCTGAAGTGGCCCTACGGCGTGGCGGTGGATCGCCTCGGGGAGTGGTACGAGCTGTACGTGACGGACAGCTACGACTCTCCCGAGCACGAGCCGCCGACTCCCGACGTCTGCCGCAACCGGGTCCGGCACTATCGGTTCCGGCCGGCTGAGGATGGTCTGGAGGTGGAGCTCGTGCGCTCCTTCGGGGATCCCTCGGGGCCGGGGGCCCTGTACCGGGTCGAGTCCGTGGCCATCGACCGCGGGCTGGGCCGACTCTATCTCGCCGACGAGTCCCGCCTGCGTCTGAACCTGAAGGCCTACTCCCTGGGCGGCGAGTTCCTCGGTTCGACCTTCGGGGACGGCGTGCACTACCGGGAGCCCGAAGGGATCGCGCTGCTCCGTTGCGGGACGCAGCCCGAGGAAGGCTACATACTCGCTGCGGACCAGACGCAGCCGTCCCGCTTCCTGGTCTACGAGCGGCGGAGCCTCGACTACCTGGGAGGGTTCACGGGAGAGCCGACGATCGACGTGACCGACGGCATCACCTTCGCCGCCCAGGCCGACGCGGGCCGGGGGATGCTGTACGGGACGGAGCACGACGTCCGGGTCGTGGCCTACCGCTGGAGCGACGTCGCCGACGAGCTGGGCCTGCGGAGCGACTGCCGGTAGCCGACCGGAGCCCTCCGTCGAAGTACGGAGGCAGGTCCCGGCCGGAACCCTTCTCCAGCACGGCGGGCCCGCCAGCGGGCGCCCCGTCTACGCGAGGCTGGACCGATCGAAGGGCAGGGGCAGCAGCTCCGCCAGGGGGAGGGCCCGGGCCCGACCCCGGGAGGGCGCCATCAACACCCAGATGTCGCCTCCGAGCTCCCACATCACCTGGCGGCAGGCGCCGCACGGGCTGGGCCGCGGTGCGTCGGCAACGACCGACAGAGCCAGGAAGCGCCGGTGTCCCTCGGAAACCGCCTTCGCCAGGGCGACCCGCTCGGCGCAGATGGTGAGGGGGTACGACGCGTTCTCGACGTTGCAGCCGGTGAAGATGCTTCCGTCGCTGGCCAGCACCGCGGCCCCCACCTTGAAGTGGGAGTAGGGTGCGTAGGCGCGGCGCCGGGCGAGACGCGCTGCGCGGATCAGGTCGCGCTGGACGCTCGCGTCGGGGAGCGCTCTCCTCACGCCGGCGCGCCAACGGCCTGGACGATCCGGTCCAGAACGTCCTGCAGCCCGGAGGCGGCCTGCTTGCCGACCTCCATCACCTCGCGGTGGTCGAGCTTCTTCCTGATCACCCCGGCGGCCATGTTCGTCAGGCACGAGATGCCGAGCACCCGCATGCCCATGTGGCGCGCGGCGATGACCTCCGGGACCGTGGACATCCCCGCGGCGTCTCCCCCGAGAGTCCGGGCCATGACGATCTCGGCCGGGGTCTCGTATGACGGTCCGGAGAAGGCGACGTAGACGCCCTTTCGGGCGGTGACCCCGGCCTTCCAGCAGGCCTGCTCGGCGATCGCCCTCAGCTCGGGATCGTAGGCCTCGGTCATGTCGAAGAAGCGCGGTCCCAGTTGGTCCTCGTTCGGTCCGATGCAGGGGTTGAATCCCATGTAGTTGACGTGGTCCTGGATGATCATGAGCTCCCCCGGCCGGTAGTTCACGTTGATCGCTCCCGCGGCGTTCGTCACGACGAGGGTCCTCACGCCCAGTGTACCGAGGACGCGCACCGGAAAGACCACCTGTTGCGGCGCGTAACCCTCGTAGTAGTGGACGCGGCCCGACATCACGGCGAGCGGGACTCCGTGCCGCTTTCCGACCACCAGCTCCCCGCGGTGTCCCGCCACCGTCGAGGTGGGGAAGTGGGGGATCTCCCGGTAGGGGATGGCCGTCGCCTCGTCGAGGGAACGCGCGAAGGCGCTGAGTCCGGATCCCAGCACGATGCCGACCTGCGGGCGGAGCTTCGTGCGCGCGCGAACCTGGCTCACGGCGGCGGTCAGCTCCTCGAGGACGCCCCCGCTCATACCAGCATCCCGGCCCAGCTCGCGCTCATGAAGGCGGCCAGGTTCCCCGCGATCATCGCCCGGAGGCCGAGCTGCGCGAGCTCGCTGCGTCGCTCCGGCGCGAGACCCGAGATGCCGCCGATCTGGATCGCGATGCTGGGCAGGTTGGCGAACCCGAGGAGCGCGTAGGCCAGGATCACCGAGCTGCGCGGATCGAGGGCGGTGCCTCCGGCCAGGTCGGCGGACATCCGGGTGTACGCGATCAGCTCCGTCAGGACCACCTTGACCCCGATCAGACCGCCCACGTAGCCCGAGCTCTCCCATGGGACGCCCATCACCCAGGCCAGGGGGCGAGCCAGCGTGCCGAGGATGCTCTGGAGGGTCAGCTCCGGCAGCCCCACGTAGCTGCCGGCCCAGCCCAGGAGCGCGTTGAGCAGGGCGAGCAGGGAGACGAAGGCCATCAGCATCGCCCCGACGTTGATCGCGAGCCTCCAGCCGGTGGCCGCTCCGGCCGCCGCGGCGTCGATCACGTTCGCCTCGGCTTTCTCCACGGCGATCTCGAGGGAGTTGGCCGTCACCGGCTTCCCGGTCTCGGGCAGGATGATCTTGGAGAGCAGGATACCCGCCGGGGCGTTCATGACGCTGGCGGCGATCAGGTGTCCCGCGATCTGCGGTATCGCGTCCTGCAGCAGGAGCACGTAGATCGCCAGCACCCCGCCGGCGACCGTGGCGAAGCCCCCGGTCATGACCGTGTGCAGCTCCGACAGGGTCATCTTGTCCACGAATGGCTTGATCAGGAGCGGCGCCTCGGTCTGCCCGACGAAGATGTTGCCGCTGGCGGAGAGGGTCTCCGCGCCGGAGGTGCGCAGGGTCCGCTGCATGACCCAGGCCACGCCCCTGACCACGAGCTGCATGAGGCCGACGTGGTAGAGGACCGACATCAAGGCGGAGAAGAAGATGATCGTCGGGAGCACCGTGAAGGCGAAGAAGGCGCCTGTGTCGGCGACGAGGCCGGCCGGCTGGATCCCGCCGTCGGGCCCCAAGGTGCCCACGGGGACCGTCGACTGCGTCATGTTCCCGAACACGAAGCGAGCACCCTCGACGGCGAACCCGAGCAGGATGCTGACCCACTCTCCGACGGTCCGGAAGAACCAGCGACCGGCCGCGGTCCTGAGCACGATGAAGCCGAACAGCCCCTGGAGCGCGAGCCCGGCCCCCACCAGGCGCCAATCGATCCTGCTGCGGTGGCTGCTCATGAGGTAGGCGATCAGGATCATCACGCCGATCCCGACCAGGCCCATGAGCCGCTCCCCGAGGGGCGTCGACAGGTCTCCCGGAATGGTCGCTGTGGTCTGGAGCGCGGCGAGGCTTGCGGAAGGGCTCAATCTGGCCTCCTCACGGGTCGAGAACGTCGCGGATCAACGCGGTCGCCTGTGGGGCGCTCGCGCCGACCTGGATTCCATCGCTGACGAGCTCCAGGGCCTGGCTCAGTCGGCGCTCGTCGTTGACGTGGAGCGTAGCCAGCGGCTCCTGCTCCACGACCGGATCGCCGACCTTCTTGTGGAGCACGACCCCGACGGCCGGGTCGACGCGGCTGTCCACGGTCTCGCGTCCGGCACCGAGGAGCATCGCGGCCAGGCCGATCTGCCGGCAGGCGATCCGGGCGACGCGTCCATCCTGGTCGGAGCGTACCGCCACGGTTGTGCGGGCCCTGGGCAGACGGCCTGGATCGTCGCAGACCCCGGGGTCGCCCCCCTGCAGCTCGATCACCTCCTGGAAGCGGCGCAGCCCGCTGCCCTTCTGGAGCGCGGCCCGGATCCTGGCGCGGGCCTTCTCCAGGCGGTCCTCGACGCCCCCGAGGAGCAGCATGCGCGCGGCCAGCTCCACCGACAGCGACTCGAGATCCTTGGGCCCCCGGCCCTTCAGGGTGTCGATGCACTCCGCGATCTCGAGGGCGTTCCCCACCGAACGGCCCAGCGGCTGGTTCATGTCGGTCACCAGGGCGGCCACGCGGCGCCCCATGCCGCGGCCGATCCGGACCATGGCCCGGGCCAGGTTCAGGGCGTCTTCCCGCTCTCTCATGAACGCACCGTCTCCGGTCTTGACGTCCAGGATGAGAGCGTCGATGCCCTCGGCCATCTTCTTGCTCATGATCGAGGCCGCGATCAACGGCTGGCTCTCCACCGTTCCCGTGACGTCACGGAGCGCGTAGAGTCGCCGGTCGGCGGGGGCGATCTCGGGCGTCTGACCGATCAGGCACAGGCCCGCCTTCTCCAGGACGGTCCGGAACTCCTTCAGGGAGAGGCCGACCCGGAAGCCCGGTATCGACTCGAGCTTGTCCAGGGTCCCGCCGGTGTGGCCGAGTCCCCGCCCTGAGATCATCGGAACGTAGACGCCGCACGCCGCCGCCAGCGGGGCCAGGATCATGCTCGTCTTGTCGCCGACGCCGCCTGTGGAGTGCTTGTCGACCTTGGGCCCGGGCAGGTCGGACAGGTCGAGGATCTCCCCCGAACGCATCATCGACTCGGTGAGGGCAAGCGTCTCCTCCGGCGTCATGCCCTTGAAGAAGACCGCCATGGCCAGGGCCGAGGCCTGGTAGTCGGGGATGTCGCCGCGGGTGTACGCCTCGACGAAGTAGTCGATCTCCGCGGTCGTCAGAGGGAGCCCGTCGCGCTTCCGCAGGATGATGTCGACAGCGCGCAAGCAGTGCTCCCCGGGCCCCCGGGCTACTTCTTCTTGAGTCGCTCGACCTCTGCCCAGAGGTCCCGGCGCTTGCGCACCGGCATGGGGGGCGCCGCGGGCGGAGCGGGGGGCGCGGGCATTCCGGCCAGGACCTGGTCCATCAGGCTCTGCTTCTCCTGCTCCTTCCGGGTCTTGCGCCTCGCCGGCACCTGGGCGTGGCGGTACTCGTGGGAGTTGTGGCAGGTCCGGCAGGTCACCTGGGCGATCGCGCCCCCCTGGAGAGCCGCGACGTCGTGATTCAGCAGCAGGCGACACCTCGGGCAGTAGTCATCGATGATGTCGCCGAGCCTGGGGGAGCGCTCCATCGCAGAGGCCTCCGAACGCGTCCGGCAGGAGGCGGCCAGTATAGCGCATCGGAAGGGGAGCGGGACTGCTAGAATCTGCCGCTTGGAGCAGGAGGCTGCACACTTCGAACGTGAGCAGGTGGAGTACTACCGGCTCCGGACCGAATGGCTGCGCAACCGCAGCCAGCTCTCCGACTCGCTGACCGGTCTGCCCACGCTTCCCGCCGTCCTCGACCAGGCCCGTCAGCTTCTCACCGCGGGTGCCCTCGACGTCGCCTACTTCGACCTGGGCCTGTCCGGGACCCGCGAGGCGCGAGTGGGCTGGGAGAGTTACGACGACACGATCCGGGTCTTCGCCGATCGCCTCCAGGACCTTCGCGAGGGCGGGCACCTCGCTCCCGAGGAGCCCGTCTGCGTACGCACGGTGCGGGCCGACCGCTTTCTGCTCTTCCTGGGCGCTGCGGCGCAACAGGCGGAGCCGGGCTCTCCCGAGTCGCGGGCGGCCGAGCTGGCGGCCGCGCTTCGGGAGGGTGCCCCTCCGGGGCTGGGAAGCTTCGCCGTAGGCTTCTCCCGGGTGCTGCGGGATCCCGCCGTGCGGCCGGAGCGCGCGCTGCAGCGGGGAGTCATCCGCGCGATGCTGGCCTGCCTCGGAACGCGGAGTGAGCGCCGCGTCGAGCGCCTGGAGGCCCTCTCGGAGATCATCGCCCGCGGAGCGGTGCGCACCGTGTTCGAGCCCGTCCTCAGGCCTCGCCAGGGGCTCGTGATCGGTCACGAAGCCCTGACCCGCCCCATGCTCGAGACCGTGTTCGACTCCGTGGAGGACCTGTTCGGATTCGCCGAGTCGACGGATCGCCAGCTCGAGTTCGAGCGGGTCTGTCGCCAGAGCGCGATCCAGGCTGCCGGCTCGCGTCCGGCGCCAGGCTTCCTCTTCCTCAACGCCTCGGCACGCGGGGTCGCGGATCCCGACTGGCAGAGCGAGGCCCTCTCGGGCCAGCTCGCCGAAAGCGGCCTGGTTCCGAACCAGGTCGTGATCGAGGTCCCCGAGCGGCTCGTGGCGGAGGGGGGCGTCGGGTTCCACAGGGCCGTCAAGGGCCTCCAGCGCCACGGGTTCCGCATCGCCATCGACGACGCCGGAGCCGGCTACGCGACGCCGCAGACGCTGGCCGACCTGCGGCCCGACTTCCTGAAGCTCGACGTGGGCCTGGTTCGGGGCATGCACCTGAGCCCGATCAAGCGGGACCTCGCTCGTGGGCTGCTCGACCTGGCTCGACGACTCGGGGCCCACGCCATCGCGGAGGGAGTCGAGCTTCCCGAGGAGCGCGGCGCCCTGCTCGGGCTCGGCATCGAGATGGCCCAGGGGCGGCTGTTTCGCGCCGGAGAGGCCGGCTGAGGCTCGGCTCGGGCGAACCGGGTTTGGCCTCACCCCCGGCTCTGTGATAATCCGTGGCGTCCCGGAGCAGCACGACAGGTTCGATGCGAAACGCGGAAGTCATTCGGCAGTGGCGGATCCTCAAGACGATCGAGGCCGGGCGGTACACGACCACCCGGGACCTGGCCGAGGTGTGCGGCGTCACGGAGCGGACGATCCGCCGCGATCTGGAGGCGCTGCAGGAGGCGGGCTTCCCGCTCTACGACGAGCAGGACGACGGTCGCCGGGTGTGGCGCCTCGTGGAGGGCTACAAGCAGCAGCTCGACCAGACCTTCACCCTGGCCGAGCTGTCAGCGCTGTTCTTCGGCCGCAACCTGATGTCGTTCCTGGGGGGCTCTCCCTTCGCCCAGGACCTCGAGTCCGCCTACGCGAAGATCCGCGGGGCGCTCCCGGAGCGGTCGCTGCCCTACCTGTCCCGGGTCCAGGAGATCTTCGCCGCCCGACCCGACCCCAGGAAGGACTACTCCGAGAAGCAGGACGTGATCGCGGCGTTGATCGACGCGATCCTGCACCAGAAGCGCGCCCGGATCGAGTACTACTCGTTCCACAGCCGGCGCCGGAAGGGCTACACCGTGGAGCCCTACCGGGTCGTCTACCACCACGGCGGCCTGTACCTCTACGCCCGGGCGCAGGAGTACGGCGAGGTCCGCACCTTCGCCGTCGAGCGCATCCAGCGCATCGAGGTCCTCGACCAGAGCTTCGAGATCCCCCCGGACTTCAGCGTCGCCGAGTACTCGAGGAGCGCTTTCGGGATCGCGGGAGGTGAGGCCGAGGACGTGGAGATCGCCTTCGACGCGGAGATGGCCGGCTACATCCGGGAGCGCCTGTGGCACGAGAGCCAGCAGCTCCACGAGGAGCCGGACGGCTCGGTGAGGCTCAAGCTCCACGTCGCACCCGGCTGGGAGCTGAAGTCCTGGATCAAGGGCTTCACGCCGCACGTGCGGGTGCTGGCGCCGGCCCGACTCCGCAAGGAGCTGGTCGAGGAGCTCGAGCAGGGTCGCGCCCGTCTCGCCGCGCCCGCGAAGCGCCGCCGCTGAGCGTCGCGCCGCGCTACAATCGACGCCTCGAATGCCCAACCTGGAGAGCTTTCCGAACCCGCACCGGGGTCGGGACTACACGATCACGCACACCTGCACGGAGTTCACGGCCACCTGCCCGATCACGGGCCAGCCCGACTTCGGGACGATCCGGATCAGCTACGTCCCCGCTCGCAAGTGCGTCGAGCTCAAGAGCTTGAAGCTCTACCTCCAGGGCTACCGCGATCGGGGCATCTTCTACGAGGATGTGACGAACCGCATCCTCGACGACCTGGTGCGGGCGATCCGGCCCCGGAGCATGACCGTGGAGGGAGACTTCCACGTCCGCGGGGGGATCTCCTCGATCGTGCGGGCGAGCCATCCCGGGCCGAAGCGCGGAGCGGCCCGGGGTGCCGGTCGGTGAGGCTGCCGGCCGTCCTCGCGAGCCGTTTCGTCGCCGGCGAGACCGCCGAGTCCGCGATCGCGGTGGGTGCGGCTCTCCATTCCCGGGGTGTGCGGGCGACCTTCGACCTCTTGGGGGAGGACGTCCACGACCGGGCGTCGGCGGAGCGCGCCGCCGCCGGAAGCGTCGAGCTGCTCAGGAAGATTCCGGCCACCCTCGAGCGCAACGTCAGCGTCAAGCTGACGAACGCCGGTCTCGACGTGTCGAAGGAGCTGTGCCTGGAGCTCGCGACCCGCATCCTCGAGGTGGCCCGCGAGGTCGGGGGGTTCGTGCGGATCGACATGGAGGGCTCCGACCACACGCAGGCCACCCTCGACGTGTTCCGCGAGCTCCGGGAACGCTACGACAACGTCGGCTGCGTCCTGCAGGCCGCGCTGCGGAGAACCGAGGCCGACGTCGTGGAGGCGATCCGGCGGGGAGACCGGGTGAGGCTGTGCAAGGGCGCTTACCGCGAGCCCGCCCGGGTCGCCTTCCAGTCCATGTCGGAGGTCCGGGAGAGCTTCCGCCGCTGCGCCGAGCTGATGCTCGAGAAGGGCGCAGACCCGGCGATCGCCACCCACGACGAGAGCCTGATCCAGCACGCCCTGGGCTTCGCGCGGGAGCGCGGGATCCCTCCGGACCGTTTCGAGCTGCAGATGCTCTACGGCCTGAGGCCGGGCCGCTGGAACGCACTGGTGGCCGAGGGGTACCGGGTGCGGGTCTACGTGCCCTACGGGACCCACTGGCTCCCGTACTTCTACCGGCGGCTGCGCGAGCGCAAGGAGAACGTGCTGTTCGTGCTGCGGACGCTGTTCCGGGGATGAGCCCCGGGGGGGAGATGCTGGCGGCCGTCTACCGCGGGCCGGCCGACCTGCGCGTCGAGCGGATTCCCGTTCCCGTGCCCGGCGCGGGCGAGATCCTGGTTCGGGTCGACGCGTGCGGCGTCTGCGGTACCGACGTCAAGAAGATCCAGAAGGGGCTGCTCCGTGCCCCCCGGGTGTTCGGCCACGAGATCGCCGGCACGGTGGCCCGGGTGGGAGCCCGCGTCACGCGTTTCCGGGAGGGCGACCGCGTAGCACTGCACCACCACGTCCCCTGCGGCGACTGCTTCTACTGTCGCCTGGGTGTCTACGCCCAGTGCGCGGGCTACAAGCGCAACGGGACCAGCGCCGGCTTCGAGGCCGCCGGGGGGGGCTTCGCCGAGTTCGTCCGCGCGTCCGACTGGATCGTGGAGCGGGGCGCCATCCCCATCCCCGACGGCGTGGGACCCGACGAGGCGGCGTTCGTCGAGCCCCTGAACACCTGCCTCAAGGCGGTCCAGAGGGCGGGAGTGGAGCGGGGTCAGACCGTGCTCGTGGTGGGGCAGGGGCCGATTGGCGTGCTGCTGATGCAGCTGGCGCGCTGGAGCGGCGCCCGGGTCCTGGTCTCCGACACGATCCCGGAGCGCCTGAGCCTGAGCCGTGAGCTCGGAGCCGACGTGGCTCTCGACGCGTCGGGGGACGTGGCCTCGGAGGTGCGTGGTCTCACCGAGGGGCGTGGGGTCGACCGCGCCCTGGTCGCCGCCCTGGGACAGGCGCCCATGGACCAGGCGATCGCCGCCGTGCGGCCAGGGGGACGCGTCCTGGTGTTCGCGGCGACGTCCCCAGGGGAGCGAGCCGAGGTGGACTTCGGGGCCCTGTGCGCCGCCGAGAAGGAGATCGTGACCTCCTACAGCGCCTCGGTGGACGTCCAGGACCTCGCGGCCCGGTTGATCTTCCAGCGCGAGATCCGGGTTCGGGAGCTGATCAGCCACCGTTTCTTCCTCGAGGAGGCTCCCGAGGCGTTCCTCACGGCGTCACGCCCGGCGCCGGACGTGATGAAGGTCATGCTCCAGCGCGGAGGCTGAAGGAGAGATGTGCCCGCCAGAATGAAAGCTGCCGTGCTGCACGGTCGCGAGGACGTGCGCATCGAGAGCTTGCCCGTGCCGCGCCCGGGTCCGGGGGAGATCCTGCTCCGGACCCAGGTCGCCCTCACCTGCGGGACGGACGCCAAGGTCTACCGGCGGGGCTACCACTCCAGGATGATCCGGCCGCCGGCCCTGTTCGGCCACGAGGTGGCGGGCATCGTGGAGCAGGTGGGCCCCGGAACCGAAGGCGTCGAGCCCGGCATGAGGGTCGTGGCGGCGAACTCGGCGCCCTGCGGCCACTGCCACTACTGCCACCACGACCTGCCGAACCTCTGCGACGACCTGATGTTCTGGAACGGCGCCTACGCCGAGTTCGCGCACCTCCCGGCCCGGCTCGTCGAGCGCAACCTGCTGGCGATACCCGAGGACCTCAGCTTCCGCGAGGCGGCCATGGTGGAGCCGCTGGCCTGCGTCGTACGGGGCGTGGAGGAGAGCTGGGTCGGTCGCGGGCAGTCGGTGGCGGTGATCGGCAGCGGGCCGATCGGCCTGATGTTCGTTGCGCTGGCCCGGATGCGGGGCGCCCACGTGATCGTCGCTGGCCGGAACCGCCGGCGGCTCGAGCGGGCCGTGGAGGTCGGGGCCGAGACGGTGGTCGCGATCACCGGCAGGGAGGACCTGGGCGACGAGCTGCGGAGGCGGAGCCCCGAAGGGCGAGGCCCCGACATCGTCATCGAGGCGGTGGGGCTGCCCGAGACCTGCGAGGCGGCCGTCCGGGCGGTGCGCAAGGGGGGCGTGGTCAACCTCTTCGGCGGCTGCCCGACGGACACCCGCATCGGGATCGACTCCCAGCGCCTCCACTACCAGGAGCTGACGATCAAGTCCTCCTTCCACCACACCCCCGACAGCTTCAGGAAGGCGTTCCGCCTGATCGCGGACGGGCACGTCGACGCGAACCTCTTCATCACGGGGGAGCAACCCCTCGCGGCGCTCCCCGAGGTGCTGAGCCGGATGGGGCAGGGCGCCGACGACCTGAAGACCGCGATCCTGCCCTGGGCCTGAGGCGCTATAGCGCCGCCGTGCCGCGGGGGGCGGGTCCCGCCAGCAGCTCGGCGAGGGTGCGCAGGCCGACGTCCAGCGTGCGGCGGCTGGTCGGAGCGGAGAGCGCGAGCCGGACCGCGTTCGGAGCGCGGCGCTCGTCGACGGCGAAGATGTGCGCCGGCGCGACGCCGACGCCCCGCTCGCGCGCCTCCCGGGAGAGGCGGTCCGCGGACCAGCTCGGGGGCAGCTCCAACCACACGTAGTAGCTCTCGGGGCTGCTGCGGAGCGTCGCCCCGCAGCTCTCGAGCAGCAGCCGTGCCCGGCGCTGGCGGGCCCGGGTTTCGCGCCGGCGCGCAGCCACGGTGGCGGCGGCGGTCCCGTCCCCGATCCAGCCCGCGACGATCTCGGCGTTGAGCGCCGGGCAGGCGATCAGGCTGGCCTGGAGCGCCTGGGTCACCGCCTCCCGGAGGCCGGCCGGCACGAGGGCGAACCCCACCCGAAGGCCGCCGGCGAGGGCCTTCGAGGCGGAGCTGACGTGGATCGTGCGCTCGGGAGCCAGTGCGGACAGCGCGGGCCCCGGGGCCCTCAGCAGGGGACGCAGCAGGTCGTCCTCGATCAGCCACACGTCCCGGCGCTGCGCGATCCGGGCGACCGCCTCCCGGCGCTCGGCGGGGAGCGCCGCGGAGGTCGGGTTGTGCAGGCTCGGGATCGTGTAGACGGCACGGATCGGGCGCACCCGGCACAGCTGCTCGAGCCGGTCGGGAAGCAGCCCGTCGCCGTCGAGTGGGATCGGCTGGAGCCGCAGCCCCAGCGCGTCGCAGGCCGCCTTCACTCCCGGGAACGTGAGCTCCTCGCAGGCCACCTCGTCCCCGGGCCTGCACAGCGCCGAAAGCGCGACGAGGATCGCGTGCTGAGCCCCCGCGGTCATCACCACTCCGGCCGGATCGGCGGGGACGCCGTGCGCCCGGAGCCAGGCCGCCATCGCCTCGCGGTGGCGGGGCAGCCCGCCGGCGGGAGGGTAGCCGAGGAGCGCTCCGGCGTCGGACCGTCGCGCGACGGCCTTCAGGGCGGCGCTCAGGTCCGGGTCCAGAGAGGCCGTGGGGTGGTTCGCCGCGAGGTCGATCAGGTCCCTGGAGCCCACGAGGGCGCTCAGCCCCGGCGGCGAGGCGCGGCCCGTCACGAGCGTGCCGCGGCGGCCGGTCCCTTTCACGAGCCCCCGGCGCTCCGCTTCCGCGTAGGCCCGGGTGACGGTACCGAGGGAGATGCCCAGGGCGTCGGCCAGCTCCCGCTGTGGCGGAAGCCGGTCGCCGGGGCGCAGCGCCCCGCGGGCCACGTCCAGCGCCAGAGCCCGGGCGATGCCGAGGTAGAGGGGCGGATCGGAGTCTCCCAGCTCGGGCCGCCAGATGTTTGTCATTGCTACAATAAATACCTGGACAGTGCCAGGTTTTCTCACTCTTCCCGGGCCTTCCGGCGCTTGATCTCGCATATCTCGACTGAGGCAGCTACCCACTCCTC
>Ga0299906_10002813_pt1 | contig 14379 bp, 5 predicted proteins | sample RVTome_14_FD_200259 | JGI IMG/M metagenome (GOLD analysis project Ga0299906, IMG submission 200259) | Soil microbial communities from uranium-contaminated site in the Upper Colorado River Basin, Wyoming, United States - RVT145D125 (version 2) ... | reverse complement strand
CAGGAGCCCGTAGGTCTCCCGGGGCCGCCTGCCGAAGATGGTGGCGTTCGCCGCGCGGAGGCGGTTGCCCAGCGGCGTCGCCACCTCGACGGTGATGGTGTTCTCGCCGGCCTCGAGGTGGCGGCCGATCTGCACGCGCGGATCCATGGGATCGACGGGGGGCAGCGCCTGCCCGTTGACCGACACGCGGCACGTGTCCACGACGCGCCCGAGGTCGAGTGTGGCCTGCGCCCACTCCGGGCCGAGGCTCAGGGTCGTCGTGTAGCGGCCGATTCCGGAGACGTCCTCGAGGCCCGGGATCTCGGCCCATGGGGCCAGGGTGTCGAGGTCGACCTCGTGGGAGACCTTCCGGGTCTCGGTGGCGCTGTCGCCGGGCTGCCAGTCCTCGACGACGAGGTGCCAGGACGACAGCGTCCGGGGCTTGGACTCGGATGCCCGCGCATGGGCGGCGGCGTCGATTCCGGCCAGGGAGCCCGACCTCGCGACCGCGAACAGGGCCGTGTCACGGGGTCTCAGGCGCAGGGCGACGCCGGTCCGGCCGTCCGCTTGCGTTTCGGCGAGGGCGCGGATCTCGCCGGTCCAGGCGTCGAGGGCGTAGGTGTGGCCCTGCGCCGCCAGGGAGACCGTCGTATCGACGGCGATCTCGCCCGCGTTGTAGAGGTAGAAAACCTCGAGATCCCCCTCGAGGCGGCGCACGCTCACGAGGTCGGCCGGCGCGGCGGGCTCGGCCGCCGGCCGGACACCCGCCTCCCGCAGCGCCGCCGCCAGGTCGCTCTCGGCCTCGACCCGTCGGACCCCGGGCTCCGCCAGAAGGTCCGCGACGACCTGCTGGAGCGCGGCGTCCCTCGTGCTCGCCTCGGCGAAGCCAGGCGTGCGGGTCGGAGCCTCACCCACGACCGCGACGGGTAGGCCCGCCCGGGCGTGGCCCAGGATCCGGCGCGCCGTCTCCAGCGGCAGGGTCTCCTGCTGGTTCAGGACGAGCGCCGCGTAGGACGGCCCGCTCGGCGCCAGCCGGCCGTCCTCGACCGAGGCCGAGGGGAGGTCGAGCACTCCGTGGCTCACGAAGCCGTAGGTGTAGCCCGCCCGCGCCAGCCCCTGGTCGGCGAGGTAGGGACCGCCGCGGCCCACGTCGAACTCCTGGCGGTAGATCGCGACGTCCACCAGGGCCCGGCCCGCCTGCAGTGCGCGCTGGGTCCGGGCCAGGAACCCGGCGATGTCCCGGATGTGGATCCAGGTGGGCTGCCGGGGACCCCAACCCTCTGCGAACCCCGGACCGGCGGGGAAGCCCCGCAGCCCGCCGAACGGCGAGAACGGCTGGAAACCCGGCTCGCGTCCGGGGCGTCGGCGTAGGCGAACCCGTGGAGGACCATCTGGTTCACGCCCGCTGCGTAGTTGGCGCCCATCGTGGACAGCATCTGGTGCCAGGTCGTCGCGTAGGCGCCGCCGAAGTAGGCGCCCACCTCGTCGGAGAGGAGGCGCCCGCCGCCCAGGTCCCGGCCGGCGGCGAGCGCGCGGAACGCATCCATGGCGTTGTCGCCGAAGCCCAAGGACTCTCCCTCCGGGATGTCGGTCGTCGCGGCCGACAGGATCGAGTCGACGGGCTCGCCGTACCCCTGGTTCCGGTACTCCATCCCGAGGGAGCGCGCCCACTCGGTGAAGGGGGCGATGCGCCTCTCGAGCCAGAGATCGCTGAGTGTCTGCTCGTGGTCGTGGCGGACCCGCTCCGCGAGCCCGCCCCCGAATGCGAAGGCGTCCTCGCGCAGCGGCGGGAAGCCGGCCGCCACCGTTCCTACGGTCAGCGCCAGGTACGGCTTCAGGGAGTATCCGCGGCGATTCTCGAACTCTTCGAGCAGCCCCGGCGTCCAGCGTCCGTTCGACTGGAGCTCCAGGGAGTCCTCGAAGATCGCGCCCCCGACCTCGGCGAGGAGCGCCCGGATGGAAGGCGCGAGCAGGGTGTTCTCCCAGTAGGCGATGACCGCGTCGGTCCCCGCCTTCCCGTAGTGATCGACGACGTAGGCGTCGGGGTCCGTGAACGCCGAGTTGTCGGGGTTGGGGCCGTACATGGCCGAGCGCTGGCCGTTCCCACGCATCCAGAACGCGATGAGGGCCCACTCGCCCGCGTCCGGCGCGGTCCAGTCGAGGGCGCCGTCCCCGACCGATCCGGTCAGGTCAATCAGCGTCGTCTCGTCGAGAACCGCGGGCTTCGCCCCGCAGCCGTCGGGGCAGCGGAAGGCCTGAACCGCGAGCAGCGTCTTCTCGGTGATGTATGGCTTCGGCGCCAGGACGGGCTCCGGTACCGCTCCGGAGTACGTCGACCCGGCCTCGACGACGACCTGGCCGTGCACGATCTCCTTCGCCAACTCCGGCCCGTCCGGGTTCTGCGAGGGCACGACCGAGGGCCAGTGCGGCCCGATCGTCAGGTCGACGCGCAGGCCTCGTTCCTTTGCCGTCCGGAGCGCCGCCTCGACCGCGGTGTTCCAGGCCTCGGTTCCGAACCCGTACTCCACGGGATCGACGGTCACGGCGCTGTCCCAGACGTCGGCGATCTCAACGCCCCCGAATCCGGCGTCGGCGATCTGGTGGACCTCCCGGACGATCTCGGCCGGGTCGACGAGCCCGCCGGGCCACCACCAGCGGAACATCGGCCGCGCCGTCCCGGTCGGGTTCGCGAACTCGGCGGCGAAGTTGCCGGCCTGGCCCTCCTCGGCGGCTGGCTTCGGGGAAGCGCAGTGGACGGTGGCGAAAGCCGCGGTCCCCAGCAGGAATGAGACGGCGAGCTCCGACGTCAGCCAGCGGGCGCTTCGCGGCGTCATCGTTCCTCCAGCGAGCGGTGGAGCGTGGCGGGACCCGGATGTGTTTCTCCCCGCCACAGCAGGCGCGAGCCGCCGGGCACCCGGACCGTGAACTGGCCGTCCCGGACGTCCACCTCGATTCGACCCCCGGGCGTGGGCACGGTGGCCGTGACCCAGGTCAGCTCTCCCGGGCGGGGATCGAGGGTGAACTCGGACCAGCCGTCCCGCGTCGGCCGCAGGCCGAGGATCTCGGCGGGCAGGATCGCGGCGGGCCCGGCGCCCCAGGCGTGGCACAGGCTCTTGCCGAAGGGCCGGCCGTAGAAGGCGAGGGCCTCCGCGCCGCGTTGCGCGGGGTCGTAGGCCTCCCAGAACGTCGTCGCCCCCTGGTCCAGCATGCCGCCCCAGTAGCGGCGCAGCCGCGCGATGGGCTCCTCCACCGAGCCGAGCCGCGAGGCGGCCATCATCTCGAAGCCAGCCATGTAGGGCGTGCCCACGGGTGCCGCCTCGGTCCCCGCGAGCGCGTTCCGGACGACCGCGTCGTCCTCCGGGCGGTGCAGTCCCGATACGACCGCGAGCAGGTTCGCGTGACGCGAGAGCGTCGCGTCGTCCGGCTTCGCTCGCCAGCCCCCGTCGCCCCAGACCCGCGTCCGGAGCGTGTCGGCCAGGTCGTCGGCCCGGCTCTGCCAGCGGGCGGCGCGTTCGCCGTCCTCGATGCGGCGGGCCAAGCGCGCCCCGGATTCCTGGGCCCACCACCACACGACCTGCAGCGCAGTCCACTTCTCGTGGTCGACCCAGTCGATGAACACCCAGTCGTCAGGCTTGGGCTGCAGCAGCCCGTCCGCGTCGGCTCCGGCCTCGAGGTGCTCGAGGATTCCCACGACGAAGGGCCATTGCCGGTCCAGGAACTCCGCATCGCCGTAGTAGAGCTGGAACAGATCCTGGGTGATCACCCACCACAGCGAGTAGTCCACGATGCCGTTGATGTGGCTCTCCTCGATCCCGGCGCGGCCGAGGGCGGTCAGCGTCCGGCGCACGATCTCGGGCTCGGCGAAGGAGTAGGCGTTCGCCAGCAGGCTCATGGCCAGGTCGCCTGTCCACGGCAGGCGATCCCGCTTCACCCCGTCGATGATGAACTCGTAGAAGTTGATCCTCAGCGTGTAGGCGGACGTCATCCAGATCCGGTTCAGGATCGCGTCGGAGCTGGCGAAGGCGCCCGCGTAGCGGAGGGGGTGGAAGGCGGCGTGGATGCGGACGTCGCGGGCCTCCGGGCCGTCGATGCGCAGGTAGCGCAGCGCGAGCCGGTGGCGGCTGACCCAGCGGTCCCCCTCGCGGTCGAGCGTCAGGTCCTGCTCGTAGCCCGCGGGGTCCGTGCTCAGAGCCTCCGGGATCGACTCCCCGACGCCGATCGAGGGCGTGCCGGCGGCGCGGAAGGAAACGCGCCCGACCAGCTCCCGCCCGAAGTCGAGGACGCCGTCCACTGTTCCGAGGGGCTCGAGGGCGACCTCGGGGACCTCGGCGCGGTGGGGTGGGCCGCCCGAGCGGGTGGCCGGCACGGCAGCAGGGTGCTCCCACGCCTCGCCGTCGGCTGACCACTCCCAGCGTCCGGTGGCTGTTCCGAGCGGGCCGTCCTCGACGAGCAACGCCGGGACCTCGTCTCCGGCGGCGAGGTCCAGGCGCAGGGTTGCACCGTCCGGGATGGAACCGGCGGCTATCGAGAGCCGGTGCGAGGACTCCCGCGCCTCGCCCTGGTAGAGCACGGTGCCTCCGGTCCGGACCGTGACCGAGCCGACGGCCCGGAAGCTCAGCTCCGGTGGCCGGGCCGGACTGTCTTCGAGCACGACCCGGAAAGACGCCTTCGGAAAGGGCTCGTGGAAGACGCCGGGGTAGTTGACGTTGAGGAGAGACGGGTCGACGCGCTGCCTCAGCCGCCGGTGCTGCCAGGTCTCCAGCTCCCCGTAGCCGTACAGCCACGGCGCCCCGTCGGCGCGTACGTCGGGGTCGGGAGCGACCCTGTCGACCGAGTACGTCGGGTCGATCGTCACCTCGGCGGAGAGGCGGTGGGCCGGGGAGAGCTCGTCCTGGGCGACGCCCGCGGCGGGCGTCGCGACAAGGAGGACGAGAAGCGACCGGCTGCCCGTCAATCCCGGCCGCGATAGCGCGCCGTGCGCGCGTCGTCGATGACGCCCTGCCAGCTCAGGCCGAAGCCGAAGTCGTAGGTGTTCCCTTCGGAGTCGACGTGGCACTCCATGTCCCGGGGCACGTCCTCGTGCTGCTCCTCCACGGTCCGCATGTCGGCCGGCATCTGCATCGGCAGCAGTCCGGACGGCTCGGCACCTCCGCTGACGACCTCCATCAACGCCTGGTCCTGCACGCCGAAGCCGACGAGGATCGCGTCGGCGTGGGGCTCCAGCTCGCTGAAGACCATCGGCTTCGACATCTCCACGGCGACGATCAGGGGCTTGTCGCCGATCGCCCTCCGGGTGTCCCGGACCAGGTCGAGGTCGGTGGTGTTGATGGCCGTCGTGGTCTTGCCCTGGTAGGATCGGTTCGTGAAGTCCTCGTGGGGGTCGCCTCCGGCGAGGCTGGTCGCCCGGGCGTGCTCGGCGGTGTAACGACCGTACTGGAGGGTGATCGGGACGTAGCCGTTGCCCCCGGCCTCCACGTCGTCCCGGCTGTAGCCGGGCCCGCCGTCGGGGCTCTCGACGACGACCAGGGCGGCGTCGGCCGCCTTCGGATCGTCGGTGACCTGGAAGTACTTCTTCGCGATGTCCAGGTTGATGGGGTGGCCGCTGGAGGCGGGGATCGGCCGTCCGAAGAACGTCACCCGTTCGGGCACGTACCGCTCGGGGACGTACAAGGTGAGCTGCTTCTCGAGAGGGAGCGCAGCGTTGCGGTTCTTGAGCATCACGATGGAGCGGAGCTGGGCCTCGAACCCGGCGGTCATGAAGTCGGGTTGGCCCACCGTAGCGGCCGTCCGCTCGGGGTCCAGGTAGGGGTTCTCGAAGAGGCCGGCGCGGAGGATGTTCCTCAGCAGCCGCACCGCCGACTCCTCGAAGCGTGCGCGCATGGCTTCTTCGCCGTGCTCCTCGACGCCCAGCCGGTAGGCCTCGACCACGGGCCCGGCGTCGTCATTGCCGCCGAACTGGTCGACGCCGGCCGAGATGACCCGGTAGTGGCGCTCGTCCTCGGACAACGCCTCCACGCCGAAGGGCCGGCCCGAGAAGGCGTCCACGGCGGTCTCGTCGCGGGTGATGCCCCAGTCGGTGCAGACGACGCCGTCGTAGCCGTGCTGCCCCCGGAGCTGCTCCCGAATGAAGTACTCGCTGTAGGCGATGCCCACGTTCTCGCCGCTCGGGTCCTGGCCGAAGGCGACGGTGTAGTAGGGCATCACCGCCGAGGCCATGCCGGTCGGCCCTTCGAGGGCGAAGGCGCCCTCGAGGAAGGGGCGGAGCTGGTCCTTCATGTTGTCGCTCGGGTAGACAGCGTAGCGTCCGTAGCCGAAGTGGGCGTCGCGTCCGCCTTCCTCGGGGCCGCCGCTCGGCCAGTGCTTGACCATGGCGTTGACGCTGTCCCAGCCCCAGCCGCTCCCGATGGCCCGGTCGCCGGCCGAGGTCTGGAACCCGTCCGCGTAGGCCCGGGCCATGTCCGTCGCGAGCGCCGGATCCTCGCCGAACGTCCCGCTCGTCCGGCTCCAGCGGGGCTCCGTGGCCAGGTCGATCTGCGGGGAGAGCGCGGTGGCGATGCCCAGGGCCCGGTACTCGATCGAGGCGATGCGGCCGAACTCCCGGACGAGCGAGGGGTCGAAGGTGGCCGCGAGGCCCAGCTCGCCCGGCCACATCGAGATGTCCCCGCCCGAGCCGGCGTCGTACTCGGCCGAGGCGGTGGTGCGGTGCCGCGGGTCCGAGCTGTTGTTGGCGGGGATGCCGAGGCCGATCCCCTCGACGAGGGCCTGGGCCTCGTTGTTCCAGCGCGCTGCGATCTCGGGGCTCTCGACGGTGGTGATCAGGACGTGCCGGAGGTCGTCCTCGGTGAGGAATTGCCGCTGCTGGTCGGAGAGCGCCCAGGGGTCGGCGCCGCTCTCCTCGTAGGGCTTCCCGTCGTAGGTGCCGGGCCGGAAGCCGCGGGCCCCGGCCGGAATGGCCTGGTGGGAGCTGTACAGCATCAGGCCGGCGATCTGCTCCACCGACATCTTCGAGGCCAGGTCCTTCGCCCGCTCGTCCGCGGAGAGGCGCCAGTCCTCGTAGGGGTCGAGCGCACCGTTGCGGTTGAGGTCCTTGAAGGCGAAGCCCGCGTCGGTCAGGAGCGTCACGCCCGAGGTCGACGAGTAGCCGAGGGTCGGGCCGCCTTCGTTGGCGACGACCCAGAGCGTCCCCTGCTCCGTCTCCGTCCACCTCCTCCCGCTGCACGCGCTCGTCGCCACGAGCAGGGATGCCGTCGCCAGGGCGGCGGCCGCGACTCGGGTCTCTCTGGAGTGGTCCATAGTCATCACCTCGCGATCTCGCTAACGAACGCGTAGCGGCCCGGCTGCAGCTCGAAGACCGCCGTGCCGTCCTCGTGACCGACCAGCTCGATCCCATCCGCTTCGGCCACCGGCCGGCCGCCCTCGGTGACGGTCTCCGGCGAGCGGGCGGGGAGCCGCAGCGTGGCGGTGGTGTTCGCGGGCACGCTGGCCGAGTACTCGAGCCGGTCCCCGTCCTGCTTCCAGGCGCTCTCGATGCGCCCGTACACCGAGTCGTAGTGCCCCCGGGCCCATGTCATCTCGCTCGTGGGGTCGGGGCGGGGCTGCAGGACGAAGCGCTGGAAGCCGGGCTCGCCGCGCTCGATGCCCAGCGAGTACGCCATCATCCACTGGCCGATCGCGCCGAAGGAGTAGTGGTTGAAGGAGTTCATGCTGTTGTTCCCGCCGAAGCCGGCCTCCACCGTGTACCCGTTGAGGCGCTCCCAGATCGTCGTCGCCCCCTGGTCGACGGCGTAGAGCCACGAGGGATACCGGGCGTTCTGGAGCAGCCGGTAGGCCAGGTCGTCGCGCCCGGCGTCGGAGAGGGCGCGGCTGATCCAGGCGGTCCCGATGAAGCCCGTCATCAGCGAGTACGGCGGCCGCGTGACGCCGCTGTCGTCGACGTTCGGGCGTTCCACGGTCTCGGCCAGGCGCTCCGCCATCTGCGCCTGGCTCGCCTCGCTGAAAGCGCCCAGGGCGAGCCCCACGGCGTAGGAGGTCTGCGTGTCGGCCACCTTCCATTCGGGGGGTGTCGCGGACCTTCGCCCGAAGCCTCCGCCACCGATGAGGCCCACGGTCCGGCCCTCCTCGTTCAGGAAACGCTCGCTGAAGAACGCCTGGCGCTCGGCGTGGCGCACGCGGTAGCGGGCGGCGTCCGCGTCCCGGCCCAGCACCTCGGCGGTCCGCGCCATGATCCACAGGTCGTAGACGTGGTAGGCGGTCACGAGGAAGTCGGTACCGAGCTGCTCGTTCTGGGGTCCGAGCCAGTCCCCGAGGGTGCTGTCGGAGATCAGCCCGTCGTCGCCGATCGTGGTCTCCAGGTACGCGAGGTAGGCGGCCATGGCGTCGTAGTGCTCCTCGAGGAGCCGGACGTCGCCGTACTGCTGGTAGACCTCCCAGGGCACCGTGATGCCGGCGCTGCCCCAGAGCACGCCGCCGAAGCCCCCGCCCACTGGTGCGATGTCCGTGAAGCGCCCCGCCTCGCTCTGGACGTCGCGCATGGCGATCATGTGGCGGGTGAGGAAGGGGTCCGCCTGTGAGACGTTGGTCGCCGTCCGTGAAAACACCGAGATGTCCCCCGACCATCCCATGCGCTCGTTGCGCTGCGGGCAGTCGGTGGGGATCGACAGGAAGTTGTCCACGTTGGACCAGACCAGGTTCGACCAGAGCTGGTTGACCTTCGGGTTCGACGTCTCATAGCTCGCGGTCAACTCCAGGAGCGAGCTGATGGCGAGGCCCTCCACCGCCTCCAGAGGGAGCGGCGCGTCGATGCCGGTGATCTCCAGGTACTGGTATCCGTGGGACGTGAAGCGCGGTTCGTAGACCTGCGGGCCGTCCTTCATCAGGTAGACGTCCTGGCTGAGCGCAGCGCGGTAGTTCTCGCGCATCACCATGCCGACGTTGGCCGCCGACTCGTCGAGGTCGGGGTAGAGCATCTCGGCGACCCTGAGGACCACGCGCTGGCCGGTCCTGCCGTCCTCGAACCGGATCCGGGGCACCCCCACGATGTTCTGGCCCATGTCGTATACCCAGACGCCGGGGCGCACCTCCTCGACGCTCCGGGCCTTCAGGGTGCGGAACACGCCGGCGTTGTTGCCGACCTGGGCGACGAGCTGCAGCTCGTCGAAGTGGAGGCTCGTATCGCGGCCGCGGAAGTCGGTCGAACGCTCGGTGAACGCGGTCCCCTCGAGGGACACCTCCCGAGCGCTCTCCCAGGAGGAGTCGTCGTACCCGGGCGTGCTCCAGCCGTCGATCGCCGCCTCGCGGGTCGCGTCGTAGATCTCGCCGAGGGTCAGGCTGGAGTAGCGGATCGGGCCCTCGGTGAAGATCCTCCACCCGCCGGGATCGGTGGTGACCAGGTCGGTCGAGCCGTCGTCGTAGTGGAGGACGAGCTTGGCGAGGAGCGACTGGCGGTCGCCGAAGTGGTTCCAGATCGTGCCGAAGCTCAGGAGCCCGCTCCACCAGCCCTCGCCGAGCATGGCGCCGAGGGCATTGGGGCCGGAGCGCACCTGCTCCGTCACGTCGTAGGTCTGGTACATGTGGGTGTGGTCGTACTGGGTGAGCCCCGGGTTGTAGTAGTCGTCGCCGACCCGCTCGCCGTTCAGGTACAGCTCGTAGATGCCCCGGGCCGTGACGTGGAGGCGGGCGTCCCGCACCCGGCGGCCGCCGGTGTCGAACTCGGTGCGCAGCATCGGAGTCGAGTTGCGGCTGGGATCGGCGACCGCGAACACCCCGGCGCTGCCGCCGTCGACCCGGTACGCGCCTGCCTCCACGCGGAGGCCCGCGGCCTCGCCCACGAAGATCCCGGCGTAGCTCCCGTCCAGGTCCTCCCGGAACAGGACGCTGTGCGGCGCCCGGTGGTTGGCGACCTCGACATCCGAGAACGACGCCCGCTGCCCGGCGCCCGCGGCGAAGCCGATGTCGCAGAGGAGACCGTAGGTGACGTAGTCGCCGCCCTGGCCCATGGGATTGACGTTCACCGTCTCTCCCGCGGGGCCGCGGCCGAAGCGGCGACCGCCTTCCTCGTCGGCCTCTCCCGTGAACGAGGCGTTGCCGTCGAGCGTGAACCCGAGCTGGCCGAACACCCCCTCGATCACCACGCGGTGGGGCGCGTGTTTGTTGTGGGCGCCGATGACGGAAACGGCGACGGGAAAGGAGTGGAAGGGCTCGCCCCTCGAATCGGCCGGCGCGAAGCCCACGCGGTAGACGTTCAGGCGCGCCCGGCCGTCCTCGCTGCCGTCGACGGCCGAGACGTCCAGCTCGACCTCGAGGTAGCTCTCGTCCCGGGCATTCTCGAGCTGGTGGACGTTCTTGTAGCGGTCCATCAGGCGCATGTCGTTGGCGCCCAGGACGAACCCGGCTCGGCTGCTGCCAGCGTCGATCGTCACGGTGTACGCGAGGCGGAAGATGGGGAGGTAGTGGGAGTAGAGCACGAGGTCGTCATCCCCGCCTCCGATCCAGGTCGCGCCGTCCCAGGCGGAGAGGTCGGGGCTCATGAGCCCTGTCTCGAACCAGGAGCTCTCGGAGGCCGCGTCGCCGCGCTGATCCCACGCCGTCACCGACCAGGAGTAGCGGGTGGACGCCCGGAGCGGAGCACCCTCGTAGGCGACTCCCAGGGAGACGCGGCTCGCCACCTTGCCGCTGTCCCAGACCGCCGACCCTGAAGGGTCGGCGACCACGATCTGGTAGGCGCTCTGCGACCAGCCGCGCCCGTCCTCGGGCGCGCGCATCTGCCAGCTGAAACGGGGCGCCGGGACGTCGAGGCCGAGCGGGGTGTCCAAGAACTCGGTCTGAAGGCGGGTCAGAGTCGCTGGCGACTCTGACCCGGCAGCGCTCGCCGCGAGGGCGCAGGCGACCAGCGGGGCAAGCCCCCGCCGGGCGCGGCGGCGCGTCGGGTGTGTTCGGCTCCGAGAGGCAAGCATGGCTCTTCTCCCTGTATCGTCGTTCGAGCTGGGGGCCACTCCGCCCGCGCACCTCCGGAGAGATCGCGTGCCGCTCGACATCGCACGTTCTCGTCCTTGAAGACGCAGAACCCCTTCGCACGACTGGATGCGAACACGCATTCTGACCCGGAGGCCGAAAGAGCGCGAGTCATCTCCTCGGGTCGGAAGCGGTCTACGGGGACGAGACGGACCTCACACCCACCGAGTTCCCCTAAGATCATGACCCACGGTCTGTTGGTCATGACCGACGCCCCGCCGACCTCCCGGCCGTCCCGAACGGCCGACCCGGCGCGTTTCGCATTCCGAAACGCCGGCACTCCCTCGTGACGGGTCGCGGCGTTTCGTGGACCGCAACAAGGGCCCCGAGCGTCGACACTCCGCGACGGATCCCAAGCGCCAACCAGCGACGGCGATACCGCTGTAGCGATGGGGCTTGTGGCGTATCGCCCAGGTCGGGGGCCGTTTCGCCGAAGGAAACGCCCGATGGCGAACCGGATCTCCAATCCGTCCCGGGGGCGGCTGCTGGTAGGCTTGCGCTCTTCTCGGGTCGCCACCGGGGGCGGGAGCATGAAAGCGAGTGAGAGACCGAGTCGTCGATAGCAGCCTGATCCTCCTTCTCACGCTCCTCTCGGGCTCCGCAGCCGCCGACGACCTCGCCGGCTTCCCCACGGGGCTGGCTGTCCGTCTGGCCGTTCCACCCGTGTTGGACGGCACCGTGATCGACGACCCGGCCTGGTCCGCAGTGGCACCCGTCTCGGGCTTCACCCAGACGACCCCGCTGGCCGGCGCGCCCGCCACCGAGCGGACCGAGGTACGGATCGCCTTCGACGGCGAGACGCTCTACTTCGGCGTGGTGTGTTTCGATCGGGAGCCGGCTGGGATCGTCGTCGCCGAGAGCCGGCGCGACTCGCCTCTGGACGAGACCGACAGCTTCCGGATCATCCTCGACACCTTCCTCGACAGGCGCAACGGCTTCGTGTTCGGGACCAACCCCACGGGTCTTGAGTACGACGGCCAGGTCAGCAACGAGGGCGAAGGGGGGCCCGGGGGGCCTCCTGGAAGCCCGGGGGGGCGGCAGCAGGCCGGGGGGGGCGCCGGCTTCAACCTGAACTGGGACGGCGCGTGGGAGGTGCGGGCGAGGCAGGCAGAGCACGGTTGGAGCGCCGAGTTCGCCGTCCCCTTCCGGACCTTGCGCTACGCCCAGGGTGGTGCCCAGCGCTGGGGCCTCAACTTCCAGAGGAACATCCGCCGTCGCAACGAAACCGCGTACTGGGCGCCCCTGGAGCGGCAATACGACCTGAACCGGCTCTCCTCGGCCGGGATCCTGGAGCTGCATGCGCCGAGCCAGCGCAACCTGAAGCTGATCCCCTACCTGCTCGGCTCGGCGATCCGGGACTACACCCCCGGCGACGGCATGGTGCTTCGAGAAGAGGACGCCGACGTCGGGGGCGACCTGAAATGGAGCGTGACCCCGAGCCTGACCCTGGACCTCACCGCGAACACCGACTTCGCCCAGGTGGAGGTGGACGAGCTGCAGACCAACCTCGACCGCTTCAACCTGTTCTTCCCCGAGAAGCGCCCCTTCTTCCTCGAGAACGCGGGGCTGTTCGCCGTGGGCAACGCGGGGGACGTGGAGCTGTTCTTCAGCCGCCGCATCGGGATCGGTCCCGAAGGACAGGTCGTGCCGATACTGGGGGGCGGGCGTCTTTCGGGGAAGCTGGGCCAGACCGGGATCGGGGTCCTCAACATGCAGACCCGGAGCCTCCCGGGGGTGACCCCGGCGAACAACTTCACGGTAGTGCGGGTCAACCACGAGCTGCGCAACCGCTCGGGGGTGGGAGCCATCTTCGTCAACCGGCAGGCGACGGGCAGCCTGGCTGAGGACGGGGACCACAACCGGACCTACGGCGTGGACGCCCGTTGGGGGATCGGAGAGTACACCCAGGTCGGGGCCTGGGCCGCCGGCACGGACACGCCGGGTGTCGACGCCTCGGACTACGCCTACCACGCCGAGGTGGCGCGCACCACCCCCGCCTGGCGCCTGGACGTCCAGTACACCGAGGTTGGAGCGGGGTTCAACCCCGAGGCGGGCTTCCTCAGCCGTGGCGACTACCGCAACGCCAGCGGCGGAGTCTTCCACACACGCAGAGTGCGGGACTTCCTGGGCCTCCACGAGATCCGCCCCCACACCTCGTACACCGGCTTCTGGAAGCCCGACGGGTTCCAGGAGTCGGGCTTCCTGCACATGGACACCCATTGGGAGTGGGAAAACGCGTGGGAGGTCCACACCGGCGTCAACCTCACCCAGGAGGGAGTGATCGACGCCTTCGAGATCGTTCCCGGGATCTTCGTGCCCCCGGGGAGCTACGACCACGCGGAGTCCCAGCTCGTCTTCCTGACCAACCAGGGAGCTCCCCTGAGCTACTCGGCCCGCTTCACCCTGGGCGGCTTCTTCGGCGGCGATCGGGTGGCCCTGGACCAGACGCTCCGCTTCCGCATCGGCGAGTCGCTCGACCTGGACGGGCAGTGGGAGCGGAACGACGTCAGCCTGCCCGGGGGCGACTTCGTGACGAACCGGCTGAGGATCCGCGCGTCCTACTCCTTCACGCCGAGCCTCTTCCTCCAGGCGCTGCTGCAGTACACCGACGTGGCGGACTTCTGGTCCACGAACGTCCGCTTCGGCTGGCTCCACCGCAGCAACACGGGACTCTTCGTCGTCTACAACGAGACCCGGGACACCGCTGCCGGATCGCCCATCGGCGTCCGGGACCGGAGCTTCACGGTCAAGCTGAGCCGGATGTTCGACCTGCTGCGGTAGGGCGCCCCGAGTCGGTCCGGCCAGAAAGAAGAAGGCCGGCGCCCCGCAAGGGCGCCGGCCTCTCACGTCTCGAGAACGAAGACTAGAACGTCAGGCGCGTCACGAGCTGAATCGTGCGCGGGTCGCGCACGCCGTTGATCGTTCCGAAGCCTCTCGGCCGCACGAGGTTGCCGTTCGCGTCGTACGGGAGGTTCGTGATCGTCGGATCGTCGAGACCCGCGAACTCCACGGTGTTGTTCACGCCGGACCACTGCGCGTGGTTGAGGGCGTTGAACGCGTCGAGCCGGACCTCCAGGGCGATCTGGTCACCGACCCGGAACCGCTTCGAGAGCGACAGGTCCAGGTTGTTGATGGCCGGCGCGTGCAGGAAGAACCGCGACGACTCGTTGCCGGCGCTTCCCGGCTGCGGAGGGGCGAAGACGTTCGGGTTCTCGATCTGAAGGTACGGATCCGTGCTGTTCCCCGAGCCCGGGTCGCCGTTCACGACGACGCGGGCGTTCGTGGAGCCGCCGGTCAGGTTGCCGGCTCCGACGCCGGGGATCGAGAAGTTGACCTGATACGGCGCGCCGCTCGTCCAGCGGTAGCCGCCCGAGAGCTGCCAGTCGTTGA
>Ga0299906_10002812_pt1 | contig 14379 bp, 11 predicted proteins | sample RVTome_14_FD_200259 | JGI IMG/M metagenome (GOLD analysis project Ga0299906, IMG submission 200259) | Soil microbial communities from uranium-contaminated site in the Upper Colorado River Basin, Wyoming, United States - RVT145D125 (version 2) ... | reverse complement strand
AGCGTGACCGCGCCCTCCCGCTCCTCCAGCGCGCGGACACGCCCGGTGGCGAGCTCGACGGTGCCCTTGAAGTCGCGGCCGCGCCCCAGCGGCCAGGTGGCCGGGGCGGTCTCCAGCTGCAGCGTCATAGCGATCTCGTCCAGCAGCTCGAGCGGCTCCTTGCCCTCGCGGTCCATCTTGTTGATGAAGGTGACGATCGGGATGTCGCGCAGCCGGCAGATCTCGAAGAGCTTGCGGGTGCGCGCCTCGATGCCCTTGGCCGCGTCGATCACCATGATCGCCGCGTCGACCGCGGTCAGCGTGCGGTAGGTGTCCTCGGAGAAGTCCTCGTGGCCGGGCGTGTCGAGCAGGTTCAGCACGTGGCCGGCATAAGGGAAGGTCATCACCGAGGTGACCACCGAGATGCCGCGCGCCCGCTCGATCGCCATCCAGTCCGAGCGCGTGCGCCGGCGCTCGCCCTTGGCGCGCACCTGGCCCGCCAGCTGGATGGCGCCGCCGGCCAGCAGCAGCTTCTCGGTCAGCGTCGTCTTGCCGGCGTCCGGGTGCGAGATGATGGCAAAGGTGCGCCGGCGGTGGATTTCCGCCGCCAGCGTGCCCGCCGCCTGCACTGCCGTTGCCGTGTCGCTCATCTTTGCCGAAGGGATATAGGAAGGGCCGCTGCTTTACGCGAGGCGGGGGCCAGGGGCAAGCCGATCCTCGGCTCCAGCCAACCCACGGAACTCATCCTGAGGTGGCCGCGCAGCGGCCCTCGAAGGATGGGCCACAGGCGATTGGGGCCGGTACTGATTCATCCCGGCCAAACCTAAGACCTCATCCTGAGGTGGCCGCGCAGCGGCCCTCGAAGGATGGGCCACGAGCGCGCTAAGCTCCGCCGATGGAAGGCGCTTGGCTGTACCTCCTTCGCTGCTCAGATGGCTCCTACCATGTCGGTTCCACGAGAGCTCAGCTTGAGCAGCGAGTGGGGCAACATCAGGCGGGTGTCGTCGACGGCTACACCGCTCGGCACTTGCCGGTAGAGTTGGTGTACAGCCGGTTGTTTCGGCAGATCACCGACGCTGTCGCGGCTGAGCGCCAGGTGAAAGGTTGGCGTCGCGAGAAAACGGAGGCGTTGATTGCCCGTCGCTTCGAACTGCTACCCAAACTCAGCAAGCGACGTCGCGGGTCAACCTGAGCGCTCCTTGGCCCATCCTTCGAGACGCCGCCTTCGGCGGCTCCTCAGGATGAGGTCAGTGAGTTTCCCGACGTTGCGCAAGACCACCCCATGACCCAGGAGACCCGCGGTAGTGTCCCGGCCCGCAGCATCGCGGACTGGCTGGCCGCGATCAAGGACGCGGAGCGCTCGGGCGATGTGCTGCAGGCCGCCGACCTGGCGGAAAGCGCGCTCGCCGAGCACCCGGGCGAGCGCGAGCTGCAGTACCACCACCTCCTGAGCCTGGCGCGCGGCGGTGCGCTGGTGCAGGCGGAGAAACTCTGGCCGGTCTATACGTTGCCGCGCGACGACCTGCGCTACGCCAGCCTGGGCGCGCGCCTCCTGCGCGAGCGCGCCTTGCAGGGCGGCTCGCGGGCCGACCTCTTGGCGGCCGCCGCGGCCTACGCCGAGATCTTCCACGCGCGGCGCGATCCCTTCCCCGGCATCAACGCGGCCGTGCTGCTGGCGCTCGCCGGACAGCAGGCCGAGGCCAAGGTGATCGCGCGCTCCGTGCTCGGGCTGGTCGGCAAGCGGCGGGGAACGCCGGAGGCCGACGCCTTCAACCTGGCCGCCGACGCGCTGGCCGCGCAGCTGATCCTGGGACAGGAACAGCGCGCCGCCGCCGAGGCGGCGGTGCTGCTGCGCCACGCGACCAACGCCGCGGCGCTCACCTCCACGCGCCGGCAGCTGAAGCGCCTCGCCGCTGCGCTGGGGCGCGGCGAGACGCTGCTGCGCCTGCTGGCGCCGCGGCCCTCGCTGCACTTCACCGGGCACATGATCGCCAGTCCGGGCCGCCCCGGCCGCTTCCCGGCCGAGGCCGAGGCCGCGGTCGCGGGGGAGATCGCGGCCTTCCTCGACCGCCAGCCGGTCGGCGCGGGCTACGGTTCCCTGGCTTCGGGCGGCGATATCCTGGTGGTCGAGGAACTGGCCCGGCGCGGCATCCCCTTCCACATCGTGCTGCCTTTCGAGGTGGACGATTTCCTCACGCTCTCGGTCGAGCCGGCCGGCCCGGGCTGGCGCGAACGCTTCGAGGCCCTGCTGCCCAAGGCCGCCAGCCTGACGCTGGCGACCGAGGGCGGCTACCTGGGGGACGCCGCGGTCTTCGGCTACTGCGCGCGGCTGGCGATGGGGCTCGCCCGCCTCCGGGCCGCGGTCGAGGACGCCGAAAGCCTGCAGCTCGCCGTCTGGGACCGCCGGGAAGGCAACGGCGTCGCCGGGACGGCGGAAGACATCGCGCTCTGGCAGGGCTACGGCCTGCCGAGCCAAGCGATCTCCAGCCGCCCGGTCGAGACACCCGCGGCGGGCAGTGACCCGCCGCCCGCGGCCCTGCCCCAGCGTCCGCTGCGCGCCTTCCTCTTCGGCGACTTCCGCGGCTTCAGCAAGCTCAGCGAAGCCGAGCTGCTGGCTTTCAACCGGGTGATGCTGCCGGCCGTGGCCACCGTGCTCGACCGCGCCGGCCGCGCCGTGGAGATCCGCCAGACCTGGGGCGACGGCATTTACCTGGTGTTCTCCACCGTCGGCGCGGCCGCGGCCACCGCGCTCGACCTGCAGCGGGCGCTGCGCGCCATCGACCGCGCCCGGCACGGCCTGCCGGAGATGCTGGGGCTGCGTGCGGCGCTGCATGCGGGCCCGGTCTTCGCCGTACACGATCCGGTGATGCAGCAGCGCCTCTACACCGGCCGCCACATCAGCCGCGCCGCGCGCATGGAGCCGGTGACGCCGGAGGGGGAAATCTACGTCAGCGAGGCCTTCGCCGCGCTGCTGGCGCTCGAGGGACGGGCCGCCCTCAGCTACGAGTACGTCGGCCGCGTGCCGCTGGCCAAGGGCGCGGGCTTTCTGCGCATGTACCTGCTGAGGGCCGGTTAGATCGTACCCTCATGCCGCAGGCGCGGATGCCGCCGCCACCCGTCGATCCAGGGACCGCACCGCGAGCGCGGCAGCCAGACCGAAGAACGACGAGGCGAGCATCACGCCGAGAAGAGCGTAGGTTCCGTTCGCTTCCGTCAGGACGGCGCCGGTGAGCGAGGAGATCAACGCGCCGCCACCGACGGTAAGCGCACCTGCCAGCCCCGAGGCACTGCCCGCCAGCCGTGGGTGGACCGATAGGGCGCCGGCGCTGCTGCTGGGCATGGTCAGCCCGTTGCCGATCCCGACGAAGAGGCAGGCGCCAAAGAAGGTGAAGACCTGGACGAAGCCGGCCAGCACGACCAGCAACCCCAGCAGAAGCCCGCCGCAAGCAACGAGGCGACCAGCAATCATCATGGTACTGAGCTGGAAGCGCCCGGCATAGCGGCCCGATAGGAAGCTGCCGAACATGAAGCCGCCCGTGATCGACCCTATGGCGACACCGAGTTCCACCGTCGAGAGGCCGAACGCGCTCGCGGCCACCAGCGGCGCGCCACCCAGGAAGGCGTAGAAGGCGCCGGTCGAAAAGGCCATGCAGAGCGCGTAGGCCCAAAAGCGGGAAGACCGAAGCAGTTCGGGATAGGCAAGGAGCTGGCTCACCATGCTGTCCGCCCGCGCCTGGTTCGTCTCGCTCAGATCGATCCAGCAGAGCGTGAAGAGGCCACCGCCGAGAAGGACGAAGGTCCAAAAGCTGGCCCGCCAGCCCAGAAGCTCATCGAGCACGCCGCCCAGCAGCGGAGCGAGCATCGGTGCAACCGCCCAAGCCATGGCGACATAGCCGATCAGGCTGGCCGCCTTGCGCGGCCCGGCAGTGTCCTGGATGACTGCCAGCGATACGGCGTAGGCGGAGATGACCACTCCCTGCAGCATCCGGAAGCCGAGGAAGGTCCAGATGTCCGCCGCCAGAGCGCAGCCCACGGACGCTGCAACGAAGATCGCCAGTCCTGTCAGCAGGACGGGCCGCCGGCCGAAGCGATCGGACAGCGGCCCCATGATCAGCTGCAGCACGGCCGCGACGGTTGCGTAGCCGGCAATCGACAGGTTCACCAGCGCGTAGTCGACGCGGAACTCCGCGGCCATGTTCGCCAGGGATGGCAGGAACAGATTCACCGGCAGGACGGAGAGAGCGGCGAGCAGTACCAGCGTCGACAGCCTGGGCGGCGAGACAGTGGCAGGACGCATGGGCGCGGCTCCTTCATCGGGACGGCAAGGCTTGACGCAGGCACAAAAAAAGCCCCCGTGTCGGCGGGGGCGGCGCATGGAGGGTCGGTATGGTGCCCGTTAGCGGTCCATGCGCCAGCTCCCCACGACGACGACGACGATGCTGCTCACAGCGGTTCTCTCCTCGATGGAGGCGAGAACCTTAGGAACGGCAAGGATTTGAGTCAACGAAGGGTCGTGGGTCAGGGTTGGACAGGCCGGAGGTGGAAATGCGTCTGCTGATCGCGATGATGGAGCACGAGACCAATACCTTCTCGCCGGTACCGACGCCGTTGGCGCGCTTCGGCAAGGGTGGCGAGCCGCTGCGCGGCAAGGCCGCACTCGATGCCTGCCGCGGAACGGGCACCGCGACCGGCGCCTACATCGACCTCGCCGAGGAGGCCGGCGCCGAGATCGTGCTGCCGCTCGCCGCGCACGCCTCGCCCAGCGGCCCGGTCGAGGATGCCGCCTACGCCTTCATGACCGATGCGATCTGCGCCGAGGTGGCGCGCGGTGGCTTCGACGGCATCCTGCTCGACCTGCATGGCGCCATGGTCACGCAGAGCCTGGAGGATGGCGAAGGTGCGCTGCTGCAGCGGATCCGCTCGATCGATGCGAAGACGCCGATCGCCGTCTCGCTCGACATGCACGCCAACCTCTACCCCGCCATCGTCGAGAACGCGACCGTCGTGGTGGGCTATCATACCTACCCGCACGTCGACATGTACGATACCGGCCGGCTCGCCGGCTCGATCCTGCTGCGCGCGATCTCGGGCGAGGTGCGGCCGGCCATGGCCTGGGGCAACGCGCCGATGCTGCCGCACGTCATGAAGCAGGGCAGCTTCGAGAACCCCAACCAGGCCCTGCAGCGGCGCTGCGCGGCGATGGCAGAAGAGGGTGCGCTCGCCGCCAGCCTCTTCACCGGCTTTCCGCACGCCGACGTGAGCCAAGCCGGTCTCAGCGCCGTGGTGGTGACCGACGGCGACGCGGCGCTGGCGCGACGGCTGCGCGACGAGCTCCTGGCCGAGGCTTGGCAGAAGCGCCAGGACTTCGTGTTCAAGGTCGAGCCGCTGGCGGAGTCGGTGGCGCGCGCCAGGACGCTCGGCGAGGCCGCCGGCAGCGGCCCCGTCGTGCTGCTGGACCACTACGACAACTGCGCCTCGGGCGGCACCATGGACACCACCGTGGTGCTGGCCGAGATCCTGCGGCAGGGCCTCAGCGACGTCGTCGCCTTCGCGATCTACGATCCGGCCGCGGTCCGGCAAGCGATCGCGGCCGGCGTGGGCAACAGCATCGCGCTCTCGATCGGCGGCAAGATGGCGATGCCGGCGATCCAGCGCCCGAGCCCGCCGCTCGAGGTCACCGGCCGGGTCAAGGCCATCACCGACGGCACGTTTCGCAATCGCGGCCCGATGGGCCGCGGCGTGGTCCAGTTCATGGGTCCCTCGGTGGTGCTCGACACCGGCGCTGCGGAGATCGTGCTGATCTCCAACCACGTCGAGCCCTACGACCTCAACTGCTTCCTCAGCCTCGGCATCGACCCGCTGGCGAAGCGCTACGTCATGTTGAAGAGCCGCATCCACTGGCGCGCCGGCTTCGGCGAGATCGCGCGCGGCATCGTCGAGTGTGCGGGCGTAGGCGTGTGCACCTCCGACTACGGCGAGCTGACGTTCCGGAACGTGCGCCGGCCGATCTATCCGCTCGACCTGCCGAACGAGTAGACCGACCAAGGCCCCCTCCCTGCGCTGCCGAAGCCTGCGCGGACAGCCCTCTCTCCCGCGATAGCGGGGGAGAGTGGGAGAGGGGGGTTAGGTCGTTTCGCTTTCCTCCAGCACGCGCCTGAGCGCCGCCGGATCGAGCAGGGTCAGCTCCTGGCGGCGCTGGCGGATGGCGCCGGCGAGGCGCCACTCGGCCAGGAGCTTGTTCACCGCCTCGCGCGAGGCGCCCACCAGCGCGGCCAGGTCGCGCTGGGAGAGGCGCAGCTTCGCGCCGCCCTCGTCGGTCAGCGCCAAGAGGCGCTTGGCGAGCCGTGCCGCCAGCGGCAGGAAGGCCGAGTCCTCGACCTGTTCGCTGGTCCAGCGCAGCCGGCGGCAGAGCAGCAGGATGATCCGCTCGGCCAGCTCGGGATGGTGCCGCATCGCCGCCAGCACCGATTCGCGACGGAGCTGCAGCAGACGGCTCGGTTCCAGCGCAGCGGCCGAGGCGGTGCGCTCGGCGCCGTCCAGCATGGCGATCTCGCCGAAGACCTCGCCCGGCCCCAGCAGGTTCAGCGTGATCTCCGCCCCGGCCGCGCCGGCGGCGAAGATGCGCACGCGGCCTTCCAGCACGGCGTAGAGCTGGCCGCCGGGCTCGCCCGCGCGGAACAGCAGCTCGCCCTGCGCCAGCTCGCGGCCGACCGCCTGCGCCAGCAGCTCCTCGAGGCTGCGCAGCGACAGCCCGGCGAAGAGCGCGTGCGCGCCGAGGATGGCGAGGCGGGGATCCTCGGCCATCGCCCTAGCAGTCGCAGGCCACGGTCTTATCCTTGACCGCGAGCTCGCTGCCCTGCTGCAGCCGCTCGACGAAGGCGGCCGGCATCTCCGCCCTGCGCATCGCCGCCAGCGTCGCCTTCAGGTCGTAGTCGACGCCGACGATGGAGACGTCGAGGCTGGCGGGATCGAGGATGACGTAGGTGGCCTCGGGGCTGCCGTGCCGCGGTTCGCCGACCGAGCCGGCGTTGATGAAGAGCTTCGGCCGCAGCGGGCGTGGCGCCGGCAGCGCCGCGGTTTCCGGCGCTGTGGTGTCGACGGAGAGCGTCAGTTCGCCCGAAATCCGCTTCACGTAGGGCACGTGCGTGTGGCCGAACAGCAGCACGTCGGCGCCGGCGCTGCCGGCGCGCTCGTAGAGCACCAGCTCGTGCGTCTCCGCGGTCAGGTATTCGTGCGCCGAGCGCGGGCTGCCGTGCACGGCGACCAGCCGCGCGCCGCCGGCACGCGCCGCGATGGCCGGCGGCAGGCGCTTCAGGAAGGCGCGCTCGCGCTCGCCGATGCGCTCGGCGGTCCAGCGGTAGGACCACTCCCCCGCCTGGCCCTCGGACTCGGTGACGAAGTGGCAGCCGCAGTCGCCCTTCTCCAGGCCGATGCCCTCGTCCCAGCAGCCCTGGATGGTGGGCACGCCCTTGGCCTCGATGAAGCGCACCACCTCGGCCGGCCAGGGCCCGTAGCCGACCAGGTCGCCCAGGCAGAGGACCTGCGTGATGCCGCGGCCCTCGATGTCCGACCAGACGGCCTCCAGCGCCGGCAAATTGCCGTGGATGCAGGAGATGACCGCGACGCGGCCGAACTCCGTCATGTCGCGCGCCGGCGCCGCCGTTGTCGCTTGCTGCAGGCCGCGCGAATCCTGCGGCGGGTGCTTGTGGCCGTGATCGTGCTCGTGATCGTGCTCGTGGTCGTCGTGCGCGTAGGTCAAGCGAAGGTCCCTATGACTGGAGCAGCGTGAGCGGCGTGGCGAGCAACGCGGCTGTCGCGACCGAGGTCGCCGCCTGGCGCAGGAAAAGCCCGGCGGCGACGCGGCCGCCCAGCTCGCGCGCCACGGTGAAGAGCGTGACCAGGCAGGCGCTGAGCGTCGAGGCCAGATAGACCAGCACGAAGAGCTGCAGCGTGCCCAGCCCGGCCAGCAGCGCGCCCTCGTCGACGTTCAGCACCAGCAGGCCGTCCTTGCGGACGAACGAGAAGATCACGCCGGGGGCGGTCTCCGGCGGCAGGCCGACCAGCGACAGCAGCGGCGATGCCGCCTCGGCCAGCCGCCCGATCAGGCCGAGCTGGTCCAGCAGCGCGGCCAGGGCGCAGATGCCGAGGAAGATCGGCATGGCCTGCAGCAGGAACTGCGCCAGCGCGCCCTTGAGCCGCCACCAGACGGCGGCAGCGCGCGGGCGCTGCAGGTAGGCCGGGGCGGCCAGCACCGCCGTCTCGGCTTCCGCCGGCCGGCCGTACCAGAGCCGCGTGTGCACCGCGCCTACCAGGAACAGCAGGACGATGTAGGGCAGGAACAGCCAGGGCGCGCCGCCGACGTTGAACAGCGAGAGCGAGGCGCCGATCTGGTAGCTGCAGGCCGAGCCGTAGGCGATCAGCGAGACGCAGGCGCGGCGGTGGCACGAGGAGCAGCTCCGGCTCTGGAACACCGCCACGACGTTGCAGCCGAAGCCGCTGACGACGGGGATGAGGTCGCGGCCGGAAAGGCCGATGCGCCGCATCCAGGGATCGAGCGCCGTGGTGATGCGGTCCTTGAGGCCGATTTCCTCGCCCAGCGCCACGCCCAGGCCGATCAGCAGCACCACGGGGAAGGCCCAGAGGAAGGAGTACCAGCCGAGCGTCAGCACGCCGTAGGGACCGGTCAGCATGGCGGCGAGCCAGTCCGGCAGCGCGGCGCCCCAGGCGACCAGCGGCTGGATCGCCAAACGGTCGATCGTCGGCTGGGCGAAGCTGGAGAACTGGTAGGCGGCGTAGACCGGCAGCAGGAAGAGCAGGATCAGGCTCAAGAGCGCCAGCCAGGGTCCGGCGACCGGCCGCTCGAAGGCCGTGCGCTGCGGCGGCCGCACGGCGATGGGGGCGGCGGCCGCCAGCATGCGCTGCTCGCTGAGCGGTTGCGCCGAGTCGGCGACGGCCAGGAGGCGGCTGCGCTGCTCGGCGCTGAGGCGCCGCGCGTCGGCCAGCGCCACCGGCAAGCCGCAGCGCGCCTCCAGCGCCGCGCGCACCGCCTCGGCATCGCCCAGGATCTTGTCGGCGAAGGTCAGCACCAAGGCCACCGCCTTGCCCTTGAGCTCGAGCCGGCTGGAGAGCGCCGCCAGCTCCTGCTCGGCCTGGTCGCTGCGCACCACCAGCAGGATGGTCGAGGCCTTGGCCACCGCGTCCAGCGAGCGCCGCGCCGCGGCGCTGTCGGCTTCGAGGCGGATGCCCGGCGTGTCGATCAGGTCGACGCCGCGATCGCTGAGACGGCCGCGCCGGCAGACCACGGTGGTACCGCGCAGGTTGGCCTCGTCGCCGGTCGCCCGTCCGGTCAGGTTGCGGAACAGCGCCGACTTGCCGACGGCTTCCAGACCCACCAGGACCAGCGCTTCGGCGCCCATGGCTCAGCCGAGCGGCGTCTTGCGCGGGCCGGGCCCACCGCTGGCCAGACCCATCAGCGTCGGCGTCTTCGGCCCCGCCCCCTCGCCCGGCGGCGCTCTCGGCGGCGTCACGATCTCCAACCCCGCGCCGATCGCGCGGCGGCGCGCCTCGTGCAACTCGCGGAACAGGCTGGGCCGGGCGAAGAAATCCCCCTTCTCCAGCACGTCCACCACCTTGCCGCCGTCCAGGCAGCAGATCCGGTCGGCCACCGCGGCGACGAAGTCCATGTCGTGATCGACCAGCAGCACGGTGCGCCCGGCCAGGCGCTTGCCGACCAGCTCCTCCAGGCGCTTCTGCGTCAGGCCGTCGACGCCGGTGGTCGGCTCATCGAGCAGGATCACCGGCGCCTCGGTCAGCAACAGGCGGGCGAAGGCGAGCAGGCGGCGCTCGCCGCCGGAAAGCGCGCCCTTGTTCGCCTCCATGTGGATGACGCCGTCGAGCGGCGTGCCGCCCTTGGCATTGGCCTCGAGCGCCGGCCAGACGCCGATCGCGCGGCACACCGCCTCGAGCGCGGCATCGTCGGCCACCGCGCGGCCCAGGCGCAGGTTGTCGCGCACGCTGGCGTCCATGAACAGCGGGAACTGCGACAGCATGGCGATGCGCTGGCGCAGCTCCGCCAGCGCCATCTCGCGCAGGTCGACGCCGCCCAGGAGGATGCGGCCGCTGTCGGGGTCGCGCAGGCGGGCGGCGGCGGTCAGCAGCGTCGACTTGCCGGATCCGGAGCGGCCGACGACGGCGGTGACCTGACCCGGGGCGAAGGCGTGCGAAAGGCCGTCGAGGACCGGCGCGCCCGCGGCCTTCAGCTTGATGGTCACGTTGTCGAAAACCAGGTCGTTGGCTCCGGCCGGCGGCGCCTTGGGCCTGGCCGGCTCGCGCACCTCGGGCTCCGCCTCCAGCACGCCCAGCGCCAGGTCGAGCTGCGGGCGGGCGTTGTTCACCATCAGGAAGAACTGGATCAGCTGCTGGATCGGCGCCACGGCTTGCGGCGCGAACTGGATCAGGCCGACGATCGCGGCGGCGGCCACGCCCTGCGCCGCGGTGCCCTCCAGCTGGATCGCCTGGAACACGCCGTAGATCAGCACGGCGATCTGCAGCACGCGCGGCGTCGCCGCCTGCACCTGGTTGGCGATCTCGTTGTTCAGCGCGGCGCGCAACCGCGCGCGGACCACGTCGGCCACCTCGCGCGCGAAGGCGGCGGCGCGCTGGCGCGCGGCGTCGAGCAGCTGGATCTCCAGCGGCCGCGCGGCGGAGTTGACGAAGGCCACCGCCAGCTCCTGCTCCTCGGTCGTGACCACGCGATAGGCGCGCCGCAGGCGCCCGGCTAGCCACCAGGAGACGATCGGCAGGGTGACGATGGCGGCGAGGATGATGAAGGGCAGCACGCCGAGGTCGCACTGCGTGACGATGGTCAGGTTGTTGAACAGGTAGATCGTCGCGGTGACGAAGCCGACGCCATAGAGGATCGGGTAGGCCACGATGTGGCGCAGCATGGTCTGCGTCGTGCGCAGGTAGACCGTGGCGATCTGCTGCGTCTGCGCGACGCTGACCTTCTGGTGGAAGGCCGGCCCCAGCGCCAGCAGGCGGTCGTGCAGCCGCTGCTGCAGGCGCCCGACCATGGCGCTGTCGCACCAGACGTTGATCGAGTTCTCGGCGAACTGCAGCACCAGCACCATCAGCGACACCACGGCGAAGAGCACCGCCGCGGTCGTGAGGTCGGTCGGCAGCATGAAGGCGAGGAAGCCAAGGCCGGTTTCGCCGCCGCCGCCGACCGCACAGCCGCCGCCCATCGGGGCGGCCGTCGCCGGTGCTCCGCTGCCCATGGCCGGTGCGGCGGGCTGCGGCGCCAGCAGGGCCAGCGCGGTCACCAGCAGCTGGCTGGCGTAGAACATGAGTTGCTGTGCCAGGATCGCGATCAGCAGGCTGGCGGTGAAGCGGCCGGGCGTCATGGCGATGACGCGGCCGGACCAGACCAGCAGGCGACGGATCGGAATTTCCGGCATGGCCGAGGGCTCGGCGGCAGGCAGGCCGCGTCCTGCCGGGCCGGGCGCAGGCGTCTTCCGGTCGCTCCTCGTTGGCTTCGCGTCGTTCACGGGTTCAGCCGTCCCCCTGGGCCCAGGCGCTGAGCCTAGCGCAGCGCCAGTGGCAAGGGCGAGCCCGGCGCCGACCTCAGGCGTAGATGTATTGCCGGCAGAAGGCGCAGTAGACCGAAGTCGCCTTCTGGTCGTCGATCCAGGCATAGCCGATGGCGCCGCAGGGGCCGCAGGCGATCACCTCGTAGACCGGCGCCTGGCCCTCCGCATCGGGCCGCGGCGGCAGCGGGTGCAGCACCGTGGCCTTGGCTGGATCGAGCGCGTGCTGCTCGGCCTCGCTGGTAGGCCGGCCCACCTTCACCTTGATTTCGCGTGCCATGGCTGGGCTCCAAATGCATGGCGGCGACACCGCCCGGCGCCGCCGCCACTGCATTGGCCGGACCGACCGGCGCGAGCGCCGGCGGACTGCGTCAGGCGTAGAAGTAGTTGCCGCAGTAGCCGCAGTAGACCGAGGTGTACTGGTCGTGCTCGACCCAGGCATAGCCCATGGCACCGCAGTAGGGGCACTGCACGGCGACGTGCACCGGATACTGGCCCTCGACCTTCACCTTGGGCGGCTGCGGATGCAGCACCGCCATCTTGCTGCGGTCGATCTTCTTGCGATCGGCCTCGGACATCTCGCGACCGACCTTGACCTTGATCTCAGTTGCCATGATGCATCTCCCTTGAACAGTGCGAAGAAACCAACGAGCGCGCGCGGCGCGGCTTGAGCCCCGCCATTGCACGGGCTTCCAGGGAATACAGCCGCCGATCGTTGTCCGATCACGCCTCCCAGGCCGCCATGTTGCCTCGGGACCTGCGTCCCTGCCAAGCGGCAAGCCTGGAACCCTGGCGTGGACCTCGAAGGCAGCTCCCCCGGGCTTGACAGGCAATCTAGCGGCCCGGGCCCAGAGCGCAGGTGACGCAGGTCACTTTCGATAAAGGGCCGGCCCGATTTTGGCCCGCTGGAACTTGCGAAAGCGGAAGCCTGCCTCAGCCCACCTCGATCGCATGGGCCTTCAACAGCGCGCGAATCTCCGGCGGCCCCAGCTCCGGCATGGCGCCCAGCAGCAGTGCGATCAGCGCGCTCACCGCCGGCGTGGCGAAGGAGGTGCCAAAGGTCGTGGTGTAGTTGCCGCCGGGCACGGCCACGGTCACGTCCTCGCCGCGCGCGAAGATCTCGATCGGGAAGCGCTGCCGCCAGCGGAATTGCGACACGCGCTCGAAGGAGTCGCGGCCGACGCCGATGCAGGCGGAAAGCGCCGCCGGCCAGCCATCGCCCTGCGCCGGGAAGTTGCGCCGCGCCGCGACGACGATCTGGTCCCGGTAGTGCGCGCGCTCCAGCAGCTCGAAGAGTTCCGGCTTCGAGGAGTCGCTGGCCGCCAGGCTGAGGTTGATCACCCGCGCGCCGCGTTCGATCGCGTGGTGTAGGCCGAGCAGCATGGATTCGCTGGTGCTCTTGTTGTCGGCGCCGAGCACGCGCACGTCGATCAGCCGCGCGTTGGGCGCGATGCCGGCGATCAGGCCGCCGACCGCGGTGCCGTGCCAGTAGCTGTCGTTCTGCGTGCCGAGCGGCACGGGCACCAGGCGCGGCTTCTCGCGCTCGCCGCCGGGCGCCCTGCGGTGCTCCACCAGCGCCTGCTCGATGACGTGCCCCGCAAGATCCGGGTGGCTCGCGTCCATGCCGCTGTCGACCACGGCGACCTCGATCGGCGCGAGACTGCGCTCCGCCAAGCTCGCGAGATCGAGGCTCAGCGCCTCGATCAGCCTGGTCCGGAGATCGGCCGTCTCGCTCACCGGACCGATCCTAGAGATGGCCGACGGCGACCAGCCGCTCGATCGCGGCGACCAGCGACTCGACCGCCTCCAGCGCCGCCGGGTCGCGGCGCAGCACCTGGCGCAGCCGCTCCAGCACCGCTTCCTCGCGGCGCGAGGCGGCGCCGTAGGCGGCGGGCACGGCGGCACCGCCGCTGCTGGCTGCCGCGGTCTCGATCAGCGCGGCGATCACCTGCGCGGTGCGCTCGAAAAGCTCGGCCTCGCGCGCGCCGAAGCGGCGCCCGTCGACGAAGGTGACGGCGGTGATGACGCCGAGCAGCTCCTCGCCGACCAGGAGCGGTGCGGCCAGCACCGACTCCGGCCCATCGGAGAGCCGCTCGCTCTGCTTCACGTCGCGGTAGACCGGCGCGCCGACCTGAACCTCGCCCTTGGCGGCCGCCAGCCCGGTAATGCCCTGGCCCAGCGGCACGCGCTGCGCCAGCAGCGTGCGCTCGGACTCGGGATTGCCCACGGTCATGACGAAGCAGAGGTCGTCGGCCGCCTCGTCATGCGCCAGCAGCGAGCCCTCCTCGGCGCCGATCGTCGCCACCGCCGCCTCGAGCGCGCTGCGCACGGCAAGGCCCAGCCGGCCGCCCGGTAGCAGCCCGAAGTAGCGTTCCAAGAGCTCGTCGCTGTTCATGCCGTCCCCGTCCTGTCGCGAACGGGGGCGAGGCTAGCAGAGCCGGCCGCCCGCGGTCACTCCGCCGGTTCCTGTCGCGCCGCTGCGGCCGTGGCCGCGGTGGCGGCCGCTGCGGCCGCCTGTGCGCGGCTGGCGCGCCGCGCGCGCGTGGCCTTCTGCGCCTTGTTGGCGGCACGCAGCGAGGCGTTGATGTCGGCCAGCGTGCCGGCGCTGGGCTCGTCTTCCAGGTTCAGCACCGGGATGCGCCGGCGCAGCTCGTCGTGATAGTCGCGCACGCCCGCCTCCAGGTCGGAAAGGATGGTGCCGGAGAAGCCGGAAGACTGCATGGCCTCCCACGACCAGACGATGAGCTGGATGTCCTCGCGGCCGGTCACCCGGTCGATACGGTCGGAGAGATAGCGCGCCAAGCGCATCTCGCGC
>Ga0299906_10002810_pt1 | contig 14386 bp, 10 predicted proteins | sample RVTome_14_FD_200259 | JGI IMG/M metagenome (GOLD analysis project Ga0299906, IMG submission 200259) | Soil microbial communities from uranium-contaminated site in the Upper Colorado River Basin, Wyoming, United States - RVT145D125 (version 2) ... | reverse complement strand
TACGAGGCGTTGAACTTTCACGACGGTGATGACGGGCGCATTCTGAAGGGCTTCTTGAAACGCCTTCCATCCCTGCTGAGAAAAGGGGGCAAGGCCATGGTGTTGAACGTCGCCGCGGCCGGTGAGTACATCACGTCTCCCGGCGTGACCACCCAGGTGGACGGCAACAGCGTGCTCTTCGTCATTCCCAATCCGTGAGCGACCCCGATCCGGAATCGAGCTGGGACCGAGGCGGCGCCTCGACCGTCCCGACCGGCCGACCGCAGGTCTCTCGTCGGTCGAAGCAGCGCGAACCGAGCACCCGCAATAGGACCGGACCGAAGTGGTCGACCATTGCAGCGAGGTCGACCGGAGCCTACGCTACCTGTGCCGCCTGAAAGAGGGTGACGCGATCCGTGTCTCGGCTGACCCGCAAGGTACCATCAGCTTCCTGCACGGCGAAGCGACGCCGCAGTGAGTCGTGGTTGATGCGGAAGCTGCATAAGGGAGTTCGACCATGAAGGTATCAGACGAGCCGGACCCATCAGCGTCAGGCGATCACGGTTCCGTCCGCGGTCACGCCGAGCAGACCCGGAAGCGCCCGACCTCCGGCATGAAACGAATCGGCATCGGCCAAGGCGTCGTGCGTCCCCTGATCCTGGGGATGCTGCTCGGAGGACTGGGGGCCACGTGGCTCTCCATCGATGTCGATCCCTGGAGCGTCAATCAGCATACCTGGCCGCCGGGTGAAATCAATTCGGCTTGTAATTGGCAGTACTTGAAAGTCGATGAGGACGGTTGGTCGACGCATTCGATTGACAGCTACCAGGATCTGGACACCATCCTCGGACGCCCGGCCCCATCCGGAAAAAGTGTCGCCATTCCGATCTTCCCGTCCGTCTATCATCCCTTGTTGGATGATAAACTCTACTACGACGCCATCCTGGAGAGCGACATTGAACCGGGCGACAAAGTCCTCGTGATCGGTACGGGGTCGGGCGCGGATTCCTGGGCGGCGTCCCTCAAATCGCAAAGCCTCGTGTATGTCGTGGAGATCAATCCCCTGGCGGTTGCCAACGCCAGGGCGACGGCACGCATCGCCGGCTTCGAGATCAAGCCGATCGTGGGCGACATCCGGCAGGTGGAATTGCCGGACGACTTTAGTGAATTCGATTTCGTTTTATGGAATATGCCGTACCTATGGGACAACTACAATATCGAGTCCATGGCCTTCCACGACGGAGATGACGGGAGCATCCTGAAAGGTTTCCTGAAAAGGCTGCCGTCGTTGGTGAAGAAAGGCGGAACGACCATCGTACTGAACACGGCCGCGGCCGGTAAGTACATCCATGCTCCCGGCGTGACCACCAAAGAGGGTCGCGGTTGCATGCTCTTCGTCATTCCCAATCCGTGAGTGACCTTACCCGGTGACGTAATTCTTGGCCCAGATGAACCGAAGCCCTTTTTCCAGCCGCCGACGTTTCGAGCAGTACAAAGCCGAGCTTGCATCACACCATGCTCGTGCGAAAGACGGGAGCAAGAAGAGCCGGGACCGCTCGGCGTTCGCCCTGATCCGCAGCTTTCTACGCTTACTCCGCGGACACCGGGGTGCTATGGCGCTGTCGCTTTGCACGTCAACCGCGGCGACGCTCCTGGCGCTGATACCACCGGCGGCGACCAAATTCGTCGTCGACTGCGTGCTCGGCGACGACGCCCTGCCGGCATACGTGCCCGATTGGGTTCCGCGCGACCCGTGGCCGTTGCTGGTAACCGTCTCGGTCGCCGTGGCGGCGATCAGTCTGCTCAAGAGCGCTATTCACATCTGGGGCCGGTGGCACGCGACGCGGGTGACCAAGCTGATTCAGATGTCGGTCCGCAAGCGCGTGTTTGCCCACGCGGTCCGCCTGCCGCTGCACCGGGTGCAGGAGATGAAGTCAGGCGGCGCGGCCAGTGTGCTTCGTGAGGACGCCGGCAGCGTGGGCGATCTGGTGTTCGGCATGCTGTACAACCCGTGGCGAGCGGTGATTCAACTGCTCGGCAGTCTGGCCGTTCTCGCCTGGGTCGATTGGCGTTTGTTGATCGGCGCGTCGGTGGTCGTGCCGATGGTCTACGTCACGCATCGCACGTGGATCGGTCGCATTCGGCCGATGCACCGCCGGGTGCGGGCCGAGCGCGAAAAGGTCGACGCGTTGGCCACCGAAGCGTTCGGCGGCATGCGCGTCGTGCGCGCGTTCGGTCGGCAGCGCACCGAAACCAGCCGCATCATGCGCGGCAACCATTTGATGGGCCGGCAGGAACTGTTGGCCTGGTGGCGGATGCGCACGATCGAAATTATCTGGGCGGCGCTGATTCCGGTGGCCACGGCGGCGATGCTGCTCTACGGCGGCAGTCGCGTGCTTGAAGGCGTGCTGACTCTCGGCGATCTGATGATGTTCCTGGTCTATCTGCTGATGATGCTCGAACCGTTGGCCGTGCTCGCCCAGAGCACGGCTCAATTTCAGAACAGCCTCGCCGGACTGGACCGCGTGCTCGACCTGCTCGAGGAACCACGCGAAATGGCATCGACCAAGCCGAGCCGGACCCTGCTGAAAGCGTCCGTCGCCGGTGGGATCACGCTCGAAGGCGTCCACTTCAGTTACCCCGGCACCCAAACCCTTGCTCTCGAAAACGTATCGCTCGACGTGGCTCCCGGCGAGACCATCGCGCTGGTCGGGCCGAGCGGGGCCGGGAAAACGACCCTGTGTAATCTCGTGGCCCGACTGTACGACCCGACCGCTGGCCGGGTGCTGCTCGACGGCGTCGACCTGCGCAGCATTGACGTCGAGAACTATCGCAGCCTGCTCGGCGTGGTCGAGCAGGACGTGTTTCTGTTTGATGGAACCGTGGCCGACAACATCGGGTACGGAGCACGCCATGCGACCGACGAGGCCATTCGCCAGGCCGCCGAGGTCGCCAACGCCCATGAGTTCGTTGAAGAATTACCAAACGGTTACGACACGGTGATCGGCGAACGCGGGGTGAAACTCAGCGGCGGACAACGGCAACGCATCGCCATCGCTAGGGCGCTGCTGGCCGATCCGCGTATCCTGATTCTCGACGAAGCCACCAGCAATCTCGACACCGGCAGCGAACGGCTGATCCAAGCCGGTCTGACCGCCCTGATGGACAATCGCACCAGCTTCGTGATCGCCCACCGCCTGAGCACGATCGCCCATGCCCATCGGATCGTCGTCCTCGAACACGGCCGGATCACCGAAATCGGCACGCACGAATCGCTCATGGCCGCCGGCGGAGAGTATCACGCGACCGTGCTGCTGCAGACCCACCCCCAGGAATACCCGGTCCCGGTCAGCGAGTGATCGCTCCGAGTGCATTAATGAATCACCCGCCGCTTTGCTTGACGGGATATCCCATGTCCTCGAGGAACGCCGTCACGCGTTTCGTATGATCACCCTGAATCTCGAGGATACCCTCGGTCACCGTCCCGCCCGCCGCGCAGGCCGATTTAAGCTGCCGCAGCATCGCATTCAGATCGGACGCCGATGGGTCCAGACCCGCCACGACGGTTACGATCTTACCCTTACGCCGTTTTTCCCGTCGGATACGCACGGGTTGGTCCTTGGGTAGTCGTACCTCGCCGTCGGCGTCGCGCGGACATGCGCACTGATCCCGCGGTTTCTCGCAAACCGGGCAGGTAACCGGTCGTTCCAGTGGTGTACCCGCGAAGAATCCGGACATCCTTGCATCGTACGGGAACGCCGCGGCACGGTCGACGGACTTTCCGGTGTGACGACGAGTGAGTATCGTCTGCGGCGATGACGAACTTTGATGAGCCGCAAACCATTCGCATCACCTGCGCGCCCGGTCTGATCGACTACCTTCGGCACGAAGTCGAAGCCCTGGGGTACACGGTCGATTCGCACCGACCTACGGGCCTGGAGATCACCGCCGGTATGCAGGACGCCATGCGCCTGAATCTCTTCCTACGCACCGCGTTCAACGTGCTCTTCCTGATCGATACGTTCACCTGCGCCGATCCGGACGCGCTGTACGAGCACGTGCGCACCCTGCCGTGGGAAAAGATGATCGCGCCCGACGAGTATCTCAGCGTGATCTCGAGCGTGAATACCCCGACCATCAACGATTGGCGGTTCGCCAGCGTCAAAATCAAAGACGCCATCGTGGATCGCGTGGCGTCGGTGGCGGGGGCTCGGCCGAACTCCGGCCCACAGCGCGAGAACTTCGTCGTGAACCTCTATTGGAACGGTGACGACGCCCGACTGTTCCTCAACACCTCCGGACGAAAGCTCGCGGATCGAAGCTACCGCAAAATGCCGCACAAAGCACCGATGCAGGAAACCTTGGCCGCGGCGGTGATGATAGCGACGGAGTATGACGGGGCCGTGCCGCTGGTCAATCCGATGTGCGGGAGCGGAACGCTCGCCATCGAAGCGGCGTTGATCGCCGCGGGACGTCCACCGGGGTTGCTGCGCGACAACTTCGGGTTCATGCACCGCAACGGGTTTGACGCCGACACCTGGCAGTCGATGCGTCGCCGCGCCAGAAAGCTGCGCAACCAAGCCGCGATCGCCCCCATCATCGCCACTGATATCGATCCGGGCGCGATCCGGGCCGCCGGCAAGAACGCATTGACCGCCGGCGTGGACCACATGATCCGGTTCGAGGTATGCGACTTCGCGGACACACCGATGCCGCCCGAACCCGGGATCGTCGTGATCAACCCCGAGTACGGCGAACGACTCGGTGAGATCGCGGAACTGGAGAAGACCTACAGCCGTATGGGTGATTTCTTCAAGCAGCGGTGTCCGGGCTGGACCGGGTACATCTTCACGGGAAATCTCGAACTCGCGAAGAAGGTCGGCCTTCGGGCGAGCCGGCGCATGGCGTTCTTCAACGCGAAGATCGAATGCCGGCTGCTCAAGTACGAACTGTACGAAGGTACGCGACGCAAAGAGAGTTCGCAGACTGATACATGAACGAGCCAAGCTTTCACATACAGTTCAAGAACGCGTTATGGCGAGGTCCCGCGGTGATGCATCAGCGCGGATGTAGAAATCGTTGATGACCTGGCGGTGGCACTTGATGTAACCGCGGACGCGCAGGTAGGACTCGATCGCGCCGCCGCTGGGGCGATCGTTCTCGATGACCATCACCGAGGGTCTGAATCGATCGAGATTGAAACCCTCGAGGACGTCCATCTCGACCCCTTCGACGTCGATCGACACCAGATCAATCCGCCACCCGACATGCGGCACCCACGGTCCGACGCCTTGGTGGGGGTTTTTCTTCTCCGCGAGGATGATTTCGTCCAGCGTCATGGCCGGCACCTCGACCTCGACCAGCGTCGCCCCTTCGCGCAGACAGCGCTCGGTGTGCTCGGGGTCGGCCCGGAGATAGCTCAGCACCAGATTACCCTCGGCCTGCGTGAAGCTGACGGTCCCGCGGTCGGCCGGTCGACAGCAGGCGGCGTGGATCAGCCGGCTGTTGGGGCGAGTCTCGGCCGCTTCGTCGCAATTGGCTTCGACCGGCTCGATGAGGATGCCGTGCCAGCCCATGCGCTCGAAAAAGTACGTATTGCTGAACGTCACCCCGTTGTACGCCCCGACGTCGATGTAGTAACCGTGGCGCATGTGCCGAAACAGTTCCCAGAGGATGCGATCCTCGCCGTATTGCGCTTTGAACAGCGTTTCGTCCACCGCGACGGTCATGGTCTGATTCCTCGAGCCAACCCCGCGCTAGGTCTATCGAACGAACCGGCCGGACCGCTTGAAAGGAATGACCGGCCTCGGGTTTGCGGAAAAAGTTCGTTGCCATCTTGTCGGCTTGCCGTGACAATGGCGGGCCACATGCAAACCGAAGGCATCAACGTACCCCGCACCAAGACCGTCGCCACGGTGGGCCCGGCCTCGCGCGATCCCGACGTGCTCGGCCGGATGATCGACGAAGGCGTCGACGTTCTCCGCATCAACTTCTCGCACGGAACCCTGGACGAGCACGCCCGGGTCCTCGAAACCATTCGCGACCATGGTGAGCGTACCGGCGCGATCGTCGCGGTGCTCGGCGACCTGTGCGGCCCGAAGATCCGCGTGGGCGATCTCGACGGCGACGCCGTCACGCTGACCGCCGGCGAGACGCTGGTCATTCAACGGCAGCCTTGCACCGGCACCGCCGAACGGTTCTCAACCAACTACGATCGGCTGATCGACGAGGCCGAGATCGGAGCCCGCGTCCTGCTGGACGACGGCAAGCTCATGCTCGTCGTCATCGAGAAGCGTCCGGACGAGCTGGTCTGCACCTGTCGCATCGGCGGCAAACTCCGCAGCCACAAGGGCGTCAACCTGCCCGACACCGATCTGTCGGTGCCGGCGCTGACCGACAAGGACCGGCTGGACCTGGATTGGGCGATCAACCACGAACTCGACTACATCGCCCTGTCGTTCGTGCGCCGGCCGGAGGATCTTTACACGCTGCGCAAGGTGCTCAAAGAACGCGAGAGCGACATGCGGATCATCTCGAAGATCGAGAAGCCCGAGGCCATCGAACATCTCGCCGAGATCATCGACGCCTCGGACGCCGTGCTCGTCGCCCGGGGGGATCTGGGCGTCGAGATGGATGTCGCCCGCGTGCCCCTGCTGCAGAAAGACATCACGCTGCGATGCCGGCGGGCGGGCAAGCCGGTGATCATCGCGACGCAGATGCTCGAGTCGATGATCGAGTCCGCCACGCCGACCCGGGCCGAGGTGTCGGACGTGGCCAATGCCATCCTCGACGCGACCGACGCGGTGATGCTCTCGGCCGAAACCGCCATCGGAGCCTATCCGCTCGAAGCGGTGCGGTTCATCAACCGGATCGCCAACGAGACCGAAGGTTTCTCGAACGGTATACGCGAGCCCGCCCCACGTGTCGCCGCCGTGTCGGCGCGGGTGGCGGCCGCGGTCGCCCAGGGCGCGAGCCTGCTCGCGAGCGAGCTGTCGGCCCGGCTGGTCGTGGTCTGGACCCGGGCCGGCAACATGCCGCGTCTGCTCGCCAAGCAGCGGTTCAACCCGCCGATCGTCGGCCTGTCGCCCGACCCGCGCGTGTGTCGGCGCATGGCGTTGCACTACGGCGTGTTGCCGATCCGCATGCAGCACCCCGGCCGGGAGGACTTGATGCTGAGGCAGATCGAACACAGCCTGCTCGAACGCAACCTGACCCAGCCGCACGACCTGATCGTCGTCGCCGCCGGCACCCACTTCCGCGAGGGCGACGCCGCCAACGCCCTGCTGATTCATTTCGTCAACGAACCGTCGGCGGAATGAAAAGAGCGAGAACTAGCTGCGTCCTCGTTTCAAAAATCTGTGAGACTACCTCAAACTGTCACGTACCCACCGCAGGTGGGCGGCCAATCCGACTGTTGCTTATTCGGTGTTTGGGCGATATGCTGACCGGGCATGAATAGGATCCCCAGCATCGAGCCGGTTGAAACGCTTCAGCAGATTCAGCACGAATCCGCAGAGCAGGCGCTGCCACAGCAGGAGAAGGTCTTTGCCGTCGCCAAACGGGTCCGGGCTCGGCTGAACAACCTGCCCGATCCGACGCATCCGCCGCTGGGGTGGGTCAAGGGGCGGGCGTTCGATGATGTCTTCCCGTTCATCCGCCTGCCGGAGTTGCGGCCGGCGCTCAACGGCGACTGGGTGCAGTTCGGCACGCCGGACCTCGAACCCAACCGGCTGTACTTCGGCGACAACCTCCAGGTCCTGCGCACGCTGCCGTCCGAGTCGATCGACCTGATCTACATCGACCCGCCGTTCTTCTCCGGGGCCCAGTACAACACGATCTGGGGCGACGCCAACGAGGTCCGCACGTTCAACGACATCTGGGACGGCGGCATCGACACGTATCTCGTCTGGCTGAACGCACGACTGTGGGAGATGCGCCGCGTGCTGAAATCAAGCGGGTCACTAGTCGTTCATTGCGATTGGCACGCCTCTCACTACATCAAGACCGAACTGGACAAGATTCTCGGATACGACAATTTCCAAAATCACTTGATCTGGTACTACCGAGGCGGCGGTGTAAGTCGAGTGCGATTCGGGCGCAAGCACGACGACCTATTTTGGTATTCCAAGGGAAGCAACTGGACGTTCAACCTCGACGACGTCCGACAGGCTTACTCAGATGAGATTCTCTCGCGACCACCAAGCAGCTATCTGAAGTCTCATCGGAATCAAAACACAAAGATCTATGAAGGGTACTCGCTTAATCCGAAGGGCAAGATTCCTGATGACGTTATTCAGATGCCGATTGTGAATCCTAGCGCGGCCGAGCGAATCGGTTACCCGACGCAGAAGCCCGAACCACTTCTTGAGTATCTGATTGCTGGTCTGTCGGCGCCGGGCGAAGTAGTTGCGGACTTCTTTAGCGGAGGCGGCACCACTCTCGTGACGGCACAACGGCTGGGGCGACAGTGGATCGGCTGCGATATCTCGCGCGTCGCTGTTTCTGTTACCCTCGACAGACTCGTTAAGGTCTGTGAAGAACAGAGCGGCGTCAGGAGCAACTACGGAAAGCCCGGCGAGCAGCACTTTCAGATGTCACTACCGAATGTGACCGAGAAGGTTCCGGACATCCGCCTCGTGTACGTCGGTGTCTATCCGATGGACCGCTTCAAGGCCGTCGATCCGGAGCAGTTCACCCAGTTCATCCTTCAATGCTTCGGGGCATCGCTGAATACGCAGGAAGGGCCGATCACGGGATTCCGCACGCAGTTGGAGCCGATCCTTGTCGGTCCGGCCGACCCTGATGCGTCGCCCGATCCGAAGATTGTCAAGCAGTTCTTCGAGGCGTGTCTGGAACGCCTTCAGCCGAACGCCCGGCTCAAAGCCCGCGTCATCGCGTGGAAGTTCTCGCCCCAGTTGAACGAGTACCGCAAATCGCTCCTCGCGTGGATCGCGAAAAACCTGCCGGAGAAGAACGTCGCGATGGATTTTGAGTACATCCCGATCAACAGTGAACAGTTCCGCGAGCGCATCCGCAGGAAGTATCCGGATGCAGAAGACAACGAGTTCTTCATGCGCTTCACGAATCCGCCCATCATCGGCGACATCCGCGTCAAGCACGCCGGCGGACGGCGGTACGGATTCGAGGCCGTGGATACACACAGCGGCAACCTCGATGGCTACCTCGTCAACTGCCAGTGGGACTTCGACTTCGATCGGGGCCACTTCGCAGCGCACAAGGACTACATCCTCGGCCGCAAGGAGAACAAGGGAAAGAACGTCACGCGGAAGTTTGAGGCCGTGCTGACTGCCGAGCACGAGTTCGAGTCGGCCGGAGAACATGCGGTCGCCTGCCGTGTGCAGGACAATCTCGGCGGCGAGAGCATCAAGAGCATCATCGTGGAGGTACCGAAGTAGCCGATGCAGTACGCCTTCCGCCAGCACGAAGGGAATTTTGCGGACTGGTGCCGCGATGACTATCCGGGCCTGCCGGAGCACGGCGCAGAGTTCCTGCTGAATCTCGACTCGCCGAATTTCAAGCCGCGCCTGTGGGAGCATCAGGCGATCGCGGTGAAGAGGACGGTGTACGCATTCGAGCACCTCGGCATGGAGGACATCCTGCTGAAGATCGTCACCGGCGGCGGCAAGACGGTCATCATCGGCGCGATGATCGCCTACCTGCGCGTGGTTCACAACATCAGGCAGTTTCTTATTCTTGTTCCGAACACGATTGTGCGCGATCGACTGGTAGATGCCTTCGACCCCAAGCCGGACAACCGCGACTACGTGTACCGGCAATTCCCGCTCTTTGCGGGGGTGCACGAGCACTTGAGAGACCGGTTCTCGCTCCACGTCATGCAGCCCGGCGCTGCGGCGGCGGGCATCCGCAGCGCGAATGTCATTCTCGGCAACGTCCATCAGATCTACGAGCGCACCGACAACTGGCGTGTCATCTACGAGAATTGCGATCGGCTGGCGATCTTCAACGATGAGGCCCACAACACAAAAGCGGAAAACTACAACGACCTGATCAACAAACTGCGACCCAAGCGGTTTCTGCGTGTGGACACGACGGCAACGCCGGACCGCCTCGACGGGCTGCACCCGGACAGTCAGATGATCTACCACTACGACATCGCAGAGGCGATGCGGGACAAAGTCGTTAAGCGGGTGATCGTGTTCAAGCCCGACATCGAGAAGGTCAAGTTCACGTACTACGACATGGAGACGAAGAAGGAAATCTCGTCGGATGAGATGCCGTGGGAAGACATCGAGCGGAAGAAGATACCGGCGGTTCGATACGTGACGAATCCGAAGCCGATGGCGCAGCAGTTGGGCGTCGCCATGGAGTGTTTGAAGTACCAGCGGAAGACGGTCCCGCCGGGGCCGGACGGTCGGCCGAGCTACAAGCCGCTGATGTTCGTTGTGGCGCTGTCCATCAAGGATGCGGAGAACATCAAGGCCACACTGGAGGCGGAGCCTTTCAACCTGCACACGCTTCTGATCACCAACGAGTCTGATGAGGAAGCCCGCGAGGATGCGAAGGACATCAACAAGGACCTGCGAAACTGCAAGTACGATGCGATCGTGTCCGTGATGATGCTGCGCGAAGGGTGGGACGTGAAGAATATCAGCGTCATCGTGCTCTTCCGGAAGTTCAGTTACACGATGGTGGGCGATCGGATTCACTCGGTCTACGGGCCGCAGATCATCGGGCGCGGGCTTCGACGAATCGATCCGAACTCAGATGACTGGGAGCAGTGCCACGTCGTCGATCATCCTGTGCTGGCGCATTCGTGGCTTTGGGACATGATCAAGGCATTCCAGTATCCCGAGGATTTGAATCCCGGTGACGTGATCGACGAGAGGAAGATTCCCGAGCCGAAAGTGGATACTCTGGAGGATGTCGAGAGGGAACTGGAAGAAGCGCCGGTCTTCAACATCGATGACTTGCCGGAGATACCCGAGCCGCCGGAGGAACGGGAGCCGATGTCGGATTGGGAGAAGCATCTTGACGAGTACAAATACGACCTGCGCGGCATGAGCATCGAGCAGACGATCCGCGAGATTCAGTCCGACAATCTCGATTCCGGCTTCAACACGATGGAGAACGCGAACCTGCCGCGCGTCGATGTGGTCAATGTTGATTCGCTTGCCGCCCCGGACATTGAGACGCGCCGGAAGATGATCGCGGAGCAGATTCGCCGGCTGGGGCAGGAAGCGTTGATGACGTATGACCAGAATATCGACTACCGCCAGGCGATCATCGTGCGGGTGATCCACCGCCACCTGAAGAAACGCTTCCTGTTGGGAAGTGATCTGTATTCGTGCAACGATCCGCGGCTCATCGAACTCGTTTGGCAGTTGCTCGATCAGGTGCGTCACGTCTTCCACAACAGCGCGTTGATCGCCGGCATTCTCGCCGATCCGCCGAAGGATTCTCAGGATGCGGACGAAACGCGGTACGCTGACCAATCTGCGTAGGTCACCCTGCGGGAGTGAGACGTATGATTCGCTTCTCGAACGCGACTACATGATCGAGTTGGAGCATGATCCAGCGGTGAAGGAGTGGACGAAAAGGCACAACATCGAGATTCGGTACACCTTCGGGTGGCTCCGACGATATCTGCCTGACTTTCTCGTGACGTACAAGGACGGCAGCAAGGAACTCCATGAGACGAAGGGTCTGCCGCTGCTGTTCTGGGTTTCGACGCGGCTGAAACGGCGGTCGGCGGAGGCCTACTGCGCCGAGTGTGGATGGAAGTACAAGTTGGTCACTCGTGGACTGAGGTGGTAGCGCTGATCGCCGTCGCGTTCTTGGTGGTTTGAAACGGGGGGTTTGAAACGGGGACGGTTTGAAACGGGTTTTGAAACGGGGACGCAGGGTTTTGAAACGGGGACGCAGCTAGTTTTATCGTCCATTGCCTACGATCTTTGCTTTCTCGGCCGACCTTCCGGGCGTAGCTACGGGGTCAGGACCGGGCATTCGTGACCCGCTTCTGCTATGGCTCACTGCCGTAGGAGCGTATCCGGGCAACCCACGCCTTCATCTTCTCCTGTTCCTTCGGCGACATGGGCCGAAGGATTCTCGCACCAGAATGATTATGTCGGCGCCGGTGCGGGTTGCGGCATCGACGCGCCTTCGCCGGTCGCCGGCCGGCGTTCTTCGCCGAAGCGTACCAGCCGTGCGCTGTTGAAGACCACGATGGCCGAGGCGACGGTGTGGAGCACGGCGGCGAGCATGGCGGGGATCTTGCCGAAGGCGGCCAACGCCTCGAAGGCGACGATGAACATCAGGCCGAATAAGAGATTCTGCCAGATCACCTTGGTCGTGGCCCGTGAAAGCCGAATGAGAAACGGGAGCAGCGACAGGTCGTTGTTCATCAGGGCAATGGAAGCGGAGTTGACCGCCACGTCACTGCCCGCCGCGCCCATGGCGATGCCCAGATCACCGGCGGCCAGCGCCGGGGCGTCGTTCACGCCGTCACCGACGACCGCCACCTTGTGCCCGTGTGCCTTCAAGCCGTCGACGATCTCGAGCTTCTGCTCGGGAAAGACCTCCGCCTGCACGTCCGAACAGCCCATCTCGGCCGATACCCGCCGGGCCACCGACCAGCGATCGCCGGTGACCATGGTCAACTGACGCACACCCAGTGCGCGCAAATCGTCAATGGCCTGTCGGGCCTCGGAACGGGTGCGATCTTCGAGCCCGATCCAGCCGAGGCATTGGCCGGACCGGCTGACGTATAGCACGGACAGCCCTTCGGGCTCGGCGAAGCCGGGCTCGTTGGTGATGCTCATGTCCGCCCCGCTCTCGGCCAGCCACGTCGCCCGGCCCATGCGCACTTCCTGGCCGTTGATGTTCCCCTGCGTGCCCTGCCCCGGCGTTTCCTTGAACTCCTCCGGGTGTGTAAGGCTCAGTCGGGCTTCGAGCGCCTTGGATTTGACCGCCTCGGCCACGGGATGGTTGCTCATTTGCGCTACCGAAGCGGCGGCGAGGAGCAGATCGGCGCCGTCGACGCCCGGGGCGGGCTTCATGCGGGTGACGGTGAGATTGCCGGTGGTCAGGGTGCCCGTCTTGTCCAGCACCATCGCCGAGATGTTGCGGGCCGACTCGAGGTGCACCACGTTCTTGATGAAGATTTTGAGCCGAGCGGCGCAGGAGAGGGCCGCGACCATCGCCGTGGGCGTGGCGAGCACCAGCGCGCAAGGACACGCGACAACGAGCATGGAAACCGCCCGGTTCATGTCGCCGGTGAAGTAGAGCACGATGCCGGCGAGCATGAGGATCGTCGGCGTATACCAGCCGGCGTATTGGTCGATCAGCCGCATCAGCGGGATGCGCGTGCGCTCGGCTTCGGTGAGCAAGCGCTGCACCTGCCCGAGACGCGTGTCGGCGCCGGCCTTGGTCACTTTCACGTCGATCGCACCGGTCAGGTTCGTGGTGCCGCTGAACACTTCCTCGCCGACCTGCTTGTCACGGGGCAGGGATTCACCGGTGATGTTGGCTTCGTTGACGGTCGAGTCGCCGCTGACGATCTCGCCGTCGGCGGGAATGTTTTCGCCGGGACGCACGCGCACCATCTGACCGGGACGCAGGGTACGCGTCTCGACCGTCTGCTCGGTACCGTCGTCGCTGAGGAGCCTCGCCTCGTGCGGCGTTTCGCGGGCCAACTCCTCGATCGCGGCGCGGGCTCCCAGTGCGGTGCGATGTTCGATTTGGGTCGAAAGGGTCATGAAGAATGCGATGACGCCGGCTTCCTGATATTGTCCAGTGGCGATGGCGGCCAGAATGGCGACCGCCACCAGCTCGTCCATGTGCAGTTCACCACGGTACAGATGCGACAGGGCGTGCCAGGCGAGCGGCGCCGTGAGCAACAGGGCTCCGACAAGCGCGAGACTGTCGGCGTAAAAATTCCCCGAAACACCGTCGGCCAGCGTTTGCCTGGCGCCGGCGAAAAGCCAGTCGGCCATAAACGAGCAGAACACCAGCATCCCGCCCATGAGCGTGGCGATCAGCACCACGCTCGCCCGGCCGGTCTGAGCTCCGACGGATCCTTTGAGATGATCATGTGCCATGAACGACTCCTGACGGCGTATCCATATCGGCGGCGTCCGTTCCGCGACCCGGCGACGCGCCCGCGGTATCGTACACGAAGATAACCTTGACGTGTCGACCCACTATTTCCCAAACGCTCGATAGCAGAAAACCGCCCGCGTGGTCAACCCTGCGATCGTCGGGGCGATGAACGTGCGGCCCTCCGATGCTACGCCGCAGCTCGATGGGGGGTTCTTGCCGCGTACTGCTGTTCCTGTCGGATGATACCCCTGCCATGATGTGATCTTGGTCATGCCTAACACTACAGCGCCACATAATCACGGATCATCCGGCACACACGACCGCAATC
>Ga0299906_10002809_pt1 | contig 14392 bp, 10 predicted proteins | sample RVTome_14_FD_200259 | JGI IMG/M metagenome (GOLD analysis project Ga0299906, IMG submission 200259) | Soil microbial communities from uranium-contaminated site in the Upper Colorado River Basin, Wyoming, United States - RVT145D125 (version 2) ... | reverse complement strand
CGGCGGGCGCCGGCGGGCAGATCGTTGACCACCTCCGGCATCTCGGGAGCGATGGTGTCGGGGTCGAACACGATCAGGTCGGCGGCGAACCCCTCGCGCACGAGGCCCCGGTCGGCGAAGCCCCAGTAGGTGGCCGGCACCAGGGTCAGCATCCGCACGGCCTGCTCCAGGGTGAAGGCCTGCCGCTCGCGGACCCAGTGGCTGAGCAGGTGCGTCTGCAGCGAGGAGTCGATGATCTGCGAGACGTGCGCGCCGGAGTCGGAGAACGTCACCACCGCGCGGGGGTGCCGCATCATCTCCAGCACGGTGTCCTGCCGCTCGTTGGCCACCGGATGGATGAAGAACCGGTCCAGGTCCCGCTCCAGCGCCAGGTCGATCATCGCCTCGGCAGGATCGACGTCGCGCTCGCGGGCGATCTCGTCGATCGTGCGGTGCGGCCCGTGGACCTGGTCGTACAGGAAGATCCACTCGTAGGGGAACGGCCGCGCCTCGGTGCCGAGCGTCCTGCGGTCGGGCGTGTCGTGAGCGCCCTCGACCAGCCGCCGCTTGATTGCGGGGTCGCGCAGCTGCCGGAGCTGCTCGGCCAGCGGGAGCGCGCGGAACGGCTTCCAGGCGGGCAGGTTATCGAACGGCAGCTGGGTCTTGAACGAGAGCACGACGTTGAGGCCGCGGCTGTGGACCTGGGCGAACATCCGCCCGCCGGCGGCGGCCGTCTCGTCGAGCAGGTGCATGTAGTGCCGCCACACCTCGGGGGCCTCCAGCCGGCTGAAGTTGCCGAAGGTCACCGGGCAGCCGGTCTCGACGGCGAGGTCGCGCAGGCGCACGTGATACTCGCGGAAGGCGGCCGGATCGGCCAGCGAGCGGCCGGCCGCCTCGCCGGCCAGCTCGAAGATGCCGGCGTTCAGCTCGCCCAGCACGCCGACCAGCCGGCGGATCTCGTCCCAGGCGGCCAGGCGGCTGGCCACCGGCCGGCCGTCCGGCGTCTCGTGGATCGGCGAGCGCGAGGTGGTGAAGCCCATGGCGCCCGCCCGGATGGCGTCGCCCAGCTCGCGCTCCATCGCGCGCAGGTCGTCCTGGGTGGCGGCCTGCTCGAAGGCGCGCTCGCCCATCACGTAGGTGCGCAGGGCCGAGTGGCCCAGGTAGCCCGAGTAGTTGATGCCCTTGGGCAGCCGCTCGAGCGTGTCGAGGAACTCGGGGAAGGTCGTCCACTGCCACTCGATGCCGGCCGCCATGGCCTCGGCCGAGATGTCCTCGGCGCGCTCGAGGTTGCGCACGACCAGGTGCTGGTCCTTCTCGGCGCAGGGGGCGAGCGAGAAGCCGCAGTTGCCCATGACGACCGAGGTCACGCCGTGCCAGCACGAGCAGGTGCCGAGCGGGTCCCAGAAGACCTGGGCGTCCATGTGGGTGTGGCCGTCGACGAACCCGGGGGCGACGACCAGCCCGTCGGCGTCGATGACCTCGCGGGCGCCCGCGCGGATGCGGCCGATCGAGACGACGCGGCCCTGCTGCACCGCGACGTCGGCGCGGTGGCGGGGCAGGCCGGAGCCGTCCACGAGCACGCCGTTCTTGATGACGAGATCGAAGGGCATTCGTTCAGTCCTCTCTCAGGTCGAAGGCCTCGGCGAAGCGGCGGTAGCACTCGAGCGGGTCGCCGTATTTCTTGTGTCCGGCGGTGTGCTGCGCGCAGGCCAGGAGCAGGCGGTCGCGGTCGGTTGCGGTGCTGCGGCGATAGTCCTCCAGCAGGCAGAGCCCCAGCTCCTGATTGTGCGGGTCGTTGCCGATGATGCAGGCCGACGTCGCCAGCGTCTCGAGCAGGGGCGCGCGATCGAGGCCGGCCTCGAGGTAGGCGGCGGTGAGATCGACCGCCTCGTCCGGCCGCAGGGCCAGCAAGGCGCGCTCGAGCGCGGCCAGCAGCTTGCCGGCCGGCCAGGCCTGGGATCCCGCCGGGGGCGCGATCGTCCGTGGCCCGTTGTCGGCGGTGTCCCGCTGGTGCTCGGCGGCGTGCTGGATGAAGGACGCCGCCACGAACAGCAGCTTGAGGCGGTGCGGGTGCTCGAAGGTGTCGTAGAACCAGCCGAGCGTGTTGCAGTACTCGTAGCCGTGCTGGGACATCGAGAAGTTGCTGGGGTGGCCCGTCTCGAGGATGTTCTGGGCGGCGGCCACCTGGATGGCGTCGAGGATGCGGCGCGGCGCCCGCCCGGCCCGGAGGAGCGCGACCACCGCCTCGATCACCGCCAGCTCGCGGCCGCGCGTGATCGCGTGGACCAGCATCGCCTCCTCGGCGGCGCTCGGCGGCGCGTCCTGTCGCAGCAGGTCCGCGTCGCGCCCGTCGAGCCGGTTCTGGACGACGTTGCAGCCCATCTCGTAGGTCGAGTACCAGCGCGGCCCCACCGCGAGGTCGGGCACGCCGGCGTAGAGCACGTGGTGGGCGGCGTCCCAGCCCAGCGCCTCGCCCAGCTCGATGGTGGCCCGCGCCCGGTAGGCCTTGTGCCCCGTGGTGTAGGAGCGGTTGTGCAGCATCCGGTCCTGCACGTCGATGAGCCCGGCGAAGGCGAGGTGAGCGAGCGCCGCCCGCCGGTTGGGCGCGTCCTCCATCAGCCCGAGGAACACGCGATACGACTCCGGCACGAGCCCCCGCTGCACGAGGGTGAGCCAGTGATTGAGGCGCTCGGGGAGCGTGCCCTCGATGTGCACGGGCGCCTGATCGGGCCAGTGCACCTCCGGCATCGGCGGCTCCTGGTTGACCGTGATGTCGTACAGACGGGTGTAGTGGCCCGGCGCCTTGCCGATCAGCTGGTTCCAGGGGTCGAGGCCGGTCGGCATGTACCAGACGGTCTGGGCCATCGGCAGCAGCCGCAGCTCGGGCCGGACCATTGCCGCCAGGGGCAGCCCCACCCGCTCGCTGAGCAGGCAGTGGTCGTTGTTCACGAACTTGACCATGCCGTCGTCGAGGCGCTGGTGATACGGCACGTGCGTGTAGGGGGCGTGGATCCTCACGGTCTCGCTCGTGATCTCGGTGAGGGGCCGGCCCTGCTTCAGCAGGCCGTACAGAGCGTGGCTGGCTCCGATCTGATCGCGGGCGAGGATGCGCTCTTCCAGGCGGGCATACTCGGCGGTCGTCATGGCGGACCCTCCGGTCGAGACGTGCGCCCAGAGTATAGCTGCAACGGATCGCCCTTGCGCCGGCGCCAGCCGGGCCGCGCTGGCGTCGATGGACCTTCCGGCGCTTACACTCCGGCAGATGCGCGTGGACCTGCGCGCGACGGAGTGTCACGTCACGAGCAGCGAGTGTCAGCGATCACGCCGTTCCGGCTGGCCACTCCCTGACCACCCCGAGTCCCCAACCGCCGAGGAACCGTGCACTTGGCCCCCGTCGGGGGGGTGGCATCTGCGTTGCTGCCGCTTGGGCTGCTACGTCGGACACTCTCGACGCTCCGTGCCCATTGACACGATGAGCCAAACCCCCACTGCCCGTACTCCCGACAACGACCGCGCCAGGCGGCAGGCGCTCGGCCTCGCCGTGCTGCTGCTCACGCTCGGCGCCGGCTATGGCGTGGCGCAGCTCGAGGTTCGCGCTCCCGCCCCGCTCGCCGAGACCGCCGAGCTGGAGGAGGCCGAGGCCGAGGACGAGCGGCGCGGGCCCAGCATCGCGGAGATCATGGCCGAGATCGAGACCGTCGCGACGCGCCACCGCGTGCCGCCGCGCCTGGTGGCCGCCATCGTGGCCGTGGAGTCCGAGTTCAACCCGCGCGCGGTGTCGCGCCGGGGGGCGCAGGGGCTGATGCAGCTCATGCCGGCCACCGCCGCCAGCGTGGACGTGCAGGACTCGTTCGACGCGCGCGAGAACATCGAGGGCGGCGTGCGCCACCTGCGCGTGCTCATGGACCGCTACCGCAACGATTTGCCGGTCGTGCTCGCCGCGTACAACGCCGGCGACCGTGCCGTGCTGACGCACCAGGGCATCCCGCCCTATCGCGAGACCCGCCAGTACGTCATCCGGGTGTTGCGCCGGTTCGACCGCGAGGCCGCCCAGGCGGCGGCCCGGCGGATCTACGGCCCCGGCCCGGGCCGCCGACACGGGGCATCCGTCGCGGGGACCCGACTGGTGTCGTTCCAGGGACCGCTGCCGGAGGTGGTGCGGTATCGCGCTGGAGGCGACGTGCTCGTCGAGCACGAGCCCGTGATGCCGCCGGCGCCGGCGATGCAAGCGGTGCCGGCGGTGCACGCCATGCCGGGGGTGCACGCGGCGTCGGGGATGCAAGCGGTGCCGGCGGTGCACGCCATGCCGGGGGTGCACGCGGCGTCGGGGATGCAAGCGGTGCCGCCGCCGCCCGTTCCGCCGCGCCGGGCCGAGAATCCCTGAGGTGGCTTCCGTGAAAGGAGACGCCCATGACCGTGCCTGAACGCTGGCAGGAGCTGATCGAGCTGATGCTCGCGCCGATCGCCTGGGTCCCCCGGATGCAGGAGGTCGTGCTGGGCTTCTTCCTGGCCGAGGCCTCGCCGTGGGCCACCGCGGGCAAGTACGTCTTCCTCCTGTTCCCGGCCCTGCTCGGCGTGGCCGCCGTCTGGATCACGCTGCTCTCCCTCTACACGCTGCCGTTCCGCCGGTACCGGCTGCGATTCGTGTCGATGCTCCTGATGGCGTGGTGGGACGCCGCGCGCGCGGTCACGCTCTTCTGGGTGGGCGTCGTCCGGGTCGCGGCCGTCGCGGTGGGCTGGACGCTGGGGCTGCTCGCGCTGGCGGTGCGGCTGGTGGTGGAGTCGCTCCAGCGGCTCGCCACGACGCCGGTCGCGCTGGCCGGGCGCGGATCGCAGGGGGCGGTGTCGCTCGCGTTCCTCGTGCTGCTCGTCTGGTGCGTGCTGGAGGCGGCGGTCCTCACCTACACGACCATCCCGACGGTCAGCCGCGCCCTGACGGGCGCGTCGGGCGGCGCCGAGGAGTCGCGGTTCACCGCCGGCGTGCTCTACGCGTTCATGCTGCTGCTGGTCATGGGCAGCTTCGCGTGTCTGGGGGCGCTGGCCGACGCCGTGCACGCGCGCACGGTGCGGGTGATCGCCCGGATGGCGATCGTGCAGCTCCTCGTGATGGGCTTCGAGGTGCTGTTCCTCTACCGCCCGCTCGTCGAGGCGTTCACCTCCGGGACCAGCGGGGTCGCCGGCCTGCGCCCGGGCGCCTGGTGGACCATGGCGCTGGCCGCGCTCGTCTGGCTGGCGACCCGGGCCCTGACCTGGTTCCTGTTCGCCTCCCACGGCACCGCGCCCATGCTCGCGCTCTTCGCCGGCCGGCCCGCCGCCGAGGCGCCGGCCTCACGCCCGGCGGCCGCGCCGGCGTCGTGGTGGCGTCCGGCCACCGGCCACTTCGAGCGCGACCTGGACTGGCTGCACGTCAAGGGCGAGCAGCTCACCGAGTACCTCGCGCTGCCGGTGCTTCAGGTCGTCGCGGCGGCGCTGAACCTCGGCATGCTGGTGGTCGCCTCGCGCCCCGTCTTCCACCTGCCGTTCAAGACGATGCGGGAGGTGACCGACACGCGCGACCTGCTGGCCGCCCTGCAGCTCACGCCGCGCAAGCAGCCGACGACCTGACCCGCCGCCGGCGGGTGCAGCTGATCCGCCGGTAGGCGGTCGACCGACCGCTCGGGCGCCCCGCTCGCCTCCGAACCGCCGCGCTCCGGTGGTACACTGCCCGCCACCCTCACGGAGAAGGAGAGCGCCCGATGACCGCGCCCGCGCTTCCGCCCCTGATCTCCAGCGATGGGCACCTCGAGGTCAGGCCCGAGCGCTGGACGCCGCGGATGCCGGCGAAGTATCGCGAGCGGGCGCCGCGCACGATCACGCTGCCCGACGGCGGCGATGCGATCCTCGTGGAGGGGCAGGCGCCTTATCCCGCGCCGTTCCTCGACCTCCGGGCCGGCCGCACGAACGAGACGTGGCAGCCGTTCGGCGCGACGGTGGACGACACCGCCGGCAACGGGCCGCCCGAGCAGCGGCTGCGCGAGCAGGACGAGGACGGCCTGCTGGCCGAGGTGCTCTTCCCCAACATGCAAGTCGGCCCCCGGCTCTGGCGCGCGCTGGCCGACGACGACGTCTATCGGGCGACGGTGCGCGCCTACAACGACTGGCTCGGCGAGGAGTACTGCCCGGTCTCGCGCGACCGGCTCGTCGGCCTCGGCGTCATCCCGTGGACCACCCTCGACGACGCGCTGGCCGAGCTGCACCACTGCGCGAAGCTCGGCCTCAAGGGCGTCAACCTCGGCGTGTTTCCGAGCGGCAAGTCGTATCCCACCCCGGACGACGACCGGTTCTGGGCGGCGGCGATCGACCTGAACATGCCGCTGACGGTGCACGTCGGCTTCGATCGCCTCGGGCCGCGCGCGACCCAGCCCACCTTCGAGTATCCCGGCGCCGATCCGGAGGTGCTGAAACGGCTCGGCCCCCGCAAGCTCGTGGAGTGGGTGGCGCTGCCGTTCCTGAGCATCCCCCCGTCGGTGAGCCTGGCCCAGCTGGCCCTGTCCGGGGTGTTCGATCGCCTCCCGGACCTCCGGATGTTCTTCGCGGAGACGCGGCTGGGGTGGGTGCCGTTCTGGATGGAGGAGGCCGACTACTGGTACGAGCGGCACCGCCACTGGGCCGAGCGGCTGCTGGGCTTCAGGCCGCTCAAGCAGCGGCCCAGCGACTACGTGCGGCAGCACGTCTCCTTCAGCGTGCAGCACGTGGAGCGCGTGGCGGTCGAGCTGCGCCACCACCTGGGCGTCGACCGCATCATGTTCGCCACCGACTTCCCCCACATCGAATGCGACTGGCCGAACACGCGCCCGTTCGCCGAGCGGCTGTTCGCCGGCGTGCCGGCCGACGAGGCGTTCAGGATCGCGGCCGGCAACATGCTGGACTTCTTCCACCTCCGCGACACGCCGGTCGGCCGCACGGCGCTGGCCGGGGCCCCATGAGCCTCCCGCGCTTCGGCCTGAACCGCTTCGACTCGCGCTCGGTAGCGGCCTTCGTGGCCGACGCCCGGCGTGCCGAGGCGCTCGGCTGGGACGCCGTGCTCCAGCCCGACTCGCAGCTCCGGCGGCGCGACACCTACGTGCTGCTGGCGGCCGCCGCCCAGGCGACCGAGCGCGTCGTGCTGGGCCCGCTGCTGGCCAACCCGGTCAACCGGCACCCGACCGTCACGGCCTCGTCGATCGCCACGGTCGACGAGCTGGCGCCGGGGCGCACGCTGCTCGGCTGGGGCGTGGGCGACACCGCCGTGCGGCTGGCCGGGTTGCGCCCGGCGCGCGTCAAGGAGCTGGAGGAGAGCACCCGACTCGTGCGTGCCCTGCTGGACGGCCAGGGCGTCGAGGTCGGCGCCACGCGGCCGGCCCGGCTGCCGCACCACCGGCCGGTGCCGATCTGGATCGCCGCCGGGGGGCCGCGCACGCTGCGCATGGCCGGCGGTGTGGCCGACGGCGTCTTCATCCGCGTCGGCACCCACCGCGCGAACCTCGCGCGCTCGATCGACGCGATCCGCGCCGGCGCCGCCGACGCCGGGCGTGATCCGTCGACGGTGCGGGTCGGGGCCATCTTTCACACGGTGCTGATGGACGATCCCGACCGGGCGCTGCTGATGGGCAAGTCGATGGCGGCCGGGTACTACGAGTACTCGCCGGCCCTGTTCGAGGCGCCCGGATTGGCGTGGGCGGGGCCGGATCCCGAGACACTCAAGCACGCGCAGAAGGTCTGGCCGGACTTCCATCACGCGCCGGATCTGGAGGCGAGCGGGCGGGTCGTGGACTTCCTGCCGGCGGAGGCCGCCGACGCCTTCTGCCTGCGGGGTGGGCCGGGGGGCATCGTCGAGCAGCTCGTCGCCGTGCTCGGCGGAGCACCGGTCGCGTTCGACCACGTCGTCCTGCACCCGATCCCCGACCCGACGTTCCCGACCGATCCCGAGCGCGACTACACCGCCCGGGTGGCGCGCGAGGTCCTGCCGCGCGTCCGCGCGCGCCTGACGGGCCCGTGACGCCGGGAGGGCCCCGGGGGTGCTGAGTCGTGAGGACAACGAGCTGCTGACCCGCGCGGGCCCCACCAGACCGAGGTCTGGCGCATCGACCTCGTGGACGCCGACGCGCCGGCCGAGGTGAAGGACTTCCTGCGGCACTACCACATCCGCTACTCGGGGCCGTCGGGGCTGACCGAGCAGGACCTCCTGCGGCGGGTGGACGGCGGCTGGAAGATCGCCCGCCGCAAGGTCGTGCTCGACCAGAGCGTCCTGCTCGCGAAGAACCTGACGTTTTTCTTCTAGCGTCCCCGCCAGAAGGCGAAGCCGGCGCCGATCGGCGAGGCGTAGATCGGGACGTAGTCGACCAGGGTGGCGGGCGTGCCGTCGGCGACGCCGGCGGCGGCGATCCAGTTGCAGGTCTCGCGCGTGCCGCCCTGGGGGCCGCCGGCGCCGGGCAGGCCGGTCGCGGCGGGCCCGCGTCCGCCGAGCGCCTGGCTGGCGTCCCCGGCCGGCACCTCGTAGTCGTCGAAGTGGCGCGCCATCGCCCGGGCGTCCCCCGCGGTCATCGCCTTCAAGATCGCCCGATCGAAGGCCTCGTCGAGGTACGCGTCTTTCGCGCGCGGCGTATGCCACAGGCCGCCCGAGCCGACGACCGCCACGCGGATGGGATCCGGGTGCTCGGCGATGATCTCGCGCACCGCGGCGCCGAGCTGGTAGCAGCGCCGGGCGGTGGGCTGGGGGGCGTAGTAGCAGTTGAGGAAGACGGGCACGATGGGCGTGCTGAAGTCCGTGAGGGACTCGGCCGGCCGCAGGAACGCGTGCCCGATGCCGCGCTCGGGCCGGGGCATGTCCAGCGAGAAGGCGGGATCGAAGCCGCGCCGCATCAGGCCGGCGAGCAGGGCCGCCGCCAGCGCCGGATGGCCGGGCACCCGGGCCCGGCCCCCGTCGGCGAGCGCGCCGTGGAACGTCCCGCCGGCGTAGACGGCGAACGTGGGGAAGTTGGCGAAGTCGAAGCACTCGAGCTGGTCGTCGCCGAAGACCACGAGCACGTCGGGCGCCGCCGCCGCCAGCTCGGCCCTGAGCGTCGCGAACGCCGTCGCGACGCGCGCGGCCTTGGCCCGGTTGACCTCCACGTCGTCCCGCGGCACGTCGGGCCGGAGCGGGCGGGAGGCGCGCACCTCGTTCCAGCGCTCGGGCGGCATGTAGCAGAACGGGCTGTGCGACATGGCGAAGACGCCGGCCAGCGTGGCCATCGTCAGGCGCTCCCGCGCTCGGCCCAGACGCGCCGCATCTCCTCGACGATCGCCGGAGGCTGGCCGGCGTGGAACACCATCGGCCGCGGCGCGTCCGGCGGGCGCACCGGCGCGCCGCGGCCCTCGCGGATGCGCGGGAGGGGAAGCCGCCGGTTGCGGGCCGGATCGCGGATGACGGCCTTGGGGTCGCCGCCGCGGGCGACGATCGCCGCCTCCTCCAGCATCCGCCGGCGCAGCAGGATGACGCCGCGGTCGCTCTCGCCCAGCTGCTCCCTCGTGCGGTCGGCGATGGTGCCCTGGCCCATCCACGCCACGAAGTCCTGGTTCATGATGTGGCTGGTGATCCACCGGCCCGTCTCGGGGTCGTGGATCGGCCCGTGCCAGTAGGGGATGCGCGTCTGCTCGAACGGCTCGGAGCCCGGCACCGGATCGACGAACCAGGCCACGTGCAGTGTGCGCGCGTCGTCGATCGGCACGCGCCACTCGAACTTGCCGGTGTAGAGGCAGTTGGGCCACAGGCACACGCGGCCGACGGTCCACAGCTCGTCGTCCTCGGTCGTGTCCTCGCGCACGCGGCGGTAGGTGAAGCCCCAGTCGAACTCGTCGAAGGCGATCTTGAGGTGGCGGGGCGCGCGGGGGGCGCCGTTGCCGCGCTGGGCGGCCGCCCAGTTGGCGTGCAGCCACTCGAAGTGGATGGGGTCGATAGAGTTCTCCTGGCCCTGGAACCAGTTGCAGGGAATCTCCGAGAACACGATCTGCTTGAAGCCGTTTTCGTGAAAGAGGTCCCAGTCGGGCACGAGGGGCGCCGGCGCGGGGCCGAGGTACGCCCACAGCAGTCCCGCCTTCGTCTCCACCGGATAGGCCGCCAGCGTGATCTTGTCCTTGAAGCGCGAGTCCGGTCGCGCCACCTCCTCGAACGGCTGCTCCAGGCACGCGCCGGCGCCGTCGTACAGCCAGCCGTGGTAGTGACAGCGCAGCCCGCACTCCTCGACGATGCCGTAGGCGAGGTCGGCCCGGCGGTGCGCGCAGTGGCGATCGAGCAGCCCGTACCGCCCTCGCGTGTCCCGGTAGAGGACGAGGTCCTCGCCCAGGAGGCGCACGGCCAGGGTGGGGTGCTCGTCGAGCTGGGCCACGGCGGCGACCGGCTGCCAGTAGCGCCGCATCAGCTCGCCCATCGGCGTGCCCCGGCCCACGCGCGTCAGCGTCTCGTTGTCCTTCGCGCTGAGCATGGTCGTGCCCTCCGCCGGCATGATACCGTGCGAATCGCATCACCGAGGGCGACCGCTGGCAAGCGCCTCCTCGACGCCGCCCGGGCGTTGCGCGATCGGGGACAGGTTCCGACGGGCGTCGACAACCCCGGAGGTGTACGCCGTCCGCTCCGGAGGCGTCGTGTTGCCCCGGACCAAGCATCCCGGCCGGCGGGGGCGCAGATTCCGCGTGCAGATGCTGCACTGCGCGGCACCGGATTCGTGATCGTTTTTTGACCGAAGGACGAAGGATCACCCGGTTGGCCGCGTTCTCCGAACGCCCGCCGCATCAGGAAATCCTTTCTTTCCAAAGCGCTCGGTCGGGGACGTGGCGCCGACGGCGCAGCCCGGGTCTGGCATCGCTCTTGCCCGCTCGCGGCCCCCATGAAGACTCTGACCCAGGAGGCCGGCGACAAGTCCGAAGAGCCAGAGATGCCCGCGCGGCTCGGCGAACTGCTGGTGGCCGAGGGCCTGCTGACCTCGACACAGCTGGAGGAAGCGTTGCGCGTGCAGCGGGCGCCCGATGGCTACGCGCCGCTCGGGCACATCCTCATCGCGCAGAGGATCATCACGCGCGATCAGCTGCTGGCCGTCCTCGAGCGTCACCGGCGCAGTAGCAAGCTCGGCGACATCCTGATCAAGAGCCGCGAGGTCACCCGCACCCAGCTCGAGGCCGCCCTGACCGAGCAGCGGCGCACGAGCGAGCCGCTGGGCCAGGTTCTGATGCGTCTGGGGTACATCTCGGAGGAGCGCCTCCGGGTGGCGCTGTGCCGCCAGCTGCACATCCGGTTCTTCAGCCTCGACACGATCATCCTGGATCCAACGCTGCGGGGCCTCGTCAGCGAGAAGTTCGCGATGAAGCATCGGATGGTACCGGTGTCGCGGGTCGGCAACCTTCTCATCCTGGCGATGGACGATCCGACGCAGACGCGCCTCGTCGACGATCTCCAGCGCAGCACCGGCCTCAAGATCGAGGTGATCACGTCGACGTCGGCGGACATCGGCCGTGCCCTCGAGCGCCTCTATCGCGCGGAGGTGCCGCCGAGCCTGGCCGCCGGCACCACCGTGGACGTCATCGGCGCGGACGCGGACAACGACATCTACACCTCCTCGGTGACGCACCGCGTCGACAGCGCGGACGAAATCGTGCGCAAGCTGCTGCGGGTCGCCATCGACCGTGGCGCGTCGGACATCCACCTGGAGACGATCAACAACCGGCTGCAGGTTCGCTTTCGCATCGACGGCATGCTCCAGCACTTCAACCTCGGCACGCTGAGCGACGATCTCGGCCTCCAGCGGGTCGAGGTGCTCTCGCGCATCAAGATTCTCGCCACGCTGGACATCGCCGAACGGCGGCGGCCCCAGGACGGCAGCTTCCGGGCGCGGGTCGAAGTCGATGGTCGGGTGGTGCCGATGGACTTCCGCGTCTCGGTGATCCCGGGCTACTACGGAGAGAACGCCGTCATCCGGATCCTCGACCCGCGCGGGGCACCGGAGTCCGTGCCGGCGCTGAAGATGGCGGCACCGGTGACCGATCGGCTGCAGCAGCTGCTTCGCGCCTCCGCCGGGACGATCCTCGTCACCGGGCCCACCGGCTCCGGCAAGAGCACCAGCCTATTCGCCATCCTGAAGTCGGTGTACCGGCCCGAGATCAAGATCGTCACCGCCGAGGACCCCATCGAGTACGTGTGCCCGCAGTTCTGCCAGCACGAGGTCGACGAGCGCGTGGGCAACACGTTCGCCTCCTACACGCGCTCGTTCCTGCGCCATGACCCCGAGGTCATCATGCTCGGCGAGATCCGGGACTCCGAGACGGCCAAGCTGGCGTTTCGCGCCGCCCAGACCGGGCACCTCGTGCTCAGCACGCTGCACACCAACGACGCGCTCGGTGCCATCGCCCGCCTGAAGGACCTCGGCGTGGACAGCACCGTGTGCACCTCGTCGCTGCTGGGCGTGCTGGCTCAGCGGCTCGTGCGCGAGATCTGCTGGAACTGCAAGCAGGAGTACACGCCACCCCCCGGCCTGCTGGAAACGATGTTCGAGATGGCGCCGAGCGATCTGCGCTGGTACCGGGGTGCCGGCTGCGAGAAGTGTCATCAGACCGGCTACAAGCGGCGGTTGGCGCTCGCCGAGCTGTGGACTCCGGGCATGGACGATGTCCTGCTGATCAACCAGGGCGCTCCGTTCGACGCCATCCTCGCGGCCGCCCGTAAGAACACCTACTCGATGGCCACCGACGCCCTGGCCAAGCTGCGCGAGGGGCGAACGACGCTGGAGGAGCTGCTCCGCGTGCTGCCGCCCCAGGCCCTTCGCGAGCTCCGCAGCACGGTGATCTGATCGGGCTCGGCGGGCGGTTGCCCTGACCGGCGGAGGAGTATACGCTGCCGAGCCATGAAGCTCGGCATCTGCCTGCCGCACTACGGCCGCCCCATCGAGGTCCCCCGGGTGCTCGAGGTCGCCCGGCGCGCCGACCAGCGCGGGCTCGACTCCATCTGGGTCACCGACCACGTGATCGTGCCCGACGCGGCCAGTGTCATCTACCGCGAGCACATGCTGGATCCTCTCGCGGTGCTGCCGTGGCTGGCCGGAGTGACGTCGCGCATCGCCCTCGGCACCAGCGTCGTGATCCTGCCGTACCGCTCGCCGATCCCCGTCGCCAAGCTGCTGGCCAGCGTGGACGTGCTCTCCGGCGGCCGGCTGATCGTGGGCGCGGCGATCGGCTGGCTGGAGGGCGAGTTCGACGCCCTCGGCGTGCCGTTCAAGGAGCGCGTGAGCCGCAGCGAGGAGGCGCTGGAGCTGTTCCGGACCCTGTGGACGCAGGAGCGCCCGGAGCTCGTCACCCGGCACCACCACCTGCACGACGTCACGTTCTCGCCGATGCCCCTGCAGAAGCCTCGCCCGCCGCTCTGGGTCGGGGGCAACAGCGAGGGCGCGCTGCGGCGGGTGGCGCGGCACGGCGACGGCTGGCACGCCACCGCGACCGACCACGACGCCTTCCGGCAGGGCGTGGAGACGGTCCGCCGCTTCTGGAAGGAGGCCGGGCGCGAGGGCGAGCCGGCGCTGTCGCTGCGCATCCCGATCCTGATCGACGGCGTGCACCGCCCCGCGGTGGACATGGCGCTGATCCGCGGGCGCCACGTGATCGGCGGCCCGGTGGCGGCGGTCGTCGAGGCGCTGCGCGGCTACCAGGCCCTCGGCTGCCAGCACGTCGCCCTGGAGGTCTCGTACTCGACCTACCCCGCCATCCTGGAGACCATCGACCTCATCGCCGCGCGGCTGCGTCCCGCCGTCGCCTGATGCGGTACCCGTGGCCGAAGGGCCGGCGCTCGGCGGTGGTCCTGTCGTTCGACTTCGACGCCGAGTCGGGCTTCCTCTTCCGCGAGCCCGAGAAGGCCAAGCGCAGCCTGGCCGACCTGGAGGAGCGCCGCTTCGGCCCGCGGGTGGGCGTCGATCGGCTGCTCCGGCTGCTGGATCGGCTGAAGCTCAAGGCGAGCTTCTTCATCCCCGGCTGGACGGTCGTCAATCACCTGCCGCAGTGCCGGCGCATCCGTGACGCCGGGCACGAGATCGGCGCCCACGGCAACGTCCACGAGGCCGTCAGCGTCCTCGACGAGCCGCAGGAGAAGGCGGTCCTCCAGGCGCAGCTCGCCATCCTGAAGGACCACCTCGGCGTGCGGCCGGCCGGCTACCGCTCACCGTCGTGGGACGTGAACGTGTGGACGCCGGCCCTGCTGAAGACCCACGGCTTCCTCTACGATTCCTCGCTGATGGGCAACGACGTGCCCTACCGGCTCGACACGCCGGCGGGGCCGCTCACCGAGGTCCCGGTGCAGTGGATCATGGACGACGCCCCGCTGTTCCGTCACGTCTACGGCGCCACCAACGCGATCGCCGACCCCGGCCGCGTGCTGCAGATG
>Ga0299906_10002808_pt1 | contig 14393 bp, 9 predicted proteins | sample RVTome_14_FD_200259 | JGI IMG/M metagenome (GOLD analysis project Ga0299906, IMG submission 200259) | Soil microbial communities from uranium-contaminated site in the Upper Colorado River Basin, Wyoming, United States - RVT145D125 (version 2) ... | reverse complement strand
GGCCTTACAAATCCTTCCGGAGATGATGAAATTATAATTCCTGAATTGAAAGAAAACTATTCGGGCCTGCAAGTTGAAGGATGGAAGGATTTGGCTCCGGAACTGGACCTGATGCTGGGCCAGGTAAAAATCCAGGTAGGTATTATCCTCGGAATTATTATGGTGGCTCTGGGATTTGGAATAGTGAACTCGATGCTGATGGCGGTGCTGGAAAGATTTAAAGAAATAGGAATGTTGAAAGCAGTGGGGATGAAGGGAAGAAGAGTCTTTTATATGATTGTGATGGAGACAATTTTTATGGCCCTTGTAGGCGGACCAATTGGATGCTTGCTTGGATACATCACAATAGAAATACTTGGGAAGTATGGATTGGATTTATCGAGGTATTCCAAAGGGTTAGCTGAGTTTGGAATTGATGTTGTACTTTATCCCGCAGTAACTCCTGAAACTTATCCATTATTGACAATAGGGGTGGTAATCACCGCATTAGTAGCGACGCTTTATCCTGCAAGAAAAGCGGTCAAACTTAAAACTATAGACGCATTACATAAGATTTGATATGACCATCATAAAAGGGGAAAATATAAATAAAATCTACCTGGAAACCGTGGTGCCTGTAAGAGCATTAAATGGGGTAGATCTATCCATTGAAGAGGGCGAGTTTACTGCAATTGTGGGTCCATCCGGATCAGGTAAATCCACACTGTTAAACATCATTGGAGGGCTTGACTCACCTACTGAAGGTAAAATTACGGTGGCTGGCATCGATATATCAAAACTTAAGGAAAGTAAACTCATAGATTTCAGACTGCATAACATTGGTTTTGTGTTTCAATCCTATAATCTCATTCCGGTGCTTACCGCTAAAGAGAATGTTGAATTCATAATGCTGCTGCAAAAATGGCCGAAACAAAAAATGGAAGAACGCGCAATCCAACTTCTTGATGCAATGGGCCTGTCGGATAAATATCATAACAAGCCTATCGAACTTTCAGGTGGTCAACAACAACGGGTGGCAGTAGCAAGGGCATTGGCGTCACGTCCAAAATTTATTCTTGCTGATGAGCCAACGGCCAACCTGGATTCAAAATCAACAGAGAACCTTCTGGGGTTGATGGAAAAAATGAATCATGAAGAAAATGCTACGTTCATTTTTTCAACCCATGATCAAAGGGTGATTGAAAAGGCACACCGTATAATTACTTTGGTTGATGGAAGAATAGCATCGGATGAATTACACACCGCCGGAAATCATGTCAGGTAGAATAATCCTTTTATCCGGTCTTATTTTTTCTGGCATAAATACTTACGGCCAGGAAGAGGAAACAGGAATTGAGCACAACTGGCTTTACAATGGTTATATAAAAGATTTACTGACTGTAAACGTTCTTGATGACAGTACTCTGGTTGATAATCTAATACATAACCGGCTTAACTTTCAATGGTGGCCGAAAGAATATCTAAATATTTATGTTGAAGTAAGGAACAGAATTTTTTTTGGAGATTTAGTAAGCGCTTACCCCAATTACAGCGAATTGATTGACACTAATGATGATTTCTTTGATCTATCATGGACCATCGTAGATTCAAAGGATTTAGTTATCCACTCCATGATTGATCGTTTGTATGTTGAATATCACAAAAAAGATTGGGAGATCCGGTTGGGCAGGCAAAGAATCAACTGGGGAGTTAACCTTGTTTGGAATCCGAATGATCTTTTTAATGCTTTCTCTTATTTTGACTTTGATTATGAAGAACGCCCGGGCAGTGATGCCATTCGAATTAAACGATACACCGGATTTGCTTCAAGTATTGAAGTGGCAAGTAATTTTAGTAACTCTTTTGATGAATTGGTTAGTGCCGCGATGTGGAAGATTAATAAAGGCGGCTACGATTTTCAGCTTCTTGCGGGCAAATCATTTCAGGATATTGCCATTGGTTTAGGGTGGGCAGGTAACATAAAAGGAGCGGGGTTTAAAGGAGAAGCAACCCTGTTTGAACCTTATGAGAACACTGTTTATTCAACAGTAATACTAACAACCATTAGCCTTGATTACTCCTTTGAAAATTCACTTTACTTGCATGCATCGGGCATGTACAATTCACAAGGGCTAACAGAGCCGGGAATAGGAGCCCTGGAACCTATTCTTTCGCGAAACCGGCTGACGGTAAGGAATCTTTCACCATACAAATGGTCGACATTTCTTCAGCTTAGTTATCCTGTTCATCCTCTTGTAACAACCGGAGTTGCAGCAATTTTTTATCCGGGGGATAATGCTTTATTTCTGAATCCAAGTATAGGAATTTCTCTGCCTAAAAATTTCGATCTTGATGTATTGGCCCAGGTATTCTTCAATGATACTCTTTTCAGTGATTACAAAGCTCTGGCAAAATTATTCTTTGTCAGACTGAAGTGGAGTTTCTAATTCTTGCTCTTCTCAATTTTTAATTCCGCCCTGCGGTTCTTCGAATGTTCTTCTTCCTGACATTGAACTCCGTCGCTGCAACGGTTAATCAGCAACTGTTCACCAAAGCCTCTCCAGGTTATTCTGTCTTCCCTGATTCCCTTTTGTTTCAGATACGCAACTACAGCCAAAGCTCTTCGGTTGGAGAGCGTAAGATTATACTCGAACGTTCCCTGGGCATCAGCGTGGGCACTTACAACGATGTAGGTATCTTTATGACGCTTCAGGTTCGTAATCATTTGATTCAATGCCGGCTGGGCGTCGGGTTTTATAATTGCCTTATTGAAATCAAAGAAGATTACGTCTTTAGTAACATAGACTTCCTCTAAAACAAAATCATTTAGCAATGTATCGGCAATCATGCCTTCAGTATTAAGTTTGAAGTTGCTGGTAACATGATCAATCTTTTCAGCCTGGATAATGTAAAGTTGGTCTGGTTTTAAGACAAAGACATATTTGCCGTCCTCTTTAGTTTCCAGAATTGTGAAGGTGTTCTGAGTAAGATTTTCAAGAGAAACGGTGACATCAGGCAAGAGCTCCTGGGTTTCATTACTAAATATTCTTCCTTGCGCGAAAAGTTCATGCCGCCACATGAAAACATCTGCAGTATCAGTTTGAAATGAATGTACGACCGTAGAAATACGGGTTGGAACTTCCAGGCCGAAATTGTCCTTTTTGGCTTGTAAATCAAAATAGGTATCAAGTGGCAGGTCTACCTGGAAGTACCCGCTTTCATCTGCTTTCAAAATCGTATAAGTTTGGCGGGCAGAATCATTAATCATAATTTCCGCATTGCCAACAAATTCTTTTGTTCTTGATTCCAGCACCCTGCCGACAATACTTTTATAGCGAACTTCAAATTGATAAATATCATCACTGCCTTTCCCTCCTGGCCGGTTAGAAGAAATGAACCCTTTTCTGCCATCCTTACCGATAGAAAATGAGAAATCGTCACCGGAGGTATTCATGGGAAATCCAAGGTTTTCTATATTACCAAATTGGCCATCAAACCTGGTAGAGCGATAAATATCCAGTCCTCCAAAACCTCCATGTCCGTTGGATGAAAAATACAGGTGGCCGTCTTCCGAAATAAAGGGAAAGAATTCATCGCCGGCGGTGTTCACTTGTCCGCCAGCGTTTACAGGCTCAGACCATGAATTATCAATCCTCTGACAAAAATAAATATCATTGCCACCAAAACCTCCGGGCCTGTCTGATGTAAAGTAAAGCGTTAGGTTGTCAGCACTTAGTGAAGGATGAGCTGTAGAATACTCATTATCGTTATAGACAAATGGCTTTACATTTGACCATTCGCCGCCGGGATTAAGGCTGGCGGAATATAACTTTAATTTGATTTTCCCGTCTTCACTTTCTCCTTTGCGATATGAATAATAATTACTCCGTGTAAAAATAACTTTGGAATAATCATTGTAAAAAGTCATTGGACCTTCATGGAACTTTGTATTTATGACTTGATGAAGTTTTTTGGGTTGAGAAAAACTTGAATCGGTAAAAGTGCTGATATAAATATCAAACGGTGCCTGGCTAAACTCATTTTCATCATCGTCTTCATACTTTATAAAAAGGGCCTGATCTCTTGAGCTTAAAAAAATCAATTCATTATCAACCTCAACGGCTCCAAACTCGGAATTCTCCGAATTAACCTGAAGGTTTGTCAAAAGATACAAAGATGAATCTCTGGTATAAAAATCCAGATCCTCAAGGAACTTCAGTTTGTAATCACTCCTTGGATCATCGGGAACATCCTGCTTGTAATTTTCATACCAGGTTTTAGCTTCTTCGTAATTTCCCAGAGCCGTCAAAGCTTGTGCATAATTATACTTATGAATGGGCATAAGCGAGGGATTTTCAATAATTGGTCTATACCAGGAAACTACTCCCCGCGGGTTATTAAGTTTGATGTAACACTCTGCAATCCTGGTTTGAGCATTAAGGTCTGCGGGATTTTTAGCCAATACCCGCTCATATAATTCTATGGCATTTTCATATGCCAGTTTTTCGTAATAAATTTCCGCTTTGCGTGAATTACTCATAAAAAAAGTTGTGATATCAGCACTCTGCGCATTTGCAGATGAACCCAATCCTAAAACAAGCAATATGGTAATGAGCCGATTCATTAGAAAAATCGGGGGGAAATTAATGCATCTTTTGGATACTTGAATTGATAACTAATCATAACTTCATGGGATCCCAGATCCACCAGGTTAAGGGCATTGGTGGTTATGGAATATGAATAACCAAATCGAAGCTGCCGTGTTACCTGAACGGCAGCCAAAATATCTACCGCGCTTAGAAATCTAACCGATGCCCCAACCCAGATAATATCATCAAAGGAAAATTGAGCATTGAGATCATACTCTACTGCCTCCCCTCCAACAAATTTCAATAAAGTGGAAGGCCTGAATTTTACCGCCCTGGATAAATCGAGAGCATACCCCACAGTGAGTATAATGGGATTATCTTGTTTTATTGTTGATAAGTCTGGACTCCTGGTGAAAACATTATTGGCAAGTTGCGGCATGCTGACACCTGCCGTCAATCGATCCGAGTTGAAATAAATTCCAAATCCGAAGTTAGGCCGGGTTGACCGCACATCTTGCTGAAATGCCGGATCGTTGGGATTGAATATTGTAGCCCGGGTGTACTCGGCGTTAATAGAATTTATTCCCCCCTGGAGCCCCAAGGCAAGATGCCCCTTTTCTGTAATCTTTATTCGGTAGGCGTACATAGCACTTATGGAGTACTGATTAATTACAGATATGTTATCTCTTACCAATAATAAACCAATTCCAATTTTCTTATTTACAAGGGGAGAATGAATGGCCAATGACTGAGTATTGGGCGAACCGGTTAATCCAACTGACTGGTAGCGAACAAGTGCTGTTGCGGTCAATACTCCATTACTGCCGGCATAAGCGGGATTTATTGCCAGACCATTAAACATGTATTGACTGAATGTAGCTTGTTGCTGGCTATATGCAACCTGTCCCAAAAAAATAAAAAAAAGAAAGAGATATTGCCTCATTACTCTTTCTTGAGTATTAAATAACCGCTTAATGGTTTGCTTCCATCTCCAAGGTTAATCATATAGAAATAAGAACCTTCAGGAACAGATTTATTAGAAATGCCTTTATTTGATTGTCCAAACCATGCTCGTTCCTGATTATTGTAGGAATTGGTTTGAAAAACTAAATTATTATACCTGTCATAAATTCGAATAAAGTTGTTTGGAAATAATTCGATCCCTTCAACTCTCCAGGTATCATTCATTCCATCTCCATTGGGAGAAACAGCTTCATAAACTATAATGGGGATGTCCTCCACAACAATATAAACCAACGCGCCTGCGCAAAGAGGTTCCACATCATCATCACACACAAGGTAAGTAAATGCATCAATACCACTATATGTTGGAAATGGTTTATAGGTAAAACTACCATCAGGACTCAATGTAACATTACCATGAAGCGGAGCATTTTCAGGATTTGTATTGATAATTAGCACACTGGACTCAACATCATAATCGTTATCTGTTAGATTTCCTGAAACGGAACTATTTCGTTGAACCACGACCGTATCATTTACTGCAACTGGTTTATCGTTGACAGGATTAATTGTGATTTCAATAATGGCAAGATCGCAAAGAGTGGGCGTCCCGTTATCACAAACACTCAAGGTTGCATATTCAGTTCCAAAAATATTCTCGTTTGGGGTGAACAGAAAGCATTCCGTAGGGCCGGTACCTTCAGTATAACTCCCCAATGAGGTTTGAGAATTTATTGATATTTCCTCTTCGCTCTCAGGATCTGGATCCTGAATTCTGAAACAAAAATTTATGGGAATGTCTTCGTTAGTAGCAAGTCTAAGTGTATCCAATTCAAGATCTTCAGAAATAATTTGTGGAGGATCATTCACTGGCAAAATATTTATGACAACAACCGCGGTATCGCATAAGGCGGGCACTTGTGCGTCACATACTACGATCTCACCAAAGGTAGTACCGGTTTCATTGGTATCTCCCGCAAAGAAAAAACATAAATCTCCAAGGGGCAAATGTTCAAATGCGCCACCGTAACCCTCAATAGGCGAGGCATCTACCAAGTCAACGAAATCGCCGTCGGGGTCATCAACATCAACACACAGCTTCGTTACAATATCTTCCAGAACGTCAAAATATAGAGTATCCACGGGAACTCCCCCGATGGTTATCTGCGGAGGGTCGTTAACGGGCAAAACGGTACCCACGGCAATGATAGTGTCGCATTGAGTCGTGCTTCCAACTTCACAAACTACGACTTCCAGGATGTCTGTACCATTATAGTCCTGATTTGGAGAATAGGTAAAGCACAAGTTTACAGGATCGAAAATATCAATGGTGGCATTCATTCCGGTTGAATACGCATCTGCAAGCTCCAGCGGATCATTTTCCGGATCGATAGCTTCCAGGCATATATCGATAGGTTGATCTTCGTTTGTTTCAAAAAACAAAGTATCGATAGGGTTGTTATTTTCCGGATCAACAATTACAGGTTCATCATTTACAGGTATAATTTCAATTGCAACCACAATGTCATCGCACAGGGATGGGGTGGCTTCATCGCATACATCTATGTCGATATACTCAAATCCGTTGTAGTTTTCCGCTGGAGTAAATGTGAAGCAAAGCCTATTTAAAGGATCAAGGTCTACTGTTCCCTGACCGAATTCGAGCGCATATGAAATAATATCAACGGCATCTCCATCAGGATCGACCACATCCAGACAAACATCAATGGGTATATCTTCCAAAGTAGATACCCATAATGTATCTATAGGATTACCCATATCGTCTACTACCACCGGTGGACTGTTGGTGGAGGCCATGTCAATTCCGCGGGAGGTAATATTACTCAGATCGATGCCATCATTTACCTGGAAACTTATCTGGCGTGTTAAAGGGTTTACAAGCAGGATTGGATCAATGCTGGCACTGTTCGAATATTCCACCGACTGCAGTGCTGTCTGATAATTACCAATGGAAGAGACACCTGTCAGTGTCAGTACTCCGGTTACAGCATCAAAGTTTCCTGTGATTCCGTTTTGATCAACAAAAATCAATTGATCTTCGGTATCAATGTAATTGTTTGAAATGGACACAGTGGCTCCCTGTAGCGTGGTATGGTCAATATCAGTAATCAGAATCCCATTATCGACAATAACATTGGCATCTCCTTCAAAGTATGTGATCTGGCCGGCCGTGCCTGAAAGTACAGGAGGATCATTTACATTAATAACCTGAATGTCTCTGGTCAAAATATTGCTTTCATCAAGTCCGTCAAAAACTTTCACCGTAAAAGTACGTGTGGCAACTGACGGGTTTTCACTGGAATTGCTGTATTGAATTCCATTTATTACCGATTGATACACTGCCAAAGATGCTACACCTGCAATGTGGACTTCGCCGGTTGCCGGATCAAAACTTAGTGTGAGTCCTTGCCCTGGTGGCAGGGTAATTATATCCTCACTTTGTATATAGTTAACTGTAAAGGTTATCCATGCCTCGTCCATTTGAAAATCATCGGGATCGTTGATGGAAAGGTCACTAAACAAATTTATTGGTGGATCATTTTCCGTATAAACAAGGGCAGTAGTGGAGGCATTAATAGTGGGAGGTGTGTTCACAATAACCAGTGCAAAGCTAAGGTCCGAATCAGAAATTCCGGATGAACATTGACCCTCAAGAAGAGCCCTTGCTGTTATACTATCCCCCAATGCGAGGGGAGTGGCAAAAGTTGCCTCCCAGATTCCGGATGTGCCCGAGCTTGTAGTAATAGATTCAACCAGAACACTGCTTACATCAAACCGGTTGATGAATACATCTGCATTTTTTACGGCAGTTCCGGTGATTATCGATTCGCCAACTTTAATTGGCGTATTTATGGAAGGTTTCGGAGTTTTACCGCTCTTGAATCCAGCACAGGTCTGGCACAAGTCTTCAAGCGCAGTTGGACATTGGTTCGATGTTAAATCCAAAAAAGCATCGCTATTATTAGTATATTCAGCGTCATTGACGCCTCCAATATCCGAGATCTTACCAGCCATAGCGCATGTTGCGGAAACATTTGTGACAGAGGCGAAACGAAGTTCAGACTGCGCGGTTAATCCAAACAGAGTATTGAGTGCTGCAAACGGAATGTAAAAATCATAAAAATAATCCGGGTCATCGCAGCTATTCGTGCCGGCAATAGCCTTTTGATAATGGGTACTGTAGGGAAAAAACGCTATTGGTGCCGGGCAATCCTCAATACCATCAATATCGTAAATGTAGACTCCGGCATTTGATCGTTTTATGAAGGTGATATCAATTTCAAAACCTGGATTTTCGGGGGTTGCATTGGGGTCGTCATTCCCAATTTTGTTATCGGTATCAATCAGAATAGTGTAAGCTTCTACACTTGGATTATCACCTGCCAGTCTGAATCTGAAAATCAAATTATTATTTTCAAGAACTCCATAAACAGAATACCCTGCGGTATCGACTGCCAGATCTGTTGTTCCGCAAAGTGCGCCAGCTTGTATATCATTTAATACTTCCCCTTCCTCATAAATCGGAATACCGAACATTTTCAATTCAAATTCATCTACATAATAACCATCTATAGAAAAGCCGGCGGAGGTAAGTGAAACAAAACCATCTCCATTTGAATCGATGGTACCATCTCCTGCCTTAAGGATTTGACCTCTTAATTGAGAAAAAGTATTCTCAATAAAGAGTAAAAGCATGATACTCAGTAATATGAGTCTCGTTAGCTTCATAAAGGGTTTAGTTTAGCTGCTAAGGTTTCCTAAAGATAACACAAGTTTCCCCACCCATTAATTCCAAAAACAGGGCCACCTGTAATTACAAATGTAAGAAATAAGGAGAAACAGTATTATATTTTAGGCCTGAGGTTACTAAAAGTTCTCAAAATACGCTTGAAATAGACATTTGAGCATATTTGCCTTCCATTCTTGGAGTAATTTTGAAATGTAATAAATTGTATGGTAGGTAACATTTTTGAACCCCTTTGGCCCAATTTGGGAAAATCATGATTAAAAGTGGGAAAGTGATGGGATTTTTTTCTATGCATCAACATCTACCTCTACCATAGTTCGTGTGACATCAGCAAGCGTTTCCCTTTTCCTGATTAGGTAATCCTTTCCTCCAGCGATAAGTATCTCCGGTGGTCTTAATCTGGAATTATAATTTGATGACATCGAAAAACCATAAGCACCTGCATTTTTGATAAGCAAAAGATCCCCTTCACGAACTTCGTGAAGCTTTCTGTCCATTCCAAATGTATCAGTTTCGCAGATGTAGCCAACAACCGTATAAATTCTGTTGATTCCTGTTGGATTGGAAATATTGACGATATCATGGTAAGCTTCATACATCATAGGTCGTATAAGATGATTCATCCCGGAGTCTACTCCGGCAAAGACTGTAGCAGGTGTTGTTTTTACGACATTCGTTCTTGCAATTAGCATCCCGGCCTCGCTGACAAGGTATTTTCCGGGTTCAAACCATATTTCCAGCTCACGACCGTATTCAGAGCAGAATTGTTTAAAAGCAGTTCCCAGATTTTTGCCCAAATCAAAAATATTAGTGGTGTTGTCACCTTCGCGATATTTCACCTTAAAACCGCTTCCGAAATCAATGAATTTCAAGTCTCCAAAATCTCTGGCAATTCCAAAAAGAATCTCGGCGACTTTCAAAAAAACTTCAGAGTCAAGAATATCAGATCCGGTGTGCATATGCAATCCAATAACCTGCAGATTGTGAGTCTTAATAATTTTCACCAGGTGGGGTAACTGGTAAATGCTAATCCCAAATTTTGAATCTACATGGCCGGTTGAAATCTTGGTGTTGCCTCCGGCAAATATGTGGGGATTCAGTCGCACGCAACAAGGAACGGAATTATGATATGCATTACCAAACTGTTCCAGGATGGAAATGCTGTCAACATTAACAAGCAGACCTAATTCAACTGCTTCCTGAATTTCATCAAAGGAAACACAATTGGGAGTATAGAGAATTTCATGCGGCTTAAAACCTGCCTTTAAGCCAATGTGCGCTTCCTGGATACTAACTACATCCAACTCAGCCCCCAACTGTCTTATATATTTTAGAATAGAAACATTTGTTAATGCCTTTGCAGCATATTTTATCCGAACCTTGTGCTCCGAAAATGCGCTCTTTATTGCCTTGAATTGACTGGATATCTTTTCTCCATCATAAACGTATAGAGGTGTACCATACTTTTCGGCCAAACCTTTCAGCTCAAGGCCCTGAATTGTGTAAACGTTATTTTTAAGTTCCATGGGTGTCTAAAAAAATTTCACAAATATATAAAGTTGAATATGGTAATAACAGTAAATTTCATGTTGTCAACTAATTTCCTGGCGGCGTTAAAATATGTTAATTCAGATAATTACCTTTCTTTTCATCCTACTTTTGCAGTAAGCATCTAAGTATTCGGATGAAAAGGAAGACGATCATATCCATAATCATTTTGATGAGCCTGGCGCTAGCCGGTCTGGTAAGCTTCCAGTTATATTGGATCAATAGCGTAATTAAATTGAATAACGAAAGGTTCATCAGCAATGTCCATGAATCCTTAAATATGGTGATTTCCAGGTTGGAGAATACCGAAAATCTTTTCTTCGTGAGCCGTGGAGTATCAAGGGTTCTTTTTGAGACGGAAGACGATAAAAGTAAGTTCACGGACTCCCTTGCCAACTTCAAAGTAATGATTCATGCGGACACCACCAAGCCAGGAGAAATCGCAAAAAAAGAGATAGCTTCCCTAAAGGCCAAAATTCAAAATGATAGTACAGCCAGGCAAAGAGTTCAGAAAGAACTTGAAAACGGGTGGCCACCCGATCGCGGCATCGTAAGGAAATCCGGGATGGTTCAAATAATATTACAGGAACTCGCAAGTCCACCAAAGGTTATTCAACACAGAATAAATAAGGAAGTTTTAGACTCTTTGCTTCATCAGGAATTTGCAAACAAAGGGATCCATTTGAAATTTGAGTATGGAGTATTGAACCCGGTTTCAGATGAAATCATTCTGGCAAATACCAAAAATGTAGACCATTTAAGAGACACCGATTTGAAAGCGACACTATTCCCTAATGATATTATTTCCAATGCCAATTACCTGACAGTTAATTTCCCTGATAAAGGGAGTTTTCTTTTTAAACAAATCTGGGCAACTCTTGCCAGTTCATTGGTATTGTTGCTGGTGATTGTTGGTTGTTTTGCCTTTGCATTGTTAACCATTGTTCGTCAGAAGAAATTATCTGAAATGAAGAATGACTTTATCAGCAACATGACCCATGAATTCAAAACTCCAATTGCTACAGTATCCTTGGCTTGTCAAGCCCTGGGAGAACCCGCCATTTTAAACCAGCCGAATATTTTTAAAAAATACCTGGACATCATAAGAGATGAAAATGAAAGATTGGAAGATCAGGTTGAGAGAGTTTTACACCTGGCCTCTATGGAGAAAGAAGATTTGAATCTCAAATTCGATAAGGTAAATCTAAATGAGATTCTTAAGGATGTTTTTCAACAGATTTATATCCAGGTTGAACAAAAAAAAGGAAGTATTGTTCTGGAAGAAAAGTCACCGGAAATTTGGGTAAATGGCGATGCCAACCATTTGTTTTCCGTTTTTTTAAATTTGGTTGATAACGCGAATAAATATTCACAGGATAAGCCAGACATAAAAATTATCTGCGAAAAAAAAGGAGATAAGGTAATGGTAGAAGTTATGGACAAAGGGATTGGAATGTCCAAAGAATCAATCCGGAAAATTTTTGACAAGTTCTATCGCGTACCTACAGGGAATGTGCACAACGTTAAAGGATTTGGTCTGGGCCTTAATTATGTTAAAAATATTGTGGAAGCTCATGGCGGCAGAGTATCAGTTCATTCTGAAACGGGTAAGGGTTCTTCTTTTAAAGTAGAGTTATGAATGAAAGAAAAAAACTTTTAGTAGTAGAAGATGATCCAAACCTCGGACAAATTCTGAGGGAGTATCTTGAAATTAAAGGATATGATGCCGAGCTATGTACTGACGGAGAAAAAGGCCTGGCCACTTATAGAAAAGGAAAGTTTGACCTCTGCATCCTTGACGTGATGTTGCCAAAGAAGGATGGATTTTCATTGGCAAGAGAAATCAGGATTATGGATGAAAATACTCCCATCATATTTCTAACTGCAAAAAACCTTAAACAAGATACCATTGAAGGGTTTAAAATTGGTGGAGATGACTACATCACAAAGCCATTTTCAATGGAAGAATTAATTCTCAGGTTAAATGCAATATTGAAGCGAACTACTCCCAATCTTAATGGAAGCGGGAATCAAAAATTCACTTTTGGCTCATTTGAATTTGATTATGGCCAATACGTGCTTACATGCAAAGGCAAGTCATGGAGATTAACAGCAAAAGAAGCTGATTTACTAATGCTATTGTGTCAAAATATAAACAAACTTCTTGACCGGAAATTGGCTCTTAAGCTTATTTGGCACGACGACAGCTACTTTAACTCACGGTCTATGGATGTCTACATAACTAAACTGAGGAAATATTTGAAAGAAGATGAGCAACACGTTCGCATTATTACCGTTCATGGACAAGGTTTTAAGCTTGTATCTATAAATTAATTTTCCTATATTTCTTATCGGCCGCAAGTTTCTCTTTGAAACTGAACCGGAGGCGGCATTCTGACTCATTTTAGGCGATTTCTCTAAATAGTAGATTAGCAAAATCAATAAAGATTATCCAAAGGGTAATCCATAAAATTGGTAACACAAATGATACAAATTATTCCATCCATAGCGATTCTAAATGGCAAAGTGGTCAGGTTGATTCAGGGTAATTATTTCGCTGAAACGTCCTACAACGAAAGTCCGCTGGATGTAGCAAAGAAGTATGAAGCACATGGAATAGAAGTAGTTCATTTAGTTGATTTGGACGGTGCCCAGAGAGGATCCCCTGTCAATTACCATATTCTTGAGGCCATTGCAGGCCATACATCGCTGAAAGTTGATTTCACAGGTGGAATTCATACCGATGGCGACATCAACAAAGCGTATGAATACGGTGCAACATTTATTACTGCTGCTTCCATAGCAGCAACTAACCCCAATTTGTTTGGCTCATGGATAATCAGCTATGGCAGAGAAAGAATTACCCTGGGAGCTGATTCCCTGGATAGAAAAATAGCCATCCGAGGATGGCAAAAAAATACCACCATTGATTTGTTTGAGCATATTGATTATTTCTACAGCAGGGGTCTCAAATATGTAAAAACCACCGATATCTCAAGGGACGGAGTAATGCAAGGGCCCAACTTTAAATTATACCGTCAGCTAATGAAAACATTTCCAGGCATGAGTATACTTGCAAGCGGGGGTGTTAAAAATATGGATGATGTTGATAAGTTAAATGAAATCGGAATTTTTGCTGTTATTATAGGAAAGGCATTCTACGAAGGTCGTATTAAATTGAAGGAATTGGAAAAATACCTGGTTACACATCCAATCCAAACTTTGAAATCCTGATTAATCTGATTTTCTAAAAGGATTCATCCAGCAAATCCGGGAACTTAAATTTCTCAATCAGGTAAAATAGAAAATTGAAAGATGAGACTGGCGAATTATTTTGGTCCTCAGGTGGAACGGATAATTCACCGGTGGGTCGTTTTTCTTCGGGTTTAATTTGCTTGTTTAGAAGTCCTTTGGGTTGTTCAGGGATTTCTGAATCCAAATCTATCTGAGCAGAATCAACCTCGGCGAGGTCACTTTTTTCGCCGGTTTGCTGGCTTTCCTGATTTCCTGCTTTATTATTCTTATCTTCCTTAAGAGATGTGGCA
>Ga0299906_10002807_pt1 | contig 14394 bp, 9 predicted proteins | sample RVTome_14_FD_200259 | JGI IMG/M metagenome (GOLD analysis project Ga0299906, IMG submission 200259) | Soil microbial communities from uranium-contaminated site in the Upper Colorado River Basin, Wyoming, United States - RVT145D125 (version 2) ... | reverse complement strand
GATAGGACGCCGCATATCGACTGTCCAATATGCTTGCGCCCGGCCGAAGTTGGGGGCGCGGGATGTCGAGACCCATGTCCTCAGAAGCGTCGTAGAACTCAAGAGAATCGCGTTCGTACTCCCCCTTCGTCGTCATGACGAGATCGGCCGGATCATCGTTGAGGTTCCAGTATCCCACGAAATCGGCTTTGGAGGGTGCTTGGACGCCGTCTACGGTGATCCACTCGGTGATCGTAAATTCATCGCGTGCGAGGAGCCGCGTTCGACTGTCGTTTTCAACTGGCTCGTGAACACTTGATTGAAGTGAGCGCAACCGCCATTGCGGTTCTCGATCAAGCTCAATGAATAACTGCGTGCGACCCTCCGCATCACCAGGCGGAACCACTCGAAACGAGCATCGGCCGTCTTTCTGCTCCACATCGCTTATGACCGCTCGCTCAAGCATCTGCAGTAGCGAGATTCGCGTCGAAACGGCACCGTCATGGGGAGTGAATTGCCACTCTCGGCCAAGCAGGTCCGCGACCACGGGTGAATCGCTAATGGTGATACTCCCGGTGGGCTCATGCCATTGCACGGACATCGAACCGTCCCAAAGTTCATGGAGCGTGTTCGGGGCGCCGACGACGCCTGACTCGCTCAGCCGGATTTCGCTGCGCAGGTACATGCCGGCAGGACCGACCACGCGCACGATCGTGTCCTCGCGGTCCCATTCATCGAGCGTCCGGGCATCAAGGGGGATCGCATCAACCGGGCGCCGCATCACGATCCGGGATCGGAAGACCGTCCGGTAGTTCCGTCCTGCAAGCACATCTGCACTCTTGCGCCACTGGTGCAGAACGTCCATCAGTTCTGGTGGCACGGCGGGTGCACCGACGACACAAGCCAAGAGGACATGAATGATGGGCACGGCTGCGCTCCAATCGAACAAGCGATTCACTCCGTGGGCCAGGCGAAGTAATCACATGTCGTGTTGGGACACGAGCCCATGTAGATTGGCGCCACGCCGTCGCACTCGCCGTCCCACGCGATCGTTGACTGCCACTTGGTGCCGCAATCGACGGACGGCCCCCACGTGAGCCGTGTGCAGTTTTTCTCGTTGTTGGGAGTGCAGTCGCCATAAGGCAGAGTCCTTGTGCAGTACCAGCACGTTGCCCCTTGCGTCGTGCCCCCCCCTGGCGCAGTCACTCCCGGGCAGTTCGTCGATGACATCCAGCATTCATAATCATAGAGTACGGTGACACTCTGACCCCAGCAGTATGAGGCCATCCCGACCAAGAGACCGCAGAGCGAGGCCACATGGCAATCCCTTCGAATCTTCATCATGGTGATGTCTCCTTTCAATTCTCGTCTGTGGGTCAGTATCGCTGCCATCGAACGTGGCCGACATCGGAGTTGATCACGGCCACCAACACTTCGAACTGCGCCCGCTGATCTGGATTCAGGAGCGACCTGAACTGCTGATTCGTTGCCGCGGCCAGGTCGGCGCGCTGCCGCTCGATTCGCTGCTTTTGCTCGGGCGGCTCAAAGGGATTCCAGTTGCCGAGGAACGGCGACTCCTCCATCTTCATGCGCAGAGAAATCTCCCGCGACCGGGCGCGAAGCGGCGCCTGGCGCTCATCGTACGCCTGATAGATGGCGTTCACGGCTCGCAATTGGTCTGCATCAAGGGCCAGATCGCTCATGAGCCGCTGATGGAGGACATCAGTACTGACTTCATGGTCGGTGATCGGGTAATATGCACGGTAGAAGCGCTGAAGCCACGCACGCCGGGCATCGGGACCGAGCGCTGTCCCGGCGACGCCTCCGAAGTCTTCCGCCGCCGACGTCGTGGCGTCGTAGACTTGACGCCAAAAAGAAGCAAGCCGCTCGTGAAAGCGTAGCACCGCGTCCTGGTCGCCGCGAATCGACGCCGCAACGAGCAGCCGGTAGTCGCGCCATCGGTCATAGAACTGGTTTTTCAGGATGGAGTCCAGGCGATGTTCGTATTCCTCCATCATTTCATGCCACTGGATGGCGACCTGCTCAGCTGCCGGCATCCCCACGCGCGTCGCGAGATTGAGCAGGTGCTCCAGTTCCTGCCCGGGCCGCATTGCCTGGCGCGCCAGCTCAGGCAGGTCCACGTGCCCCTTGAGATCCCCGGTATAGTGGACGAGGCCGGTGTGCGGCTTGAGCATTTCGGTCCGCCGCCACGAACGAATCGCACGGATCGCGGCTCCCCTCTGGTCATCACGGAGCGTGGCCACGACGCTATCCAATAGGAGCGCCCGTGCTTGCTCGATTGTCTCCTGGCCCCGACCGATGACCAACGATCGCTGAACTCTCGCCTCAGCGTTGGCCACCGGATCCTCCATGTCCTCAACCGCCCCGCCCGTGATGTCATCGAGACCGCCTTCGTGAAGATCGCTCAGAATCCCGTCCGCGATGCGATCGACCACGTTGCAATACACAGAGTAGTAAGAAGCCGCCTCCCGCCGCTGGTCCTCATCAAGACTCATGGCATCGCAAAGTTCCGCGAACGCCCGTTCGTCGAGCTTGACCACCACAACATCATCGCGCGAGAATCGGTGTATAGCCGGCTGCTCCGCCGCGGCGCCCGATCTCCCCTCCGGTCCCGTCTCAGTCACCAGCGCGCAAGGCGCGCCCGGCGCCGCGCTTGCAACCACGAATCCTACTCCCTGTGCATGAGCAATGAGCGCCACGGCAAAGGTGAGGTACGCAATCGGCTTGTATGACATCGGAACCACCGGCGTACACCTCCGTGAAGATCGCTGAAAGTGTACCACTGATCCGATGGAGGCATGGCGCAAAAAAAAAAAAAAAATGGACATTTGCACAAACCTTTGTGGCGTGAATGTTTGCGTTGCCCCTGGATTTTGGCCCTTGCCCGGCGGCTTTGGCGTCGAACTCGCCGAACGATCAAATTCAACATCGTGCAGTTGCCAGGTGGCACCCATTGTCCTGCCCGTTGCGCCCCACCAGCCCGACCTTCTCGCCGGGCTCGATGGCGCAGGTCGCCCCGTCGAGCACGATCTGCGTGCCGTAGGCGTGGTGAACGTTGGAGACGGTCAGGAGGGGCATGGAACGGGGATCATAGGGGTCCGCCCCCCGCGCATCATCGTTCGCCGTCGATCCGATCGGCGAACCGCCGGACAGCGCCCCCGCCGCCGGCGACAAATAGGGGATACTTACCCGTCGCCAACAACAGCGCACTCCACGCCATTGAGTATGATGCCGCCCGGACGAGATTCGAAAGAAGGAGCCCGTCATTGAGCAATCCCTGGCGCCTGTGTCGCCGACCGTTGATCACGCTCAGCGCTGTGCTGATCTTGGCAAGCGGGTGCAAGGTCGGACCCGAATACGTGACGCCGGAGGCGCCGGTGGCCCTCTCCTGGCTGGAGGATGCAGCAGCTCCCGCCGACGCCGCCCGCGGCGTCGAGTCGGCCGTAAATGCGGCATGGTGGACGAGCTTCGACGACCAGGTGCTGACGGCGCTGGTCGAGGAAGCTCTCGGCGGCAACCTGTCTCTGCAGGCCGCCGGGCTGCGCGTGCTCGAGGCCCGCGCCCGCCGCGCTGTCGTCGTCGGCGAGTACTATCCGCAGTCGCAGACCGCCGAGGCAGGCATCAACTCCGATCGCGTCAGCGAGAACACCCAGGGGGCATTTGACAATACGCAGTCAGCGGCGTTCATCGGCCTTCAGGCCATGTGGGAGCTGGACTTCTGGGGCCGGTTCCGCCGCAGCATCGAGTCGGCCGATGCCGCGCTTCAGGCCTCGGCGGCTGACTACGACGCGGTGCTGGTCTCACTGGTCAGCGATGTCGCATCGTCGTACATCCTGGTCCGCTCCCTCCAGGAGCGTCTGGAGTACGCCCGCGCCAACGTCCTGGCCCAGCGCGACACGCTGGAACTGACCCAGCGGCGACTCGAGGCCGGCGCGGTCTCTGAACTCGACGTCTCGACCAGCCAGACCACGCTCTCCATCACCGAGGCCCTCATCCCCGACCTGGAAGACCTCCTGCGGCAGGCGACACTGTCGCTGTGCGTGCTGCTTGGCCGGACGCCCTCGACACTGGAGGCGGAACTCGGCCCGAGCGGCCTGGTGCCCGCCCCGCCTCCATCGATCGCGCTGGGCGTGCCGGCGGACCTGTTGCGGCGGCGCCCGGATGTGCGCCGGGCCGAACGGATCGCCGCGGCCACCTCGGCCCAGATCGGCGTGGCTACGGCCGACCTGTATCCGTCGATCAGCATCGCCGGCTCGACCGGCTTCGCGGCGGCGGAGTTCGACCTGACCGGGCAGAGCTCGGAACTGAATAACATCTTCGACGCCGACTCCTTCGAGGGCTTCATCGGCCTGGCGGTGAGCTGGCCGATCTTCAACTACGGTCGGATCGAGAACAACATCCGCGCCAACGATGCCGTCTACGAGCAGGCGGTGGCGCTCTATCGCGAGAGCGTGCTGCGGGCCGCCGCCGACGTGGAGGCGAGCTTGTCGTCCTTCCTGCGCGGGCGCGAGCGCGTGGCGCATCTGGAGTCGGCGGTGCGGGCCTCGCAGCGGAGCCTGGAGCTCTCGCTCATTCAGTATCGCAACGGCGCGGTGGACTTCATCCGCGTCAATCTGGCTCAGACCGATCTCACCGAGCAGCAGGACGCCCTGGCCGCGGCCAAGGCCGATGCCGCCATCGGGGCGGTGAATACCTACCGGGCCCTGGGCGGCGGCTGGGAGGTCCGGGCCGGCGCGCCCATGATCCCGGACGCCACGATCGATGCGATGCGAAAGCGAACCGACTGGGGCGATGTGCTGGAGGGCGCTGGAGGGTCCGATCTCGGATTCGATCGCCCGGCCGAGCGGCCAAAGTGAAGGAAGTCACCGTCATGAGAGTGCGTGTCTGCAAACCGTGCGCATGGATGGCGCAGCTCGTGATCGCGGCGGCCATCGGGGGGTGCGACTCCGATGATGCCAATGTCTTCGCCCCGCCGCCCCCGCCGGAGGTGATCGTCGCCACGCCCCTCGTGCGGGATGTGGTCGATTACCTGACATACACAGGCGTCATCGAGGCGTCCGAGACCGTCGAGTTGCGGGCCCGGGTCCAGGGCTTCCTGGAGTCCGTGAATTTCCAACCGGGTCAGCGGGTCAAGACGGGCGACATCCTGTTCGTCATCGACAAGAGCCAGTACCAGAACATGGTGGACCAGGCGGAGGCGGCGGTCAGGTCGCAGGAAGCCGCGCTCATCGGCGCCGAGAATGACGCCACGATGGCCCGGGAACTGGCCGACCAGCGGGCCGGGCCGGAAATCGATGCGGTCATCAAGGCCGCCAAGCGCGACTCGATCAAGGCCGACCTCGCCCAGGCCCAGGCCGAACTGGCCGAGGCGAGACTGAATCTGGAGTACTGTGACGTCATCGCGCCCATCGACGGCCGGGTCACCGAGAACTACGTGGATGTGGGCAATCTCGTGGGACGGTCCGAGACGACGCTCCTGGCCAAAATCGTCCAGGCCACGCCGGCCTACGTTCCCATCGACGCCAGCGAATCCGACGTCCTGGCCGTTCGCCGGGCCCGCGAGCAGTCGGGCGCGGCAGCCACTGTCGAGCCGGGTCAGATCGCCCCCGGCCAATGGCGCCCGTGCGAACTGGCCCTGGCCGATGAGACGGATTACAAGGTCGCCGGTCAGGTGGATTACGTGGACCCGGCCCTGAACCCCGACACCGGCACGCTGCGCGTCCGCACCCGGTTCGAGAACGCCAACGAGACGCTCCTGCCCGGCCTGTTCGCGCGCATCCGTTTCCCGATGTCGAGCCAGCAGGCGATGCTCGTGCCCGATGCGGCGCTGCTCAGCGACCAGCGGGGTCGCTTCGCCATGGTGGTTAACGCCGAGGACACCGTCGAGGTCCGGCGCGTCAGCATCGGCGTTCTGGACGGATCGATGCGCGTCGTCACCGAAGGGCTCGAGCCGGACGATCGCGTGATCGTGCTCGGCGTGCTCAAGGCCCGGCCGGGCGCCAAGGTCAACCCGAAGATGCAGGAGGCGGCCGAGAGCCGCTGACGGAGGCGCGATGTTCGCGGCATTTTTCATCAGGCGGCCCATCGTCGCGACCGTGCTGTCGATCCTCATCGTCCTCATGGGCGTGGTGGCGTATCCCACCATGCCCGTGGCCCAATACCCGGACATCACGCCGCCGGTCATCCAGGTCACCACGACGTTTCCGGGCGCCAGCGCCCAGGTCGTGGCCGACACCGTGGGCTCGCCGATCGAGCAGGAGGTCAACGGCGTTCCGGGCATGATCTACATGGAGAGCACCTCGGCCAGCGACGGCTCCTACACGCTGAAAGTCACCTTCGAGCTCGGCACCAACATCGACATCGCGTCGGTGCTGGTGCAGAACCGCGTCAGCATCGCCCTGCCCAAGCTGCCCGAGGATGTCAAGCGCAACGGCGTCACCACGGACAAGGTCTCGGCCAACGTCATCACCGTCTTCTCGCTGGCGCCGGTCGATGAGAAGGCCGCCGCGCAGTACGACGACCTGTATCTCGCCAACTACATGACCATCAATCTCCTCGACGAGATCAAACGCATCAGCGGCGTCGGCGACGCGACCGTCTTTCCGGCCAAGGACTACGGCATCCGCATCTGGCTCGATCCGGAGAACCTCAAGGCCCGCAGCCTGACCACGATGGACGTGATCAACGCCCTGCGCGAGCAGAACGTCCAGGTCGCCGCCGGGGCCATCGGCCAGCCGCCCGTCCCCTCGGGCCAGGCCTACCAGTACAACGTCACGACGCTGGGCCGCCTGACGGATGTGGACCAGTTCGAGGATGTCATCGTGCGCGCCGAGGGCAACCGGGTGACGCGCATCAAGGATGTGGCCCGCGTGGAGCTGGGCGGGAAGTCCTACGACCTGCTGGCCCGGTTCAAGGGCACGCCCGCGTCGGCGATGGTTGTCTACCAGGCCCCGGGCGGCAACGCCGTGCAGGTCGCCGGCGACATCGCCGCGCTGCTGGCCCAGAAGACGACGGCCCTGCCCGAGGGGCTGGCGTTCGAGACCGTCTACGACACCTCGGCCTTCGTGCTCTCGGCCATCAACGAGGTCTTCCACACCTTCTACGAGGCCCTGATCCTCGTGCTGCTGGTGGTCATCGCCTTTCTCGGCAGCATCCGCACATCGCTGATCCCGATGTTCGCCATCCCGGTGTCGATCATCGGCACGTTCTTCTTCGCCAAGGTCTTCGGCTTCTCGGTCAACATGCCCGTGCTCTTCGGCCTCATCGTCGCCATCGGCATCGTCGTGGACGACGCCATCGTCGTCGTGGAGAACGTCGAGCGTGTGATGAACGAGACGCACCTGCCGCCCAAGGAGGCCACGCGGCAGGCGATGGTCGAGGTCATCGCGCCGGTCGTCAGCATCACCGTCGTCCTCATGGCCGTCTTCGTCCCCACGGCCTTTCTGCCCGGCATTTCCGGCCAGTTGTTCCGCCAGTTCGCCCTCACGATCGCCGCCAGCACAGCGCTCAGCGGCATCTGCGCCGTCACGCTCACCCCCGCCTTGTGCGGCGTCATTCTCAAGGCCCACAAGCCCGGGCACAAGCCCAACTGGTTCGCCCGCACGTTCAACGCCGCCTTCGACATCATCTCCAGCGCCTATGCCCGCATGGTCAGGTTCCTCGTCCACCCCGCGGTCATCCTGTTCTCCCTGGGCGGCTTCGCGGCGTGCGTGGTGGCCATCGTGTGGACGTTCACCCGCGTGCCCACCGGCTTCGTGCCCCTGGAGGATCGCGGCCTGATCCTCATCGACCTGTGGATGCCCGACGCCGCCAGCCAGGAGCGGACCCTGGCGGCCGTCGAGAAGGTCGAGGCGATTCTCGCCGAGACCGACGGCGTCAAGAGCTACACCTCGCTGCCCGGCTTCTCCTTCATCAACAACAACGGCTCGAATTACGCCATGTTCTTCATCGGCCTTCAGGACTGGGAGGAGCGCATCCCCAAGGGCCGCGACCTGAACACCATGATGGCCGAACTGCGCACCCGGACCGCCGCCATCCCCGACGGCCTGTGCATCGTCTTCTCATTGCCCGCGGTGGACGGTGTGGGGAACGCCTCTGGCTTCGACCTGCGACTCCAGGACCGGTCCAGCATTGGGCGGCAGGCCATGGGCGAGATCATTCGGGAATTCGTGGCCGACGGCAACACGCAGTCCAAGCTTGTCGGCGTCAACAGCGCGTACCGCGCCGCCGTGCCCCAGCTCTTCGCCGATGTGGACCGCGAGAAGGTCAAGAAGATGGGCCTGCCGCTCCAGGACGTCTTCTCGACGCTCTCCGGCTATCTCGCCCCCGCCTACGTCAACGACTTCAACCTTTTCGGGCGCACCTGGCAGGTCACCGTCTCGGCCGACAGCCAGTTTCGCGCCAACGCCGACGACGTCAAGCAACTGGAGGTCCGCAAGCCCGACGGAAACATGGTGCCCCTGGGCTCGCTGGTGAACATCCGCGAGTCGATGGGCGCCGACCGCGTCATCCGCTACAACCTATTCCCCTCCGCAGTCGTGCAGGGCCAGCCCGCGCCGGGCGTTTCCTCCGGCGAAGCTTTGCGCGTGGTCGAGTCCATGGCCGACGCCAAGCTCCCGCCGGGCGTCACGGACGAATGGACGGCCCTGTCGTACCAGGAGAAGCTCGTCGGCAACCAGGCCATCATCGTCTTCACCATGGCCCTGGTCGTCGTCTACCTGATCCTCGCCGGGCTCTACGAGAGCTGGACCATCCCCCTGGCCGTCATCCTTTCCATTCCCCTGGCCGTGCTCGGGGCCATGGGCGGCCTCATGTGGCGCGGCATGGACAACAACATCTACACGCAGGTCGGCCTGGTGCTGCTCGTGGGCCTTGGGGCCAAGAACGCGATCCTCATCGTCGAGTTCGCCAAGGCCTACCGCGAGCAGGGCAAGGGCATCATCGAGTCCGCGGTCGAGGCCTCGCGTCTGCGCCTGCGGCCGATCCTCATGACCGCCTTCGCGTTCATCCTGGGCGTGCTGCCGCTCCTGATCGCCACCGGAGCCGGGGCCGCCAGCCGCCAGGCCATCGGCACGGCCGTCTTCTTCGGCATGATCGGCAACACGTTTCTGGGCCTGGTGTTCACGCCCGTGCTCTACGTCGTTATCCAGGCCGTCACCGAGAAACTGTTCGGCCGCAAGCAGCCCGCGACCGCGATCGCGGATGCCCCGGCCGATTCGGAATCACCAGCGCCCGCCGCCCACGGTTGAGGCGCGGGCAACCGGCCGCCCCGAGGCGCGGCCAAGGGAGAAGAACATGCCCGCAGAAGCCGTGAAAGAGAAGAAGAAACTGAGCCGCAAGGAATACGAGGAGCAACTCGAAAAACTCCAGATCGAGTTGTGCTATCTCCAGGACTGGGTCAGGGAGACCGGCGACCGCACGATCGTCGTGTTCGAGGGCCGCGATGCGGCGGGCAAGGGCGGGCTGATCCGCCGCCTGACCGAACGCGTCAGCCCGCGCGTCTTCCGCGTCGTGGCCCTGCCTGCCCCCAGCGACCGCGAGAAGACGCAGATGTACCTCCAGCGCTACATGGCCCACTTCCCCGCCGCCGGCGAGATCGTCATCTTCGACCGCAGTTGGTACAACCGCGCCGGCGTCGAGCACGTCATGGGCTTCTGCACCAAGGAGCAGTACCGCCGCTTCCTCGACCGGTGCCCGGAAGTCGAGAAATACGTCGTCGAGGGCGGCGTGCGGCTCATCAAGTACTGGCTGGAGGTCAGCAACGCCGAGCAGAAGCGCCGGTTCGAGGCCCGCATCGAGGACCCCCTGCGGCAGTGGAAGCTGAGCAACATGGACCTGCCCTCGCGCGAGAAGTGGTACCAGTACTCCAAGGCCCGCGACGCCATGCTCGAGGCCACCGACACCGAGCAGGCCCCGTGGTACATCGTGCCCTCGGACGACAAGAAGGCCGCGCGGCTGAACTGCATCGCCCACTTCCTGAGCCTCATCCCCTACGAAAAGGTCAAACGCGAAAACGTCAAACTGCCCAAGCGATCCGACAAGGGCGAGTACGACGACCTCGAGTCGATCGCCGACCGGCGGTTCATTCCGCAGCCCTTCTCGACCTGAGTCGGCGCTCGACTGCCGTCACACGCCCGCTTCGATCTCGCGAATGACCTCATCCACCGTATACCTGCGGCCGATCGGCCCCACGAGCCGCTCGACATCGGCGGCGCGAAGCATGTCCCGCACCTTGGCGTGCGCCTCGACGATGCGCAGACTGGCGCCGGCCTTCATCAGTTCGCCGTGCAGGGCTGCGAGCATGCGCGCGCCCGCCAGATCGACGATCGGAACATTGGAAAGGTCCGCGATGACCACGCGAGGCGGCGCCGACTCGGCCTGCACGTGCCTCATGACGACCTCGTGCACGTGATCGACGTTGAAGTACACCAGCCCTGCTTCCACGCGGAAGATGATGGTCGCCGGGATCCGCTCATTCTCCGGGTGCCGTTCCAGGTCGGAGTAGTGCCGGGTGCCCGGAATGCGCCCCAGGAACGCCACATGCGGCCGCGCCGCCCGCGCGATCAGCAGGAGCATCGAGAAGAGCGCGGCAAGCATCACGCCCTTGAGGATGCCCAGCGCAAGCACGCCCAGCAACGCCGCCATCGCCACCCAGAATTCCAGGCGGTTGATCCGCCACAGTTCGCGGAACTGCTTCACATCAATCAGGCCTGCCACCGCGACAAGCACGATCGCCGCCAGCATGACGTTGGGGAGATTGCGCAAGAGACTGGTCAGGAACAGAAGGCACAGCGCCAGGGTCGCGGAGGCGAAGACCAGCGCCAGCGGAGACTTCGCTCCGGCCTTTTCGTTCACCGCCGACTGGCTCAGGCCGCCCGCCACGGGGTATCCCTGGCCGAACGAGGCGGCGATGTTCGCCGCGCCCAGTCCCAGCAGCTCCTGCCGCGCATCGATCTTGTATCCGTTGCGCTCCGCCAGGGCCCGGGCCGCGGAGACGCCCTCGATGTACGCCAGGAGAAACACCGCAAAGGCCAGGGGCAGGATGCCGTCCACATCGCGCGGGCGCAATGACGGCAGCGTCAGTGACGGCAGGCCTTCCGGCAGCGCGCCCACGATCGTCACGCCGCGCTCCTGAAGCGCCGTCATCGACATGACGCTGATCGCCAGCACCACCACCGCCAGTGCCACGGGCCGTCCGGGCAGCAGACGGTTGCCCGCCACGAGCAGCACGATCGCCGCCAGCCCGAAGGCCAGCACCACCAGGTTCAACTCGCCGAGCTGCCCGGCCAGGTGCACGACCCGTTCGATGAAGTGCTCGCCGCCGCCCGGAACGCCGAACAGCTTGGGCAACTGCGTCAGGGCGATCGTCAGTGCCGCGCCGGCCTTGAAGCCCACCAGCACCGTCTCGCTGATGAAATTCACCAGCGCGCTGAGCCGCAGCAGCCAGGCGAGTAAGCACATCGCGCCGACGAGCAGCGCTGTGAGTCCGGCGATCGCCGCAAAACGCGCTGCATCACCGCCGGCCATCGTGGCCACCGTCACCCCGACCAGCAGCGAGATCGCCGAGGTGGGGCCGATCGCCAGGTGGCGCGATGAGCCGAGCAGGGCGTAAAACAGGCCGCCGATAAGGTAGCCGTAGATGCCCGTCTGGGGCGGCAGCCCCGCCAGCGTGGCATAGGCCATCGAGACGGGGATGGCGTAGGCGGCCAGCGTGATCCCGGCCACGGCATCGGGCCCCAGCCACGACCAGCGGTACTGGCCAAGCCACCGCGCTGCCGGCAGCATCGCCCACCAACGATCGGGACGGGTCGATGCCTTGTCGCTCATCGTGGTGCTCCAGAGCCCGTCATGCCGGGTTCGGAGTATACAGCAGCACGCGATGACGGCTTGCAACATCAATGGTCGCCGGTTGTGCGTCGGCGCCCCGGGGTCCGCGCCGGAGCCGGGGCGCGGCAGGCCGCCGCCACCGCGAGCCGGGGCGCGGAAATCTCCGCGGGTGGACGCCGTATAACCCTCGTGAACGGTCCGCCCGACCGCCCATGAGGAGCCACGCCGTGATCATCAGACCTCGTCCGCATGCCGCCATCGGTCTCTCGATTGTGATCCTGACATGCGCGGCGTCGGCGCCGGCGGGGCTCGGTGATGTCGAGTTTCCCGACACGCCCGCCGGCCGTGCCGCGCGCGCCTTCGTCGAGGCCTTCAACAGCGCCGACGCCGAGGTCATCGCCGAGTTCATGCGGCGGCACCGCTCGCCGGCGCAACTCGCGGAGCGCACGGCCGAGCAGCGGGCCGGCCAGCTCGTGGGGGCGGCATCGACCCTGGGGGCCCTGACCGTGAAGGAGATCCTTGAGGCGCGCGACCACTTCATCGCTTTCCGCACGGAATCGTCCGCCGCGCCCATGGCGCTGCGCTGCGCCTTGACCCTCGATGAGGCCCCGCCGCACTTCGTCACCAACATCGAACTGCGGCCGCTCCCGCAGGGCGGCGGCGATTCGTGGGCGAAGCAGGAATGGGGCTCACTCCAGGAACTGCTGACCCGCGCCTGCCAGGCCACCGGTGCGCCGGCCATCGCCGCCGTGGTCATGGTGGACGGCCGGGTCGTGGACGAGGCCGCCGCGGGCGTGCGCCTCGCCGGCACGGACGATCGCATCACCCTGGACGACCGCTTCCACATCGGCTCCATCACCAAGTCCATGACCGCGACCATGATCGCCCGTCTCATCGAGCGCGGCGTGCTGCAATGGGATGACACGATCGGCCATCTCCTGCCGGATGTGGAGATGCACGAGCAGTATCGTGGCGTGACGCTCGAGCAGTTGCTCCAGCACCGCGCCGGCCTGCCCCCGGGGACCTCCGGCAACGAGGCCGTGTACGAGGGCGACGATGATGAGAACGCCTCGCCCAGCGAGCGCCGGGCCCGGTTCGTCGCCCGCGCCCTCAAGTCCGAGCCGGTCGGGCCCGCCGGGGCCGACTCGGCATACTCCAACGTCGGCTACGCAGTGGCGGCGGCCATCGCCGAGCGCGCGGCCGGCCGCTCGTGGGCGGACCTGATCCGCAGCGAGGTCTTCGAGCCCTTCGCCATGGCTTCCGGCGGCTTCGGCTGGCCGCGCAGCACTGACCATCCGGACCAGCCGAGCGGGCACATGCGCGGCGGCGCCGGCGGCGCGCTGGTCGCGGCGCCCGCGGACTACGTGCTCGGGCCCGATATCGCGCCCGCGGGCGATATCCACTGCACGCCGCGCGATCTGGCCGCGTTCGGCTGGAATCACCTTTGGGGCATGAAAGGCAACGACGGTCCGGTCCGGGCCGAGCCGTTCCGGCGCCTTCATACGCCGCTCCTGCCGCCCGAGGACAACGGCTATGCGGCAGGTTGGGTCATCGCCCGCCGAGACGGCATCGGGGCGGTCCACTGGCACAACGGCTCCGCCGGGACCTTTTTCGCTCAGCTTGAACTGCATCCGGAGCACAACCGCGTCATCGTCGTGATGATGAACGTCGGTCTGGAAGGACAGGTGATCGCGGACGCCATCATCGCGGCGATCGCGGCCAAGTCGCCATGATTCGGCCCTGCGCTTTTTTTGCTCGAAACCTCGCGATGCCCGCTGGTACAATCGCCACCGGCGCGTGATCGCGCCGCGCGCCGGCGAGCGCCATTGCGGACGACTGGAGGGAAGAGTGAAGATGGGCAAGGTCACGGGCCATCGGTGCGTTCACATGGCCGCCGCGTCGGTGTTGCTCCTCGGCAGCGCAGCCGTCTGCCGCGCTCAGGAGCCGGCGCCTCGCGCCCTGACGGAACAGGATCTCAAACCCCTGGCGTGGCGCTCGATCGGGCCCGCCAACATGGCCGGACGCGTAGTCGCCATCGACATTGCCCCCGGCAACCCCCGGACCATATTCATCGGCTACGCCACGGGCGGCATCTGGAAGTCCACCAACAACGGCACGACGTTCTCACCGGTCTTCGACAAGTACGAGACCTCATCCATCGGCTCGCTCGATGTCGTCGATGCCCCCGCCGACTGGCCCGGCTGGGCGAATGAAAAGGACCTCGCCGCCGACGCAGACAAGTCCAAACTCGGCAAGGCGAAGATCATCTGGGTGGGCACGGGCGAGGGCAACAACCGCAACTCGTCATCCTGGGGGCACGGCGTCTACCGCTCCACCGATGGCGGGGCGACGTTCACGCACCGCGGGCTGGCCGAGACGCACGACATCCCCGCCATCGTCGCCGACCCCCGGAACCCGGATGTCTGCTTCGTCGCCGCGCTGGGCCATCTCTGGGGCCACAATCCCGAGCGCGGCATCTACAAGACCGGCGATGGCGGCGAGACCTGGACGCACATCCTCACGATCGATGAGCGAACGGGCTGCACCGATCTCGTCATGGACCCATCG
>Ga0299906_10002806_pt1 | contig 14397 bp, 13 predicted proteins | sample RVTome_14_FD_200259 | JGI IMG/M metagenome (GOLD analysis project Ga0299906, IMG submission 200259) | Soil microbial communities from uranium-contaminated site in the Upper Colorado River Basin, Wyoming, United States - RVT145D125 (version 2) ... | reverse complement strand
GCCCCCGACGGTGAGCATGCCCGTGACCGGGTTGAAGCCGGGACGGCCCGCGGCGATCCATGGCGACACGAAGTCGCGCGGGGTCACGGAGTTGGGGCGGCGGTTGGAGTTGGTGTAATTCTCGAAGTTTGCCCGGAGCGTGGTCTTTGGGAACGGCTTGAACGTCACCGCTCCGTATTGCCGGCGGGTGATGTCCCGCGAGGGCTCGCGGGGAAAACCGCGCGCGTCGTAAAGGGCCGCGACATACACCGCCAGCTTGTCCTGGATGAGGGTGCGGTTGAAGGCGACGCTGGCCCGGAACGCATCGTCGGTGCCATAACGCATCTCCACCTGATTGGTTGATGGGCCTATCCTGGCCCTGGCCGCCGACTGGTTGATGATGCCTGCCGGACTGCCCAGCCCGAAAAGGATCGAATTTGGACCGCGGTTGATCTCCACGGAATCGGTATTGTAAACGTCGAACGGCAAGCGGGCATTTCCGGGATAGTAGTCGCGCATCTTGTCCGCGCTGCCGATGCCGCGCATGCGATTCGCGGTGGAAGGGGCGGAGGGGAGGGAGGGCGCGCCTCCCTGAAAGCCGGCCGAGCGGTCCTGCACGGCCCCGCGGGTGTCGATGTTGAAGTCGGTGTAGTTTCCGGTGCCTTCGGTGTTCGACTCATAGAGGAAGACGTCGTTGATGTCGATCGCCGCGGTGTCGCTCAATTGTTGCCTGGTGACGACGGTGATCGAGGCGGCGAGGTCGCTGACCTTGGTCTGGAGGCGGCTGCCCGCGAGCGTGTTTTCGGCGTAGTAACCGATGTCGCGCGAGGCATCGACCTCGAAGGGAGAGAGTTCGATACTTTCCTCCTCGGGGTCGGTCGGACTTGATGATGAGGCGGGAGCTTGGGCCCACGCGGGGGCTCCTATCGCGAGTGCACAGACGGGCAGAAGCACACGTTGTCGCAACTGCCATGGCATCTTGACAAGTTTCATGGGTTTCTTGGGGTTGGGTGTTAACGGTCGGAAAGATGACAGTGTCGCGGAAGATCACGGGACACGGCCGCCGGCAGAAACCGGGAAAACGCCGCACGGTCGGGGAGGGTGCCCCAGGCCAAGGCGCCGCGGGAGGACGGGCAAGGCCACCATGGCCTCCGAGATGATCGCAGGCTGTCATCTCGCGGGAAACGCGAAGCGACGGAAAGTGCAGAATTGCACGGGGGTTTTGATAAGGGGGTGGTTTGCCGGCTTGAGAAGCAGATGAATGCTCTTGAAGTTCGGCGTGGCGGCGTAGTAACGAGAACACGTTCCGGAAACGAGTCAAGGAACCTATTTCTTTGACAGTCAGACGGCTGCCGCGTTTCCGCGGGTGTGAAAAGTCGCTTCTTTTCCCTAAGCACTTCCCCCTGCGATCCGAATCGTAATCCGGGTTCTCGCGGCATGGCGATGTCGCGACGCGCCGCACGCATGGGATCCTGGCTGCTTTCAGGCGGGGAAACCTCCCGCAGGCGTCCGTCCCGTCGCAGCCGCAGCTGTACTCTTGCCGCGGAGGGTTGCCATGACCGCCCGATGCCGCCGGCTCACGGACTTCGTGGCGGATGAGGCCCGGCTGCACCTCAAAAATTTGTATTGCCTGGCACGGGGCAGGGAGGTGTGTTCACCGTTTCAACACCTTTTCTCCCATGCCACGCGAAATCATCACTCTCGAATGCACAGAGGCCCGCAAGGAGGGCAAACCGGTTTCCCGCTACATGACCACGCGGAACAAGAAGACCCAGACTGAGCGGGTCGAGAAGAAGAAGTACAACCCGCACCTCAAGCGGCACACCGTCCACCGCGAGATCAAGTAAGACTTTCGGGCAGAGCTATCCTTTGGGGGAATCGGCGTCACCTCCGTGGGTACGCCGCAGGATTTGTCACACGCGGAGCAGGTCGATCAGGAGCCTGGATTCTGCCTCCGGCTCTTGCGCCAGTCTTCGCGGTGCTTGCGAATCCAGTCGAGCAGGGCACGCTCGAATCCAATGTCGTAACCAAGGCGTTCTGACTCCAGCCACTTGTGGCGGAGGATCTCCTCGCGTTCGGCGAGGAATTCCTGGTATAGACTGGATTGCTTCACGAAGTCAGTCTGCGCCACAGGCTGTCTCTTCGCTTCGGTCATCGTGGGGAGAGTGATCATCCTTGTGCAGCCTGCGTCGGTGCTTTTCATCCGGCACTGCTGTCATGCAGGAACTTTTTTTTGGGAAATTTTCATGAACGAGACCTATCGAGTATCGAACCTCGACCTCGTTACCTGGATTTAACCTAAAACCTCACGAGAGTGTGTCAAACTAACGATGCGCAGACGCGAGCGCATCGAGGAGCTTCTGTGAGATTTCCGCAAAAACCCTACCCGCGACCCCGGCGGGGTCTGTAAGGGATGCCGGCTCTCCGGCATCACCGCCTTCGCGAATTTCAGAGATCAGGGGCACTTCGCCAAGGAGTGGAACACCTAGCGACTCAGCCGTCCTCGCGCCTCCTTCTGAGCCAAATACATGATAATGAGAGCCATCGGGCATTTCGAGATAGCTCATGTTTTCAATCACGCCCAGCAGGGGGACGTTGACCTTGTTGAACATGAGGCCACCCCGCCGGGCGACCTGAGTCGACGCGAGTTGCGGCGTGGTCACAAGCAGCGCCCCGCTCAGCGGAATGGTCTGGACCAGAGAGAGTTGCGCGTCGCCGGTTCCGGGAGGAAGGTCGACGACAAGGATTTCCAGGACTCCCCAGGCGACATTCTGCACGAATTGCTGGATCGTTTTCATGATCATCGGCCCGCGCCAGATGACCGGAGTATCGCCATCGACGAGAAAGCCCATGGACATGACCTTCACGCCAAACCGCTCGAGCGGAAGCAGGCGGTCACCGTCGATTTCCGGCCGCGCGCTCAATCCCATCATGAGGGGGACCGACGGACCGTAGATGTCGCAATCCATCAAGCCGACGGCGTGTCGCTTGCCTTTCGCCTCGAAAAGCCGTGCCAGTGCGCAGGCGAGATTGACGGCGAATGTCGACTTGCCCACGCCACCTTTTCCGCTGGCGATCGCGACTGAGTAACGCACGCCGGGCATGCCGGTCGGAGCCGCCTGCTGTGCGGACGGGGTGGCACGCGGCGCGGTAACCGCGATTTCGACGATCGCATCTCGCACGCCCGAGACGGCCAGCACCGCGCGCTCAACGTCCCCTTTGATGCTTCGGGGAATGGTCGCATCACCGGTGGTGATGGCAAGTTTCACGATCGCACGACCGTCGACGATCTCGGCCGAGCGCACCAGCCCGAACGAGAGAATATCCCGGCTGAATCCAGGATACTTCACGGTCTTGAGCGCTACTTGAAGGGGATTGGATGTCACGATTGCAGTCTGAAAATTTGCCTGGAAGACACGAACGGGCGGAATGCGATTTAAGTTGAAGCGGTCGGGCATGGAGCAAATACAAAACGCCCCGTGCCGGTGCGAGAGTGCCGGCTCTCATTGATCATGCAACTTAGTGCTCTTCCAAAATTAATCACCTTTTTCTCCCTTTTCATGGCAGTCGCGCTGATTCATGCCGAGGAGCGGCGCGACATCGGTCCCATCATCGAGCGGATCGACGTCAAGGTCATCCCGGTTCGCATCGAGGCAAGTGCGGCCGAACTCCAGAAGCTGGCCGCCTTTGCGTTCAATGCGCACGGCGCGTTTCGCGTGGACTCCGGCGCCAGCCAGACGATTCGCTTTTCCGTCGCGGCGACGAACACGGTGCGCGTCTCGATTGAAAGCGGCAATCCGGCGCGGACGATCTTCTCCCAGGATGCGACCGGGTCCTCGCTTCGCAATGCGCTCTTTCGCGCCGCCGACGCCGCCGTCGTGCGCCTGGCCAACATCCCCGGGTTCTTCTCCGGAAGACTGACGTTTGTGAGCCAGCGGACCGGTGCCAGCGAGGTTTATACCTCCGACTTGTTCTTCGGCGAGATGCTCCAGATGACCAGTGACCGGTCCCAGTCGCTCATGCCGCGCTGGTCTCCGGACGGCCGGAAGATTGTCTACACGGGGTACTTCCAGAGCGGGTTCCCGGATATCTACATTATCGACACGGCAACGCTGCAGCGAGACGTGTTCGTCAGCGTGAAGGGCACGAACACCGGGGCCCGTTTCAGTCCGGATGGTTCGCGTGTGGCCATGATCCTCTCCGGCGAGGGAAACCCGGAGGTCTACGTGGGCAATGCCGGCGGGCGCGGGATCCGCCGGCTCACCCGCACCGAGCGCAACATCGAGGCGACTCCCTCCTGGTCGGCGGACGGTTCAAGGCTGGTTGTCGCCTCGGATGCGCTCGCCACGGGCAAACCCCAGCTCTATCTGCTCGGCCTCGGCGGCGGGGCGCTGCAGCGCGTGCCGACAAACATCTCCGGCTACTGCGCAGAACCCGACTGGAACCACGCGAATCCGGATCTGATCGCATTCACGGTGGCAACGGGGGGACAGTTCCAGATTGCCATCTATTCGATCGCAAAGCGCGAGGCGAAGATCATGACACGCGGTCCGGGTGATGGCATCGAGCCCTGCTGGACCAGCGACGGCCGCCATCTGCTCTACACCGCGCGCACCGCGCAAAGTCAGCGTGTGATGCTCCTGGATACGGAGACCGGCCGGACCACGGTCATGAGTCCGCCGAATCTCGGCAAGGCCTGTCAGGCCAATTTCGTGTTGCGTTGATCGCGCGCCTGCCGGGACGTGCCCGGGCGGCGCGAGCCGCGACCTTGCGAAATACAAGGCCGCCCCGGAAGGGCGGCCTTGGTGCTGAAAGTCTCCCTCGTCGCCGGCGGGGCGCTCAGGCGAGCGACGCGGCGTAGTTGGACTCGGCCTGATCCCAGTTCACGACATTCCAGAAAGCCGCGATGTAATCAGGGCGGCGATTCTGGTAGTTGAGGTAGTAGGCATGCTCCCAGACATCGAGGCCGACGACCGGCTTGCCTTCGAATCCCGCGACCGCCTTGCCCATGAGCGGGCTGTCCTGGTTCGCCGTGGAGCCGATGGCCAGTTTCTTGTCGCCGGTGACGACGAGCCATGCCCAGCCGCTGCCGAAGCGGGTGGCGCCCGCCTTGGCGAGCTCTTCCTTGAACTTGTCGAAGGATCCGAAAGTGGAGTCGATCGCGCCGGCCAGATCGCCCTTGGGTGCGCCGCCCTTGCCCGGGCCGAGAATATTCCAGAAGAAAGAGTGATTGGCATGGCCACCCGCGTTGTTGCGGACGGCGGTGCGAATGCCCTCGGGCACTTTCGAGAGGTCGGCGATAAGTGCCTCGACTGACAGGGCGCTCAGAGCGGCATGATCCTTGAGCGCGTTGTTCGCGTTGGTGATGTACGCCTGGTGATGCTTCGTGTGATGGATTTCCATCGTCTTCGCGTCGATGTGCGGCGCGAGGGCTTCGTATGCGTAACCGAGTTTCGGAAGTTCGTATGCCATGGTGTTTTTTCTTACTGAGGTTGGAACGGTCAGGCTATGCCAAACGGTGCCAGCCGGTCAACTTCCAGCACCATTTCAAATGCAAATGGGCATTCCCGGCCGGATCACGCTTCGGCCCGTTTTGTCTTGAAGAAAGCCTGCAGCAGCGCGCGGCATTCCGCCTCCATCACGCCGATGGTGATCTCGCAGTGGTGGTTCACTCGCGGCAGGGCGTTGAGATCGGTGGCACCGCCCAGGCAGCCCATCTTGGCATCGGGCACCGCATAGACGACGCGCCCGAGGCGGGCCATCAGCATCGCGCCCGAACACATCGGGCACGGCTCCTTGGTCACGTAAAGGGTGGCCTCGTCGAGCCGCCAGTCGCCGGTCGCGCGCGCCGCCTGGGTAATGGCCAGTATCTCGGCATGCGCAGTCGGGTCGCGCGAGGAGTCCACGAAATTGTGCGCTGCCCCGATCACCTCGCCGGACCGGACCACAATGGCGCCGATGGGAACCTCGTCGCTCCGCCAGGCGTCGATGGCCAGGTTGAACGCCAGCGCCATGAAAAAGGCGTCGTCCCGCACCAACTGGGAAGGGAATACCTTCGAAAATGGGCAGGGCGGCGCTGCCTGTCTCCCGGGGGGGATCGCGGATGATTCCGGCCTCAATTCCATCGCGGATGCATTAAGCCTTGACTACAGGAAACCTATTCAGCGACACACCTTGGCTTTTAAGCCCCGGGGTGCGACTCTCGCCATGCCCTTGGCAAAGCATGATATGTCCGATGATCAAACGATCGAAGTAGAAGGAAAAATCGTCGCGGTTTTGCCGGGCACGATGTTTCGCGTGGAGCTGGCAAACGGCCACACCGTGCTGGCGCATATTTCGGGCAAACTCCGGAAGCATTTCATCAAGATCACCACGGGTGACATGGTGAAAATGGAAATGAGCCCCTACGATCTGGACAAGGCGAGAATCACCTACCGCCTCAAGGGTCCGGAACAGACCAATCGGCGACGAATGGGGGCGCGTCGCGGCGGCGGCCCGCGCCGCTGATCGAAGTGATGCCCGGGGCGCACAGCGATCGGGCACGCGGGGCGGATGAGGTTTCAGCTCCGTCCGGGACGGCGAATGCGAACGGAATCGATGCATTTGCCGGGGACGTTGACGGATTTCTCGCCTTTCTCGAACTCGAAAAGGGTTCCGCCCGACACACGATTGGAGCCTACGAGCGCGATCTCCGCCAGTGCGCGGAGTTCCTGTGTGCGCACAAAGTGGCCGACTGGCGGGTGGTGGAGCCGCACCACCTGTCGGACTGGATCTTCGATCTTTCAACGCGGGACTTTGCCGTATCGAGCCTCTCGCGGAAAATTTCCGCTCTTCGGAGCTTTTTCCGGCATCTCGTGCGTGAGAAACACCGCGCCACTGACCCGACCGAGTTGCTCAGCGGCCCGCGGCGATCGCGGCGCGCGCCGGATACCCTGACCGTGCGCGAGGCGGCCCGCCTGCTCGAGGCCCCGTCCCCGATGGATGCCTACGGCGTCCGCGATCGCGCGATCCTCGAGCTTGCCTATTCGAGCGGATTGCGCGCCTCGGAGATCGGCGGGCTGCTGCTCACGCAGGTGGATCTGGATCAGAACCTCGTCCGCGTCTTCGGAAAAGGCGCCAAGGAACGCTTGGTTCCCCTCGGCGATGCGGCCCGGCTCGCGATCGAGGCCTATCTGGTGTCCTCGCGCCCAAAGCTCGTGAAACCGCACACCGGAAGCGAATTGTTCATCAGCGAACGGGGGCGCGCGATCTCACGGAAAACCATCTGGCATCTCGTCAGAAAACACGCGGCTCATGCCGGTCTGGAAAAGCCGGTAATGCCGCATCTGCTGCGGCACTCCTTCGCGACGCATCTGCTGGGAGGAGGCGCCGACCTGCGCGCGATTCAGGAAATGCTCGGGCACGCCAGCATCACCACCACGCAGATCTACACGGCCGTGGAGGGAAAGCGCCTCGTCAGCGAGCACGCCAGATATCACCCGCGAAACCAGACCGAATGATGCATGCTTCCCATCCAGCGTCGTTTGCGAAGCGCCCGGGGTTTTCCCTTGACGCATGTGCGCCGGGAACCGGTATGACTTGGCTTTACTCCGCGTGAACCCCGCCAGCCATTCATCACCACGCGCAAGCCGCCCGCACGGGCGAGCCTCCGGGACCGAAGCACGATGAGCGACGACATCCGCCACGAATGCGGCATTGCGCTGGTGCGGTTGAAGAAGCCTCTCGAGCACTATTTTCTCAAGTACGGCACGCCGCTTTACGGCCTGTTCAAGCTGTTTCTCCTCATGGAGAAGCAGCATAACCGCGGCCAGGACGGCGCCGGTGTCGCGGCCGTGAAGCTCCACATGCCCCCGGGCGAGCCTTACATGTTTCGCGAGCGCGAGATCAAGGCCAACCCGATCGACCGCATTTTCCGCAATCTGCTCAAGCAGTACAATGCACTGCTCAAGGATGGCATGGTCCATCCGGAGTTTCCCGCCACGGTCAAGACACACTTCGACTTCTGCGCGGAGCTCTATCTCGGGCATCTGCGCTACGGCACCTCGGGCGGCTACCACATGAGCGTGTGCCATCCGTTCTTCCGGCGCAGCAGCTGGCCGACGCGCAACCTGATGCTCGCCGGAAACTTCAACATGACGAACACGGCTGCCCTCAACGACAGCCTGATCGCCATGGGGCAGCATCCGATCTTCGCCACCGACACGCAGGCGCTGCTTGAAGAGATCGGCTACCACCTCGACGTCCTTCACGAGCAACACTACCGCAAGCTGCGCGGACGCGGACTCGACGGCGCGGAACTCACGAAGGTGATGCACGAGGAGTTCAATGTCACGGAGACGGTCCGCCGGGCTTCCCGGAAGTGGGATGGTGGATACAGCCTGGTTGGAGCCATCGGGACGGGAGACGCCTTCGTCATGCGCGACCCGGCCGGCATCAGACCTGCATTCTATTACGAGAACGACGACATTTTCGCGGTCGCGTCGGAACGTCCGCCACTGCTCACGGTGTTCGACGCCAGCGTCGATGAGATCAGGGAGGTGCCACCGGGCCACATCATCGTCTTCAAGCGCGACGGACACATGCTGGAGGAGCGCTTCACGGAACCACGGCAGCGCTTCTCCTGCTCGTTCGAGCGCATCTACTTCTCGCGCGGCAACGATCCGGACATCTACCGCGAGCGCAAGGCGCTCGGCGCGGGCCTGGCCGGGCAGATCATGAATGCCGTTGAACATGACCTCGAGCACACGGTGTTCAGCTACATCCCGAACACCGCCGAAACGGCGTTCGAGGGGCTTCTCGAGGAGCTTCGCATCCGCCGGCGCCACGAGGTGAAGCAGGCCATCCTCGCCGCCGCCCGCGAGGGCACCCTTGACGAGGCGATGGTCGACGAGCTGGTCCTTCGCAACTGGCCGCGCTCGGCCAAGGTGGCGCACAAGGACGTCAAACTGCGCACCTTCATCAGCCAGGAGAAGTTTCGCGGCGAGATGTCGTCGCATGTCTATGACATCACCTACGGCGTGGCGCGCCCGACGGATTCGCTGGTGTGCATCGACGATTCGATCGTTCGCGGGACCACCCTGCGCCGGTCGATTCTGAAGATTCTCAGCCGGCTCAATCCAAAACGGATCGTCGTGGCATCGACCGCGCCGCAGATCCGTTATCCGGATTGCTATGGCATCGACATGTCCGAGCTGGGCAAGTTCATCGCCTTCGAGGCCACGGTCGAACTTCTCCGCGAGCAGGGGCGGGCGGAGATGCTTCATGATGTCTATGATCGGTGCCTCGCGCAGATGAGAACGCCGGGCGGCCAGCAGGAGAATCATGTGAAGAGGCTCTATGACCAGTTTACGGCTGACGAGATCTCGGCGAGCATCGCGCGCCTGGTGCGCCCGCAGGACGTGAGCTGGAAGGGCGAGGTCATCGTGATCTACCAGACCATCGAAAATCTTCACGCCGCGGTCCCGGAGCACTCCGGGGATTGGTACTTCACCGGCCGTTACCCTACGCCCGGCGGCATGCGCGTGGTGAATCAGGCATTCATCAATTACTACGAGAATCAGCAGGGCCGGAGCTATTGAGCGGCCCCTGCCTGGATCGGTGCCAGCAGCTTCGCGGACCAGACCATGTCCCTTTCCTACGAATCCTCCGGAGTCCGCTACGATCAGCTCGACGCTTTCAAGCGCGCCTGCCAGCGGTCCGCCCGCGAAACAGCCGGACAGCTGGTCGCCCACGGGTATCGCGAACCTGCGGAGACCCGTGGGGAGAGCGCCTATCTGATGGAGGCGGACGACCACTATCTCGCGCATGTCGAGGAGGGTCTCGGCACCAAGAACCTTGTTGCCGACGCGGTCTTCGCGCAAAGCGGCCGGTGCTTCTATCGCGAGATCGCGATCGATACGGTGGCGACGATCGTCAACGACCTCATCACCTGCGGGGCGCTTCCAGTGTCGGTGGCCATGCACGCAGCCGTCGGAGACTCGAATTGGTTCGCCGACGAGAAGCGCACACAGGCGCTGGTGGATGGATGGGCGGAAGGATGCCGGCTGTCCGGCGCCGTCTGGGGCGGCGGAGAAACGCCGACCCTGCGCGGCGTGATCGAGCCCGGGGCAATCTGCCTGGCAGGTTCCGCAGTCGGGCGGATATCGCCGAAAACGCTGCGCATCACGGGCGACGTATGCGCCGGCGACGCCATCATCTTCCTGGCCTCGAGCGGAGTGCAGACCAACGGCCTCACGCTCTGCCGGAAGATCGCGGACAGGCTCGTCGATGGTTATGCAACCCCGATCGGCGATGGCCGCAGCTTCGGCGAAGCCCTCCTCGCGCCCTCCGTCATTTACGTCGCGTTCGTGCGGGAATGTCAGCGGCGGGGTCTGCAACTCAACTACGTGGCTCACGTCACGGGGCACGGCTGGCGCAAATTGATGCGGCTCGATGAACCCTTCGTCTATGAGATAACGGAGGCCCGGCCTCCAGGTGCGCTCTTCGATTTTCTCATGAAGGCCGGGCCGATCGATCGCCGGGAAGCTTACGCCACCTTCAACATGGGCATCGGCTTCGCCGCCTGCGTCTCGCCCGATCTGGCGGGCCCGGTCGTCGCTGCCGCCCGGGCAACCGGATACGACGCCTGGATCGCCGGTCGCGTGACGAAAAAGGGCGCGCGAAAGGCGGTCTTTGTTCCCTCCCTCGATCTCACCTTCGAGGGCGACACGCTTCAGTTGCGCTAGCGCTCCCGTCGTCAACCGCCGGAGAACACGGCCGCGCGTGCCTCGCCATCGAGTTCGCACCACGCACCGGGGGGCAGTCTCGAAAACTCGAGCCTCCATTTCCCAATGCGCACGCGGACCAGCCGCAGGGTCGGGTGTCCCACAGCGGCGGTCATGCGCCGCACCTGGCGGTTCTTGCCTTCGGTGAGTTCGATCGAGATCCATGCATCCGCCACATGCTTCCGCGCGCGAATGGGCGGATCCCTCGGTGGCAGGCCAGGCTCCGCGTCGAGCAGCCGCACCACGCATGGGCGTGTTTTGAAATCACCGATACGAACACCCCGCGCCATCCGGGTGAGGGCGGAGTTGTCCGGAATGCGCTCCAGCTGGGCCCAGTACTCCCGGGCATGCCCGCGGAACGGGTCGAGCAGGCGCGAATTGAGACCGGGTTCGTCGCTGAGCAGGAGAAGACCCTCGGAATCGGCATCGAGGCGTCCGAGCGGATAGACGTCCCTGGGAAGCGCGAACTCAGCGAGCGTCCGCCACTTCGAGCCCGGTTCCGGTGTGAATTGCGAGAGGACCCCGTAGGGCTTGTTGAATGCCAAAAGCACGCCTACCCGGCCTGCAAACCGTGCGGGATCATCGGGAGGGCGTGCAAGCGCACGCCCGCGGCGCCGGCGATGGCGTTGCGGATGGCCGGCGCGATGCCGATGATGGGCGTCTCGCCCGCGCCGGGCGAGGGGATGTCCGGACGATCGATGAGTTCCGTCTCGAGCCTGGGCTGATCGCGAAACCGCGGCACACGATCCAGTTCGTCGCGCAGCACACTTGGCAGGGACCGAGCCATGCCGACGGACACATGCCGCGTGGTGCCATTGATGCTTATTTGCATTTCCTGGGGCATGTCGAAAACGAGGTGTTCCCAAAACGCCGTCGGCGCCCGCGTCTGTCAACTCTTGCAGGCGATTTGTCCGCGCCCGCCTCACGGCCGAAAAATTTCCAGGATAAACGTGCTCTCGGGTAGCAGTCCGCGGCAAGATCGACACTGTCTGGGCATTGTGACGAGTTCACATGATGCCGTCAAAGCGACCCCGCCACCCCGCGCTTTTCCCTTCCTGATCGCCGGGCTGTCGGCGGCCGGACCGCTTGCGGTCGACACCTATCTGCCGGCGCTGCCGGAGATTGCCAGTTCTCTCGGCGTGTCCGAGCTCGCCGTGCAACAGAGCCTCACCGCCTACATGATTCCGTTTGGGCTCATGTCACTGTGGCATGGTGCGATTTCGGATGTGTTCGGGAGGCGCCAGGTGGTGCTTTGGGGGCTTGCACTCTTTGCCATCCTGTCGGGAGTGTGCGCGCTGGCGCGGAGTTTGCCCATGCTGCTTTTGTTTCGTGCACTGCAGGGCATCGTCGCGGGCGCGGGGCTGGTGGTCGGGCGCGCCATCGTGAGGGATATGCTCTCGGGTGCGGCCGCCCAGCGGATGATGTCGCACGTGATGATGGCGTTCGCGGTGGCGCCCGCCGTCGCTCCGATCATCGGAGGCTGGCTGGACCACTGGTTTGGCTGGCAGTCCATATTCCTGTTTCTCGTCGTCTATGCCGTCGTCATGTGGGTCGTATGCTTGCGCCTGCTTCCCGAGTCCCTGCCACCGGAGCGCCGCATGCCGTTTAGCATGAGTTTTCTCGCCCGGTCTTATTTTACGGTGTTGACGTCGGGGCGCTTTCTCTCCCTCTGCGCTGCCTTCACGTTGAACTTTGCCGGCATGTTCATCTACATCATGTCGGCCCCGGTGTTTCTGATGAAACACCTCCATGTCGGCGGAACCGATTTCTTCTGGCTCTTCGGCCCGACGACGGGCGGCATGTTGCTGGGAGCCTGGGCTTCCGGACGGATGGCTTTGCACCTGACGGGTCGACAGACAGTATGGTGTGGTTATGCGATCATGGCCGTGGGGGCGGCGGGCAATGTGCTGTTGAATCTCTTTGTTCCCGCCGGGCTTCCGTGGAGTGTGGTGCCCATCCCGGTTTACACGTTCGGCATGTCGATGGTCTTCCCGAGCCTGGCACTGATGTCGCTCGATCTTTTTCCCGCGCAACGCGGCCTCGCGGCCTCCTGCCAGAGCTTTGTCCAGACCGTCGCCGCCGCGCTGACTGCCTCGGTGATCGCACCACTGCTGTGGGGTTCGACGCTGCACCTCGCGGTTGGAGGCGCCCTGCTGATGTTGGCGGGACTTGCCATGTTCGTTCTGTTCAACGCGCTGACAGACGGCGCTTCGACCAGGATGAACGACGGGCATCCCGCGCCTGCTCCTGAGGTGCGACCGGCGCGGTAGGAGCAGCCTTCAACAGACATTGCAGCGGCCCCGGTTTATTTTCCGATGGCCAGCGGCGCGTGTTATGTGAGGGATTGGCGGCCTGCACTGGCGTTCATCTTCCTTTCACCTTACTCGATGCTGACTCTCCGCGGTGCGCCCGCCCTTTCTGACTTCCGTCTCGAGAAACTTCGGAGCGACCTCCTCGCCGCCGGCTTTCCGGTTCGTGCGATCACGACTGCTTTTGTCCACCTTGTTGAGCTGGCCGATGGGGCCGGCGAGCTGACGGAGTCTGAACACACCGTCCTTGAAAAACTGCTTAGCTACGGCCCCCACCGGCAGGGGCATGCCCCGCAGGGCCTGCTGCAGGTCGTCGCTCCGCGGCCCGGAACGATTTCTCCGTGGTCGTCGAAGGCCACCGACATCGCCCACATCTGCGGCCTCACAAGGATCCGGCGCGTCGAGCGCGCCACCGCCTTCTGGCTGGAAATCGACAACGCCGCGCTGAAGAAACCGCTCTCCAACCTCACCGCGGGCCAGATCACCGTCCTTCGCGCGCGTCTGCACGACCGCATGACCCAGGTGGTGTTCAACGACCTCGACAGCCTCGAGGCGCTCTTCCGCCATGAAACGCCGCGCCCCATGACCAGCGTGCCCGTGCTCGCACAGGGGCGCGCCGCACTCGCGGAGGCCAATCAGTCGCTCGGCCTCGCCCTGGCCGGCGACGAGATCGACTACCTTGTAAAGGCCTTCACCGTTCTCGGGCGCGATCCCACTGACATCGAACTCATGATGTTCGCGCAGGCCAACTCCGAGCACTGCCGCCACAAGATCTTCAACGCCACCTGGGAAATCGACGGCGCCCCACGCGACCTCTCGCTCTTCCAGATGATCCGCAACACCCACCGGTTGCACAGCGAGGGGATTCTTTCCGCCTACAAGGACAACGCCGCGGTGCTCACCGGCTCCCGGGGCGGTCGGTTTTATCCGGATCCGCAGACCGGCGAGTACGCCGCGCACGACGAGGACATCCACATCCTCTGCAAGGTGGAGACCCACAACCACCCGACCGCCATTTCGCCTTTCCCCGGGGCGGCCACCGGTTCGGGCGGCGAGATCAGGGACGAGGGCGCAACCGGCCGTGGCTCGAAGCCGAAGGCGGGCCTTACCGGGTTCACGGTTTCCAATCTCCGCCTGCCCGGCGCGATCCAGCCGTGGGAGAAGGACTACGGAAAACCCCGGCGCATCGTCTCGGCGCTGGAGATCATGATCGAGGGCCCGCTGGGTGCCGCCGCGTTCAACAACGAATTCGGGCGCCCCGCCATCAACGGTTATTTCCGCACCTACGAGGCGGAAGTACCCAAGGCCCAATCTCAAACCTCGGATCTCGTATCTCAAATCTCGGA